>OJRB01000467.1_pt1 | contig 24394 bp, 25 predicted proteins | sample 1599061 | NCBI WGS metagenome assembly OJRB01 (sample SAMN03922522, study PRJEB24848) | human gut metagenome | isolation source: stool sample | host: Homo sapiens | place: Germany | collected 2010-02 | reverse complement strand
GCTCGGAGATGTGTATAAGAGACAGTTCCTATAGTTCGCTTATATCAGGGCAATCCGCGATTTGTATACGAAAAGGCGATAATGGAAACGGAGTTTACGACTATCACTTTATGAAGCTCTTTTCCGGTGATACATGGCGGCACAAGCCTGGGCGTACAGCTATTCTTACATACGATTATTTGCCGTCCAATTCACGCGTCTGGCTTAGTGAAGGATATGACGGGTCAAACGCTATATTGGGCGATATAGTTTATGACAGTAGTATTTATTATATCCTTTTCAAGAGCGCTCATAGCTACACTCATAGCTATACTGGCAATAATTATCATTCGGGTTCCAAGCATTATTACGAATACGCCGATATTTGTACTGGGTGTGGTGATCAAAAAGCGAACACAACCACATGGTCAGTTATTAACTGTAGTGGTCCCCCGTGCATTGATATTATGAATGTAGGTATTACACAATGAAACGAAATGCCTTTTTTTCGGTTATATGTGTAATGCTCTTTATAACCGGCTGCACCACCAATCATCTTGACAATGTAATGATAAACAGCAATGCCGTGCAGGTTGGTGATAGTTGGTCGCCGCTGGATTCAATCGAACGTGCTGGCGTTATCCATTGTGAAACTGAGGAAGATAATTATTCCTTTGAAGTTCATGCCTACGATGGCAGTTTTCTTGTAGAGCAGCAGAATGGCAAAATGCAGTATGTTTCCGATTTAGTCATAGAGGAAGTTGGCGATGCCCATTGGGAGAATGTTTCATCAAATGGTGAAATTCAGCCGTGGGATGGAGAAAAAACCTTTTTAGGAGTTTTGATCAAACGGGATGACAAATATGTTGGGTATGCTACCATAATGATAGAGCGACCGGAAAACAATTGGCGATATAATGCAACAATAATTAACTGCAAAGAGCTTTCACCCGAAGAACGTTCCAATTCCGAAATTATGCCAGAAGATCTTTATAAAATGATTGATTCTGCTATCGAAAGTGCCAAATAATATTTTGTATACTCTGATTCTTCAAGTCGCATCTATGTGCAAATAGGAAAACTATACCCTAAATATGCAAATTGTGGGGCGCGGCAGCCATCATCGGCTGCCGCGCCCCGCGTCATCTTTTACTCTGTGTCGGAAAGCGTCATAGTGAACTGCGCTTCCTCAAATGCTGCATCGGTCATGTTGTGCATCTTATGGATCGTCTGCTCCGCCAGCGGACGCATATCTGCGTCCATATCCGGTAGCGCCATTGAGGGCATCGGCATAAAAGCTAAAGAATATAAAGAACCCCTTTTCAGTATAAAAAGGGGATATCGTCGTAGGACGACACCCCCCTTTTTATGATTCTTTTTGATGGAGCAAAATGTTCCAGTCACGCATCCACAATCAGGGTGGTGGTTGATACTTAGAATACAAATGGAAATGCAAAAGATACGATTGCAAACCCAATAAAGATTACTGCTGCACTACGGTATATTATTTTTTCAAAATGGGGCACATCAACAATCAAACAGTAGTACCCACAAACTGCACATACTGTGCTGATGAAAGTAAAGTTACAGTGCTCAAATATAGCTTCAATCATCGGTTGTTCGATTGAAGGAAATACTGAAAAGCATTTGATAACGGCAACTACACTAATGCAGCACAACAAAACCAAACCAACAACATATTCATATGTTGGCCTGTTTTTGTACCATTGAAAAGGGAAGATCATTGTTTCAATAATTCGTGAAACAAACCCTGTGTGACAGTTATTTTTAGAAAATTTTGAACTAACAAGATTATCTCTTGAGAGCCATAGTGAAATATACACAATAATCCACGCAGCAATTGTTGTATAATGATTTCTAAACATTTTGCCTCCATGTCTTTAAGTAATTTCACCTGGGAAGATTATCAATTTTAGTTTTCATTGTAGAAAAAATCGAGTATACACCGTCATATAGCACGCTCTTGAGGGCACCAACACGAATTCCTTTGATAACCGCATAAGAACAAGTTACCTGAGAGTAGTAGTTTGTAATTTCTTCAAATCCATTTGAGCCCCAACGAGCGCCCCAAGCTCCTACTTTGGTAAAGAGGGACTGTGTTGCTTTTGCTGCATTTCTCTCGGTTTGATTAAAGGCCATACCAGAGAACAAACCGCTTATTGTTCCAGAGATAAAACTCGCCGCCACAGAGTTGTCCTCTTTAAAAATCTTGTTTTGAACCCACGTAGATAGAGCAGAGGCTCCGCCTACCGCAATTGCCTTATACAGCGCCCCCCTGGCAAAGAGATGATTGCACCAGAAACAAAACCACACTGCCTTGGCTGCAATTCTTGCAATATTATAGTTATCATTAGTGTGCTGATGTAACAATTCCAGCCCACCTGAAACCAACGCAGAAGCTAAACCACTAACAACAACCACACCAGCCGCAGAAAGGACTAGTTCTCCATCAGGATCAATCCAATTCACCGCATTATCTCTAACATACAGATACTGCACCAGCATCATGGAATCGCTTACATAGCTACTGATGTCATATCCAGCCGAATCAAGAATTGGATCAACCGCCGTAAACCGCTTGTTCTCCGCATCGTACATTCTCGCCTTTGCGTAGAACTGGTTCAGAACATCATCATACTCGTGGGTGGCGTAGGTGATTTCCGGCAGCAATCTGCGGAAACCGCCGTCCACGGTGATGTCCGTGTACCGGCGCACCTCGCCCCAATCGGTGTAGTCTGCCCGTGCGGTCACACGGCCGTACTGATCGGAGAGATTCACCACGCTGCCAAGGCGGTCGGTGTGGACATAGGCCATATATGTACGTAATTGATAATAGCAAAAAAAGTGTACTATGCTCCTTGATATACCGAAAAAAACTCATCATTGTTCACTAATTCAATTAGAAACTGCTCAACTTATGTCATTGACATATATCTGTTGCTCTGATATAGCGAACATGCGGGCATTTCTTGCTTTACGCTTAATCTTCCCACATATTCTTCAAATGTATCTCCGCCAAGAAAAACGCCAAGTTCATTGGACAACTTTTCCGCAAAGCAAAGGGGCAATTCGTTTCCTAATGTTGCAACAAGCCCACCACAATTAGGAAATATCTCTTTGAATTCATTTCTTAATGTTTCAATTCCTTCGGTATGTGCCGAAATCGCATTTCCTGTGCTGAACGCTTCTATTTTCGAAATACATTTTCCCCTATTCCCCCAATATAACCTAAGCGCTTCCTCTACTTCTAATCCTTGGTTCACTTTTTTCCCAACAATGCTTACCAGTACAGGTACCCCTTTTTTCTTCGAGTATGTCATAGCAATATAGTCATATGATAAATTGAGTTCGCAAAAATAGGAAACCGCATGAGGATACTGAATAATTGTTGATGTTTTTATGGTTTCATATTCAAGCAAGTGAGTCATCTGTCGACGCAATCCATTATATATGGACTTTGCAACTGAATTAGGCTGTTCTGTGAAAATGTGAATTGCGCCCTGCAATATTATCATAACGCACCCCTATCTTTTTGGATATAAAGATGCGTTGGGGCAGAAATAATATCTGCCCCATCACATCCTCCAATCTTATAGATTTGCCAAGAAGTATTACGGAAGTACATATCCAAACTGCATAGTTAATCCTTGGAAAACCGCAAGTGCAGATTGGGACAACCCTATACTCTTGACTGCTGCCCACGCATTAGACAGTGCTCCAGCGCCAGCAACTTCATCTCCCAGTACCGGAGACAATAATGTACCCACAAAAACTCCAACTGCAATAACAGCCTTAGTTGACATAGCGTTAACCTCACGCGCTGTTTCGTATATGTCTTCAACTGCAGGGAGCACTGCAGTCGCATGCTCGAAGCTGGGTTCAGAATCGCCACACTGGATTTTAAAGAAGTATCCAACTTTGCCCGGTCCGAGATAAGATACCAACATACTATACTTTATTCCATTAATTTCTAACATCGAAGCTGTCGAAGATGTAAATGCGAATCCTGGAACATTTTTATTTACATCATACCATTTGAACTTATAATTCTCTGCGCGCTTATACCGCGTATACTGATTGGGGTCAATATACTTTTTCAAAGAACTATCAAATCGATATAATCCAGAATACCCAGGCTTAACTTCCCATACACTATGCCCCAACTTAATATCAATTTCTTTTGCCAGGTGCCGCGCCTCCAAAATTGGCCATCCTTTTTTGGAACTTGCCAAGTGAATTTGTTTGCTTGCAAGCACTTGTGCCGTCTCATGGAAAGAAAGGTATATACTCTGGTCAGTTATGCCATCAGATTCGAACAAATCCTCTTCGGTATCACGATACAAGGAATCTATTACACCATTAAGCTTGCCCACTCCAGAAGCACTTATATTACCCAGCAAATCACGAACGCCGCTTGTTGCAATATCTAAAACATTAAGTAGTGAAACCGCTGCAAATACTTGATCCTTATCAATTGCACCGCCAAGGTACGCCACATTAACAAGGTTGAGCCATTCTTTGGGCATCTCACCAAGCGGGTCAATCCACTTTATGGGATTGTCCACAGCATACAGATACTGTACCAAACTAATTGGGTCCGCAACTGTTCCCGCAATTAAATCTACCGCATCAAACCGCTTATTCTCCGCATCGTACATTCTGGCCTTTGCGTAGAACTGGTTCAGAACATCATCATACTCATGGGTGGCGTAGGTGATCTCCGGCAGTAGTCTGCGGAAGCCGCCGTCCACGGTGATGTCCGTGTACCGGCGCACCTCGCCCCAATCGGTGTAATCCACTCTTGCGGTCACACGGCCATACTGATCGGAGAGATTCCCCACGCTGCCAAGGCGGTCGGTGTGGATGTAGGCCATATTGACGCATTTCTTGATGCTCTGCCCCCACCAGTTGCTGCCTTCGCCAATCGTCATGACCTGCAGCTTGTCCAAACCGTAGGTGTAGAAGAAATCGTAGCCGTCCTGCTCGGACTTCATCAGCACCCGCTGGTCGATGTCCAGTCTGGTATAGTCAATGACATAATCCGTCTTGACCACTTCCGGCTTTTCAATGCCCGTCTCCACGCTGGGCGTCTGGCAGTGGAAGTCCGTGTAGCCGTGGGTATTATCCTTCAGGATCAGCTCCGTGCCGACGCGGACGCCGAGGCCGTTGAAGGTATACGCGCTGACCTCGCCGGCCTTGTTGGTGCCCTGCACCATGCGGTTCGTCTCGTCATAGAGATAGGTCGCAATGGTGATATTCTTGGGTCCGGTGGTGGTAGGCGAACAAATCTCTTCTTCCTTCACCAGATTGCCGCGCTTATCGTAGGTATAGCCGTAGTCATAGATGCGGGTGATCTTCTGCTCATAGCCGCACACATGCTTGCTCACCATCTGGTTGAGGTCGTTGTACTGGTAGGTATCCTCTTCACCCTTAGTTGGACCGCTCTGCTTCAGCAGGTTGCCCAGCGTATCGTAGGTGTAGCTATAAGCGAGGGTATCGTAGGGATAGACCTCCAGCCTGCGGGTGCTGCCGGTGAGCCGGTTCAGCGCATCATAGGTAAAGGCCGTGCGGCTCTTGAGGTTTTCCGTGGCGTCGCTGTCCCGCTGGAACTCCGTCAGCACATTGCCCTCGGCGTCGTAGGTGTACTCATACTTGACCTTGGGCGTTTTGTTGTAGAGCTGGAAGGGATCGGTGTCCACCGTCTTGAGGAGGTTGCCCTCCGCGTCATAGGTATACTGCTCGATCCAGCCGTTGGGATAGGTCAGCTTGACAGGGCGGTTGGCAGCATCGTAGACATAGGCATAGGTGCCGTCATCCGCGTCAATGACGCTGGTAAGGTTATACACCGCATCGTAGAAGCTGCGGGTCTTGCTGCCGTCCGGATAGGTAATGCCGGTCTGATTGCCCACGGCGTCATAGGTGTAGGAAACCGTATTGCCCTTGTGGTCGGTCATCTTCTGGAGGCGGCCCAGCAGGTCCAACTCGAAGGTGTTGGTGCCGGTCCAGTCATCCATCTGCACCAGTTCGCCGACCTTGTTATACTGGTAGGAGACCTCCTTTGCCCCATTGTAATTGATTTTCTTCACCAAATCAAGGGCGGTGTAGGAATACTGCGTCACATAACCGTCCGCGTCGGTCTTGGAGACCAGATTGCCGTTGCCGTCGTAGACATAAACGGTACTGTCGCCAAGCGCGTTGATCTCCTTCGTGACCAGATTCCGACCATCGTACTCATACAGCGTGATCTCGTGGGAGTCCACGCCGTTGAGGGCATCCACACGGTGGAGGTCGGTGGAAATGAGCTGGTCATTTTTATTGTAGGTAAATACGGACTCCGTGCCCAGCGCATCGATGGTCTTTACAATGTTTCCATTGCCATCATAGACATACCGGGTGGCATTGCCGTTGCGGTCCTTGACCTGCACGATGCGGTCTGTGGCATCATAGGTGAAGAACTGCGTATTGCCACGGCGGTCTTTCACGCTGGTAACCCGATTCAGGGCATCATAGGTATAGGCCACGGTGCCGGCAGCATCCGTCATGGAGGTGAGGTTGCCATTGGCATCGTAGGAATAGCTGGTCACAACACCCCTGGCATTGGTCTCGCTCTTGACATTGCCTGCCAGATCATAGGTAAATGTGGTCGCATTGCCCTTGGCATCGGTGACCTTGATGACCCGATCCCTGCTGTCGTACTCAAAGCTGGTAACATTACCCAGGGCATCCGTCATGGAGATCAGGCGGCCATCCGCGTCATAGGCATAGGTGGTTTCCGCGCCCTCTTCATTCACGGACTTTACCATACGGCCATCTGCGTCATAGGTATTGTACGCGGTATTGCCTTCGGCATTGGTGCTGGAGACTGCGCGGTTCAATCCATCGTAGGTATAGCGGGTGGTATTGCCGTTGCCGTCAGTAGAGGCAACCGTATTTCCCTCGTTATCATACTGGAAGGAGAAGGTACATCCTTCAGCATTGGTATAACTGGTAAGGCGGTCCAGCGCATCATAGACATAAGTAGTGGCATTTCCTTCGGCATCGACAGCCTTGACAATGTTCCCGTTATGATCGTACTCCGCGCGGGTCACGCCGCCATTGGCGTCCGTAACGGCAACAGCGCGGCCGAGAGCATCATAGGTGTAGCCGGTCGTATTGCCGTTGGCGTCTGTAACCGAGGTCATATTTCCCGTTTCGTCGTAGCGATAGGTTGTGCTCCCGCCCAGAGCATCGGTAACAGAAGTCACATTGCCGACAGCGTCATAGGCATATGCCGTTTTTCCGCCCATGGCATCCGTCATCTCGATCAGTCTGCCGTTGGCATCGTAGACATAGGAGATCACGCCGCCCAGTTCATCGGTGGCAGTCAAAACCTGACCGTTGGCATCATAGGTGTAGGCAACAAAGCCGCCATCCGCATAGGTGATCTTCGTGGCGCGACCCAGCACATCATATTCGTAGCCGGTCACATGGCCCAGTGCATCCGCCGAGGATATCTGACGCCCCAGCGCGTCATAAGTGCTGGAAGTCTCCGCGCCCATGGCAGAGGTGGTCTTGGTCATCTGGCCGTTAGCGTCATAGGTGTAGGAGGTCGTGCTGCCCTCAGCATCTTCCATGCGGATCAAACGGTTCTCCGCGTCGTAAGCATAGCGGGTGGTGTGGCCGTTGCGATCCGTAGCGGCGGTCAGGTTGCCGTTGGCATCGTATTCGCTGACGGTGCTCTTGCCGAGTGCATCGGTGATCTTTGTAAGGTTGCCGACGCCGTCATAGGTATATTGGGTGGTATTGCCGTTGGCATCCTTGACGGAGGCAGTACGTCCAACGCTGTTGTACTCGGTAGAACTGACGCCGCCGACAGGATCGGTGGTGGAAACCAGTTGACCGTTCCGATCATAAGCATAGCGCCAGGTATTGCCGCGGGCATCGGTCATGGAAACAATGCGGCCATCGGCATCGTAGGTATAGCGGGTGACCGCTCCGTTGGCGTCTGTTGCTGTGGTCAGATTTCCGCTGTCATCATAGGTATAGCGGGTCACATTGCCCAGCGGATCGGTGATAGAGGTCACGTTGTTCTGCGCGTCACGGGTAAAGGTGGTGACATGGCCCATGCGGTCGCTTTCGCTGATGTTGAAGCCGTTGCCATCCACCGTGTAGGTCTGCTCGCTGCCATCGGCGCCGATGACCTTCACCAGTTTGCCAGCCTCGGTATACTCATAGGAAGTGACTGACCCCATGGCGTCGGTGACTGTGATCAGGCGGCCCTGCCCGTCATAAATATAGGCGGTCACATTGCCCAGCGGGTCTGTCATGGACGTGCAGTTACCCTGAGCGTCATAGGTGTAGGTCGTCTGCGCACCCAGCGCATCCACTGCGGAAGTGAGATTGCCGTTGGCATCATAGACATAGGAGCGGGTCATTCCACGGCCATCGGTAGCGGAAGTCATATTGCCCTGATGGTCGTAGGTATAGTAGCTCGTATTCCCGTTGCGGTCACGGATCATGGTCGGCATCCGGTTGCTGTCGTACTCGAACCGCTCATAAGTGCCGTCTGCGTAAGTGATTTTGGTTTTGTTGCCCGCGGCATCATAGGCATAGGATGTGCGGTTGCCTTCACGATCCGTCCGGCTGGTGACTTGATTGAGGTCATTATAGGTCACCGTCTGGCTGCCGCTGGCATCTGTAGACTTGGTGATCCGGCCCTGCTCATCAAACCAGATCTCATGGAAATAGCCGTCCTCGCCGGTGCAGGTGTTGTGCCGCCCATCGAAATCGTAGGTAAAATCAAAGGTGCCGAAGTTTACGGCATACTGATGGACTACACGGCCCTGTGCGTCATATTCATTCTCTACATAGATCTCACCCTTGAGATTCTGAACAGAACTGAGATACCCGTTGCCGTCATACGCATAGCGCAGACTGTCTCCGTCTGGGTTTTCCACTTCAGTCAGGAGGCCGCCGTCATAGGACAGATGGATGCTGCGACCCACGCTGTCCGTCACCGCAGCGATATTGTCGCCGCTGTAGGAGAATGTAAAGCTGCCGGTGCCGTTAGACACGCTCCGGAGCTTGTCACCGTCATATTGGAAGAACAGCGTATTCCCACTAAGATAGACGATGCTCAGAATACGGCCGCTATTGTCGAAGCGGTAGATCGTCCCCGCCTTATCCGTCATGGCGTAACCGCTGCCTGTCTGTGCCAGCGAGTAATCACCGCAGGTGTCAAAGCTGCCGTCAAAGCCGATTGGGAAATAAAGCGTAACGGCTCTCGGCAAATGGGCGATCACGGAACGGCCGTCAAACTCCAGCGCATAGGAGAAGTTGGACGTCCAGCCGCCGCCAAGCCCGTAATTTTCATCTGCGTGGACAGATTCGTAGTAACGTGTAAATTCCAGATCATCCTTGCCGTACAGCGCAAGGTCACGGTAATTCCATGTAAAACTGCCGCTGAGCAGATCCACAGGGTCGCCGCTGCAGGCCAGTTCATCCCGAATTGCGATCAGATCATCCCAGGAATTGATCGTCTCAAAAGTGTCAATAGCCTCACTTTCCTCCGGCACATCAAAACCAAGAAAGCTATTGTAGATTGCTGTCCGGGGCGTACAGGGCTGCATGACGATGACATAGCGGCCGCCGCTGGAAATACGGGTGAGGTTTCCGCCATCATCCCGATAACTGCCGTCCCACAAAACGATATTCTGAATGGTGTTTTCGCTTTCTTCGGCAGCATCCGTCAAGCCGAAGAGAGCGTGTGCACTGGGCAGGACAGAACTTTCCGGCAGATAATCGATCTCCGCATTGATCTCCGGCTGCTCCTCCGGTTCCACGTCCGAAACAGCTTCAACAGATTCTTCTGCAGAAGGCTCGTCCTCAATTGCTGTCACCGGCACATCTGCCTTATCCGTTTCCACCGCCTCCGAATCCACCGTATCCGCATCGGCAGGTGTCGTGTCCGCATCATCTTCCAATGGTTCCGCATTTGCAGAGGGAGCAAAGGACTCCTCTATCGCCGTTGCAGACTCCGTATCCGCTGTCAGGCTTTCCTCGGAAGCCCCATCCTCCGATGTCTCATTGGCAGGAGATTTTTCCGTATCCATTGCTTCATCGTTGATGTCAGCGGGCAAATTTGCTTCCGGATTTGGAGCATCTAGATTTTCCGAGGGGAGCAGAGCGTCTGTCTCTGCCATATCTTCCGGGGCAGGGAGCTCATCAAGGCTCACCGTTGCAGCCGCATCGTCCAGTCCGGCGAGGCGATTGCCCTCAAAGCCAAAAGCGTAGAAATCCTCAATCACTTCCGGCTGACGCTTCCCGCGGATTGTCTGATAGACGATATTCAGCCACTCATCTTCATCGATAGGCGAATAGCTCACCTGCTCCGCCGTATAAATGTCATCCCCCTCCTGAAGCGGGGCAATATTTTCCTGCACCGGAACGCCCACCAGTACGCCTAGTCGGCGGCCAAGGAACTCCTCGCTCTGGAGTTTTCCGTGTCCATCCGCATCATCCTCCGGCGCATACGGCATGGAAACAATATCTTCATCCATATACGCGGGTTCATCCTTCATCTCATACAGTTCCAGCGTGACCGGCTGTGATCTCTCGATCACATAGATCAGCTTGAACCAGGAGTCGGGATAGGTCATATTGGCTTTTGTCAGGAATGCGTTGTCTCTTGACTCATAAGAGAAGAAGGACACACGCCGTCCGTTATCCCGGAGAGCGTACAGTCCCATGATCTTAAATTCGGCGCTGGCCGGTCGGTCAGCCGCCGTATCCTCGGCAAAGACTGCGGTAGGGAACAGTGTCAAAAGCATTGCCAGCGTAAGCAGCATCGAAATGAATTTGTTTCGGAATCGTTTTAGCTTCATTTGATATTCTCCTCTCTACGATACATGACAGTGGGTCTGCGGCGGATGTTGCCCCAATGACCACCTCCTCCAAAAATGCGCCCTCACTATATTCATCTCCTGACAGTGTCGATTTGTGACAAGAAGTTCGATTTTTTCTGCGATTTTTTGTGACGCATGCCATTCATTTCTCTGCACCGTAATGATCATCCGTACAGATGCACTCCTATTGTTTTCGCACGGGGAAAATGCAAAAATATCATGCGCATTATATCTATAAGAGCGATAAACGCCTTGATGGTCGATTTATTGTACGAATAACTCCCTGTATAATATGCGTATAGGCAGAATAGTACCGTGGCGCGTATTACAGGAGACGCTGAAGTATGATTGATTATCAGGAAATCGGAAACAACATTAAAATATGTCGAATCCGCTGCAATCTCAAACAGGCTGAACTTGCCGAAATGGTCGGTGTTACATCCCAGCACATCAGCCACGTTGAGAGGTGTCAAACGAAGCCGAGCCTGACATTACTGGTGGATATATCGACAGCACTGCGCGTTGATCTTTACACTCTGCTTGGAAGCAACATTCCGGTTCATCCGGACGTCAGCATTTCTGTTGAATTTGCAAGCATGTTGAAAGATGCCGCGCCGGAGCAGGTCAAATTGTGCCTGTCTGTGTGCAAAACGATTATGGAGCATGGCGAGAGCCACCAGTTCAAATAAATCAGCTGCCGGCTGTTGATTGCACGGCAGCTGATTTTTTGGTGAGATTTTGCGAAGGAAGGGATTGTATGGATAAGCAGCAGCGAGAGTACATCCATCATTTGATGCTTCAATACTCTGATGCCATGGTCCGGCTTACATATCGTCGCGTAGGGGACTGGCATCTTGCGGAGGACTTGGTACAGGAGACCTTTCTGACAGCGTGCTGCAAGTCGGAACGGGTATGCGCTCACAAGAAACCGGTGGCGTGGCTCTTTGAGACATTGAACAATTTGACCTTGCGCGAAAGCCGCCGCTTTTATCATACAGAGGTTTCGATTGAAGATATCGCTGAGAGCCATGAGATCACAGAACTTCCAATGACCTGTCATATTCCGATGGGGTTAAGCGCATTGGAGCAGGAGATCATCCTTCTTCGCATCGATAAAGGCCATTCATTTCTGGAACTCGCAGAGCATTTTGGAATCAGTGAAATGGCATGCCGCCAGCGATTATCCAGAGCGCTCCGCAAGTGCAGAACACTACTGGAGGATCCTCTTGGCAGCACGCCAAAATAATTATCAAATTATTGTCACAAAACCGATAATTCATGAGATGAAATAGTAAAGGGGGTAATGAAATGTTGGGTAGCCAGCATCCCGATAAATCTGCTGTCGGGAGAAAGCGAACAGATTCTGCTTCCGCGTCCATCACGGAAAAATCTAACTTGCAGCTTCTGAATGAAGTAGAAGCAATGCTAAGTGTACCTGCGGAGGAGATGGATACGGACAGGATTGAGGAATATCTGTCACTATTGCAAAAAAGGGCACCAGTCGCAGAGCATTATGACCCGGAAGAAAAATGGGCAAAACTCGAAGAATCCCATCCATTGATTTTTGAAGAAGAACCGAACTCCTGCAAGTCTGATCTTGCGGCAGAAGCAAGGAATCGACATGGGAACCGAACTCGTCGATCTTTTTCCCGCGTTTTCCGTGCGGCAGCTATTGCCGCAGCTGCGGCATTTTGCTTTATAATAACCGCCAGCGCTATGGGATTCCAACCTGTTCAGGCTGTCCTGCGATGGGCCGAAGGAATCATTCAGATCTATACCAATCCTTCCGGCATCATGGAATTGCCTGACGACGATCCCAGCGAGTATCATTCCCTGTATGAGGCTCTGGCGGCAAACGGGATCAGTACAGAAGGTCTGCCCACATGGGTGCCGAGAGATTATGCAATTCTATCTGTAACGGCAAAATCCTCGGACGGGGTAATAAAGTGCGTTGCGGTTTATGAATCAAATCGTGGAAACATAGTGATTCGTGCCCTGAAGATTATATCTCCCGATATTACAGTTGCGGAAGAACGAGATACTGATGCAATTTCATATCAGCACAATCAAGAAGAATTCTTTATTGTTTCAGATAGGCAATGGATGAAAGCGGATTGGGAAAATGAAGGTATTTTCTTCTCAATTAGCGGGCAGATATCCGAGGACGAGATTAAAGAGATGATCGACTCAATTCAATGAAAAGGTAAGGTGAATGGTCATGAAAAGAAAGATTATGTCCATTATGATGATGGTCGCCATGCTTTTCAGCATGAATATAACAGCTTTTGCTGTTGATAGAATTGGAGCGCCTATCGCGCATGCTATGCGTTCTAGTTCGTATCTGGATAGTTATAGCGTCGGCATTGAGGCGCGCGGAAATGGCACTATTGCAGTTACCATGACTGTTGATGGCAAGGGCAAAATGGAGAAAATAGGTGTCATTGAGGTTGAAATCGAGCAGAAAGTGAACGGTAATTGGCGTTACTATGATTCTCAGTATGGCGCCGAACACCCCGAATTCTATGATTACAATACATGGGATTATGTTGGAACAACCTACTTTCAAGGAACACCCGGTGTCAGCTACCGCGTAACGCTGACAGTCTATGCGCGAAACAGCAAAGGCTCAGACACAGGGTATATCACTTCCTATACTGTGGTTTGTAGGTAAATACTAAGTATACTAAAGAAGCAGGAAGCCTCTGCCGCGGTAGAGGCTTCCTGCTTGTTAACTTTATGACCGCGTTATCGGACATTCAGCCTTGCTTTTCTCCCTGGGTGCGGACACCGAAGCCGTTGACCCTCGATTTCCTCTTCGACGAGGATCGTCAGATATTTGCGCCCATCGATCACACGAGTCTCCAGCAGATAACTCTGCTCGGGCGCGACAAAGATAGTCGCGTTGGCCGTTTTTACTTCAAAACGGCCACTGTCGATCAGATTCAACGGGTTTAAGGTAACGCCAGCGCCAAAGCACTCATTACAGCAGCTTTGGAACGCTTCGGCTTTTTCTTCACTGATCGCGGCATCCACCAGAATGGCGGAAATGTCTTTTGCTGTGATCTCCAACGGCTCCGGATTGCGGCTTTCCTGATGCTGTTCAATCTTTGCATCTCCGGTCTGCCTCTCTTTGAATTGACCACACTGGCTAACACAACCGATGCATCAGTTGTTCCGAACATTCTTCGTCCTGCCAATGCCGTTTTGTTCCTTCGCGAGCGTACCTTCCTCGGCGATAAGGGCTACGATGTGAAAACCGTCTACAACTTGGTGAAGGACGCCTATGAGGGAGAGGCTGTGATCCCGTTAAACAAGCGCGGTACAAAGAGCCCTGAAAAACTGTCCGTTGGCAATCCTATCTGTGAAGCTGGTCTCGCCATAAGATAGGATGGCAAGACCACCGATGGCGGGGGGGATTCGGCAGAAATACTGCTGCCCCTTCCGCCAGTCCAAAACCGGTGTTTGCCCCTGCAACCACAAGAACTGGAATAACGGCAAGAAGAACCGTGGCTGTACCAAGTATAAGGCCATTCCAACAGACTACAGACTTTCCATTGACAGGGAATGCCTGCATTTTAAGCGTATCTATGCTTTGCGTACAGAATGTGAGCGTTACAATTCCCGTTTTAAGGCATCTGGTCAAGAAAGACTTTGGGTTCGAAATGGCAGCAGTGCTGCTAATCTCAACACAGTAGCCCACATCTCCGCTTTAGCGGTTGCGCTGGCCGCCGTTCTGCATGGTTCTCACTCCTACCGTTCTGTCAAACAGCTTCGGCGTTCCGTCTGATCTGCACTTTTCCATATCGTTTTCAGGTGCGGAGACTACCGCGCTGTGGTTTTTGCGCCCTTGAGCTGCCCTAAACTCTTTTGATTCCCATTCGCCTTGTTTGCGGGTTGCTCTTTCCAACTGTTTTGCTCGTCTCTTTAGCACTATTTTAATTGGAGCCGCGCTTCTAATAAATGCCGTTTCACTTCTAATGATTAGAAAGATAGTACAAATTATCTGCATAATGAGGGTGAAGCAAACCATGAAAAAAGAGGTAAGCAAGCTGGAGGGTCGCTAAGAAGATCCTTGTATTAGAGGAAAAGAACAGATGCCGTCCAAGCAGCCAAAGGAACTCTGGAAGCATAACAGTTTATGCCCTGCGATTTGAAGTTCTTTTCTATTCGCACGAAGGAAACTTCTATTTTCAGGATGATGAATACGTCCCCGATATAGCGGGGCAGATAAGGAAAAAGAGAAACGTACAGCATTGTCTGCTGTGCGCTTTTCTTTTACTTTGTCGGAATTTAGCAAGCGAGCGATATCGCTGTCGCAGTCCCCCGTTTCTGAAATTTTCCCAAAAATCAGAAACGGAGGAACGAAGATGTATATAAGAAACGATGGAAAAGGGGAAAGCAACATCACCCAGAATGGATTTACCGCCTATTTGCTCTCGGCGGTTGCGCACAGGAAGGCAGACTATCTTCACGCCAAGCAGCGCCGACAGGCGAGAGAGGTACTGACAGATCCGGATGATCTGTCAACTGAGGAGTCTCCCGGCATTTCTGATCCGACCGATTTGCTTTGCTGCATTGAAAATGCCGCGCTTGAGGAGGTTTTGAATCGCATCAGCGAGAGAGACCGCTATATCTTCTTTTCCCGTGCTTTGCATGGACGCAGCTTCCATGAACTCGCTTTAGAGCTTGACCTTGGGTATCAGGGAGTTGCGGCTGCATATCATCGTGTCTGCAAAAAAGTCAAGGAAGCTACAGGGAGGGATGTAAAGTGAACTTCAAGGATCTATTGCTCCGTGCAAAAGACGGTGACCAACAGGCGAAGGAAGAGATATTTTTGATGTATCGTCCGCTGCTGTTCAAGGAGTCCTGCGTGAACGGCATCTTTGACGAGGATCTCTTCCAGGAGCTTAGTGCAACGCTGATTCATTGTATCAGGATGTTCAAGCTCTAAGCTGCCCCAAATGGGGGGGCAACCGCAGTTCATTACCTAAAAAAGCTGGGCGGCGAGGAAATTCGCTGCCCAGCTTTTGCACTATAATTACCGTCAAATATTCTCTGGATACGCTCCTTCTTTTACCACAGCCTTATATTTTGCTTTTCACCGCAGCACCCCAAGTTCTCTGTATAGTTGAAGCGGGAGACTGTATGCCAGTCTCCCGCTACAGTCTGTCGAGGAACCCGGTCTGTACTCAGGAGCAGACTGGGTCTCGAACATATATGAGCGAAAAAACAGCAAAGCGAAACGAGGACAACAGATTCCTCCATTTCCATGTGGCCAATTTTTTCAAGTTCATGGCAGCAAACTTAAGCTTCACCCAGTTCGTCACCTGAGCCAAGCCTCTGTATTGCGTATAACGCATCGCGTGTTTTTCCTTGGCGTCCGCGAAGACCCGTTCAATGGTTTCCTTTCGGCACTTGTAGAGCTGCGCGTACACAGGCGTATATCTGGCATCGTCCGCCAATTCCTCATAGTCCTTCCAGATATGCCGCTGCACCGTTTTGATACAGTTCTTGGAATGCGGGCGCTTGTAGGCTGTGGAAAGGACTCTGCCATCGCCAAATACTTTCTTGCAGATATGAGGCGTTTTGTAAGCGGCATCGGCCACAACGGCCTCTACCTGCGGGAAATTTTCCGTTACTTTGTCGTAAACTTCATCAAAGGCCACGCTGTCATGGACATTGCCGGGTGTCACGACTGTTTCCAGCACGAAACCGTTCTTGTCGCAGGCGGTATGCGCCTCATAGGCGAACTGCCGCTTATGCTTGCCCTTTACGAATAAGCCGCAGTCCGGGTCCGTAACGCTTTTCGTTACGGTACGAAAGCCCTGCTTCTTCCTGCGGGCCAGTTTCTTCTTAGAGGTGTTGTCTTTGTGCTTCCTGGGAGAGGCCGGAGGATCGTTGTCGTTGTCAAAGGGCTTCTTGTCATGCGCTTCTCTGTCCGCGTTGACCTCTTCCATCAATTCTCTTGCATAGTGCCTGGCAGCTGCTGGGATCTGTTCCTTCATCTGCTTCTTCGTGTTGGCGTTGGCCTTGATGTGAGTACCGTCAATGAAGACGGCCTTGGGAGACAGATAGCCTGCCTTGGCTACCTCATCCAAAATCCACGCAAATACCCGATCCACGGTCTCTTCGGTGAACCGATGCCGGAAGTTATAGCTCACCGTGGAAAATGCGGCGTTTCCTCCTGCAGCGTGTATCCCAGAAACCAGCGATATGCTACATTCAGGCTGACTTCTTCCGCCGTCCGCCGCAGTGAGGGAAGGCCGTACAGATGCTGGATCAGCACCATCTTGAACAACACCACCGGATCGATGCTGGGGCGTCCATTATCCTCGCAATAGAGCGGCTCCACCATTTCATACAGCTGTGTGAAGTCCACCGCTGCATCTATCTTTCGCAGCAAATGCTCCTTCGGCACCAGTTGGTCTATGACTACGAACTCTACTAGATCTCGATCCATTTTCCCGCGTTCCAGCATCCTTCATCACCCTTGCCCACTCTACCATATCTATACAGAAAAAGCCCAGCTCCAGCCGCTCTTTTTCGACAGACTGAGAGGGGGAAAGGAAATCTTTCCCCCTCTGTTTTTCAGCGCTTATCTTCCGTAAAACTCACAGTTGGGTACGCCATGATTCTCAACAACCGATTTCAGCCCAATTTTGCTGTCTTCTGTTGCGAATACAATTTCGGCCGCCTTTAGCTCAAATGCGCGCGCTTCTTCAATGTTGTTCTGTGTTGCTTTCCTAACGCAGTCCTTATAGTATTTCACAGCAATCGGCGCAGCCTTGGACATCTTCTTTGCGGTTGCAAGGCCGACGACCTCAACAAGCTCATCCGCCACAACTTTGCTGGCAAGACCCAGTTCGTAACACTGGCGGCCTGTGAAATCCTCGTTGAGGAACATGTAGTCAAGCACCTTGTTTCTGCCGATCCACATAGGCAGGCGCAGAGAGCTCATGCCCCAGGAACCAACCGTGCCATAATAGATGTCACCGTCGTGCATGCGGAAGCCCTCGCCGACAATACGGATATCAAAGGCGTTGAACATCGCCGTGGAGCCGCCGATGCACCGTCCCTTTGCCGCAACGAGCGTCGGTTTAGGGCAGCAGTCGATACGCTCAACCAAGCGGTTGCCAAGAACGGAAAAGCTTTCCGAAATCTCCTCTGCTTCGCCGTTAATGCCCTTTTTTACATCGCCGCCGTCCGCTCCATAGGAAAAATCAGGCCCATTCGCTTTTACCATGATAGCGCGAACAACATCATTCTGTTCAAATTCGTCCAAAGCGCGCATAATTTCAACCATCATGCGTTTGCTGACCGAGTTGAGCGGCGGGTGATCCAGCGTGATCACTCCCACGCGCTCTACGATCTCGGTTTTGATTGTCAAATAATCCATATCTGTCCTTTCTGCGGCTCTGCCGGCTCATTCCGCCAGAGCCGCCGCTATATTTTTTGCTTCACTGAACAGCTTTTTCGTCAGTTTGCAGCGTTATTGCTCTTTTCGCTGGTGGAAGCCATGACAACGTCTGCCACCTTTGCGGTGTTTTCAGTCGGCGCATGCTTGGTGCAAAGACTCACAACAATGTAGGCCACTACGCCGGGGAGCACAGGGAAAATGCTGGAAAACGGAACAGTAATCACGCCGAAGATGCTCAGCAGCGCCGTGATCATACCAACAGCTGCAGAAGCTGCCGCGCCCTTTGTCGTGCCGCGTTTCCAGATGATGCCGCCCAGCAGCGGGACCAGCGTACCGGAGAGCATAATGGTATAGCCGACCGAAAGAAGATCAATAACATTTGTAAACGCAAGCGCGCATACAACGGCTGCCACCGAAACAACAATATTGACGATGAGATTCAGGCGCTTCTGCTGCTCTTCCGTTGCATTCTTATTAATAAAGCCGCAGTACAGGTCATGAACAACAAGCGCATCCGTCGCCACCAGCGCACCACTGGCAGTCGACATGATCGCCGCCAAGATCGCACAAATCATTACAGCACAAACGATCGGGGAAACCTTGTTCATCAGCATGACAATGAACGCATTTCCGCCAGCATCAGGGAACTCTGCGCCGCTCCACATGCCGATATAGACCATCAGCCACCCAAAAAGGAACAGAGGAATGCAACTGAGCAGATGTCCCCAAAATGCCGTTGCTTCCGTCTTTGCGGACGCCGCGCGCTGAACAGAGGTCTGGTCGACCAGCACGGAAAGAACCATCGGGCCAACAAACATCATCCAGAGTTCCGGAGAAATGTTGAAGAGGTCAAAGTTCTCCGCCGGATAGAACGCGTGAATCTCCGCAACGCCGCCCTGTGTGAACATTGAGATACCTACGACCAGAACGCCGACAATGATCACGCCGACCTGAAATACCGCCGTTGCGTAGGAACCCCAAAGGCCTGCAAACATCGTGTAGACCAGCATAACTGCCGCTGTAATAACAAGTCCGATCGTCGGGTCAATGCCGAACGCCTGGAAAATGGCCTTTGCAGCAACCAGCTGACCGCCCATGGATGCAGCGCAGGCAAAGGGGCCGATGCCGCTGTAAAGCAGGATGATAAAGTTGCTGTCATATCTTCTCTTAAAATAATCCGAAAAAGAAACCAGCTTATTGCGGTAAATAAAGCGGGTCATTACAAACGCGTGGACAACGCATGCAAGGCCGCATGCGATCGCGTACCATGCACCGGCGACGCCCAGCTTTACCGCGTACTGCGTTGTGCCAATCACGACGCCGGAGCCAATGCTGGCGCCTACCGCCGATGCGATAATAAACCAGATGCCGGACTGTCCGGATGCCGTGAGGAAATCCTTCGTCGTACTGGCGTGCTTACGCCCGCGCAGTCCGATGATTACGTTGATCGCCATAAAAATGACAAAGGTAACAATAATCAATGTGTAAAGCTCATCTCGATGTGATCCTCCTAATTTACAAAATATGTTTTCCTACGCTCTTAACGGGGAATGCGCTCGAAGCTCTTGCGGTTCATCCCTCCTTTTCTGCGCTTTTCAGGCACTTTTTAAAGCTGCTCATAAAATGTTTTAGCGTTGTTGTAGAGGATGTGTTCCTTCGCATCATCGCTGAACGGAAGCGCTTCGACCTGAGCAATCAGCTTCTCTACAGGCATGCTCTGCGTCCCCCAGTTGGAAGCAAAGCAAATGCGTTCTTTCAAAGATGTTTCTCCATAGTAGAGATATGGCTCATAACCGGAACCCCGCATTGCGATCTTTTCGGGAGCGTGCGTTTCAAAATTCAGATAAACATTTTCGTGGCGGATAGCAAGGCACAGGAAGTCCAGCACCCACGGCCAACCGCTGACGCCCGCCATAATTTTTAGTTTTGGGAAATCCCTTGCCACCTGATCGATATAACGGGGGTGTCCGATATCATACGGCACCGCCTTGGAAAGATTCAGGCTGGAATAGATATGGACCGGAATTCCCAACTCGCACGCCTTGCTGTAGAGCGGATAATTTTTCTTGTCTGCTGCATTGAGCTTTGTGCGGAATGCGGTTAAATACAGCGCATGCAGGCCGTATTCTTTCACGCACACCTCAAGCTCTCGGACAGCCTCCTCCCCCCTGTTGGGATCTACATAAATAAAACCCTTGAATTTTTTGGGAAAAGCCTGTACGATCTCAGCCGTCTTGCGGTTGTCGTGATCGCCGTCGCAGGTGATTCCCCATTCCACGCCGACCTCGTCAAGATGCCGGACAAATTCCGCAGGTTTAACCGCGTGCTTCTCCGCCGCCTCGCGGATGATCCGCAAAAAACCGTCGCGACCCTCGGACTCATAAATCGCATCAATTTCCTCCACCGTGAGTCCTACCTGTGCAGCAACTCCCGCCCCGTAGGTCTTTTTGTAGCCCCTGTAAAGCGGGTCCAGACACATGGCGCTCAGCATATTGGTCAGCGCTTCCGCCCCCATGGGCATATCCAGACACAAATCAATGACTTTTCTCATGTCAGTAACATCTCCTGTCTTTTCAAATTTTGTCTCCGTTCAATATTGACTATTGTCAAAATACACGATTTTTTGACAATAGTCAATATTCTATTGTGACAAAATAATCATTCATCTTTTGTATAATCAGGAAAAAATTAAGGGCCGAAACGGTAATTTTATACCGTTTCGGCCCTTAATGGATCTTTTTACAATCCCAAATCCTCATTAATCAGAATAACTTCCATTTCCATTCGGAACATTTTCCCCAGTAAAACACTGACGCCGCGACAAATACGTTCCGGACTGCTGCAATCATGGCAGCGGCCAGTCACAGCACATGGCGTTTTCATGTGCAGTCTTTTCGCATTTTGGGGTGCCGCAATATTCCGCGCCCTCCAAACAGCCTTTTCAAAATTTTCTGCAAGCTTATTGCGCCCAATTACCAAATACACCTTTTTGTGCCCATACATCATTGACGCCACTCTGTTGCCGATGCCATCAATGCTGATCATTTCTCCCGTTTCCGCAAGGGCGTTAACCGATGTGAGAAATACATCTGTGGACATCGCTTTGATCGGATCCACTTCTCCCAACTCATCATCGTACATCTGCGATGGCAGGCACAGTGTATTATGTAATGCCAACCTCTTGGGCACTCCCATCTCCGAGAGCGTTAATGAGCCGCCAAACGACACACTTACCTCATCTATCTGCTGATCCAGATAGTCTGCGGCATCTTTTGCTGTTTCGAAAGATGATACCGCATAGCCTCGTTTCTCAAGTGCAGCCTTGACTTGATCAAAATTCATCATTTCGCCTCCCTGTTCGTTCTCCATCATCATAAGCTGATTATTGACGGTTGTCAATAATCAAATTAATCCTTGCGCATATGTCAAAGGCACCCCGCTACTCAGCAGGATGCCTTTGTGCTATCGTCTTTGCTGCACATCTCAGCCTAATGACATTTTAAGCAATGCATGTGTAATTAGTCAGTTTTCCCTCCTTGCCCTCTCGGCCAGCTCAAAGGAACGGTCAAGTATTGCCTTAAACTGTTCTTTTGTCAAATCGAATGTCGGCACGATTGCCCGTTCCCCAAAACACGTCATATATTCTCGATCGCTCATCTCGATCATCCCGTAGAATGAGCCAACAACCAGACCGCGCGCAATGCTCTCAACCATGAGTGCATGAATGTAAAACTCATTCCCGTCAGTCGGCTTGCCGAAATACGCAAAGGCATCTCTGCTGTCGCCATAATACAAAACAATTTGATCTTTAGAGAATTCTTTACCGCGCGAAGCGTATTCCGGAGCTGTAGCAATATACTCTGCAAACAATGGGTCGCAGATCACATTCCTACGGTACAACAGATATTTCAGCATCAGACGAACCAGCGGCTCTTCTCCGCGCGGCAGGACCTCTTCTGCAAGCTGTTCCGTCATGGAAAATCGTTCATAATAAAGCACGTGCATGATATCGTCTTTATTTTTGAAGTAGTAATAAATCAGCGAACGCGGGATATTCAAATACTCGGAAATATCTCTGATATTCGTCTTTTCATATCCGTTCTTTCTGACAAGAAGCGCCATCGTTTCTACGATACTCTTCCGCATTTCTGCGCTCTTTTTATAAACAGCCATCGACTACACCTATTTGTTGCAATATTTTTGTTATTGTACCACTCTTTTTTCCCTGCGTCAACCAAAGCAATATTGACACGAGTCAATATCTATGCTACTGTTAATTAAGGGAAATCAATTTTTCTGTGTTTTGAGAGAAATGCCATTTTGGTAAATACATTAAATAAGGAGCGAATAATCATGGAAAAGAACGAAAAAGCATTTGAATCATTTCTTCAGGTATGTACGGTAGTCAAAGATGCAAAGAAAGCCGCAGAAACATGGGAAAAAGTATACGGAATCGGTCCATGGGAAATTGTTCACGCAACCGAGGAAAATTGTCGTGGACGTAAATTTCATGGCGTTTCAATTCCAGATGATGAACCGCACGACGCAATTGTTGCGATGAGCGAACTCGGTAATCTTTATCTAGAGATTATTCAGCCGATTTCAGGGAGCAGCCCCTATGCTGAGTTTCTACAGGAGCACGGCGAAGGAATTCACCACCTGGCGATCCGGCAGAACGACCGATTTGTACCTTTGATGCAGGAGCGAGGGAACGAAGAGATTTTTAGCGTTTGGATCGGGGATAAGTTTTACGCATATTATGATACACGCAAAGATTTGGGCTTTATCACGGAAACATTCTAATCATACTCTCACATAAGATGACGATACCGTCACACTGAATTGTTTCAGTGTGACGGTATTTTTTCGTAACAATTCAAAAAGGCTTGATAAATGCCAAATTTCGTGAAGACATTTATCTTTTCGCTCAAGGCCGCATCTTGGCTGTAGGGTCCCGTCAAGATTTGGACCTGTTGACAAAGGTGGCGAATACGTCCGTTCTATGGTAGAATAACCATAAGGAGGGATGTAGCATGATGGGACGCCAAAGCAGACAAATGGCAATGATTTTCGTAGATATAGAGTCACTAATTCCAGAAACCCACCTGCTGCGGAAGATTGAGCGGATGGTATCCTTTAACTTCATTTATGATCTTCTGGCGCCATATTATCCGGCAACAGGCCGTCCATCTGTCGACCCTGTCAGTATGTTCAAAATGCTCTTGATCGGATACCTGTATGGCATCAAATCAGAGCGGCGGTTGGTGGAGGAAGTTCAGCTCAACATCGCCTACCGGTGGTTTTGCGGATTTGAACTGGATGACACGATCCCAAATCACTCCACATTCAGTAAGACCAGAACACGAAAATGGCAGCAAAGCGATCTCTTTCAGAAAGCCTTCTATGAAATAGTCAAGCAATGCATAGACAGCGGGCTGATCGACGGAGAAGCTATGGCTGCGGATGGAAGCTACATTCCGGCCAACGTATCAAGAGAAAGCTGGATCAATGTAGAAATAGAAGTTGAACAGAGTATGCAAAGCTATCTCGATTCTTTGGATGAAGAGCTTTCCAATCAGCCGGGCTTCAAAAAGCCGCCAACAAAAATTGTAAGGAAGTGCCGTACCACCAGCCAAACAGATCCAGACAGCGGTTATATCAATCACGGCAGCAAACGCGGCATCGGGTATCTGATGGAAGCAACTGTGGACTGCAAACACGGCATTTTAACAGGTGTTGATGTATCTTCTGCCAATGAGAAGGAAAGACTTCTGGTCTTGCGGCATTTGGAACGGCAAATCAATCTTGGCATCCCAATGAGCCGGCTTGCTCTGGATCGCGGATATGAGACAGGTGCTGTTCACCGGGGGCTTGAACTTCTGGGCATTACCGGATATATCCCCGCAATTCAGTTCTCCAATCCACCTGAGAAATATGGATTCTCCTACGATCCACAGCTCGACGCATTCATCTGTCCGGAAGGAGTTCCTCTTACATACCACAGGCTAAATTGCAGCAAATCGACGGGCAAATATCTGCGGTGCTACCAGGTCGAGGGCGATGCCTGTATGCGCTGTCCAAAACGGCCGGGCTG
>OJRB01000460.1_pt1 | contig 24880 bp, 21 predicted proteins | sample 1599061 | NCBI WGS metagenome assembly OJRB01 (sample SAMN03922522, study PRJEB24848) | human gut metagenome | isolation source: stool sample | host: Homo sapiens | place: Germany | collected 2010-02 | reverse complement strand
GTGGTATGTAGTTCATACCTATTCAGGCTACGAGAACAAAGTTAAAGTTGACATTGAGAAAACCATTGAGAACCGTAACCTTCAGGATCAGATCCTCGAAGTTTCCGTTCCGATGCTCGAAGTCGCAGAACTCAAGAACGGCGTGGAGAAGCTTGCGGACAAAAAAATGTTCCCAGGCTATGTACTCATCCATATGATCATGAACGATGATACCTGGTATGTAGTACGCAACACCCGCGGCGTAACCGGCTTTGTCGGACCGGGTTCCAAGCCTGTTCCGTTAAGCGATGAGGAGATGGAGAGCCTCGGATTCGGAAAGACAGAAGTCGCTCTGGATTATGCGGTTGGTGATACCATTGTGGTAACCGCCGGCGCATGGAAGGACACGATCGGTGCCGTTAAGTCTATCAATGAGAGTAAGCACACTCTTACGATCAATGTCGAAATGTTCGGCCGTGAAACACCGGTTGAACTCAATTTCACAGAAGTGAAACACATGTAACAACGAAAAAGGACCGGTGATGCCGGTTCGTGGGAGGGACACCCCCGACAATACCACATTATTAGGAGGTCATTATCATGGCAAAGAAAGTTACTGGTTACATCAAATTACAGATCCCGGCAGGCAAGGCTACCCCGGCTCCGCCAGTAGGTCCGGCACTGGGTCAGCACGGTGTTAATATCGTACAGTTCACCAAGGAGTTCAACGCAAGAACCGCAGATCAGGGCGATCTGATCATCCCGGTTGTTATTACCGTATATGCAGACAGAAGCTTCAGCTTCGTTACCAAGACTCCGCCGGCAGCTGTTCTGTTAAAGAAAGCCTGCAAGATCAAATCCGGTTCCGCAACCCCGAACAAGACCAAAGTTGCTACCATCTCTAAGGCAGATCTTCAGAAGATCGCTGAGACCAAGATGCCTGACTTAAACGCAGCAAGTCTGGAAGCAGCTATGAGCATGATTGCAGGTACTGCAAGAAGCATGGGTATCACTGTTGAGGAGTAATTCTTCATACAGGACTGAGATGAAACTTTAAATACGTGGGAGGGACATCCCCGACAATACCACTAGGAGGTTATTTTATTATGAAACATGGAAAGAGATACGTAGAAGCGGCTAAAGCAGTAGACCGCGCTACTCTTTATGATGCAGCAGACGCTATCGCACTTGTTAAGAAGACTGCTGTAGCTAAATTTGATGAAACCATTGAGGCTCATATCAGAACCGGTTGTGACGGACGTCACGCTGACCAGCAGATCCGTGGTGCAGTTGTTCTGCCGCACGGTACTGGTAAAGTTACCAGAATCCTTGTTTTCGCTAAGGGCGTAAAGGCTGACGAGGCTCAGGCTGCAGGCGCAGATTTCGTAGGCGCTGAGGAGCTGATCCCGAAGATCCAGAACGAAGGCTGGTTAGATTTCGATGTAGTTGTAGCTACCCCGGATATGATGGGTGTTGTTGGTCGTCTGGGTCGTGTACTTGGACCGAAGGGCTTAATGCCGAACCCGAAGGCTGGTACCGTAACCATGGACGTAACCAAAGCTATCAACGATATCAAAGCTGGTAAGATCGAGTACAGACTTGATAAAACCAACATCATCCACGTGCCAGTGGGTAAAGCTTCTTTCACTGAGGAGCAGTTAGCGGACAACTTCCAGACGCTTATGGATGCAATCAACAAAGCAAAACCGGCTACCTTAAAGGGTGCTTACATCAAGAGCGCAACCCTGACCTCTACCATGGGCCCGGGCGTTAAGCTGAACGTAGTTAAGCTGATGGCTTAATCAGATTTTGCAAAAAACTGATTGACAATCCCAATATAGTATGTTATCATACACAAGTATTGACTGCCGAAGACAGTAGGTGCCGTAAGGCGTAAGGTTACAGCCGCCTACCGAGGAACGTACAATTTGTATTAAATGACGAATTTGTAGAGCCCCTCTGTCTTGCACAGTGGGGCTTTTCCTTGCAGTCTCCAGTTATATAATAAAACAGGAGGAAGACATTCATGGCTAAAGTTGAGTTAAAACAGCCTATCGTAGCTGAGATCTCCGAGCTGTTAAACGGCGCTGCATCCGCAGTAGTAGTAGACTATCGTGGTCTTACTGTTGCTCAGGATACCGAGCTTCGTAAGCAGTTAAGAGAAGCTGGTGTTACTTACAAAGTATACAAGAACACCATGATCAAGCGTGCAGCTGAGGGTACTGATTTCGCAGCTCTGGATCCGGATTTAGAAGGACCGACCGCAATCGCAGTATCTAAGGATGACGCTACAGCTCCGGCAAGAATCCTGGCTGAGTTTGCTAAAAAGGCAGACAAGCTTGAGATCAAAGCTGGTGTTGTTGAAGGTACTTACTATGATCAGAAGGGTATGCAGGTTATCGCAACCATCCCGTCCAGAGAAGTACTTCTCGGAAAGTTACTGGGAAGCATCCAGTCTCCGATCACCAACTTCGCTCGTGTGCTTAATCAGATCGCTGAGAAGCAGGGCGCAGAGGCTTAATTATCTGAGCATGGTTCTGCGGCCAGCCGTATGAGCAGTCAGAAGTAAGCATTTCGATGTCATATCGAACAACAATTGATTTAGAATTATAATTATTTTAATGGAGGAAATTAAAATGGCAAAGTTAACCACTGCAGAGTTTATCGAAGCTATCAAAGAGTTATCCGTATTAGAGCTGAACGACCTGGTAAAGGCTTGTGAGGAAGAGTTCGGCGTATCCGCAGCAGCAGGCGTTGTAGTTGCAGCAGCAGCAGGCGCAGGCGAGGCAGCTGAGGAGAAGACTGAGTTCGACGTAGAGCTGACCGAGGTTGGCCCGAACAAGGTTAAAGTTATCAAGGTTGTACGTGAAGCTACCGGTCTTGGTCTGAAAGAGGCTAAGGACGTAGTTGACGGTGCTCCGAAGGTCCTGAAAGAGGGCGCTTCTAAGGAAGAGGCTGAGGACATCAAGGCTAAACTTGAGGCTGAGGGCGCAAAAGTTACCCTGAAGTAATTAAAACTCAACTAGAGCTTAAAACCCCGGGATCCGCAAGGATTTCCGGGGTTTTTCTGTTATACAAAAAATATGCAAAAAAATACCCGGAAGCCCTTGCGGATTTCCGGGTATCCTATTTTCAGGTGGTAAATTAAGCTACAACGTGAACGTTAACAGCCTGCAGACCACGGTTGCCCTCAGCGGTATCGAAGGTAACTTTCTGGCCATCCTCTAAGGTCTTGTAGCCGTCAGCTACGATACCGGAGAAGTGTACGAATACTTCCTCGCCAGTCTCATCGTTGGTGATGAAGCCATAACCCTTAGTTGCGTTGAACCATTTAACTGTACCGTTATTCATTGTGGTACCTCCTATAAAAAAATAAAATTTGTATTTTCGTATGAAACAAAAATCACATATTTTTGTAAATCTGGAATGTACTTCTTGACTTACAAAAATATGTGAATCAAAAGCTCATATCAAAATACACTGTGAGTTTACCACCCAACCCCTTTTCTGTCAAGCAATTTCGGCATTTCTTTAGATACTGAAGCGGTGGGTGATTGCAGTTCACAGGCAGGAGTTTTAAAGCTTGTGTGATGGGTGCGTGACCGGGGAAAGTGGCCGGCCACGCACGCTATGCCAAAACAAAAAATGGAAAAGTTGTCAAAGGGAAAAGGAAAGCTTCTGGCTATCAGAAAGCCAGGCCTTCATGGCTCCGGTGAGCCATTTGTTCCGGTGGTAAAGCGTCTGCAGCCAGAGTGATGGAATGTCGCATTCGCAGTTCAGCCGGGCCAGATTTTGAAAGAGCGGATGATTCTGCGCAATCAGATCCGGAACCGGAACAATAACAGAGGAACCACTTTGTGGATTCGCGCTGGCTGCAATGGAAAGTGCTAATCCCGGATCCGCAATATACAGCTGCCTGGAAGCAGAAACGTTCGCTCTGGAATTGTAACAGCTGGTGCGGATGATCGGATAATGGGAAACATCTTCTGCGCCCGGTCCTGCATGGCTGGTCAGAGGATGTGCTTTGTTTGTGTAATAGTGAACCGGAACCGGCTGATCTTCCAAAGCATGGAGCAGATCGGCATCGGTGTAAAGCGTGTCCAGCGTCAGGGCGAGGTCAATCTCGTTATGCCGCAGACGGGAAAGCAGATCGTCCGGATTCTGTACGGTCTGCACCTCCAGGTCAACCTGGGGATAGCTTTGCAGGTAGCGCGCAATGGCGCTGCCAACAGCCGGGGACAGCGGGCTTAATATGCCAAGACGCAGAGAACCGCTTACAGCGGCGTCCTTCTGTCTGCCAACCATCAGGGCTTCTTCCGACATACGGACGATGGCGCCTGCGTAGGATAAGAATTCCTGCCCGGTCTGGGTGATACGGATCTGTTTGCCCACACGCTCATAGAGCTGCGCTCCGAGTTCCTGCTCCAGCTGCTGCATCTGCATGGTAACAGTAGACTGGGCGTAACCCAGCGCTTTTGCAGCCTTGGAGAGACTCTGGGTCTCAGCTACTTTGGTAAATGTAATCAGGTTTCTAATTTCCATGAAATACTTTCTAATATCGGAATTAATGAAGTATATTTCAAATACTTCAAAATATTTGACATGACTATTGTAGCGCACATGGAGGAAAAACGCAAGCATATCCGCAGGGAAATTCTGATATAAATAATAGGGAAAAGAGGGCGTGGAGGGTACTGCTGTGAGCAAAAGAAAATGGAAGCTGCCGGCAATGAGTCTGCTGCTGTTTTTGGTGCTTCTGGCAGATGGAGCCCTGGCCGGCACGGTTTTTGCGATTGCGCGGCACCAGTCCGGTACCTTCCAGCCATCCACCGCTCAGCCGTCCACCATTCAGGCATCCACTACTTGGTCGTCCACCACTCCGCTGTCCTCCGTCCGGCCGTCTATCCCACAGGCATTCACCGCCCAGCCTCGCCAGGTTGCCCTCACCTTCGATGACGGCCCCCATCAGACCTGCACGCCTGCCCTGCTAGACGGACTGAAGCAGCGCGGCGTGAAAGCCACATTTTTCCTCATGGGAGAAAATATTGCCGGAAAAGAATCACTGGTACAGCGGATGCAGGAGGAGGGACACCTTATCGGCAATCACAGCTACCGCCACATCCAGATGACAAAGGAAGGGGCAGAGCAGGCCTGCGCGGAAATCGAACAGACGGAGACGCTTATTCAGGACATCACCGGCAGACGGCCGGAGTATCTGCGTCCGCCCTACGGTGCCTGGAATGAACAGCTGGAGTGCCGGGTGAATCTGACTACAGTGCTGTGGAATGTGGATTCCCTGGACTGGAAGCTGCAGAACACAGAGCAGATTGTACGGAGGGTGGAGAAAGATGTGAAGAATGGTGATATCATCCTGATGCATGATATCTTCCCAACCTCCGTGGAGGCGGCTCTGCGGATCGTGGATGACCTGCAGAAGCAGGGTTATGAATTTGTGACCGTGGAAGAACTGCTGGTGGACTGAAGCAGGAAAAGTGTCTGGCACTGTCCGGATAATGCAGGCGGGCAGCTGATCCGGCTGAGCAGACAAAACAGCCACTGCGGAGCTGGCCGGATTACCGCCGCGAATCCTGGTTGACGCAGGAATCCGCGCGGATTATACTGGAAAAAAGCATACGCTGCAGTTTGCGGCCAGACGTCCGGAAAGCTGCGGCAAGAGGAGGAAACAAGATACATGGATCTGTTTGACTATATGAGAGCGAGCACCCAGGAGCAGGAATCGCCCCTGGCGTCCCGTATGCGCCCCACCACGCTGGACGAGGTGGTAGGGCAGAAGCACATCATCGGAAAGGACAAGCTGCTTTACCGCGCCATCAAGGCGGACCAGCTTGGTTCCATCATCTTTTATGGCCCGCCGGGAACCGGAAAAACCACGCTGGCCAAGGTGATTGCCAACACCACCAGTGCCAGCTTCCGCCAGATCAACGCAACCGTGGCGGGGAAGAAGGACATGGAGGATGTGGTGAAGGAGGCGAAGGATGCCCTGGGCATGTACGGAAAAAAGACCATCCTGTTTGTAGATGAGATCCACCGCTTCAATAAAAGCCAGCAGGATTATCTGCTTCCTTATGTGGAGGATGGAACCCTGATTCTCATTGGCGCGACCACGGAGAATCCCTACTTTGAGGTAAATGGCGCGCTTCTTTCACGCTCCCGGATCTTTGAACTGAAGGCACTGGAGAAGGAAGATGTAAAAGAATTGCTCCTGCGGGCGGTGAGGGATGAGAAAAAGGGTATGGGAAGTTATCATGCGGTGATCGATGACGAAGCGGCAGATTTCCTCGCGGATGTATCTGGCGGAGATGCCCGCGCGGCCTTAAATGCCGTGGAACTGGGCGTTCTTACCACGGAGCGTGACCAGGCAGACGGCCTGATCCACATTACGCTGGAGGTGGCCCAGGAGTGCATTCAGAAACGCGCGGTCCGCTATGATAAAGACGGAGATAACCATTACGATACTATCTCAGCGTTCATCAAGAGCATGCGCGGATCGGACCCGGATGCGGCGGTTTACTACCTGGCACGCATGCTTTACGCCGGAGAGGACATCAAGTTCATTGCCCGCCGGATCATGATCTGCGCGGCAGAGGATGTGGGAAACGCGGATCCGCAGGCACTTACCGTGGCCGTCAGCGCGGCACAGGCGGTGGAGCGCATTGGTATGCCGGAGGCCCAGATCATTCTTTCCCAGGCGGTCCTCTATGTGGCAACAGCACCGAAATCCAATTCCGCGTGCAATGCCGTGTTCGAGGCAATGGATGCCGTGAAAAATCAGCGTTCCATGCCGGTTCCGGCGCATCTGCAGGACTCTCATTATGGTGGCTCCGCAAAACTGGGACACGGAATCGGATACAAATACGCTCACAACTATCCGAATCATTACGTAAAACAGCAGTATCTGCCGGATGGAATGGAAGAACAGGTATTTTACCATCCGTCCGAAAACGGCTATGAGTCGAAAATTGGCGAACATATGCGCTTTTTGCGGGAATCGGTAAGGGATGACAGCGAATCCAGGTAAAATAAATCTTTTCTTTTTTCGGGAATTCCATTATAATAAAATCATGCGTGGGGGCTGCGGACTGCAGCTCCCGCATCATTCGGAAATTGATTAATCACATGGTGAAAACCATATCTATCATTATTATCCCACCCACTTGAACAAGCTTAGAATGGAGAACATATATGAGAGAAAAATTGCAGACATTACCTGTAGCTGTATTAAAGGAAATGGCGAAGAAGCAGGGAATTAAGGGGGCAACCGCCCTGAGAAAAGCAGAACTGATCGAAGCGCTTTGCAATGCAGCAGAGGAAAATATCGGTCATGAGACGGCAGTGCCGGAGAATTCCCAGCCGACCCGCACTTCCTACCAGAACCGTGGACAGAATGGCCGGCCTGCCGCGGCAAGACGGAATAATAACGCGCAGGGGGAGCAGCAGTCTTACCAGAACCGCCAGAATCAGAATGGTGAACAGACTTATCAGAACCGCCAGAACCAGAATGGCGAACAGACTTATCAGAACCGCCAGGCCCAAAATGGGGAACAGCCTTACCAGAACCGCCAGAACCAGAATAATGAGCAGCCGGCATATCAGAATAATCGGGACGAGGTCGCTGAGAAATCCCAGGAAGAGATGGACAGTGGTGTACCGGCAAGCGGCATCCTGGAAGTGATGCCGGACGGCTTTGGTTTCATTCGCTGTGAGAACTTTCTTCCGGGAGAGAATGACGTGTATGTGTCCCCGACCCAGATCCGCCGTTTCAACTTAAAGACTGGTGATATCATCAATGGAAACCGCCGTGTGAAGACCTCCAATGAAAAGTTCGCGGCTCTTTTATATATCAAAAACGTGAATGGTTATCCAGTCAGCGCGCTGGAACGCCGTCCGAATTTTGAGGATCTGACCCCGATCTTCCCGAACAGCCGCCTCCATATGGAGACCCAGGGCAAGAGCAGCACCGCCATGCGGGTTCTGGATCTTCTGGCACCAATCGGTAAGGGCCAGCGAGGCATGATCGTATCTCCGCCGAAGGCCGGTAAGACTACCCTCTTAAAGCAGGTGGCCCAGGCAGTCACCACCAATCATCCGGATATGCACATGATCATTCTTCTGATCGATGAGCGCCCGGAGGAGGTTACCGATATCAAAGAGTCCGTAGTAGGGAACAATGTCGAGGTGATCTATTCTACCTTCGATGAGCTGCCGGAGCGCCATAAACGTGTGTCCGAGATGGTCATCGAGCGCGCGAAGCGTCTGGTAGAGCATGGCAGAGATGTCATCATTCTCTTAGACAGCATCACCCGTCTGGCCCGGGCCTACAACCTGGTGGTTCCGCCGAGCGGCCGTACCCTTTCCGGCGGCCTGGATCCGGCGGCCCTGCACATGCCAAAGCGGTTTTTCGGCGCGGCCCGCAACATGCGGGAGGGCGGCAGCCTGACCATTCTGGCAACAGCTCTGGTGGATACCGGAAGCCGCATGGACGATGTGATCTATGAGGAGTTCAAGGGCACCGGTAACATGGAGCTGGTGTTAGACCGCAAGCTTTCCGAGAAACGGATCTTCCCGGCTATCGACATCTTAAAGTCCGGCACCCGCCGCGATGACCTGCTTCTCAGCCGTGATGAGGCCGAGGCAGTGGATATTGTCCGCAAGGCAACCAACAGCCTGAAGCCGGAGGATTCCGTGGAGCGCATCCTGGATCTGTTCGCCCAGACCCGCACCAACCGGGAGTTTGTGGAAGTGGCGAAAAAACGGCGTATGTTCTGATGAAAAATCTTTGAAAACCTTAGAAAATATGCTTGCCAAGGCTATTGTTCTATGATACAATTATGGAGCTGTTTATAGATGTGGCGTGATTTTAACGGTACGAATGAGACTGTTAGACGATCACAGTACTATATAATTGAGAAAGTGAAGAGGTGAAAATCATGAGAGAAGGAATCCATCCAGCTTATTATCAGGCTAAGGTTACCTGCAACTGCGGCAACGAGTTCGTTACCGGTTCCACCAAGGAAGAGATCCATGTAGAGGTTTGCTCTAAGTGCCATTCTTTCTACACCGGTCAGCAGAAAGCTGCTTCTGCACGCGGTCGTATCGATAAGTTCAACAAGAAATACGGCGTTAAGGCGTAAGCATAACGAGAGCGAAGTAAGGTTGAGACTCAAGTGGAGACACTTTGGCTCAACCTTATTTTTCTTTATAAGGAGATATCACTCATATGAAATATTCCGGTATCGGCGGCCAGGCCGTCATTGAAGGAATTATGATGAAAAATAAAGACCAGTATGCCACGGCTGTGCGCAGGCCGGACGGCGGCATTGAGGTCAAAAAGGACACCTACGTCAGCATGACGGAAAAGGTGCCATTCTGCGGACTCCCCTTTGTACGGGGCGTCTTCAGCTTTGCGGATTCCATGATCCTCGGCATGCGGACCTTAAGCTTTTCTGCCAGCTTCTTCGAGGATGATGAAGACTCCGAGCCGGGAAAGCTGGAGCTGTGGCTGGACAAGGTCTTCGGGGAGAAAGTGGAGCAGGTGCTTATGGCGGTTGTCATGGTGTTTTCCGTGGTTATGGCCATCGGCATTTTTATGGTGCTGCCGCTGCTCATTGCGAATGCCTGTAAGCAGGTCATTCACTCCGACACCATCATGGCTATTTTAGAGGGTGTCATCCGCATCGCGATCTTTATCGCGTACATTAAACTGATTTCCCGGATGGAAGACATCCGCCGCACCTTCATGTATCACGGCGCGGAACACAAATGCATCAACTGTATCGAGCACGGCATGACCCTCACGGTGGACCATGTGCGGGAAAGCTCCAAGCAGCACAAGCGCTGCGGCACCAGCTTCCTCATCATTGTCATGCTCATCAGCATCCTGTTCTTTATGGTTGTGCGGGTAGACAACGTACTGCTTCGCATGGCAAGCCGCATCATTCTGGTGCCGGTCATTGCGGGTGTGTCTTACGAATTTCTGCGCCTTGCAGGCCGCAGTGACAATCCGGTGGTCAATTTACTCAGCAAGCCGGGACTGTGGATGCAGAACCTTACCACCAGTGAGCCGGATGACTCTATGATCGAGGTTGCCATTGCGGCGGTGGAAGCGGTGTTTGACTGGAAAGCATACTTAAGGGAAAATTTCCCGGATACAGAAATTCCGGAGGAGGAGACCAGATGACACTCTATGACCTTCTGACTGAAGGAAGCGCAGCCCTCTTACAGGCGGGGGATACCGATGGGGAGAATGACGCAAAGCTGCTTCTCTTCGAGGTATTTCATCTGGATCTGGTTCATTTCCTGATGGACCGCCTGCGTCCCCTTTCAGAAAGTGACGCGGAAACACAGGAAAAGATGCAGACGTACCGCGGCATGATCGCAAAGCGCGCCTCCCGCATTCCGCTGCAGCAGATTTTGGGCAGTCAGGAATTCATGGGACTGGAATTTTATGTAAATGAACACGTGCTGATCCCGCGCCAGGACACCGAGACACTGGTGGAGCTGGTGCTGCAGGAGCAGCAGGGCAGAGAAAAGAAGCTTCTGGATCTCTGCACCGGATCCGGCTGTATTGCCATCAGCCTGGCGGTGAAGGGCGGCTACGAATCGGTAACGGCCACAGATTTGTCAGAGGAGGCATTGAAGGTGGCAGAGCGGAACGCGAAAACACACCAGAAAAAAATCATCTTCCGCCAGGGCGACCTGTTCTCTGCCCTGCCCCGGACCGAAGCCGGAACCTTCGACATCATCACATCCAATCCGCCCTACATTCCTACGGCAGTCATTGCCACCCTGGAACCGGAGGTGCGGGAGCACGAGCCTATGATGGCCCTGGACGGCACCGAAGACGGCCTGAGATTCTACCGGCAGATTGCCCAAGAGGCCGGAACCTGGTTAAAGCCGGGCGGAGCCATCTATCTGGAAATCGGGTATGACCAGGGCGAGGCCGTGAGCGGGCTTTTGCGGGAAGCGGGTTTTGATAAGGTAAGAGTCGTAAAAGACCTTCCGGGCAAGGACCGAGTGGTCTGCGGCGTCTGGCCGGGCTGATATAAATTAAGAAACCAACAGATACGAACACATATATAATAGGAGGAACCGCATGTTTGACAGATTAGATGACATCCTCATCCACTATGAGGAAATCATGCAGGAATTAGGCGAGCCGAACGTAACCGAGAACCAGGACCGCTTCCGCAAGCTCATGAAGGAGCAGGCTGACCTGGCACCGTTAGTAGAGGCGTACAAGGCTTACAAGCAGGCAAAGCAGGACATCGAAGACAGTCTGGCACTTCTGGAAGAGGAGAGCGACGAGGAGATGCGTGAGCTTGCAAAAGAGGAGCTTTCCGATGCCAAGAAGCGTGTGGAGGAGCTGGAGCAGGAACTGAAGATCCTGTTACTGCCGAAGGACCCGAACGATGATAAGAACATCATCCTCGAGATCCGTGCCGGCGCGGGCGGCGATGAGGCAGCCCTGTTCGCGGCAGAGCTTTACCGCATGTACGTAAACTACGCAGAGAGCCAGCACTGGAAGGTAGAGATCATCTCCTTAAGTGAGAACGGCATCGGCGGCTTCAAGGAGGTTCAGGCCATGATCACCGGTAAGGGCGCCTACTCCAAGATGAAGTACGAGTCCGGTGTACACCGTGTACAGCGTGTACCGGAGACCGAGTCCGGCGGCCGTATCCATACCTCCACCGCAACCGTAGCAGTGATGCCGGAGGCAGAGGAAGTAGACGTTCAGATCGACATGAACGACTGCCGTATCGATGTTATGCGTGCGTCCGGTAACGGCGGACAGTGTGTCAACACCACCGACTCCGCAGTGCGTCTGACCCACATCCCGACCGGCATTGTCATCTACAGCCAGACCGAGAAATCCCAGCTGCAGAACAAGGAGAAGGCATTCCGCCTCCTGCGTTCCAAGCTGTATGACCTGGAGCTGGAGAAGAAGCAGAACGCGGAAGCAGCAGAGCGCCGCAGCCAGATCGGTACCGGCGACCGCTCCGAGAAGATCCGTACCTACAACTTCCCGCAGGGCCGTGTCACCGATCACCGCATTAACCTGACTCTGTACAAATTAGATAAGATCATGAATGGTGATATCCAGGAGATCCTGGATGCCTGCATCGCGGCTGACCAGGCAGCGAAGCTGGCAAAAATGAACGAAGTGTAGGAATCATCAGGACGATTGAAAAAGCTGGATTTAATCAAAGGTATTAAATCTGGCTTTTTGCAAAATGGAGGATTTTATGATGAAACACGAGAATAAAAACAGAAATTCAAATGGCATTCTCAGACGCATTATCATTGCTGTTCTTCTGGTTATCATCATCGCCAGTGCCATCAGCCTGGTAAAGGAATGGATGGATGCCGCAGCCCAGCGCCGTCTGGAGGAGAGTCTGGCGGAGGCGGCAAAGCAGACGGAGACCGAACCGTCGGAAACAGAGGAAGAGACGGAAGCCGAGACCGAGGCACCGTATGTCTCCCCTATTGACTTTGCCCCACTTTGGGAGACCAACCCGGACACCATCGGCTGGATCCGCGTACCGGATACCAAAATCGATTATCCCATCGTCCAGTCCCCGGACAACCAGTATTACCTGCACAAGGATTTTGAGGGCAAAGACAGTGTGTACGGCACCATCTATCTGGATGCCGACAGCAAGTCTGACTTCAGCGGCTGGAACAACCCGATTTACGGCCACCACATGAAGGACGGCTCCATGTTCAAGGATGTGGTAAAGTTCAAAGACCAGGAGTTTTTTGAAAACCACCGGTACTTTGAAATCTACACCCCGGAGCGCACCATTCACTTAAAGACTCTGGGCTGCTACTACAGTGACTCCAACGGCATTGTCCGCAAGACCTCCTTCAAGTCCCAGGCCTCCTTTGACAAATGGGTCAGTGAGCGCCTGGCACCCTGCAGCTTTGCGGAAGTTCCGGAGCAGCCCTTCGATTCCATGTTCGTTCTGGTTACCTGCAGCTACGAGCAGAACGATGCCCGCACCCTGCTGTTCGCGGCAGAGGTAGATGAAGACGGCAATTTCCTCCCGGCCACCGGAAGAAACGTGCCGGATGCGGGTGCTGCTGGTACAGAGACATCGGTGGCAGATTCTGCTGCAGTACAGACAAATTAATAAAAAATTTCGAATTCCCGCCCGGTCTCTTTCCGGCCCCAGATTGCAATATCGGCGCATCTGTGGTATAGTACAAACTAGCTTAAACTGTCCGTATGTACAAAAGAGACCCGGGCGGTATTTTATGTTTAAAAAGGAGAACACTATGAAAGGTATCATTCTGGCAGGCGGCTCAGGCACCCGTCTGTACCCGCTGACCAAGGTAACATCCAAGCAGCTGCTTCCGATTTATGACAAGCCCATGATCTACTATCCGCTGTCCGTGCTTATGAATGCCGGCATCCGGGAGATCCTGATCATCTCTACCCCGGTAGACACCCCGCGTTTCGAGGCACTGCTGGGAGATGGCCATCAGTTTGGCGTGGAGCTGTCCTATGCGGTACAGCCAAGCCCGGACGGACTGGCACAGGCCTTTATCATCGGCGAGGAGTTCATCGGCGGAGAGCCGGTTGCCATGGTACTGGGAGACAACATCTTCCACGGCCAGGGCTTAAAGAAGCGCCTGCGCGCGGCAGCAACCAAGGAGAAGGGAGCTACCGTATTCGGTTATTATGTAGACGATCCGGAGCGTTTCGGCATCGTAGAATTCGACGATCAGGGCAAGGCCGTTTCCATCGAGGAGAAGCCTGAGCATCCGAAGTCCAACTACTGCGTGACCGGCCTGTACTTCTACGACAACCGTGTGGTCGAGTATGCCAAGAGCTTAAAACCGTCTGCCCGCGGCGAGCTGGAGATCACGGATTTAAACCGTATTTACCTGGAGAACGGCGAGCTGGACGTAACACTCCTGGGCCAGGGCTTTACCTGGCTTGACACCGGAACCCATGAGTCCCTGGTGGAGGCCACCAATTTTGTAAAGACCGTAGAGACCCATCAGCACCGCAAGATCGCGTGTCTGGAGGAGATTGCCTACTTAAACGGCTGGATCACGAAGGAGCAGGTTCTGGAGACCTACGAGGAGTTAAAGAAGAACCAGTACGGCCGCTACTTAAAAGATGTTCTGGACGGTAAATACATCGACAAGCTGCACGGCAACGACATGAAATAAGGCCGGAGCCAGCAAACCAAAAGAAAAGAGGAACAGACTATGACTATCATCGTAACAGGCGGCGCCGGTTTCATCGGCTCCAACTTCGTTTACCATATGTTAAACAAGTATCCGGATTACCGGATCGTGTGTGTGGACTGCCTGACCTACGCAGGCAACTTATCCACCCTGGAAGAGGCATTAAAGAACCCGAACTTCCGCTTCTGCAAGATCAACATCTGCGATCGCGAAGCCATCTACAAGCTCTTTGAGGAGGAGCACCCGGACATCGTGGTGAACTTCGCGGCAGAGAGCCATGTAGACCGCTCCATCGAGAACCCGGAGATCTTCCTGGATACCAACATCAAGGGTACCGCAGTGATGATGGATGCCTGCCGCAAGTACGGTATCCAGCGTTACCATCAGGTATCCACCGATGAAGTATACGGCGATCTTCCGTTAGACCGCCCGGACCTTTTCTTCACCGAGGAAACTCCGATCCACACCAGCAGCCCATACAGCTCCTCCAAGGCAGGCGCTGACCTCCTGGTGCAGGCATACCACAGAACCTACGGTCTGCCGGTCACCATCAGCCGCTGCTCCAACAACTACGGCCCGTATCACTTCCCGGAAAAGCTGATCCCGCTTATGATCGCAAACGCGCTGGCAGACAAGCCGCTTCCGGTGTACGGCGAGGGCTTAAATGTCCGCGACTGGCTGTATGTAGAGGACCACTGCAAGGCCATCGACCTGATCATCCACAAGGGCCGTGTCGGTGAGGTTTACAACATCGGCGGCCACAACGAGATGAAGAACATCGATATCGTCAAGCTCATCTGTAAGGAGCTGGGCAAGCCGGAAAGCCTGATCACCCATGTTACCGACCGCAAGGGCCACGACATGCGTTACGCCATCGACCCGACCAAGATCCACAACGAGCTGGGCTGGCTGCCGGAGACCAAATTCGCGGACGGCATCAAGAAGACCATCAAATGGTATCTGGAGAACCGTGAGTGGTGGGAGACCATCATCTCCGGCGAGTATCAGAATTATTACGAGAAAATGTACGGAAACCGCGAGGAAGTGTAAGCCTGCGAAACCGTCATTGAAAAACTGTGAAACAGAAAGAGGAAACAGCATGAAGGTTCTGGTAACAGGAGCAAAAGGCCAGCTTGGAACTGACCTGATGAATGAACTGGAAAAACGCGGCATCGAGGGCATCGGCGTAGATGTCCAGGAAATGGACATCACCGACGCGGAAGCCTGCCGCCGTGTCATTAAACATTCCGGCGCAGACGCAGTCATCCACTGTGCCGCATATACTGCAGTAGACGCAGCTGAGGATAACGCAGACCTCTGCCGCCGTATCAACGGCGAGGGCACGCGCAACGTGGCACAGGCCTGCAAAGAGGCAGATACAAAGCTTATGTACATCAGCACAGATTACGTATTCGACGGCCAGGGCACCCGCCCGTGGGAGCCGGATGACGAACGCCATCCGTTAAATGTATACGGTCAGACTAAGTACGAGGGTGAGCTGGCGGTAGAAGAACTGTCCGACAAATACTTTATCGTGCGCATTGCCTGGGTATTCGGCGTGGCAGGAAAGAACTTCATCAAGACTATGCTGCGTCTCGGCAAAGAGCGCGGGGCAGTCAGCGTGGTAGATGACCAGATTGGATCCCCGACCTACACCTATGATCTGGCAAGACTTCTGGTCGACATGATCCAGACCGACAAGTACGGCCGCTATCACGCCACCAACGAGGGTCTGTGCAGCTGGTACGAGTTCGCAAAAGAGATTTTCCGTCAGGCAGGCATGGATGTGCCGGTTACTCCGGTCAGCAGCGACCAGTTTCCGGCAAAGGCAGCACGTCCGTCCAACAGCCGTCTGAGCAAAGAGAAACTCAGCGAGAACGGATTTGAGCGCCTTCCGGCATGGCAGGACGCGCTGGGCCGCTTCTTAAAAGAAATCGAATACTAATATACAAAAGGTTCCCGGCGGCGCAGGTGTGCCTGCCGGGAATTTCCGGTTTAAGCCAGAAAGAGGAGATTAAAATTATGGGAAAATATTTTGGAACCGACGGCTTCCGCGGCGAAGCAAACGTCAATTTAACGGTAGAGCATGCCTATAAGGTAGGCCGCTTCCTGGGCTGGTATTACGGACAGCGCGCGAAAAAGACCGCAGACAATCCGGAGGGCCGCTGCCGCGTAGCCATCGGCAAAGATACCAGACGGAGCAGCTACATGTTTGAGTATTCCCTGGTAGCTGGCCTCACCGCTTCTGGCGCGGATGTTTATCTGCTTCATGTCACCACCACCCCGAGTGTATCTTATGTGGTGCGCACGGAGGAGTTCGACTGCGGCATCATGATCTCTGCCAGCCACAACCCATACTATGACAACGGCATCAAGGTCATCAACGGCAAGGGCGAGAAGCTGGAAGAGGACGTTATCGTAGAAATCGAGCGCTACTTAGACGGGGAGATGGAAGAGATTCCGTTTGCCTTAAAGGATGCCATCGGCCGTACCACCGACTACGCAGCAGGCAGAAACCGCTATATCGGTTACCTGATCTCCATTGCCACCCGTTCCTTCAAGGGCAAAAAAGTGGCTCTGGACTGCGCAAACGGCAGCGCATCTGCCATTGCGAAGAACGTGTTCGATGCTCTGGGAGCAGAGACCCATGTCATCAACAACCATCCGAACGGTTTGAACATCAACACCGACTGCGGCTCCACCCACATCCATGTCCTGCAGGAGTATGTAAAGGAATCCGGCTGTGACGTAGGCTTTGCTTACGACGGTGACGCAGACCGCTGCATCGCGGTAGATGAGAACGGCAGCGTGGTAGACGGTGATCTGATTCTCTACATCTGCGGTAAGTACATGAAGGAGACCGGCACGCTGCGGAACAATACCGTAGTCACCACCATCATGTCCAACTTCGGTCTTTACAAGGCATTTGACCGGGAAGGCATCTCCTACGAGAAGACCGCAGTTGGTGACAAATATGTGTACGAGAATATGTCCCAGTACGGCAACTGCCTGGGCGGCGAGCAGTCCGGGCACATCATCTTCAGCAAGCACGCCACCACCGGTGATGGCATCCTGACCTCCTTAAAGGTTATGGAAGTGATGCTGGAGAAGAAAGAGACCCTGGGCAAGCTGGCATCTGAGGTGGAAATCCTTCCGCAGGTACTGAAAAATGTCCGCGTCAAAGATAAAAAGGAAGCACAGGATGATCCGGCAGTTCAGGCAGAAGTGGCAAAGGTCACTGAGACTCTGGGCGCAGACGGCCGCATCCTGCTCCGTCAGTCCGGCACGGAGCCGGTGGTGCGCGTCATGGTAGAAGCGCCGACCACCGAACAGTGCGAGATGCTGGTAGACCAGGTGATCGAAGTTATGAAGGCACAGGGACACGTGCTGTAAGAAACAGAAATTACAAAAGAAGAACGCATGAAATTCATGAACAATGTTTGATGAATTTCATGCGTTTTTGTTTAAATCGATTTGAATCAAATTGATTTGAATAAAGTTTCGGCTGTAGATGGGTTCTTGTCACATCTGGAAAAATATGCTATTATATGGATTAACGTATCAAATTTTTCAGAAAAAGGAATGATGAAAGATGGGGCTGAATCAGTAGGATCAGTATTGTTCATTGTCCGCTTCTACGGCGTGATCGAGCGACTGCCCGTTATGGGCTGAGCACAGAATCTGCCGGAACTGCCAGAACAAACAGGCAGCAGCCGGAATACACCGTAATACGAAAATATCGCAGCATATAACAGGACAACGAACAAATTGGAGGAAATGAATTATGTTAAACATCGCTAAGTACAAAAGAAACCCGGTCGTACACTACCCGGAGCGCGAGTGGCCAGACAAGGAAATCGAGAAAGCGCCAATCTGGTGCAGCGTAGACTTACGTGACGGCAACCAGGCCCTGGTAGAGCCGATGGTAGTAGAAGAAAAGATCGAGTTCTTCAATATGTTAGTCAAGCTGGGCTTTAAGGAGATCGAGATTGGTTTCCCGGCAGCATCCCAGATTGAATATGACTTTTTAAGACAGCTGGTAGAGCGCCGTCTCATTCCGGATGATGTCCGCGTGCAGGTTCTGGTACAGTGCCGTGAGCACCTCATCAAGAGAACCTTCGAGGCAATCCAGGGTATCAAGAAAGTAGTCGTACATATCTACAATTCCACCTCTACCCTGCAGCGTGACGTAGTTTTCCATAAGAACATGGAAGAGATCAAGCAGATCGCTATCGAGGGCACTGAGCTGGTCAAAAAATATGCCAAAGATTATGACGGCGACTTAATGTTAGAGTACTCTCCGGAGAGCTTTACCGGCACCGAGCTTGAGTACGCACTGGAAGTCTGCACCGCAGTCCAGGACACCTGGGGCGAGGCAACTCCGGAGAAGCCGATCATCTTTAACCTGCCATCTACCGTGGAGATGAACACTCCGAACGTATACGCAGACCAGATCGAGTGGATGCACAAGCACTTCAAGAACCGCGAGAGCGTGATCTTAAGTGTACATCCGCACAATGACCGCGGCACCGGCGTGGCAGCAACCGAGCTGGCACTTCTTGCAGGCGCAGACCGTGTCGAGGGAACTCTGTTCGGCAACGGTGAGCGTACCGGTAACGTTGATATCTTAAACATCGCTTACAATATGTTCTCCCAGGGCATCGATCCGAAGCTGGACATTGAGAACGTCCGTGAGATCGCAGAGGTGTACGAGCGCTGCACCAAGATGACCATCGATCCGCGTCATCCGTATGCAGGAAAGCTGGTATTTACCGCATTCTCCGGCTCCCATCAGGATGCCATCAACAAAGGCTTACAGGCTCTCCATGAGAGAAACAGCCAGTACTGGGAGGTTCCGTACCTTCCGATCGATCCGTCCGATATCGGCAGACAGTACGAGCCGATCGTCCGCATCAACAGCCAGTCCGGAAAGGGCGGCGTAGCCTTCGTTATGGATACCTTCTACGGCTTCAAGCTGCCGAAGGGCATGCACAAAGAGTTCGCGGATGTCATCCAGAAGATTTCCGAGCAGCAGGGTGAGGTTGCTCCGGAGCAGATCATGGAAGAGTTCCGCAAGAATTACCTGGACAAGAAAGAGCCGATTCACTTCCGCAAGTGCCAGATCACCGATACCGAGTCTGCAGACGGCGAGTTTGCAACCCTTGCCAAGGTTACCTATACCGATCACGGCATGGAGAAAACCTTCGAGGGCGTCGGCAACGGCCCGATCGATGCGGTACAGCGCGGCCTGGAAGAAGCACTCGGCGTCCAGATCAAGGTACTGGACTACAACGAGCACGCTCTGAACTCCGGCTCCAACGCACAGGCAGCATCCTACATCCACTTAATGGATAAGGACAGCGGCAAGGTGACCTACGGTGTCGGCGTAAGCTCCAACATCACCCGGTCTTCCATCCGCGGTATCTTCAGTGCCGTGAACAGACTGTTCTTCTCATAAAACTGAATTTTTGCAAATAAATATCCCGCATCCGGTGAATCATCTCAGTCGGATGCGGGATATTTTGTGCTTAAAATCTGTTTTGTGACATTGCCTACGGTCTTGGACCAGAGGTCAGTCCGGCCTTCAGCAATCCATTGACGTAATTGGAACTGCTGTTGGAATTACTCTGGCTGTTGCCACCGGAAGGCGTGCTTCCATTGAAGCTTGGATCGCTTTTTCCGGTAGCCGGGCCGGTGGATACATATTCATTGTTACTGTTGTTATTACTGTTTGAGTTGAAGCTTCCAGGCGCAGTGCTGTTGCTGGTACTGGTACTGCCCGGAGTCGTGCCCGGGGAGGTGTTGTTTCCCGGAACAGTGCTGGAATTTGTATTGTTATTGTTGCTTACGTTTAGGGCATTCCCATTGCTGGTGGTGCAGGCACCATTCGCCGCAAAGGTATAGGAAACTCCGTCAATCTTCAACGTGGTGTTTGCCGCCATGCGTCCCTTGTCAGACGGATTCAGGTAATAATAGGTTCCGTCAATCTGGACCCAGCCGGTAAGCTTGTGGCCGGAATTGTTGAAATAATAATAGGAATTCTCAATCTGCTTCCACCCGGTAGACATGCGGCCATTGGCCGGATCCATATAGTAGCTGTTGGTACCGTCGCTGAGCCATCCGGTGAGCATCCTGCCGTCGGTGTGGAAATAATAGTAACCGCCATCAACCTGCTGCCATCCGGTTACCATCTTGCCGTCGCTGCCGAACATGTACCAGCTGTCCTTGATCTCCCGCGCGCTGTTTACCGTGCACCTGCCATCGTTCGGGTCGAAGTAATACCAGCCATTGTCCATGTTCACCCAGCCGGTTGCCATGGCACCGCTGTCGCCCAAATAATAAAAGACGTTGTCAATGCTTACCCAGCCAGTGTGCATGGTGCCATCGGTCAGCATATAGTAATACTTGCCATTATCTTTCACCCAGCCGGTCGCCATCACGCCGTTGCCCTGGAAGTAGTACCACTTGTTGTTGATCTTCTCCCAGCCAACGGTCATCTTGCCGGTGGATAAATTCAGATAGTAATAGCCGTTCTCCGTGTTGAGCCAGCCCTTGTGCAATTCCCCATTTGCGTCATAATAGTAATAAGTGCTACCGTTCTGCTGCCAGCCGGTAGCGGCGTAGGCGGTCACGCCGGAAACCAGGGTCATGGCACCAATCAGCCCCGCCATGGCGGCTGCCGTAAATCGCTTTGTATATTTCATACCGTCCTCCTAATCTCATATATTCTGATTATAGCATGGAGCCAATGGAAAATGGTAACATTTTTCTTACAACAAACATACTTTCTTATAATATTTCTTTGCGTACCGATACATGATGAGTGTATACTCCCCAAACTCTTCTCCGAGAGATGCTTTGTACACCGCCCACAGCGCCCACAAGAATCCGCCCAGGGCAATATAAGAGTAAATGACCTTGCGTTCCAGCAATTCCGGCTCTCTTCCAAAGTAGATCTGCATCAGCTTTTCCACGGCGTCCTCGTCATAATAGGAATAGATGGCACACATGCTGATGTCAATGAGGGGATCGCACATGCCGGAATACTCCCAGTCAATGAGCCGCACAGAGCCATCCGGCAGGAACAGGAAATTATCTGCCACGCTGTCAATGTGGGAGAGGACCTTCGGTCGCTGCAGGGCATCTAACTGGTCCAACAGCTCATTCATGTGGCTGCGTACCTCAGTGTAATCCTCAAACAACGTGCCGCCATGGGCCGCGCAGAGTCCCTCATAAAAGGCAATCCGCTCCCGCATATTAAATTCGTGATCGACGGTCAGCTCTGATTCATGGAGCTTATGCAGAACCTCCATGCACCGGCTCACATCCTCCCAGCTGTCCGCCCGGGAATTACGTGCTCCCTCATAATATTCCGCAATCTTGTAGCCAGTCTCCCCGTTCATATAGATGATATGCTCGGAAATGTTTAACGGCTGGATGACGCGGTACACATCTGCCTCTTCCTTCCGGTTGATCAGCAGCTCCGTACCCGGTCCCGGAATGCGGCAGATATAATGCCGTCCCTGAAGCTGAAACAGGAAAGACTTGTTGGTCATGCCGGATTTTAAGCAGCGGATGTCATGAATCTCAGACTCTGGAAGCTCGAAAACCCGGGAAACCAGCTCCAGTGCCGTGTTGTCCGAATGATTCTGGTATCGCGGATCGAACCGCCGCAGCTCCTCCAGGTTCTCAAACTCGTAGATCTGATTTTCCGGCTGCCGGTTGATATCCATCTCCAGTTCATCTAAATGCTCCACCAGCACATTCTCCCAGTAAAACTGCTCCGTGCCCGGGGTGTGGTAATACCGCTCTAGAAGCGGCAGGAATTTCTCGGAAAAAGTTCTGGAAAAGAACACTGGGCCATACATCACCCAGGAATCATGCCCGCCCACTTCCACATGGGTGATACGTCCTTTCTTATTATAGGAAAGACACCATTCAGAAGTATCTCCTTCCATATAAGAAGAAGCGTACCAGGCACCGCACTCGTAGGCGTGGAACATATTGTTCCGCAGCCAGTTGTCGGAAGAAAGAATGTACATATTCTTACCCGCCAGTACCTGCCGGGCACGGTAGATGGTAGTCAGAGTATTCTTGGTGGCATACTCCGGGTTATAAAGCAGCTTCACCTGATACTTGTCGATCAGGTACTCAAACTTTTCCTTTAAATACCCCACGGCAATGGTAATGTCGGTAATGCCGACTTCATGCAGCTGTTTAATCTGCCGCTCAATCATCCGTTCTCCAAAGACCTCCAGAAGTCCCTTCGGTGTTTCAAAGGTCAGCGGCACAAACCGGGACCCAAATCCCGCAGCAATGATCAGCGCGCCGTCCACCCGAAACTGCTCCAGAAACGCGTCCCCGGCACCGGTCAGCTCATAGGTACCAGCCACACTTTTGCCCTGTGCAATGAGCCGCTGCTGCATGGCCTCCTTAATTAAGGTATTCACCGTTCCCACGGAAAACCCTGTTTTCTGTGCCAGATCCCGCTGGGTACTGCGGGGATCTTCCTTAATATAACGACAAATCAAACCAATCCGATCCATAAAAACCTCCATGACTGCGTATAGTTCCTTCACTGTAAAAAGAAAAACTGTTCAAAAAATAATAAAAAAAGAAATATATGAACAATATAGCACAAACCGGTACACAGGTACAGCCTCCAAATAAGATTGTACTAATATTTATACATATTTCGCAAAAACTATAACTTCCGTAAGATTTTCGTAAGAAAACGCTTAGGGTTTCGTTATAGCATTTCCCAAAAAACTATACTATACTGTCATTGTGATGGAGAGATGGAAACTTCCAGAAGCAGTTACATAGAATTGCATTTATTCTTAAACATGGAAAAAATGTAAAAAACTATTGATAATTTGCCTTATAGGAAGTATAATCGTCTCGTAATGCAATTTAGGAATTTCGTAGCAAATTCAAAAAAGTAAAAAGGAGAGTGCATTCATTATGAGAAAGCAGACTAAAGTAGTTGCAGTTGCATCTGCAGCAGCTCTGTTAGCTATCGGTGGTGCTATGACTTCTTTCGCAGCTCAGGGTTGGGTTGAGGAAGATGGTACCTGGTACTACTACGACAAAGATGGCAATAGAGTAGAAAACGAGTGGAAGAAATCTGGAGACAACTGGTTCTTCCTTAACGGTGATGAGGGTGGTGCTATGGCAACCGACGCTCTGATCGAGGATGACGATGACACCTACTACGTAGACGCTAACGGTGTTATGGTTACCAACACCTGGGTTAAAGTTGTTAACGAGGATCAGGATGATGATGATGATCCGGCTGAGTACCGTTACTACTACATGCAGTCCAACGGTAAAGCTTATAAGGCTGGCGACAGCGGTAAGACCAAATTCAAAACCATCGATGGCAAGAAATATGCATTCGATGAAGATGGTAAGATGCTCTATGGCTGGGTAAACGAGGATGACTCCACCCTGGCTACCGATGATTCCGATTGGGAGCAGGCTACCTATTACATGGGTTCCTGGGAAGATGGTTCCTTAAAGACTGGCTGGCAGAAGATTACCGTTTATGATCAGGATGAGGATGACGACTACGATTACTGGTTCAACTTCAAGTCCAACGGTAAGAAACGTGTCAACACCGATAACGACAAAGCTATCTTCGAGAAGAAGATCAATGGTAAGCACTATGCGTTCGATTACCGTGGTGTTATGACCTACACCTGGACCCTGAAAGCTACCGCTAACGCAACCACAGCTTCCAACTGGTTATACTTCAGTGATCCGGAAGATGGTGCTCGTCAGACCAAGGGCTGGTTTAAGGTAGTTGCTCCGGATAGAGACGGCGATGATAACACTTTCAAAGATTACACCACCATTTCTGCAACTCCTACTTTCGCTGTAGGTGATGCTGATGATGAAAACGAGAGATGGTACTACGCTGATGGCGATGGTAACCTCGAGGTTGGTAAGATCAAGAAGATCAAAGGTAAATATTATGGTTTCGCACCGGAAGGCAACAAGGCTGGTTCTATGCTGACTGGTCTGTGCGCACTGCGTGTAGATAGCAATGGTAACATCACCAAGCTGTGGGCTCGTGATATGGATTCCGATGATCTTGATGACGCTATGAAGCATCAGGGTGATTTCCAGACTACTGGCGACTACTTCGGTTACAGCGCAGATGATACTCTGTACTACTTCGGCAACAACGAGGATGCTGACGGTGCTCTGAAGACCGGTAATGTAAGTGTTACTCTGGATGGTGACAGCTATCAGTTCCAGTTCAGCAAGACCGGCGGTGCTGAGGGCAAGGGCCGTGGTCTGAATGGTATTGATGATGGCAAGTACATCTACAAGTTTGGTCAGAAGCTGAAAGCTGGCAGCGATGACAAGTACATCGTTGTTTACGCTGATGGCGATACTGGCATGAGCCGTGTAAATGTTCATAAGATTGATTCTGCTGCTCTGAGAAGTATCTCTGAGATTGCTGGACAGAACAAAGACGGTGATTCTATCAGCTATGTTGGTACCTTAGGTTACAATGATGCAGCTGATAGCAACAAGCTTAAGAGCAACTACTATCTGTTAAACAGCAGCGGTACTATTGTTAAGAATAAGACCGCAGCTAAGGACGGCAATGACTGGTACTACTATGTTGATAACAAGGTTATCAAGATGTACACCAACAACAACACCCTGACTG
>OJRB01000453.1_pt1 | contig 25073 bp, 25 predicted proteins | sample 1599061 | NCBI WGS metagenome assembly OJRB01 (sample SAMN03922522, study PRJEB24848) | human gut metagenome | isolation source: stool sample | host: Homo sapiens | place: Germany | collected 2010-02 | reverse complement strand
ACTTCCGTATCGCCCCACCACAGGCTTCCGTTACGAAGTGCTGACCGACGATCCCGCCGTCCGCAAGCAGGTGGATGACATGATCTTCGACTTCTACGGCGAGGAAGCCCCTTGCCGGCAGGAGGATCACGAGCCTCGACCCGAACAGGGCATGACCTTCGGGGGAATGTAATGGACGCCTCAAAAAAGCAGCGAGAGCCGGTCGCGTTCAAAAGCCTTGCCGAGCTGAAACGGTTCATCCGCCCCGGTGTGGAGTTTAAGACCGTCAGCCACGCCAATCACGCGGATATGGTGGGGCTGACCCGTGTGGTGACCACGGTGCAGACGGTGGGCTTTTACTCCAAGATCAAGGATCAGCCGGAGCATCCCTTCTCCACATGCAACCACGGCAAGGGCTTCTACACCGATTTTGGGAAAGCCGGCAATTACATCTTTGATGGTACGACGGTCAAGGTGAAGGATACTCGAAAGCAAGATCGCGGCGTGATCTACGAGCTGGAGTTTTACGACAGAGAGCAAAACATGGAGGAAACGATGATGGACAGAAAAATGGTGAATTTTATCAAGGAGCAATATCCCCCCGGCACCCGCATCCGGCTCAATTCGATGGAAGACCCCTACGCGCCCATTCTCCCCGGCACGGAGGGTGAAGTAGACTTCGTAGACGATGCGGGGCAGCTCCACATGAAATGGGATAACGGCAGGTCGCTGGCACTTATTCCCGGCGAGGACAGCTTCACGGTGCTGCCGCCCAAGCTGACCACCCTCAAGCTGTATATGCCCCTGACCGCTGATCTCTACGAGCGGAACAAGTACGGCAATCTCGATGACAGCAGCACATTGCTGGAGGGCCGTGAGCTGCGCGGCTATCAGGATCAGATCACGGCGGCGCTGGTGAAAAACCGGATGCCGGAGGAGGCGGAGCGAGGGCTCATGCATTGGTATGATGAAGTCGACAGCGTCAATACCAAGGTGCGCACCGCCGTCTTCACCGTGGAGGCGCGTGACTGGCAGCTTTGGGGCGTTGCGGAGTGCCGTGTCGCCGGGGAATTATCGGACACAGAGCTGGAAGCCTTAAAGGAGTACCTCACCGGACAGGCATCGGACGGCTGGGGTGAGGGCTTTGAGCAGCGGGAGATTTCCGTGGATGACGGCGGTGAATTGTATGTCCACCTTTGGAACTCGGACGAGTGGAGCATCCAAACGGAGCAGGAGCTTTTCTCCCCCAAGCTGGCGGAGGGACTGCCGGAGTTGTGCTTCTCCACGCTCCCCGGCACCGGCGAGCTCATCTGCATTAAGCGCGGTGAGAGCGGTTATTATCCGAGTGACTGGAGCACGGACAATCCGCAGCAGAACCACGAGCTGGCAGATTACAACAACGAACGCCTCGGCGTAACACAGGAACAGCGATTGGCGATGGAGTGCGGCAGCATGCACGGCTGGAACACTCCTGGCGCTGACCCCGGTTACTATGAGCAGAAAATGGGAGGAATGAAGTTTGGCTAAGAAAGTGTTTGCCGTTTATCTGGCAAAAGAGGACGTTCCAAACAGCGAAGCCTACGCAACGCTGGAACTGCCCGCCTCCCCGTGGGAGCTGTGGGACGCGATGGAAAAGGTGCGGCTGAAGGATGGCGAAGCACTGTACATGGAGATCGACGATTACTATGCTTTCGAATATCTTGCCCCGCATTTAGAGGAGCTGGATATCAGTCTCAACGAGCTCAACGACCTTGCCGCAAGGCTTGCGACGTTGGATGAGGTACAGGGGATCGCCTTTGAGGGACTGTTCTCCATGGAGGTGCAGAAAAAAGTAAACACCAACGGCGGTATCATCACAATGCAGGATATGAGAGATCTGGCTGTCAGCGCAAAGACCGACTGTTATCATGTAGTGGATGCCGCGGATGACGCCCAGCTTGGCCGCTTCTACGCGGAAAACGACTTTGTCCCCGAACTGGACGGCGTATCCAACGAGGTGTTCGAGATGCTGGACTTCGCCGGCATCGGAAGAATGATGCGGTGCAGCGAAAACGGCGTTTTTGTGAACAGTCTGTATGTGCTGCGGGATGGCGAGCTGACAACCGCACCGCCCGTCCAAAAGACGCTGCCGGAAAAGCCGGGATACCTCTTCCGGCTCACGCTCGGATTGCATCCCGATATTGGCGATGACCGCACGGTGACGTTGATCCTTCCCGCGGCAGAGGTGGAGCTGCTGGACGCACAGGCGCAGATCGGCGCGGAGGGCTGGGAGGGTGTCACGGTCATTGATTATGACGGGATCATCCCCTATGCGGCAGAATTCACCGACCTGCCCATGGAGCTGGAGGAATTCAACGTACTCGCCGCAGCGGTGCGGGATATGCCCTCGCCTGAAAAGCAGCTTCCAAAGCTGAAGGCTCTGCTGAAGCAGTTTGAGGTGCAGGACATTGCGACCGCCATAAGCCTGACAGAGTGTCTGGATGACTACGTTCTCACACCGGAGATCAGTTCACCGCAGGAAACTGCCATCGACCAGCTTCACTTCATGACGGATGACCACTCGGTGGAATTGCTGCTTTCCCATGTAAACCTCTGCGCCTACGGCTGCGACCTCATCAGAGAGGACAACGCAGTGCTCTCGCCCTACGGTCTGCTGCACCGTGCGGACTATCAGCCCATGCTGTCACCAATGCAGGAAACACAGAAAATGGAGATGAAAATGAAATGACCAGGGAACAATTTCAAGAAAAATATAAACTCTCCTTGCCGCTCAAGACGCGGAAGGAATTCGAGGCGGCCCGTCGCAGGATGGGCGCTCTGACCAAGGACGAAAAGGCGATTCTCTCCGCCATCGTTCTGCAAAAGGGCGAGGCTGAGGCTGGGGAGATTCTTGCAAATTCACCAGAACAGTTGCGTGATTACACGATCCTCAAGGGCGTCAACAGCTATGCCGCGCTGGGCAGATATTATCTCGCCAACGAAACTATCGTCCCGGAGGAGCTGTATGAGTACATGGACCTGGGTGCGCTGGGCTGCCGCTACGAGGACGAGCATCCCGGCGTGTTCATCGGCAGCGACTATGTGCAGTATCCCCCGCAGAAACAGGAAATGAAAATGAAGTAATACCGTCTTGAACCGCGAGCGCGGTTAAGAATATTTTTAGGGGCCGATTTTCCGAAAGGGGATCGGCCCCTTCTTTTTTTATGCCCTTTTTCGGGAAATCACCCCGGAAAGGAGAAACCATGCGCGATGAACAACTGTTGGATTACCTCAAAGGCTCCTGCTCCGGCAGGAAAAACCGCGTCGGTGGGACGGAACTGGAGCGAACGCTCCATGTCAGCGGGACCGACCTGCGAAAGCTGGTGAATCAGCTGCGGCGCAAGACCCATCCCATCGCCAGCGACCGCAACGGCTACTTTTACGCCACAACTGCCGGTGAAGTCTACGACACCATCCGCCAGCTGAAACGGATGGCGGCGGGACTGGAAGCGGCCATCAACGGTCTGGAACGGTCTATGGATCGGTTCCGTGAGGACGAGGAGGCCGGACATGGCTAAGCCGCCCTTTCCCTGGATCGGCAGCAAGGAGAAGATCGCACCGTACATCCTGCAGCTTTTCCCGCCCAAGCTGACGCAGTATGTGGAACCATTCGGCGGCAGCGGCGCAGTGCTGCTGGCTCTGCCGCCGGACCCAAACCGATTGGACATTTATAACGACTTGGATGCCGAGCTGGTGAACCTGTTCTCTTGCATCAAGGAATGCTCCAATGTTTTGCTGCGGGAACTGAAATTCCTGCCCATCCACGGCCGCAAGCTCTTCGAGTATTACCGGGACTTTGTCGCCCACAAGGAGGTCTACTTTCAAAATGTGCAGGCGGAGATCGAGTGTCTGGGAGATCGGTCCTGCTTTACGGAGGAACAAGCCGGAGAACTGCTCCCCATCTTTCAGGAGCGGCTGGCGCTTTACGATGTAAAGCGGGCAGCGGCGTATTACCTTGCCATCCGCGGCAGCTTCAGCGGGACGATCAACTCTTTCGGTGTCAAAGGGTTGGATGTCGAACGCTTCCTAAAGCTGTTTCCACCGGTGTCCGCACGGTTAAAAGATGTGCCGCTGGAGAACAAAAACGCCTTGCAGCTCATTCGGGAACGAGATAAAAAAGGCAGTCTTATCTATGCCGATCCGCCCTATGTCAAAACGGAGCGGCTCTACCGTGTCGCTGGGAAGCTGGGACGTTTCCGCAGATTCCATGTCCAGCTCTGGCAGGTACTAACTGACCGTGACAGTTATGTGGTACTGTCCTACAACGACTGTCCCTTTATCCGCAAGCTCTATCAGGATTGGTACATTTTATCTTTTCAGCGCAGCAACCCGCTCTCCCAGAAAAGGGGTTCGTCCTTTGGCGAACTCATCATCACCAACTACGATCCCCGCCCCTACATGACCAGCCAGATGAACCTCTTCGACGAGCCGTTGGGCGAATGGGAGCTGAAGCTGGTCCATATCCCAAATCATCCACCAAGGAGGAAAACAGCATGAAATTCAATTTGAACCATGATCCTAACAATAAAACTCTTGCCATCCCCCGCGCCGCTTTGCAGCTCTCCGGCCTTGCGGGCGTCAGCGACCTGATCCTCCATACCGACAGCGGCTGTATTCTGCTGCTGCCGGGAGATCCTACCGTAGCGGAACTGCTGAAAACCATTTCTCTCATCTCCGCCGTTACACCGCAGCTGATCTCCCGTCTGGCGGAGAGAAGCCAGATGGCAATGGAAGCCGGAATGACGGAAACGGCGTGCGGCGCCTGTGAACACGAACCTCACTGCTCCGGCCTTGAAATTCCGCCCTGCCAGTTGGCGGAGGCAGGGATCTCGCCCAACGCCGCGCTGGAGTCCTTTGTAGAGAAGGGCAGAGTCATCGTGCAGGCAGCGGAGAAAACCGCCGCAGATGTGCTTATCGACGAGCTGGACGATGATGTTCGCACCATGCTGGAGGATTCCGGTGTGCAGCTGGAGGGTGTATGCCGTCTGTTGGAAAAGGAGGATATCTCGGGATGAATGATACCTACCTCTACCCGTATTCCGCTGCTGAAGCCCGCGAGCGGAATGAGCTTCCCCTATGGCGGGAGAGCCACAAGGCGAACATCGCCTGCCGCAACGCCATCGAGGACACCATCCGTCAGAATTTCGACGGAATGCATCTGAACAAGGACTGCCTCACGCCGGTGCTGGAGGAATACGGCTACAAGCGCACCGCGTGGGTGCTTGCCAACACCCTGCACGAACTCAAGTGGGATGGACGTTTCGGCCATGCCAACAAGCAGTGGGCAGAGAAGATATATATTCCCACAGATCTCAACCACAACAGCGATTTTGTTGTCCGAAGCCATCCGGCCGTGCTGGATGGCTTCGTCAGTTTCTACTGCAAGGCGGTGCAGGCGTTAAATCTCTTTGGCGCGGAGCATTGTGTCGGTGACCGCGCCGAGCAGGACTATACCGGCAAGGTGCTGGTGCTGTCACCGGATGTACTGCGGGAGCAGTATTGGGGGCAGGATTACCAACTTCTGTATGCTCGGAGCGGTTTTGGATGCGAGCCGCATTCCAGTGGCCGAGCAGTCTTTGCCACCTGCCTCTCGGACGGCGAAACAGCCAGATGGAACCGGGAGGATTTCATCGGCGTACTGGACGAAAAATACCTACCGGACTGGGCGCGGGAAAAGCTGGAGGAGCTGATGACGCAGGAACAGACGGACGCCCCCACGATGGGCGGTATGAATATGAAGTGAGGAGGATGTCTGAATGTGCATGACCTATTACACCGTGGACGATCTCCGCCCCGGAAGGCCCGGATGGGATGTGAGGCAGTTTTCTGCATTGGCGGAGGCCATCGACCATTACCGGACGCTCCCCATGGATGGGACCCGTGTCCTTGGTATGATGGATGATGCCCACGCCTATGAACTCATCCGCTGTGTGCGCCTTTTCCCCGGCGACGCCCAGGGCGAGGATGTTCTGTCGGCAGATTACCGGCGCAGCGGCTTGACGAAAAAGAATGCTGCTTTGAAAAATGCGCTGGACGTTTGCTTAGAAGTCCTGCATCCCCGTTTCCTGTTGGAGCCGGAGCGTTTGGTTCCCGTTCCCCATCGCAGAAAGCTGCGGGAAGAGCTGCGGGAGGCGCTTCTCTGGCAGGGTTATGAAGAAAACTACGATTCCGCCATCCGTTCCGTTTTTGTGGGCGGCGTTGGTTGGATCTCACCCCAGGACGTGAAAAAGCAGCGGCATCTTCCACTTGTGCTGAGCTACCGGGTAGACGGTATGTCGAAAGACGGTGCCTACCTCTCCTTAGAGCTGGAGCCTTGGGAATATGACCTTCTGCTGGAGCAGACGAAAAATCACTATAAAAATAAAGAAAAGAGGAACACAAAATGAAACGAATGCTATCCCTCTGCGCTGCGGCGTTGTGCCTGACTTTGGCACTGACACCTGCTGCGCTGGCGGCGGACTTTGAACCCGCAGTACCGGACGCCAAGGTCTGCTACCCCACTTCCATCGTCCGAAACGACGATGGCACAGAGCTGAAGAAAATCTATGATCTGAGTCCGGAAGATGATCCCGCAGGCATTCCCCGCTCGGACTTTCGGCAGGACGGCTTTCAGTACACCCTGACGGATCTTCTGAAGCAGGAGCTTCCGGAGAACGAGAGCCGCCAGCATACGGAGCATGTTTCTATCGAGAGCGCCAAAAAGGATATGGAATCCGTGCTGGCGCTGCTGCCGCAGGAGCGTGAGTTCATCACGGACGACGGGCTCATGGGAACCCTGACACTCCGACTTGACACCGTGCAGGTCGAGCCGTCCGGCTATGGCAGTTCTACAAAGCAGCTTTCCGTCAAGCGCAGCTATCCCAATCTTGCCGAGCAGGATACACAGTACATCCCCAAGAGCATTGAGGACGGCGGCAGGACCCTGACGCTCTCCGACATTCAGTGGCAGACCGACAATACCGCCAACATGGACGGCTACGCCGTGGCGGACCGCTATACCGCCGTCGCCACCTACACCGGCAGCGCCACCAGCAGCTATGTCAAGGGCTACACCGTCACGGCGGATTATACCGGAACCGTCAGCCGGATCGCCCTCAACCGTGTCCGCTATGTCGCCATCTTTGAGGGAACACCCATCCAGCCCGCAGAGCCTGCGAACGTACCTTCCGCGGCATCCGCTTTCCGCTGGTCCTATGTGCTGATTTCCCTCGGAATTGTGGCTGCGGCAGGAGCCGGTGTCGGCGGTGCGCTGCTGGTAAAGCGCAGAAGAGAAAATGCAGATGAGGAGGAAACAGAAGAATGAAGAAGATCATTACCCTTTGCCTGAGCCTTTGCCTGACAGCGGCTTTGGCAGCTCCGGCGTATGCGCTGGAATACAGTATCGACGCGCCGAATGATTACGATTTCGGTAAGGACACCTCTATTGAGGTGATCCACACTGCAGATGGCGGCGCCATGCGCAACGAAGATGTGAGCAAGAACGCAGCACTCATTCCGCCTGCCTTTGGCTCGGAGAGCATGAATGCGCTCCATACCGGCGAATACCTGACGCCAAATCTTGCGCCGCGCACCCTTCCCACGGCTGGCGCCGTGATCAGCGGCAGCGGCGATGTGGTTACCCCAGGGAGTACGGTGAATGGCGGCAGCGGCTATCAGCCCGCCGTGCTGTTCACGGAGGTGACAAGCGACCTCTACTACAAAAACGGCTCCCTCGGCAGGCTGGAGATCCCCACGCTGGATCTAAGCGTGAGGATCTATCAGGGAACGGACAGCAAGACGCTTGCCAAAGGCGTTGGGCATTTTGAAGATACCTCCATCTGGGAGGGCAATGTCTGCCTCGCCGCCCACAACCGCGGCGCCAACAGCTACTTCGGGCAGATCCACACGCTGAACATCGGGGACAAGATCACCCTGACCACCAAGCTGGGGACGCGCACCTATCAGGTGACGGACGTCAGCAAGGTCAGCGAGACAGACCGCAGCGGTCTTGCGGACTCCGGCGAGAATATGCTCACGCTTTACACCTGCGTCCGCAACCAGCGGGACCAGCGCTGGTGCGTCACTGCGGTGGAGACTTGATTTTTTCTCCGTTTTGCCGGATCGGTTCTGTTCGACTTCCGTCCCTCACTTGTGCTATGTTCGTGCTGCAAAGATTTCCACATACCAATTAAAAATGGAGGCAGAATTATGAACAGGATCAAAAATACCGGACTTGTCCTCTGCGGCCTCGTACTGGGGCTTTCGCTGAGTGCTCCTGCGGCGCAGGCGGTGGAATCGCTGAAAGCGACGCTTTCCACCAACCGCATCCTTGTGGATGGACAGGAAACCCACATGACCGCCTATACCATCGGCGGCAGCAACTATGTGCGGCTCCGGGACATCGGCAAGGCTGTTGGTTTCAAAGTTTATTGGGATAGCGAGAACGGCTGTGTGCAGGTGGAGAGCGGAAAACCTTACACCGGCGAAGAACCGGCAAAGGACGAAGTCATCAAACCCGCTCCGCAGCCAGAACCCGCAGTCCCCGCCAGTGATGCCGATGTGGATGCCATGAAACAGGACATCGTTGACCGCACCAATGCGCTCCGAAAGGAAAACGGCATCGCGCCCCTGACCACCAGCGACAAACTCATGCAGGCGGCGCAGGTCCGAGCCGATGAAATGGCCGCGCATACGGTCTATTCGCACACGAGACCGAACGGAGAAAAATTCAATACCGTTACGGATTGTCCCTACATGGCCGAAAATATCCATCGTATTGCGGATTGGACGTTATCCGAACAGACGCTCGCTGAGCAAGCGGTAGCAGACTGGAACGCCTCGACGACACACCATAAAAATATGCTCAATCCGAAGCTGTCCGAAATTGGCATCGGATTGGCGAGGGGCGTCAACGATAACGGAAATCCCTGCTGGTACTGCGTGCAGCTTTTCCTCTATGACGGATATTCCATCTCATGGGTAGATACCCCCACAAACAAGTAAATCATCAACTATTATCAGGAAAGAGCAGATCGGCAAGGTCTGCTCTTTTTTATTACGCTTCTTTAAGAAAGGTGAACTCTATGAAATCTATCAAGAAACGCCTGCTGTCACTACTTCTGACATTGATAACGATTTTAAGTCTGCTGCCGACCTCCGCCTTTGCTGCATCCGGCACAGGCAAAGGCATCACGATCACAAAGAACCAGAACTACTGGAGCACCCGACTGCTCGCCAATGGAACGCCGTACAGCTATCGTCCGCCGATGGCGGCGGGAAGGCTGCTCTACTGCCTCGACAGCGGCCTCGGTTACCACAACGCCACGCAGTCATTCTTTAATTCTTATACCTACACTTCGGCTACCAATGCGGATGCCGACACCGTGCTCAAGACTGCTATTGCCAACAGCGGCCTTGGTGAGATGGACGCCGCGACGCTTGCCAATGTCAAGTGGCTCATGACCTACATCAACGACAGCAATGCATCCAATGTAGGCCAGCTCTTTATGGCGGTCCAAACCTATGTGTGGGACCATCAGAGCTATAAAGGAGAACCCGGCGGAGACGGTGACGCGGGCGGCTATGCCAACGCCGATACCTACGAGATGTATCTGAGCCTCATCGACTGGATGCTCGCGCAGAAGGCGCAGGAGGACGCGGCATTTCAGCGTCAGATCGAGGAATATGCCGTACAGGGCAAAGTTGCATCCATCGTAGAGACCGACAGCGCAAAATGGGCGGTGTTTGCCCTTTCGAGCAATCGCAAGAACCAGTCTTTTTTCAACTACTATGGTCCGCGTGAGCTGGTGGTAAAGGATGCGCCGCAAGGCGGTGACGAGCCGGCTCCTCCCGCGGGAGATGCGGACATTACCTTGCAAAAGGTGGCTGCCGGAACGACCCGCGGGCTGGACGGTGCAAAATTCAATATTTACCGTGACGGTCAGATCGTCGGCAGCGATGTGACCAAAAATGGCGGTATGATCGAGGTAAAGGACGTCACCGAAGGATTGTGGTCCTTCGTGGAAACCGAAGCGCCAGCAGGGTACTGTGCAGACTCCACGCCTATCAGCGTCTATGTGGACACCACGGACGGGAACAAGCAGTATACCGTTACCGCTACGAACTATGAACTGCCCAGCATGAAGATCATCAAGACCGATGCGCAGACCGGCGCGCCGATCCCCGGCACGGTGCTGTCCATTAAGTCCGTTACCGGCAGCTATTCTACCTCCGTCACCACCGGCTCGGACGGTTCGGCAACGCTTTCGGCACTTCCTGCAGGCGTCTATGTGGTGCGGGAGGAATCCGTTCCCGAGCCGTACATTGTGAGCAATACGGAGCAGACCGTAGCGCTCCGACCCGGCAAGACCAGCGAGGTGCGCTTTCAGGATTACCAGAAGCCCGGTCTGGAAATTTTGAAGAAAAACATCGCCACCGGGGAGCCTATCGAGGGCGTTACCTATCTCATTGAGCAGATCGACGGCAGCTACTCCACCAGCGCCACCACGGACGGCGCGGGGCGCATCTTCCTCGATTCCATCCCCGTGGGCAGCTATCGCATCACGGAGAAAAATGTGCCTTCCAATGTCATTCTCTCTGAGATCCCCCAGGAGGTCTATCTGGAAGCAGGCTGCACCAGAACGGTGACCTTCTTCAACGCGGTCAAACCCTCCCTGACGATCCTGAAGCGGAACAGCGTCACCGGTGATCCTCTCTCCAATGCCAAATTCCATATCTATTACGGTTCGGACAATACCACCACCGGCGAGATCAACGACCTCGGCGTGTTCACAACGGCCTCCGATGGTAAAATCACGCTCACCGATGTAAACCGTGGCTGGTACAAGCTGGTGGAGGAGTCCGCTCCCAAGGGCTTCGGCATTCAGGGCAGCGGCGCGACTGAGTTCTATCTGGAAGCCAATACCTCTAAGACCGTGACCGTGGACAATGTTCCTCACAGTGCCCTCGTCGTGTACAAATATGACGCCAAAACCAGGAAAGGCTTGGAGGGCTGCCGCTTTGAACTGAGATATTTAGGCGGCGGCACTTCCGGTACTGGCGGCACAGTCATCGGGACCTATCTGACCGGCCCCAACGGGGCGTTCACTGTGACAAACCTCAAACGCGGCACTTACATCTGCCAGGAAATCGAGAGCGATGAAAATCACATCATCGACCGCGAGCCGCAAACCGTGTGGATCTCCGGCGAGGATCAGGATGTGGTGACGCTCCGCTTCGGCAATGCTCCTCTGGGATCGCTCTTAATTACCAAACTGAGCGATGACAGCAAGCACGAACCGCTCTCCGGCGTAGAGTTTCTTTTGACCGACAGCAGCGGCCATTATCTCGGCAACGACAACGGCCGCTTCACCACCAATGCCGCGGGCGAAATTCTGGTGGACGGTCTGGAACCTGGCATGACGGTCATTGCCCGTGAAGTCAGAGCAAAAACGGGCTACCTGTTGGATGACAGCCCACAGCACGCGCTCATCAAGAGCGGCGAAACGGCGCATTTGCAGTTTCTGAACCAGCCTGCCGGAAATCTCATCATCCGCAAGGTCAGCTCCGGTCCCAACGGGGAGCCGCTGGAGGGCGTAGAGTTTAAGATCACCTACGCGGATGGCAGCTTTGTCCCGGACGCCAACGGCGAACTGTCCAGCAACGGCATTTATTACACCAATAAATCCGGTGAGATCCGCATCTCCGGCATCGTCGGCACCGTGGTAGCGACGGAAACCAAGACGATTCCGGGGTTCACCATTGACGAAGCTACCCGCACACAGACCGTGGTAGTCAACCCCAACGACACGCAGACGCTGACCTTTTACAACAAACCCACTACAACATTGATTCTCCAGAAATACATTTCCGGCACGAAAAATGAGCCGCTGGCCGGGGTACAGTTCCTTGTGACAGACTCCTCCGGTGCGGTAGTTGGCCCCAACAACGGCTACTATACCACCGACGCTGCAGGCCAGATCGTCATTGAGGGTCTGACCGACGGCATGACTGTTACCGCAAAAGAGGTTAAATCTGTGGATGGATTCGTGTTGGACGGGACACCGCAGAGCATTAAGATCGACCAGAGCCAGTCTCCCCAGCGGCTGACCTTCTGGAATGAGCGACAGGGCGCGCTCATCATCAACAAGCTGTCCTCTCTGGACCGCAAGACGCCGCTGGAGGGCGTTACCTTCAAAATCACTACGGCTACCGGCGAGTTCGTCCCCGACGAAAACGGAAAAATCAGCTCCAACGGTCTGTACTACACGGATGAGAACGGGCAGATCATCCTCAAGGGCGTCACCGGCACACTGGTGGTGACAGAGGAAAAATCTATCTCCGGTTACACCATCGACGAGAATACGCGCACGCAGACCGTGGTGGTCAACCCCAATGACACGCAGTCCCTCTATTTTTATAATGCTCCCATCGGTGGGCTGGAGCTGGTGAAAGTGAATGCGGCGGACAAAACCCAGCGTATCCCCAACACCACCTTCGAGATCCGCCGTGTCAGCGATGGCGGTCTGGTGGACGCCGTCACCACCGGAACGGACGGCCGCGTGTATGTGCCGCTGGAAAGCGGCAGCTACTATGCCGTGGAAACCGAGGCGGGCAAGGGCTTCCAGCCGGACAATACCCCCATCTATTTCACCGTGGAGGATGGTAGAACCACGACCAAAACGGTGACCAACAAAGCCATCTCCGGTATCCTGATCCGCAAGGTCGATTCGGCCACCGGCGAGGGCATCTACGGCGTTTCCTTCATTCTCTATGACAGCGGCAACAATCCCATCACGCAGGAAACCAGCGATGACCGGGGCTACGTCCGGTTTGAGGGACTGGAAGCTGGCCGCTATTATCTGCGTGAACTGGAAAACGAGGGCTACATCCCCGACACGCAGAAAAAGACCGTGTATGTAAAGTCCGGCGAAACCACGGAAATCGAATGGAAGAATACGCCCATCACCGGTCAGATTCAGATCGTCAAGACCTCGGAAGATTACAACTCGATGAATGGCTGGCCCGCCGGAACGCCCATCCCCAACACCGTCTTTGAAGTTTACAATGCCCGCACCAACCGCCTGGTGGATACCATCAAGACGGATAAAAACGGCTTGGCGGTCAGCAAGCCCCTGCCTTTGGCGCGATATAAAATCGTGGAATCCAAGGCGGCGGAGTTTTACGGGCTGGATAAGACACCCATTGAGGTGGAGATCGAACACGCCGGTCAGATCGTCAAGGTGAGCATGACCAATAAGAGCCTGTACACGAATGTGTCGATCAAGAAGACCGGTTATGTGGAGGTCATGCCGGGACAGCTTATTCGTTACAACTTTACCGGTATTGCCAACAATTCCACCACGGCACTGGAGTCGTTCTACTGGAGAGACACTCTGCCCGTCAAGGCGGTGCGCCTTGAAAAGATTTACACCGGCACGTGGAATACCCCCGGCAACTATAAGATCGTCTACCGCACCAATCTCAGCGGCGATACCTGGCGCACGCTGGCGGATAACCTTTCCACCAGCAAGAACTATGTGCTGGATGCTTCTCCCGCAGCGCTGGGACTTGCCGCCAATGAGTATGTGACGGAGTTCATGGCGGCGTTCGGCATTGTACCTTCAAACTTCCGTCAGGTAGAAGCGCCCCGCGTAGATTGCAAGGTGCTTTCAAAGCTCACCGGTGGTACGCAGTTCGTCAACACGTCGGATGCAGGCGGCGTCTACAATGGGCAGTGGATCATGGCGACCTCCCGCTGGGTCACCAGAGTTTACGCCCCCAGCAAGCCCCTGCCCCGCACCGGTTATTAAGAGCTAACAACGGATGCCGCTCCGCAAGGGGCGGCATCCCCATTTTAAGGAGGTTGAGATTTCTTGAAATACAGAAAAATGATTATTCTGACATTGACGCTTTTGCTCCTGACCACCCTCTGCTGCACCTCGGCGCTCGCTGCGGGCGGGGATGTGGCGGGAGCGGTGGAGCAGACATGGACGGAGGCGGCCAAGCAGATCAAGAGCGTGGTGGAGAAGGTGGTGTTCCCTGCATTGGATATGATCCTCGCTATCGCATTCTTTGTAAAACTTGGCGGCGCGTACTTTGACTACCGACAGAGAGGACAGTTTGAGTGGACCGGCCCCGCCATCCTCTTTGCCTGCCTGATTTTCAGCTTGATCGCGCCGAAATACATCTGGAATATCATCGGGATCTGAGCCAAGAAGAGAGAACAATTAAAAGCCGGATCAGGACCCTCCTGCCGGATATAACCGATGAGGCAATGGTTGCATGGATAGTGTATGTGGATGAAGTAGGCAGACATGGTTGCTTCACAAAGATACTCTTGCGTTAAAAGCACAATCCTGCTATAAATACCATTTGAGAGATAGGTACCAGAGAATCTTAATGAGAATGGAGGAATTGTTCTGTGTCTACCAAGAATACTATGAAGCATAATGCCGTCATTACAACGATGCTTTTGCTTGTATTATTTACGTTTTCCGCTTGTGCATCTGTAACTCCTGATGACCAAACATCAAAGGATTCCAATATTACGGAGAATGGTGCATCAACGGGCTGTTCAGGCTATGATAATACAAGCACGCCTGAGTTTTTCAATGACCTCGGGAAAACGCTTGATGAATTGAAAAACGAGCATCCGGAAGGCAACGTGATTGTAAGGCCGGATGGATTTCCAGACAGTGCTGCTATATGCTTTGGAGCCTCAGAGTCGGAATATCTTTACTGCTTTTTCGGCGCACAGAGTGGCGATGCTGAAAAGGCTATGAACGAATATGAAGACCAGCTGGAATGTTCCGGTTTTGTCACCACCGCATGCATACTCTTTCCGGACATGGAAGATGAAATGTCCTTTGAAGATTTCTTCTCCTTGATTGGTGTTGACGATTATGAGTATTTAGGAGAAGATACGACTGCAGCAGGTTGGTTAAGATTCATGTATAACGGTATGGAGGTCATGGTGAATACAAACGAGGCTGCTTCTGGTGGTGGATGGAATTTCACAGGAGCGGAAATTGTGAAGCATAATGCTCCCGTGTCAATCGTGGACACGGAAATATTCAATACCAATCAGGACTTAGCGGATGCGGTCATGTTCGATTGATCTACATTATAATGGTCTAAAGCAAAATATTCTATAAGGAAAGCCGTCGCCCCGCCTGGGCGGCGGCTTTCTGCATTTCCGGAGGTGAGTGAAGATATTTATTGGGGACTTTGTTGCCGCGACAGTCCTGGATTAGGAAGTAGGCAGATGGTGTCACCCCGTATTTAGCAAGGAGCCTCATAAAAAGCTTGCATAAAAAGTGTTATCTTGATATAATACTATCAAGAAATTGATAAGGAGGGCTTTCTATGCAAATCAGACCATCCTCTGCTCTGCGGAATGAGTACACGCAGATCTCCGAGCTGGCAAAGGCATCCGGTGAACCGATCTTCATCACGAACAAGGGTGAAGATGACGGTGTTTATATGAGCATGGCAGCATACGAGGAGCGGGAAAAAATGTTCCGACACCGCGACAAAATTTATGCTGCGGAACTCAGCAGATTGAGCGGAGAGCCTGTCTGCACGCCGGAGGAGCTTGACGAAAGAATGGAGGAGCTGTTCCGTGCCTACGAAAAGTAAACTGGTCTATCTTCCACCTGCTCAACACGACTTCGAGGAGATCGTAAAGTATCACATTACGGAGGCAGGAACTCCCTACGCGCGGAAAATCTACAGTACGATGAAAACGACCATAAACCGTCTGCGGGATTTCCCGCTGATGGGGCAAACGCATCCGGACCCGATCCTTGCGGCAAGCGGTTACCGTAAACTTGTGCTGACGAAGACTTATGTTGCCATCTACAAATTGATTGGGGACACCGTCTATGTTTATGCGATCGTCAATGGTACAACAGATTATCCGCGGCTGCTCAAGTAAGCGCTGCAGTCAGATGCAAAACAAAATACTCTATATGAAAGGCCGTCGCCCACCTGGGCGGCGGCTTTCTGCATTTTCGGAGGTGAGCGAAGATATTTATTTGGGACTTTGTTGCCGCGACAGTCCTGGATCAGTTGGTGGATTGGATCTACGGGCAGATCGTGGGCTTTCTCGGCAATTTCTTTGCCCTCATGGGCAATATGGGCGTGGAACTTTTTGAACTGGAATGGGTCAGCGCCATCATTCTCTTTTTCTCCCGCCTTGCGTGGGCACTGTTCGCTGTCAGCGTGGTAGTCTGCGCTTTTGAGTGCGGCATTGAATACTCCACCGGCAGAGGCAATCTCCAGCAGTGCGGCATGAATATCATCAAGGGCTTTCTGGCGGTGAGTCTCTTCACCGTTGTCCCCGTCCGGCTCTATGCCTTATCGGTGTCGCTGCAGGGAACCTTTTCCGCAGGGCTTACCGGCTACGGTCGGAGCATCGGTGAGGTGGGACAGGACATCATTACCGAACTCAGTGAGATACAGACACTTGCCGATGTAGTGAACAGTTCCCACTTTGGTCTCGGCATCATCACCAGCCCCATCATGCTTCTCTTTTGCGTGATCCTTATGGGCTACGCGGTGCTGAAGGTGTTTTTTGCCAACCTCAAACGCGGAGGCATTTTGCTGATTCAAATTGCGGTCGGCTCCCTCTATATGTTCAGCGTCCCGCGTGGCTATCTGGATGGATTCATGGGCTGGATGCGGCAGGTCATCGGCTTGTGCCTGACCGCCTTCCTCCAGTCCACCATCCTCATTGCGGGACTTATGGTGTTCAAAGACCACGCGCTGATGGGCGTGGGGCTCATGCTCTCTGCTGGTGAAGTACCCCGTATCGCCGGCAGCTTCGGTCTGGACACCACAACAAAGGCCAATATTACGAGCGCCGTTTATACGGCACAGTCCGCGGTGAATGTGACGAGAACCATCGCCGCGGCAATCAAATAAAAGGGTGTGTATGAAATGACACAGTCAACAAGAAAACTTACGATGGGGAGCCTGTTCGATGGCATCTCCGGCTTTCCTCTGGCTTCGGTGCGGTGCGGCATCGAGCCAATCTGGGCCAGCGAGATCGAACCGTTCCCTATACTGGTATCAAAAATACGTTTCCCACGCATGGAGCAAATGGGAGACATCACAAAACTGAACGGCGCATATCTGCCGCCTGTAGACATCATCTGCGGGGGCAGCCCGTGCCAGGACTCAGCGTGGCCGGAATGCGCGCCGGATTGAACGGTGCACATTCCGGCCTCTTTATGGAACAAATACGAATCATTCAGGAGATGCGAGATGCAGACAAAAAATCTGGACGGACAGGAATCCATATTCGGCCGAGATTCGGCGTGTGGGAAAATGTCGTCGGTGCTCTCTCAAGTGGGCGGGACGCTGAAACGGGTCAAAAAAAGCCTGGGGCGGATTTTCAAAAAGTCCTCGAAGCGTTCCTCCAAGTTGAAGAACCATACCTTCATGCTGTTAGACCTGAGACCGGGCGCTGGGAATATGCTGGGGGCATATTGGGAGTACGATCCTCCGTGGCTTGGATCGTTTGGGACGCTCAACACTTCGGAGTGCCCCAAAGACGCCGTCGAGTGTTCCTTGTGGCAGATTTTGCAGGCTACAGCGCCATCCCGATACTCGCTATCCCAGACAGCGTGCCTGGGTATCCTGCGCCGCGCAGAGTGCCGCGGCAAATCGCTGCCGCCCTTATTGGAAGCAGCTTTGCGTATGCAGGCAGGACTTGACCCGCCTGCGCCCATATCCAGCGAAGCGAAAGCCTACCATATCAATCAGCGCAATGAAGGAATTGACTTAGACGGTGTGTCCGGCGCATTGATGGCGACGCAGAACCTTCAAATGCAGACCTTTATCACAAATCCCGGCAGCAGTCAGAGTGGTCCGCAAAAGCAGATCGCATTCGCCGCCAACCAGCGGGACGAGGTGCGTGACCTGCATGATGTAGCAGGCGCGCTGCAGGCTCAGCCGGGGATAAAGCAACAAACCTTTGTCGCTGGACTTGTAACGAAAGGAAACGGAGATTGTTTTCTTACACCGGAAAAACATGCTGCACTCTTAACCGGAGGAGGACAGGCGGGACAGGGATATTCATGTATTTTCGTCGCTGGCTTCTCGGCCGGAGCAGGTGCAAGCGCCGGAACCATTGGATATCAGGAGGACGTAGCGCCCACGCTGAAAGGCAGCCCCAGCGGGAACTGTATGCCCAGCATCCTCTGCATCAATGATCAAGGTGGGCAGATCATGGAGTGCAGTGAGAACCTCACCGGAACCCTGCGGGCACAGGAGCATGGACACCAGCCTCTGATTCTGCGTCCGACAGGACCCAGAGTTTATGAAAACCATGGCATTGACGGAAGATACACGGGGCCGCATGATGTAGCGCCCACCATGTCCGCCCGCTATGGGACTGGAGGGAACAATATCCCCCTCGTACAGCAGGAAGAAGTCATCTGCATTGCGGGCAACGCCATTGACCGGCAGCCGCAAAACGGCGGCAACGGCTTCGGCTGGCAGCGGGACATTTCCTATACCCTGACCACCTCGGATCGCCACAGCGTCTATGCCCGCCAGCGGGTAGATCAGTTCAGGGACGACGAGATTGCCTCCACGGAGAGCGCGCGGCAGCACAAGGACGCTACAGACCTTGTCTGCCAGCCGTCCTCTACCTGGGATGCGGACTGCCGGAATCTCATTCGCCGCTTAACGCCTTTGGAGTGTGAACGGCTCCAGGGATACCCGGACGGTTGGACCGATGTTCCCGGCGCGTCGGACTCCGCACGCTACAAAGCCCTCGGCAACAGCGTCGCCATCCCCTGCGTGGAACACCTCATGCAGCGGGTGGCTATGGTCATTACGCTTGGTTTGGAGTGGGAGTTTTAGTTGGTCTTGGTAATAGCTTTTGCACTTGCTTTCGGGTATCTTGGCTTTACCATCAAAGTGACTGGAGGAACTGCTATGGCAGAAAAAACGCGCAACCTCTGCGCGGAAATTCCTTTGGAGCTGCATACCAAAGTACGGCAGCGACAGGCGGAATCCGGCGAGACCCTAAGCCGGTACATGACCGCGCTCATCACAAAATTTTATGAAATGGAGGAACGGCAGACGATGGAGAAGGAAGTAACAAGACCTGTCTGTGTGCAGGTGCCGGTAGAATTGTTCGAGCAGTTCAAGACGTATCTGAAACAGCACGGGATGACGCAGAAGGACTTTGTCATCCGCTGCATCCAGCAGGCGCTGGCGGAGGACGCCGGCGCTGGTGAAGAATAAGAAATACATCGCGCGAACCGCTGCTGAGATTCTCGGCAGCGGTTTTGCTTTGGAGGAACAAAATGTTTATTTACCCCGAAAACTTGAAAGCCAAGCCCATGCTGTGGCTCTGGCTGCTGCGGGACATCGGCGTCATCGGCATCGGCGCTCTGCTCTCTGTGCTGGCGCTGACGCAGGGGCTTGGCATGGGCTTGCTGGTGGTCACGGCGCTGTATGCCTTCCTCACCATTCAGGTGGATGGCTCCAGCATTCTGGATTTCCTGCGCCGTGCCGCCCGCTTTCTCTTTCTATGCCAACAATATAATATTACGAATGGAGGCAGGATCTATGAATCGGAAACAGAAAAAGGAACTGCGCCAGCGGCAGTCGACCCGGCAGCTCATGGGCATCGTCCGTGTGACGCCCCACGGCATCGTGACAGATTCCGGAGAGCGGGTCTTCTTCCTGATCCAGCCGGACAATCTCTCCGTCCTGTCCCCGGAGGTCATCCGGGGCCGCGTCCGCTCCCTGACCATGCTTCTCAGCACCCAGCCCTCGCTGGAAATTCTGGCGCTGGACTCCCGCGAATCCTTCCAGCGGAACAAGGAGTATTACCTGCGGCGACTGGAGGAGGAAACGGAGCCTGCCGTGCGGGAGCTGCTGGAGCGGGACATGGCCCATTTGGACGCCATTCAATTCTCCTCTGCCTCCTCCCGCAAATTTGTGCTGGTGCTCCCACTGGATGAAAAAGCCGGTGCGGACGAAAGCGCGCTGCGGCAGTTGGAGAAAGCCATCTGCGACCACGGGCTCCGTGTGCGTCTGGCGGAGGAGCAGGATGTGAAGCGCCTGCTGGCGATCTACTACCGGCAGGATCTCACCACGGAGGTATTCCGTGATTTCGATGGAGAGGAGTATGTACATGGCTAAGAAGAAAGCAAAGAAGAAAAAGAAAGCGCCAGAGCAGATCCAGCGCCCCAAAGATTTTCTGGACATGATCGCGCCGGCGGCGGTGAAGTTCAACACAGACCACTTCATCCTTGGCAGCCGCTATCACACGGCGATGGCGCTGAAAAGCTACCCGCCCATGACGGATGAGCTGGCGCTGCTACGGGGCCTTGGCGATATGGGCGGCGTCAACCTGCGCTTGACGGCTCGGCAGGTCACGCCTGCCGAGGAGGACGCCATCCTCCATGCCGCCACCAACAAAAGCCGCATGGAGCGGAGCAACACCAACGATTACAAGCAAAGCGTCACGGCGGAGGCCAACCTGCGGGATATGGCGGAGCTGCTGGCAAAGCAGCGGCAGGAAAAGGAGCCGCTCATCCACTGCGGCGTGTATCTGGACATTGCCGCGGCAGACACGGAAAAGCTGCGCACGGCGCGGGACACGGTATCCGCCCAACTGGTGCGCTCCCGCATGGGCGCCGATCCGCTGCTCCTGCGCCAGCGGGAGGGCTTTCTTTCCGCCAACCCCGCGGGCGGCAGCCAGCTTGCCAATTTTGCGGAGCGGGTCCTGCCTGCCAGGAGCGTTGCTAATCTGTACCCCATGAACTATTCCGGCAAAACTGATCCCAGGGGCTTCTTCATTGGCCGGGACAGGTTTGGCTCCAACATCATCGTGGACTTCGACCGCCGTGCCCCTGACAAGACCAACGCCAGCGCCCTCATCCTCGGCAACACTGGGCAGGGCAAAAGTTATCTTCTGAAGCTCCTGCTCTGCAATGTGCGGGAGGCGGGCAAAAGCGTGATCTCTCTGGACTCCGAGCACGAGATGGAGGACGAGTGCCGCGCCCTGGACGGCTGCTTTTTGGACTACTTAAGCGGGCAGTACCGCATCAACCTGCTGGAGCCTCGCTGCTGGGATGATGGCAGCGGGCCGGAAGACCCGGACGCGCCGGACGCTTTCCGGGGGACGCTGCTCTCCCAGCACATCTCTTTCCTGCGGGATGTGTTCCGCGTCTACAAGGGCTTTGACACACCCCACATCGACACGTTGGAGCTGATGGTAGAGCGGCTCTATCAAAAGTGGAACATCACCGACCGCACGGACTTCGCGTCGATGCAGCCGACCGATTACCCCATTCTCTCCGACCTCTACGATGCCATTCAGGAAAGCTACGACCATTACGAGGCCGCAGATAGCCTCTACCCGCGGGAAATGTTGCGGGATCTGCTGCTGGGGCTTCACTCCATGTGCCGCGGCGCGGACGCCCGGTTTTTTAACGGTCATACCAACATTACAAACTCCAAATTCCTCGTCTTTTGTGTCAAGGGATTGGATAACATGGCGGAAAACCTGCGGAACACCCTGCTGTTCAGTCTGCTGTCCTATATGTCGGATCAGCTTCTGACGCTGGGCAATTCCGTGGCGGCCATTGATGAGCTGTACCTGTGGCTGTCCGATCCCACCGTCATCACCTACATCCGCAACGCGCTTAAAAGAGTACGAAAAAAGGAATCCGCCCTGTTCCTTGCCAGCCAGAATCTGGAGGACTTCACCCAACCGGGGATACGGGAGCTGACGCGCCCCCTCTTTTCCATCCCCGTCCATCAATTTATCTTTAACGGCGGCAATGTGGATAAGAAGTTCTTCATGGATAACCTCCAGCTGGAGGAGTCCGAATATGCCCTGATCCGGGACCCGCAGCGCGGCTCCTGCCTCTACAAGTGCGGCAACGAGCGGTATCTCTTGCAGGTGCGGGCTCCGGAGTACAAGCAGACCATCTTCGGAACGGCAGGTGGACGGTAATGGCAGTACCCGTCGCGGCTCTGGCAAAGATCGCCGCTGCCGCTCTCTCGGACGAGGACTCCCGGAAAAGGCTGGGCTGGATCGTGGCGGCGATCTGTTCACCATTGATCCTGACGCTGGCGCTGATCTGCTCTCTGCTCTCCGGCAGCGCGGAACATAACAATTCCGCTGTTCTGTTGTGCTTTCATGGTGGAGATATTCCGGGCAAAACGCCTGCGGAATATGTTGCTTACATCGAAGATATGCGCCGCAGCTTTACGCTGCTGGACGACGCCATCGCCGCCGTTAATGACATGGTAGAGGGTGAAAGTAGCCTTGACGGTATCCGCGTCAAGGCTGTTTTCTATGCCATTTTCTTTGGAGAGGACACACCGAGCCGCCGAGCGCACCGACAGTACGTGGACTGCTTCGTGACCTACGAGAAACGTACCCGCACCGTCACCGATGAGGACGGGACGGAAACCGAGGAGAGCTACACCGTGGCGATTCCCGTTATGGACATGGTGGAGGTCTACAGCAATATTGAAGACACTCTTCACTTGGAAATATCTGCGGAGCAGAAGTCCAACGCCGACAGTGTCTACAACCTCGTCCGCTATGGCGTTGCCGGAGGTTCGGAGGGCTGGATTCCCGGCGCGGATGTGCCATTTATTGGCGCGGACGGTTTCTGTTCGCCCATCGGTTCAGGCTGGGAGCGCCGTGTCACCTCTGAATTCGGCAACCGCATCGATCCCATCACCGGGAAGCGCAAGGGGCACACCGGCATGGACTTGGCAGTCCCCACCGGCACGCCCATCCGCGCCGCGCTGGGCGGAACGGTGACGGTCTCCAAGTACAACGCCGGAGGCTACGGCTATTATGTCATAATCGACCACGGCAACGGACTCACCACATTGTACGGTCACTGCTCTCAGCTTTTGGCGAGAGTGGGACAAACCGTGCAGGCGGGAGACATCATCGCCCTCTCCGGCAGCACCGGGCGCTCCACCGGGCCGCACCTCCACTTCGAGGTGCGCGTCAACGGGGAACGAACGAATCCGAGGGCGTATCTGCCAAAAGGCTGAAAGGAAAACTAATTATGAATACTGCAGTAAAACCAATCACACCGGAGCGTGAGCAGGAGTTGGTTGCGAAGCTCGTGGATTTTCTCAGCAGCCGCTACGATGCTGGGAATCTCTATGACATTCTGCGTCACGGACTCGGCATGGATCACAGCGACATGGAGGCGCTGGGCTTTCAGCTCCGCGATTACTACGAGGAGGTATGATCATGAAAAAGGAAAATGTCACGATCACATTCGAGAGTGAGCAGCTTGCCGCTCTCGAATTTTCGCTCAAAAAGAAAAATACCAGCGTGCAGGCGCAGCTGGAGGAACTGCTCAAATGTCTCTACGAATCCGAGGTGCCGGAGCCGGTGCGGGAATATCTCGCCAGCCGCACAGCGCCTGCTGCCCGCCCCCGCCGTCCGGCAAGACCGGCGAAGCCGCAGCCGCGGGTGGAGCCTCCCTCTGTGTTGGCGTCACCTGACGCTTCTGAAAAGGCTGGTGGTTGAGATGGCACGGCAGGAAAAAATCGTGCTGTGGATCGACCGGCGCTGGTTGACCGCTATCGAAAAGCGCCTCAACGGTCAGACGCTGCAGGAGCACATGGAAGATGTGCTGGATGAGCTTTGCAATCAACTGCCGGAGCGGGAGTACGCTCGGATCAGTAAAGCAATTCAGGCGGAAAGCACTGCCGCTCGTGAGCGGGAAGAAGCAGCGCAGACATGGTCTGCCTACCGTGTACTCGAAAACGGTGAGGAATGGTGCTTCAAAGTCGCGCCCGGTGAGGAACTGCTGAATGCCGCTGAAAGACTGAACCGTTACCTGAAAGAGCCTCCCGACACAGGCAGCAAATTCATTCGTCTTTTCTCCTGTGGGACGCTGCTCACATCGGAGGAATATCAGCAGATGATTGCGGAGCGCATGGAGAACACCGGCAAGGTGCGCGGCGTGTTTGAACTCGACTTTGACAAACGGGAGTTCTCTGCCGTTCACATCATGGATGGCTGGCGGACCTGGGCGATGCGGGATGTGTCAGCGGCGGTGTACCATGCCACCCGGTCGCAATTCGCGTCGAGCGATGATAAGTGGCGCAAACTGCTGGATCATCTGAGCGGTAAAGAGATCACCTCGGCGGGACATCTCTCCGTGCGAAATTTCTCTTTCGGTGACGAGATCATCGAATCGGACGGCAAGCTCAATTTTTATGTACAGACGGAGTTCGATGTGGACGCTGCCTTCGGAACCTTCGTCCTCACGGACAAAAACGATGACTGGCTCAACATCTACGCCAACTACGAGATCGCGGAGGATAGACCCTGCGACACGCTGGAGCTGACGCTCTGCAAGGGTGACGGCTCCGAGGAGAGCAGGAGCTATCCGCTCAACGCAGCCGAGCAGGATGTCCTGCTGCGCAAGATGGAGGAATACTGTCAACAGCAGACCGGCATGAGTCTCCACGACTACGCGCAGCAATTCCGCGAGGAACCGGAACAGCGGCAGGGGCCGGTGATGAAGCTGTAGGTACAAACGCAGGCACAGCAAGGCTGAAGCACTCACGGCTGCGGAAACAACAGCGTCCAGGCTGCGCGTGCCTGCGGGCCCGCGGCGTCGCCGAACTGCGTCAACCCGCCCTTGGCGGGCAGCCGCAGTTTGGCGGCTGTTATTCTGCTCCCGCGGTTTTTCTCTGTCCCGAATTTGAAAGCGTTTTACGCAGATTTTTGTGCTTTCAAATGTGCCGCGCAGGGCGGCTCCCCGTTTCCCTGCACCGTTCGCCCTGTGTGCCGCTGTGTGCGCGTTTAAGGGATGGGGTGGAGTGTGTACCCGCCAAAGCCCATTGAAGCGAGTGTTGCGGCGTTTGTGGGCGATGTGCGAAAAAAACGTGTGGATACGGCTTCGACGATGGAGAAATGAGCCTTTGGGGAGAGTGTTTTTCCTCCTGACCATACCCTGTTCCGGAGGTTTTTGCCCCTTATTTACCCGTTCGATAGTGGAACAAGATAAAGGGCCGCAGTCGCAAGCGCCCGCGGCCCGCCCACAAAGCCCCGC
>OJRB01000449.1_pt1 | contig 25155 bp, 23 predicted proteins | sample 1599061 | NCBI WGS metagenome assembly OJRB01 (sample SAMN03922522, study PRJEB24848) | human gut metagenome | isolation source: stool sample | host: Homo sapiens | place: Germany | collected 2010-02 | reverse complement strand
CTCAAAAGGGATGATGAAAAGGAGGCACTGTGGCTTATGAGGGGCGCTGTTCTCCTGCGGCGCGTGTTTTCGGCGCTTCTGCTGCGGGAGTGGCGAAAGGCAGGATTTGATGCCGGTTCCGTCAGGCCGGGTATATGGGATAGGCAAGAGTACCGTGTGGAGGCAACACTATTCTCCGGTAATAAAAATCCGGTCTAGGAGAGAGTGCGGGAAAGGCATGCTGTTTTCTTGGAAGAGCGGGTTATTGAAGTTTGATGACGGTATCCAGCCTGTCCCAGGTGACACCCTCGGGCAAAGTGATTTTGTACTGGTCTCCTTCCTTTTCAAGCCTGACGAATTTTCCGTTTCCGGTACCGTTCACAATGAGGGTCGCTCTCGTGAATTTTTCCCCGATATCTTTGATGAACAGGGGGGTATTTCCCTTCAGCTCTTTTCCCTGTCGGGCAATCAGCGGGCTGACGTGCAGGTAAACGGTTTTTTTGCCGTTGTGATCCGCTCTGTAGCAACTGCCGCCCCATGGCTGGTCCCTGTAGGGGCCTCCGCGAGTGTTGTAAATGGCCTCCTTGTAGAAAGCAATCCATTTTCCCATGGACAGAAAAGTTTCAGCCTGTTTCGGATCAAATGTTCCCAGTGGAGTGGGACCGATGTTGTAAAGCAGGTTGCCGTCCTTGACAATGTTATTGATCAGGAATCTGATGGAGGTTTCGACGGGTTTGGTTGTTGCGTTGGATGTGTAGGACCAGTTGCCCGTCCAGCGGGTGCCGGGGATATCCGCCACGGTCATGCAGCTTTCCCAAGGCGTTTGAGTGTTGAAGGGGCCTAGCTTGCATTCCGGCGTCAGGAAATCCCCTTTCAAATCATCGGGCAGCGGTTCCTTATTGCCTCCGCGGGTGCTGTTCATGCGGTTGTTGATCAGAATGTCCGGCTGGTACTGCTTGATGCGGCGTATCATGGTGCGGGGATCCCACTGGTTGAGGGAGCTATTGCCCAGGCTGTCGAACCAGAGCACATCCACTTGGCCGTAGCGGGTGAGCAGTTCGCTGACTTGGCCGAAGTAGTATTCCAGATAACGGTAGTGCTGGTCGGTCAGGTAGTAGGGGTTGTACCAGTCTCTTCCAGAATAATAAAATCCCAGTCTGAGCCCGGCCGCATGAACTGCCGCCGCGAATTGTTCCACGATGTCTTTGCCGTAGGGGGTGGCAGCAATGGTGAAGGTGTCGTAGTTGGAGGGGAAGTTAGAGAAGCCGTCGTGATGCTTGGTGGTCAGCACGGCGTATTTCATACCGCTTTTTTTGGCGACGGACATCCATTTTCTGGGGTCATATTGCTTGGGGTTGAAGCGGCGGTGGGCGGAGTCGTACTCAAAGTCTACGGTATTCTTATGACCGCTCGCGCTGTCTTTGGGACGCGCCGCATTGCGTTCCCAGCTTATTTCCCGTTCCAGCAGGGAAGAAGGGTTCCAGTGAACAAACAAGCCGAATTTGGCATCCCGAAACCATTTTAACTGTTTATTATCGGCCTTGAAATCGAAGAGCCCGTTGACGGCTTCATTAATCAGGTCACGGTCTTCTACTGGAGAGAAGATGTCTTTTTCAGGAGAGAGAATCACCAGTCCTTCCGCCATGGGTTGCATGCGAAAGTTCGGTACGGGAGATTTTTCCTTGTCTCCCTGCCAGAGGTTGAGTTGCAGAACCCTGGCCACATTGCTTATTTCATAAGCTTTCTGTCCGGCTGCTTCCTCCATGATTTCATCAGGCAGTTCCCTGTTGAAAATGGCCTGTACAAAGGGTTGGCTGATATAGATTTTTCCGTTTTCCCGGAAAGGTCTGATATCTTCGGGCAGAGGGATTCGTTTATTTCTGGCCATCGCGCAGGGTGCGCCATGCAGCTTGTCCGTATCTACGGTAAAGTACACGGCGTTTCGAAGTTTTTCAGATAGTTCCTTTTGAAGTTCGTTCACATTTTCCTGGTAGCTCCTGCCGGGATGGAAACGGTTATTGATGCTTTCCGCCTGTTTTTCCGTGATGACCGGGCCGATCCACTGGCTGGCAGCTTCGTCTTTGGTTCCGCAGCCTACAATAATCCGGAAATATTTTCCTGCATCCTTGTCCGTCAGGGTGTAGGATTCCGCATCACGGCTCTGCTGAACCACTACGGTTTTTCCGTTTCGGACATCTGCTTTTTCCCACCGGATCACAGGATTGGCGGATTCTCCGTCAGGTGTGCTGTAACGGCTTTCCAGCGTAGTTCTGACCACTTCTTCACCGTTAATATAAGGTCTGAGCCACGGGACGGTGATGGCATTCCCTACCTGAATGGAGATTATCCCCGCGAGTACGGTCAAGATACAGGATGTCCGGTGTTTGAATTTAAACATGGGAAAAATTTAGAGGAGGAATAACCGGGAGAACAGGATAAACCCCCTCCGTTTTATAAAAGACCAGTAAGGAAGAGGGGCGTTTTTCTTTCTATGAAATTTTATATGTATCATGAGCGTACGAAGGAAAATATATTGTTAAGCCGCAGAACTGGGAGCCGGGTGGGATAAAGGTTCTGGGAGGAGCCTTCCGCTTCTGGGCGGGCGCTCAGGTCGTTGTGGTTCTGCCGCCGTATTTCTTGACGTGAAGCCTTGCGTACGGGAAGGAAACCTGACAGAATCCCGCCATGCGCCTGTTCATGATGTTCTGTGTGATGCTTTTGCTCGCCGGATGCGATACGCGCACGAGCGTGGAACGGGCGCAGGAGGCAGGGGTGCTCATCGTGGGCAATAATGCGGAGCCCCAGAGCTTTGACCCCCACATCGCCACTTCCGTTTCCGATTTCAAGATGATCAATGCCGTCATGGAGGGGCTGCTGCGCGGGGATTCCAGGGATGACGCCGTTTTTCATCCCGCTGTGGCGGAGTCGTGGACGCATAGTCCGGAGGCGGACAAGTGGCGTTTTTCCCTCCGGAAGGACGCCGTGTGGAGCGACGGCGTTCCTGTGACGGCCCATGATTTCGCGTATGCCTATCACCGCCTGCTTCATCCGGGGTTTGGAGGGAGGTACGCGGACATGCTTTATCCGCTGAAGAATGCGGAAGCCTATAACCGGAACAGGCGCAGCCTGCTGCTGTGCGGTCCCGGTTCCCGGCTGGCTGGGGAAGAGGGGCTGGAAGAGAGGGTTCTGGCCCGGGTGGATTGGGAGAGGCTGGATGGTATGGGAGCCGCTGAGCTGGAGGCTCTGCGGGATGATCCTACCCTGATGGAGTGGCCGGACGGGATGCCGGAGGAAGGAGCGCGGAAGATTGCGGCCCGGATGTTGGAGGATGTCCGGGCCGGAAAGCCGGATTTATGGGAGGAAGCCCGCGTGGGCGTGCGCGCCGCGGATGATTATACCCTGGAGATGGAGCTGCGTTCTCCGATGCCCCAGCTTCCCCTGCTGTTGCTTCACTGCACCTGGTTTCCGGTTCCCCGCCATGCCGTGGAAGCCCACGGCGGCATGCTGGACAGGACGGGGAAATGGACGCGGCCCGGAGCGGCCGTAGGGAACGGACCTTTTCTTATGGCGGAGCACCGTTTCAATGATTATGTGGAGGTGCGCCGCAATCCCCGGTACCGGAACGCTTCCGCCGTCCGGCTGAATGGAGTCCGTTTTCTTCCCACCGTGAACGGCTTTACGGAAACCCGCATGTTTTTCAACGGCAAGCTTCATGTCACCAACAACGTGCCTCCGGAGATGACGGCTTACGCCCGGGAGCGCGGCGGCGATGATTTTTGCCAGGATGATTATTACGTGACTATTTTTTACCGTCTGAATACGTCGCGTGCGCCGCTGAATGACGCCCGGGTCAGGCGGGCCCTTTCCCTGGCGGTAGACCGGGAGGCTCTGGTGCGGGACGTGGTGTGCGGCGGCGGCCAGCCGTGCTTCGGCTTTACGCCGGACGGCGCCGGATACAAGACGCCGCATGGGGTGGAGTTCAATCCGGAGAAAGCGCGTTCCCTGCTGGCCCAGGCCGGTTTTCCCGGCGGGAAGGGTTTTCCCCGGCTGGAGCTGATGACTACATCCCGCGAAGTTCAGAAGACGATGGCGGAAGCCATCCAGGGCATGTGGAAAAAGCATCTGGGGATTCATGTGGATATCCGTTCCTGTGAGTGGACGGCCTACAAGTTCGCGCAGAATTCCATGCAGTATGATTTTAGTTCCTCCTCATGGTCCGGTGATTATCTGGACCCTTCCAGTTTTCTGGATTTGTGGGGTTCCGCCTCCGGGAACAATAATACGGGCTGGTTTCATCCGGAGTATGAACGCCTGCTGGCGGAGAGCCGCGCCACGGGAGACCAGGAGAAGCGCATGGCCCTGCTGGCCCGTGCGGAAGCGCTGATGCTTTCCGAATCCCCGGTGATTCCCCTGTATTGGGCCAAACGGTCCTATTTGAAGAGGCCGGAGGTGCGGGGATGGCACCCCCTGCTGCTGGATAATCATTTGTTTGAGGATATCAGTCTGGACTACGCCCGGGAACATGGGAAGGAGGCCGCGCCTTGAGCAGGATGATTCTGAAACGCCTGGGGCAGGGGCTTCTGGTCCTGCTGGTGCTGGAAACTGTGACGTTTTTCCTGATACGCCTGTTGCCGGGGCACCCCTTCATGGGGGAAAAGAAACTTCCGGAGCATGTCCTCCAGCAGCTCCAGGCCAGTTACGGGCTGGATCAGGCTCCCCTGGTCCAGTACGGGCGTTACTGGTGGAACATGCTGGTTCATGGCGACCTGGGGCCGTCTTTGGTGAAGGAAGGCGTCAGCGTGGCGGATATGATCGGCCAGTCATTCCCTGTTTCCCTCCAGCTTGGAGTCATAGGCATGGCTATTTCCATTCTGGCGGGGATTCCCGCCGGAATTGTGGCGGCACTGTACAAGAACCGGTGGATGGACTGGTGGGTGATGCTCGTTTCCATGGCCGGCATTTGCATTCCCGCTTTCGTCGTGGCTCCGCTGCTTGGCGTGGCGCTGGGCATGCATGTGCCCGGCTTGAGCGTGGCCGGATGGGATTCTCCCGGTTGTGTGGTGCTTCCGGCGCTGACGCTGGGGCTGGTGAATGCCGCATATCTGGCGCGCCTGACGCGCGGCGGCATGCTTGAAGTGCTGGGGCAGGATTTCATCCGGACGGCTCGAGCCAAGGGGGCGGGGCCTTTCCGTACGGTTTGGAAGCACGCTTTGCGAGGCGGCCTGATTCCGGCCCTTTCCTATCTGGGGCCTGCTTTTGCCGCCATGATTACCGGTTCTTTTGTGGTGGAGACCTGTTTCCAGGTTCCCGGCATGGGGCAGCATTTCGTGAACGCAACCACGGACCGGGATTATTTCCTCATCCAGGGGCTTGTCCTGTTTTACGGCATTCTGATCGTCGCGGCCAACCTGGGTGTGGATCTGGTGCAAATGGCCGTCAACCCGAGATTGAGAAAGGAATCATGAGAAAAAGAGGATGGAACAGGATGGAGGAACAGGGTTCCTCCCTGTGGAAGGACGCTTTTCTGCGTCTTTCCCGCAACCGGGCGGCCATGTTTTCCCTGCTGGCGTTGGCGCTGATTGCGGCGGCCTGTTTTCTGGGTCCCCTGCTGCCGTGGCTGCCTCATCCTAATGTGCAGGATTTGTCCCGGATTGCGGAAAGCCCTTCCTGGGACCATTGGTTCGGCACGGACCAGCTTGGGAGGGACCTGCTGGCGCGTGTCCTGTACGGCGGCCGCATTTCCCTGCTGGTGGGAGTGGTCGCTACGGGCGTTTCCCTGGTGATTGGCGTGGCGTACGGACTGGTTTCCGGTTATGCCGGAGGCAGGCTGGATGCCCTGATGATGCGCCTGGTGGATGTGCTTTTTGCCCTGCCGTTCATTGTGCTGGTGATTATTTTTTCCTTGTCCGTGGAGGAGCCGGCCCGGAGGCTGACGCAGTGGGTTTCCGGCATGACGGGCTGGTCTGTGGAAATGGTGAGCCCCATGACCGGGCTGATTCCCCTGTTCATCGCCATCGGCGCTTTGGGCTGGCTGACGCTGGCGCGTATTGTCCGGACGCAGACGATGGAGCTGAAAGGGCAGGAGTTTGTGGAAGCTGCCCGTTCCCTGGGCATCGGTCACATGAAGATTCTGTTCCGCCATATTGCTCCGAATTTGTTCGGGGCCGTCATCGTGTACACGACGCTGGCCGTTCCCGGCATCATGCTGCTGGAAGCCGTCCTGTCCTTTCTGGGGCTGGGCGTGAAGGCTCCCAATTCCTCATGGGGAACGCTGATCAAGGAAGGGGCGGACCGCATGGAGGTAAGTCCGGAATTGCTTTTGTTCCCGGCGCTCCTGTTTTCGGCTACCCTGCTGGCGCTGAATTTCCTGGGGGACGGCCTGCGGGACGCCCTGGATCCCAAGTCCTCCAAGGACTGATGTTTTTAAATAAAAATCATGAAGATTGCGTTAACGATTTCCATGCTGGTGGTCTCCAACGTTTTTATGACGTGGGCGTGGTACGGCCATCTGAAGAAGGGGTCCGGGGCGGATGGCAAGCCCCTGCTGGTAATTATCCTGATGAGCTGGGGATTGGCGTTTTTTGAATATTGCTTCATGATTCCCGCCAACCGCCTGGGCAGTGCGGGCGGGCTTAACGTGGCCCAGCTCAAGATTATTCAGGAGGTGATTACCCTGTGCGTGTTTATTCCTTTCGCCCTGTTCTACATCGGAGAAAAATGGAAGTGGGATTACCTGTGGGCGTTTTTATGTGTATTGGGAGCCGTTTTCTTCGTCAACAGGGAGCGTTTGTTCGGGTGACAGACTTTTTCCGTTCGCATTCCTCCCGCCGGACTGTCTTACCCTGAAGAAAGATGAAGATGAACATAATTCCTGTTTTTGCCGCAGCAGCCTCAATCGTTTTGGCCGCAGGCTGCCATCATCGCCACCACGATCGTGATTATTACCGTTCCGGGCCGCCGCACCATGATAATTATCATCATGACCGTGACGGCTGGGATCAAAGGCGGACAAAGCCGGTCCCCAAGCCGCGCCCGCATTACATAACCGCCAATCATGCTTCCTATCCCCGCCTGTACCAGCTTCTGTAGATTTGCGGGGACGTTTCTCTGCATCCGGAAGGGAGCAGGGCTGGTCCGTGACATGGAACGGGAGGAAGGGCCATGCGGGGAAAATGCCAGCACCGGCGTGCCGTTTATTCCGCCTTTCGGGACGGATTTCGTGCCTGTTCCCTCACGTCGGGACCGGTGGCGGGGGACTCTTGGCTGCGTTCGATGAGCCGCGCACAGGATATAGGCTTGAAAAGGCGCGGTGCCCCCGGCACTCTATGCGCCAGATCAATGACTATAGATGAGCAATTAGACATATTGATGGGCGGTACCGCCGTCGTGATCAGCCGCGAAGAGCTGAAGGAGCGCCTCAAGCTGGGCCGCCCCCTGCGCGTGAAGCTGGGCGTGGACCCTACTGCGCCGGACATCCACCTGGGCCATACCGTGGCTATTGAGAAATTGCGCCAGTTCCAGGAACTTGGCCACCAGGCTGTTTTGCTCATCGGGGATTTCACCGCCACGATCGGCGACCCTTCCGGCCGTTCCGTGACCCGCCCCCCCCTTTCCCGTGAACAGGTGCTGGAGAATGCGGAGACATATACCAAGCAGGCGTTCAAGATTCTGGACCGTGACAAGACGGAGATCGTGTATAATGGGGACTGGTTCCGCAAGATGACGTATGAGGAGGTGCTGAAGCTTAATTCCCGCGTGACCATGCAGCAGATGCTGGCCCGGGAGGATTTCAAGGCCCGTGTGGAGGGCGGTAAGGAGGTGCGCCTGCATGAGATGCAGTATCCGATTATGCAGGGCTGGGATTCCGTGGAAATCCGTGCGGACGTGGAACTAGGCGGGACGGACCAGCTTTTCAACATCCTGGTGGGCCGCGACCTTCAGAAGGAGGAAGGCATGCTGCCGCAGATCGCCATGACGATGCCTCTTCTGGAAGGTCTGGACGGCGTGCGGAAGATGTCCAAGTCCTACGGGAATTACGTGGGCGTGGATGAGGCTCCGGAGATGATGTTCGGCAAGATGATGAGCGCCAGCGACGAACTGATGGACCGCTATTACCTGGTGCTGCTGGGTGAGAAGCGGGACATGGGATTGCATCCGATGGAAGCCAAAAAGCTCCTGGCCTGGAAAATCACGGCACGCTATCATGATTCCGCCGCTGCGGATGCCGCGCGTTCTGACTGGGAAACCCGTTTTTCCAAGAGGGATTTGGCTGCCGCGGATTTGCCGGAAGTGGAGATTGCCTCCCTGCCTGCCGGCATGAATGCCCTGGCCCTGGTTTCCTTCCTGTTTGAGAATGTTTTCCAGGTGAAAAAATCCAATGGCGTTCTCCGCAAGGAGCATTTCACGCCCGGCGCCATCCAGTTGAATGATGTGAAAATGACAGACCCCTCCGCCGTTTTGGAACTGGCTCCGGGCAGCATCCTGCGCCTGAGCAAGAAGCATGCTGTGCGTTTCAAATAGAACGCCGGAGGCGGCATTTACCTTTTTTCCTTCTCCATGCCGGGATTCCTTGCCAAATTGGATCGCTTCACCATCGGCCTCATCGTCAGTGTGGGCGCGGGAATTCTGGTTCCCTGTTCCGGAGTATGGGATACAGTGTTCAGCCGCCTGAGCGATGCAGCCATCGTTCTGCTTTTTTTCCTGTACGGGGCCAAGCTTTCCCGCCGTTCCGTATGGGAAGGGTTGATGCACTGGCGCCTTCAGGGGCTGGTGGCTGCGAGCACCTTTGTTATTTTCCCCCTGCTGGGTATGTTCAGCATGCCCTTGTGGAATAGTGTGCTGGGGCCGGATTTGTGCATGGGAATGCTGTATGTGTGCATGCTGCCTTCCACCGTGCAGTCCAGCATAGCGTTCACTTCCATGGCGGGCGGCAATGTGGCCGCGGCCATTTGCTCCGCTTCCGTTTCCAGCCTGCTGGGGGTGTTCCTCACCCCCTTGCTGGTGGGGCTGGTGTGGTCCCGCGGAGGGGAAGGGGGCGTGGATTTTTCCACTTTCCTGAACATCTGCTATATTATTCTGGTGCCTTTTGTGGCCGGCCAGTTCGCCCAGCGCTGGATTGGCAAATGGGTAGTCACGCACCGGAACCTCACTTCCTGGACAGACCACAGCACCATCTGGCTGGTTATTTACACGGCATTCAGCCATGCGATGATTAACGGCGTATGGAAAAATCTGCCCTGGCTTTCCCTGGTGGAGGTGCTGGCTTTTTGCGGCCTTCTGCTGGCCGCGGCCCTGTGGCTGACGGCTTTCCTTTCACGCAGGCTCCGTTTTTCCCGCGAGGACCGCATTGCGATTATTTTCTGCGGCTCCAAAAAGAGCCTGGCTACCGGCATTCCGATGATGAACGTGATTTTTGCCGGAGCCCCCATCGGGCTGCTGGTGATTCCCATCATGGTGTTCCACCAGCTCCAGTTGATGGTTTGTTCCTTCCTGGCCCGGAAGTGGGCGAAGGACGTGGGAAAGAGAGAACAACTTTAAGATGGCCTCTGTTTGCCTGCCCTCTCAATGTCCGGTCAGGCGCAGGACTCCGTCGTATTGCATGTCCCGGCCCGGAACAATGATGTGGCTGCCGCGGGAAGGAACTTTTGCAGTAACGGGTTTGTTGCGGAACTGGGCCAAAAACCGTTGGAAGGATTCCATGTCTTCCGGAATGATTTTTACTTCCGTATAGGCGGGGTTGGAAGGCGCATTCGTGATCTCCACCCGGAAGGAACCCGCGATATTGCCGTCCGGCGCATAGAATTCCAATGATTCTTCCGGAGGGGAGGGATGCATGAAAAACAGGAAGAACATGATGCCCAAGGCCGCCAGGGTGACGACAGTCAGCGGAATGTTTTTTCTGAGGGGACTGATATGCATGCCTTCTTTTCCTTTCTTCCATAAGATTATGGGTTTTGCCGGAGTGTGTCAACCCCTCCGGGGGACAGGCGATGATGCATTCCTTCCCCATATTCTTTTCAAGGAACCTGTTCCGGAAGAACGGGAGACGGAAAAAGGGTTGCGTCCGCGGGACAATGTGGTAGCTTGTGCGGGCAAAGGGAACCCTATGACCTTACCTGTAAAGATTCTGTCCGTATTGGCAGGGCTGAGCCTGGCGGGAAGCGCCCGGGCGCGCATTTGGACGAATGACCGGGGCGCTACCGTCGTAGCCGTGCTGGTGGCCGTCCGTGATGCGGAGGTGGATTTGAAGCTTCAGGATGGTCGCGTGGTGGCTGTTCCCAAGAATATTTTTTCCGGAGCCGACCAGGAATATATTCTGGAATGGGTAAAGTCTGGCGGGACGCTCCCTGATACGGATGTGGGGGCTGAGAATCCTCCTGTGCAGGGGGATTCCGGCAGACGGTACGTTCCCCTGGAGCCGAATTGGGATGCTCCCTGGCCGGAGAGGGTGGTTGTTCCCGGTTTCCTGCTGGTGAAAACCGTGCAGGAGACGGAGGAGCTGAGTGTGTATGAAACGGATCATTTCATCATGGAGTCTCCCGGAAAGCTGCCGGAAGCGGAGCGTATGATCCTTGCCCGGCGTTTTGAAACCATTCTGTCTGCCCTGGCAGCTGTTCCGTTGAATCTGGCGGTGGCCCGCCGGCCTTCCCGCAAGTATCTGGTGAGGGTATGTTTCCAGGAAGAGGATTTCAACAGGGCTCCGGGCCTGCGGAACGGGCATCTCAAGTTTTCCCCTACCAGTTTCACGGCTCTGCTGTTGCGGGATAAGAAGGGAAAGCTGCTGAAGCCGGGACTGGATCCGCGCTTTGCCGTCACGCACTGGGCGGCGCAGTCCATGGATTGGGATCACTGGCTGGTGGACGGCTTTTCCGCGTACATGGCTTTTCTTCCCATGGAGAAGGAAGCTCCGGTATTCCGGAAGATTCCGGAAAGGTTGGCCGCGATGGTTCCGCGCGCCGTCCGCACGGGCAGAGAAGCTCTGCCGGCCCTGGCGGACATGCTGTCCAGGGATTCAGCACATTCCGCCGCGGAGCATGGCGTTTCCTCCAGGGGAGGAACGCTTCAGTATTGGGCCGATTTGTTGTGGATGGTTTACTGGAGCCACCTGGAAGGGAGCGGAAAGGCGGAGCGCCTCAGAAGCTATTTGAGGGTTCGTGATGCGGAGGGCGGCGGGAAGGCGCGTGCTGTTTTGCTGGATGGGAAGACTCCGGAGGATGTTCAGGGGGAAATGGCCGCGGCCTGGAAAAAAATGGGATTGAGGCTGAGATTTTCTCAGCCGGCTTCTGCTGCCGCGGACAGGGAGTCTGCGGGAAAATAACGGGAAGGGAGGGAAGAAAAACTCCTGCCGGGAAGGTGTGGGAAACCTGCGTCTCAAATGGTGCCGTTAAGTTTTCTCCCTATCCAGAACAGGGTAAGCAGAAGGATGAGGATGGAGAGCGTATACGGGTTGCACCAGAGCAGGATGCGCGTTTCCATGGGCGGCGGCACCGGGAGATCCCTGATTTCCTTAATGAGCCGCTGTATTTCCTCAGCTTTTACCATGCGCCCGCGTGTGATGGAGGCCATTTCCTCCATTAGCGCGGTATTGACGGGGCTGCCTATTTTTTCCAGCGTTTCACTCATGGTGATGACGGGAAGCGTAACGGATTTATCCGGTTCCGCGGAGGATGAAGCTGTGAGCTTCCAGGTGCCGGGACGGTTGATTTTGACGGAGGCGGTAAAGGAGCCCCATGTATGGTCCATAGTGTCCATTTGAACGCGGCTGGAGCTTCCTTCCGGAGTTGTAATGTCCAGAAAAACCTCTCCATTCTGGAGAGGGGCCCCCAGTTTGTCGGAGACCATGGCGGTGACGGTCAGCGTGTCTCCCGGCCGGGGCCGTTCCGGGGTGGGAATCAGACGGATTCTTTCCCCTGCGGCCATGTTGCGCTGGTAACTCATCCAGCGGGCCACCTGGCTCCAGAAACGGTAATGGTATTTGTCTTCTACTCCTCGCCTCCATCGCCAGGCGGAATCCGTTCCCATGAAGAGGACTTTTCCGTTGCCGCAGGACTGGGTGACAATAAGAGGAATGCGGCCATAGGCATTCTTATCCGCCGCATGCACAGCCAGGACAGTGCTTCCCGCTTTGGGCCGTTCCACGGGGGCGTACCAGTTGAAGCCCGGCAGATTGCGCCATACTTCTTCGTTTTCACCCTCCGTATCCGCCAGCATGGTAAGCAGGGAGCCGCGGCCTTCCGGCGTCAGGATAAGGGGGGATGGGGAAGGCTGGGTTGTCCCCTCCGGCTTGGTGTTGAGGAATGTAACGGGCATCAGGTCCCCCAGTTCCGATTTCAGGAGTTCCATTTGCCTGCCCTGGTAGCCGGGGAGGAAGACGATGCCGCTGGCCTGGTTTTTTACCATGCCTTTGAGCAGGGAGGCCTGTTCTTCCGTTAGCCCTTTGGAGCCCAGCCCCACGTCGCCGATGAAGATGACGTCATACCGGGCCAGGTCTTCCATCCTGTCCGGGAATTTGACCAGGTACCCGGGGCCTTCCCCCATTTCTTCCAGTCCCGGATGAAAGAGCAGGGTATGCACGTCCACGCCGGGATCCCGGTACAGGGCGTTCCGGATGAAGCGGTATTCCCAGCGCGGCAGGGTATCGATGACCAGTGCTTTGATGGATTCCCTCCTGCCGGAGATGCTGAAGGAAGAGGCGTTATTATTGTGCATCCGTTCCTGGGGCTGGACCGGGAGTTTGAGTTCCAGCGTTTCCGCTCCTTCTTTTTCTATTTTCCACAGAACCGCGTCGGATACCTCCCCCTGGGCCGGAATGGTGACCGTGCGGGTGACGGTTTTTCCTGTATCCCTGGAAGTCATGATGAGCGTGGTGCGCGTTTCTTTGCCCAGCGTGCTTTTAATGGTAAAGGGTATTTGCACCGTTTCCCCGATGATGCCGTAAGTGGGGGCTTTCACGTCCTGAAGGGCCAGGTCCGGGAGGGGATACGGGCTGCCTGCGGAAATGATGAACAGGGGGATGCCCCTGGTGCGCATGCGCTGGGCCTGCGTCAGCACGGAGGATGAGGCGTTGTGGCTGCCGTCCGTGAACATGATGACCGCCCGGAGGTTGTCGGAGGATTGCATGGCGTCCTCCAGCGGCTTGGCTAGGTCTGTGCCGGCCATGGCATAATCCGGAGAGTCCGGCGCAGGTGGCGCGCCGAAGGAGGCGTATTCCACTACATGCGTGTCTTTGAGGGATTCCGTACTGTTGCCCTTGAGCAGTTCCTGCACGTAGGCCGTGCGTGTGACGACATGCTGGGGGGAGATTTCAACATCCTGCGTTTCCATGGAGCCGGAGCGGTCCTCCAGAATGGAAACCTTGGGTTTTTCCTGCGGGGCGGAGGTGATGATCCATTCCGGCTGGAAGAGCAGGAAGCAAATGAAGCCAAGGATTGCCAGGCGAAGAATTTCCAGTTTGAATGTCAGCGGCCGGCGGTTGCGCTTGCAGGCGATATAGCTCATCCAGATGCCGGCCGCCATAACCAGGGCGGTCAGGATGACGCTTGACGCAGTAGGTTGAAGGCTCAGGTTCATGGACGGGTGGTGGGGGAGGGGCGTTTGGCCGTCTGGCCGGGCAGGCACAGGAGGGCTTCCATCAGCAGGCTGGCGAGGGCGAAGAACAGGAAGAGCTTCCATGCTTCCTGCACCAGGGAGGGGGCTTTCTCTGCACTCTGCATGGAACTGATGGAAGCTTCCGGCAGAAGGAGGTGGAGTTTTTCATCCGTAATCTGGTCAGGCATGTCTTCCGGCCAGGGGCGGTTCACGGCGTAGGTTTGTGCTCCCAGTCGGTACACGCCCGCCGTATCGGCCGGAGAACCGGAGGGGTGGCTTCCCTGGGCATTATCCAGGCGCACGGGGGTGTCCGTGGCGGATTGCGGCAGGGAGGCGTCATTCACCCGTAGGGAAATGGAGGTGGAAAAGCGTTCCGCCCCCCGGTCCGCCATGCGCTGGAGCAGGGGGAGCAGCAGGTGGCCGTCCGCCAGGTTGGACCAGGAATATCTGGGCAGCGTTCCCAGGAACAGAGCGGACCCCGTTCCGGCCCTGACCTGGGCCAGAGCGCAGGAACCGTCATCCCAGGAGGCCAGAGTGCGGTATTTGCCCAGCAGGGGTTTTCTACGCACGGCGCGGAGACGGTTGGCGGGGATGGGTGTCTGATCGGAACCGTCGCGGAGGAATCCCCTTTGCCGGTCCCACGTTTCCAGACGGTAGTATTGTTCGGACGGAGCCGTCTCCGTCGCGCCCCAGGAAACGCCCAGGAATGAATGCCGTGTTCCGTGTTCCGTGTCGTCAGGCAGGAAAAGGGCTATTCCTCCTTCTTCAATGAATGTCTGGAGTTTTTTTTCCATTTCCGCGCGCGGCGGCGACCCGTACCAGACGACCATGGACTGGGAGGCCAGATTAGCCTGAGCTTCCCGCGTATTGCCGGGCATCGTGGCTTTCCTGCCGGGCAGGCCGGGAGGGGCGGACATCAGGGAAAGGGTTTTCCCCACTTCTCCCGAAGGACCGAAAATCAGGATGTTGGCGAGAGGCTTGGGGGCGAAGGTGAAGAAGGAAATGTCATCCCTGATGAAGTCGTCATGAGGCAGCGCAACGAAGCCGAAGCCGGATTCTTTGCCCTGCGGCAGGGGTATTTCTTTCCGGATGGAGGTGTTTTCCCCTGCCAGTTGCAGCGTGGCGGAGGAGGAGGCGTTATCCACGGAAAGCTGCATCGGCACGTCCTCCGGCTGGTTGGGGTTGAAACCCTGCCGCAGCACTTCCAGGTCCAGCACCAGTTTCCCGTTATTTACCTGAGCCTGCCGGACTCTGATGCCGCGGTTGCTTTCCGGCCTGTCGCGGAGGGCCATGATGCGGATGGAAGGGGGCAGGGGAAGGGCGGCCAGCCTCTGGCGCACACCGGGCCAGAGAGGGGAGTCTGGCTTCCAGGAAGAGGCCTGCATGTCCGAGGCAATCCAGATTTCCGTCTTTCCTGCGCCGGATTCTTCCAGGTACGGGATGGCTTTTTGCAGAAGTGCCGGAATATCCGCGCCTCCATCCGTTGTCTTGCTTACAGTCAGATCCGCCAGGGCTTCCGGAGCGGGAATCTGGGTCACGGTTCCGGTGGCGGAATCAAGCAGGGACAGGCGGCAGTGGCCGAGCTGCGCGAACGTGGATTCCACCAGCGGGGGGATGGCATCCCGGAGGGAGCTGGTTTTGTCCGGGCGGGCATCCATGGAGGCGGAACGATCCAGAACCAGCAGGACTTCATTCAATCCGGAGCTCCCCCAGCCGAAAAAGCTTCCGAGCAGGGGCCGCGCAAAGGCCGTTACCAGTGCCGCCACGGCCATCACGCGCAGCATCAGAATCAGATAGTGCAGCAGTTTTTTTGTTCCACGTGTTTCCCTGGCCGCACGGAGAAGGAATTCCATGGCCGCCCAGGGGACGGAACGGTGCCGCCACCGGTTGACCAGGTGGATGATGATGGGAACGGAGGCTGCAAAGAGAGCCCACAGCAGCCAGGGAGAGTTGAAGGACATGGCGGGACAGGGATAATTGGAGGGTCAGAGCTGCCTGGTCAGGTGGAGGGCGAGCCGGGAAGCAGTTGCCGGAGGATGTGAAGGGTCATTTCCCCGGTTTGCTGGAAGGATTTTTCGCCCAGAATGCCGATGTTATCCTTGGAGGTGTGCCACCAGTTGCCGTCCTGGAAGTCGTCAATCAGGTTCAGCGTGTCCACGCCGCGCTCCATGAAAGGAACGTGGTCATCCAGGATGGCATAGCCGGATACTCCCCATTCCTCCGGGGAATAACCCAGTTCACGGATGGCGCGGGAATAAACCCGGTACATGGATTGGGGCGTCATGGCCGGGATGCGTATCTTTTTACCCTGCCGCCCCACCATGTCCAGATTGATCATCCATTCGGGGAGCGGCTGCCGCATGGAGGATGCGTAATGCTTGGAGCCGTACAGGCCGTCGTCGCTGTCCATATGTTCCGCAAAACTTTCTTCCCCGTCAAAAAACACAAGCTCCAAATTTCCGGCGCGTGCGGGGTCTCCGGACAGAATGCGGGCTGTCTCCAGAATGGCCGCAGCTCCCGATGCTCCGTCATTGGCGCCGGTGAATCCGTCGATGCCCCGCTTGGTGTCAATGTGGCAGGTCAGCAGGCCCCGAACCGGATCCAGGAAGTTTGGAGTCTTGCCAAAACGGGCCCTCAGGTTGACGAACCGGACGGGGCCCTGGGGCGTTTCCTTTTCAAAAGCCTGTTCCCGGCAGGTCCAGCCGCATTTGGCCAGTTCCTCCTTCAGGTAGTCCATCTGCCTGCGGTAGCCGGGAGTGCCTGAAGCCCGGTTCCCCATTTCCGTTATCCGCGCAGCGTGGAACAGAGCGTTTCCTCCGTTGAAACAATCCGTTTGCCGGATTTGCGCGGGAACGGTTTCCTTACCGGGCACGGGCGTTTCCACGGGGTTTTCGCACTGCATCAGCAGGGCCGTGAACAGGAGAAGTCCGATGCGGGGCGTCATGGAAAAAGGGGGAGGAAGTTTACTTGGAATCAGGCCATTCATCCTGGCCCAGAAGCTCAAGGATGCGGATGAATTCCGCTTTGCTGGAGAAGGTGATTTCAATGGACCCCCGGCTTCCCTGGCCGGAAATGTTCACCGGAGTACCGAATTGTTTGGCGAGGATGCTGGAAATTTTCTTATATTGAGGGGAGGACGGTTTTTTAACGGGAGCCGGCTCCGGCGGGTTGAGCATCTTCTGAATAGCCTTCTCCGTCTGGCGGACGGTGTAGCCCTTGTTGACGATGTCGCGCCCAAGCTGGATTTGCTGGTCCTTGTTTTTGAGGGAGAGAAGTACCTTGGCATGCCCTACGCTGATAAAGGTATTGCCCAGCATGTCCTGAACCGGTTGAGGCAGGTCGAGCAGCCGCATGCTGTTGGCCACGGCGGCGCGGGATTTGCCTACGCGCTTGGCGATGTCCCCCTGCTTCATGCGGAACTCCGTTTTCAGGCGCATGTAGCCGGCGGCTTCTTCCAGCGGGCTGAGGTTTTCTCGCTGGAGATTTTCAATCAGGGCCAGTTCCAGCACGTCCTTATCGGAAGCTTCCCGGATGATAGCGGGCACGGTGGACAGCCCCAGGATGCCGGAGGCTCTCCAGCGCCTTTCCCCGGCAATCAGTTCATATTTGCCGCTTTGCGTTTTACGGACGATTAAAGGCTGGATGATGCCGTGTTCCTTGATGGAATCTACAAGTTCCGCCAGTTGTTCCGGCGTGAAAATGGCGCGCGGCTGCAGGGAGCTGGGAATAATGGCGGCATGGGATAGTTGATGCACAACGTCTCCCGCCTGGGGAGCCGCCAAGGATTCACGAGACAGATTTTGATTGATAAGGGCGTCAAAGCCTTTCCCCAGAGCCGGTTTTGCCATAGCAGGGAAGAGACTAGCATGAACCGGTTCCGTTTTCAACAGGGTATTTGTTATCCAAGGCGGAAATTCCGGCGTTTGTCTCTGGCGGAATATTCCTTGTTCCCGGACGTATCAGGCGTGTTGCTCCCGCCCCAAGGGCAGGACAAGGATGTCTGTATCCGGGAGCGGTCTGATGTCACCGCCGGTTCCATGCCGGTAAAGGCCCGTTTCCGGGCAATGAACAAAAAAATGAACAAAATGAATAGCAATAAACAGTCCTGCCGCGGCGCCATTTTTTCCCGCGGAACCGTTGCGGCACAACATGCGCGAGAATTCCTGGAACCCCTCACCCCCTCTCTCAAATGAACTTCAATTTGACAGAAGAACAAAAGAAAGCGGCTTTGGAGGCAGGAAAACAGGGCATGAAAAACGCTTATGAAAAAAGCGGAACACGTCCCGGATTGACCTGGTGGGAACGTCTCTTGTGGGTGGTTCTGGCAGGAGCGGCTTATGCGGCGTCTTCTCTCCTCTCCGGCTGCGGGTATACCGTAGACGTGACTGCAGAGCGGGCGGAGATATGCAGGGACGATTCCTGCCTGGTGCTGGAACCGGGGCATTTGTCCTGCTTCCAGAAACAGCCGAAAACGGAGATGCCTCCGGTTATCCAGAAAATCCGGCAGGGCAAATGACTGGGTTCCGTCCGATCTTTTGTTCCGGCGGTTTTAGGGAAAAACGGTTCTTCAGGGGCCGTTCCGACGGGAATCGTCCGGTGCGCCAGCGGTTGAGGCGGCATAAGAAAAACTGGGTATGAACGCTTTATCTGCCGCCTTTTCCTATTATCTGGCTGCAGGCCGGAGGGTGGAGGAAATGGAGGAAGACGGCCGCCGCCAGGATGTCTATGTCCGTACTCCGGAGCTTGTCCTGATGGCGCGCAGGGTGGATTCCTCCGCACCTTTCGGAAAGATTGTCGATGTCCGCTTCCGGTTTGAGCCGGTCCGGTGTGATGCCTGGCATCTCCATTTTCTGGCGGGAGATGTACGGGAATTGCTGGCTTATAAACGGGAGATTCTTTCCCTGCCCTGGATTCTGACCCAGCATGGCAAGCGGGGGGACGGGAGATTGGTAAAATTACCTGCTTCCCGGTTTTGCCGTCTGCTGGGAGCGTTTGTGGGGGACGAAGCGTTTTCCTGATCGTGTTAATGAAAGAGCCTCCGTGCGGATGTCCGCACGGAGGCTCTTTCATGGCATCCGGCGCATGGAAACAGGTTGCTGCAACAATGGTTGAATTCTCCTGCACTCCTTTTCCGGGAGTTTTTTTGCAGGAACTTCCCTAAATCAGGGATTGTGCGAACCGGTATGCCTCATTGCTGCGGTTCAGCCATCCTTTGCCGAACACGGGAAACTGTTTGCAAGAATGGTAAAATGATTTGCGCCGTTCGTTCAGAGTGGAGAGAAATTCGGACTCTCCCGTTTGGGCGAGAACGGTTTGCAACATCTGCCGGGTTTGTTTTCCCGGGATGCCGTCCACCACAAGCCCGGCGCCGTGGACATTCAGCGCGCGCTGCAAAATCTTCCCGGTATTCCTGCTCCCGGAATTGAAAAAATGGTCCCGCAACATAAACTCCGTGGCCGGAAAAGCGTCGGAACCCAGCCAGGAACGCACGGCGGCGGTATTATCCAGGACGTACTGGATAATACCTTCCCAGGCCTCTTCACGCCTTCCGGCATCCAGCAGGGCCTTCAATCTGTTAAACACGTCCGGTTCAATGCCGTCGCAAATGCCGCAAATCTCCCACTTGCCGCCCTTGTCGGCGGCGGGAAGGCGGGAAACGCGCAGGGAATCCGGCCCGGTAACGCGGCTGTCTTCAAACCGGAGGATAGCCGCGGCCATCTTTCTTTCTGTAGTGTTCATAGTTATAAGTTATTTCGGTTAGAAGTGGTTAGAACTGTATCCAAAATGGAAACAGTTTAATCGACAATCTCCCACTCCTCAGAAAACAATTCGATGAACGTTTCCTTCCACGGCACCCGCCCGAAAGGGGATTCCATATACAGGTAGGGAGCATTCATCTTGCTGTGCTCGTCCGGGAACTGAGCGCGGATCACAACATCCGGGGCCCACCCCTCCAGTCTAGCTCCCTTACCACTTTTCAAAGCGTGGAGAGCATCTGAAAAAGAGCGTCCTTGATTGGGGTTTCTTTCAAAAATGTTTGTGTGTTTTTCAGATAGAGCAATAGTATCAGGAGCATTAGCGAGCCAGGAAATAAGCTCTTTGATGTGTTCTCCAGAATCGAATAAAAAGCTTACATGATATTTGTGAAACATATTATTTATGAGTTTGTTGTTCGAGGTTGGAAAGACGGAGGTCTATTGTCCTCAAGACCTCCGTCTGAATAGCGTAGTTTTTGGTCTGCTCTGCCAGAAAGCTCTTGAAATCGTTGTAAATAAGTGCCATGCCGACAAACCCACTCATGAGAACGACAATCAGTAGCGTCAAGATACCGTTCTTGCCGTCCAAAACTGCGCGGACAGTATTGACCACACGCAGAACCCAATCTATCGGCTGGCACATGATCTTACTTTTTCAGGGATTGCACGACGGGCGGAACGTCCGTTTCCGGCTGGGCCTGGGAATAGGAAATATGCCCCTGCTCAATGACGAGGCAGGAGCCGTCCTTGCATACCTCCGTGCGGCCCGGCGTCACGTCCACGGAATGGCCGCAGCCGGAGAGGGACATTCCCAGGCCGCCAAGGACAGCACCGACAATGCCCACCCCGGCCAAGTAGAGCCACTTCCGCAAGCCGGTGGAGGTCTTGGCCTGCCCGGAGAGGTAGTTTTTAACATCTTCCATAGCATGCTTGCCGATGATGGGGAGGGCCTGTTCTGCTACGTTCAGCCAGCCGGCTTTATCGTCGTCCGGCAGGTCGGCGTATTTCACCATCGGCTGGTGCTTGTAGCGGTCCTTGCCGTCGGCATAGGCGTTATACATATCCTCGGCAATTTCCAAGGCGTGATTGCATTTATTACTAGTAGTCATATGATTATGGTTGTTATTGATTGGGGGTAGTGAAGTGTTTGAAAAAGTCCACGGCGGCGGGGGCGGTAATGATGAACTCCGGGTAATCGCGGTCCGTAAAAATCCTGCGCCCCCCGTGGGGATTAACGGCCTCCACGGCCAGATACACCGCCTCCACTCCCACAATGGGGTCATCCTCATTGGCAGGATCCGGGTAATACCAATCCTGTGTTGCCCACACCTGGACGGCCTGCCAATCCTCACCCAATCCCACCAGCGCAGCAACTACGGCGGCCATGGCCGGGGTCTGCTCCTCTGGTACATCATTCTGTTGATAGCGGTCTATGCGGGTGTACCCTTCCTCGTCCGGGTAAATGGCCGTCAGGGTGAATTCCTGCCAGTTACCAGGCTGCGGAAACTGAATCTGTATCTCTGCGTTATTCATGATTAGAGAGGTATGTTAATATCTTCAAAATCAGCGGTTTCCTCGGTTTCAATGGCATTGACGGCCATTGCTTCCAATGCGGCGTACATTGGATTGATCAATCCATTGGCATAAAGGTAGCGATTGCCTGCTCCCGTGCGAACCGAGGATGTCCAGGAATTGGGATTTTCTACATCCGCCACCAACGTGCTGAACCCCATGCCGTCTTCGAATCCTGAAACACCTCTGAGGGCGGCTATTTTGAACAAGGTGTTTGTCTGACCTCCCCCCAGCTCAATATAAAGTGACGCTTTCCCCTCGTATGACGACATGCTTGAAAGCCCCTCCTGCATGAAAATGAGCCTGTTGAGGCAGGCGGGAAATGGGTGGTTTTGAGTTGCGGGAATAAAACTTTCCGTAGTTTTCACCTGCCATGAACCACCGGAAGAGACGTAATAAATCTCCCGCACTCTAAGCACGTAACCTCCCCGGACAGAATCACGAACCGCTGTGGTTGTGATGTCGATAATCTCTCCGTAATTGACGGCCAGATTATTGCCCGGAATCATGGAAAATGAATCCATCGTCAGGCCGCCTCTTACCGTTTTTGATCCACGGCCTAATCCAAAGGTAAATTTGGACGCTGTTGAACCGGACAGCGGTATCGAAAATCCCGCGAAAGAACTGTAATTATGCTGACCCTGCGGCCCTTCAAAGGTAAACGTGGTCGTACTGTGTGCAGGAGAACCGGAAGCTGCCGACGTTGAACTGGTTGCATAAAGTCCGGCATATTGAACAGAGGTGCTGCCGCTTCCCACTACGGGCATGGAGCTGGTTTTAAGATATAGAGGCTGAATCAACGCCTGCACGGCTCCTGCCAGCCCCATAGCCAAAAAACGATTAACCGCCGCCGTGTCCGTTGGCGCCCCCACGGCAAGCGGAATATTGATGCCTCCGTTGGCGTTGACGGCCCCCGCCGCCGTCAGACCTCCGGCCAGCGTCATGTTGCCGGATGCGTCCACCTGCGGCATGGCCGCCAGAGCATTAGCCGCCGCTGTTGCAGAGTTGGCCGCATTGGTGGCGGAGGTTGCGGCATTATTGGCAGCCGTGGACGCGGCAGCGGCGGACTGGCCAGCCGTCCGCGCCGCAGCCTCGGCGGTCGCGGAAGATTGGCGCACATCCCGCCCCAGGCTGTCCAGTTGTCGCGCGGTAGCCAGCTCCATTCCTCCCAGGGTGATGCCGTCGTCATAGTCCACCACCACGGTCATCAGCGGGGCCATCGTGCCATTCACCGTGGGCGGGTTGGCCACCTCCGTCACCAGACCGCGCCCAGGGACGGAAGGGGTCAGGACAGCGTGCATGCCCAGCGCGTAGGGTGTCATCTCCGTCCCCTCGCACACCTGGATGATGATTTTGTCTCCGCGCTGCAATATAACGCCCGGCGTAAATACCCACGTGGCCGTCTGGCCGCTGGACAGGTTGGACACATAGGCGGAGGTGCCAATCAGGCTGTAAGCTCCGTCCGTCAGCCGCCAAATCCGCAGGCAATACTGATTCAGGGCGGGGTCGGTGAAAAAATACACGGTTGAAATACTCGTCAGGCGGCAGCTGTCGGGCAAATGCCCGGCCAGTATCTCGTCTCCCCACGTCATCGCGTAGCCTCCGACGATGGTCCAGGTGTCGGCGACGTTTCCGCTGGATAAGGTGGATTGCCCGGTTGCCGCTTCCAATTCCACGCCCGCCTCCTTGAGCGCATCCGGCAATTTATTCGTTACAGCCTCATTGACCAATTCCCCGCTTTCCACCTGGCCTTCCAGCGTTTCCACAAGCCGCTTTGCTTCATCCCGGGCCGCTTCGGCCTGTCGTACAAGTTCCTCGACCACAATGGATGGGTTTTCCACAATGGTCACGGAGCCGTCTTCCGTTTCGGAGATGGAGACATCAAGAGCTCCGGACACAGCCGCGGCCTTTTCCGAGCCATCCGGAGGCGTAATACGAGGCGCGACATGCACGGCTCCCTTCAACAAGGGGTATTCTTTGCCCGATGCGTCGGTCAGAAAAATATCATAAGCGCCGCATCCGGCGGCCAGCCTCGGCCATGTCACCAATGCCGCACTCGCCCCCGTAACGGCACAGTCCAACATGATCACCCCATCCTGTACTACCGCTCCGCGTAGCGTCATGCCGCTGATGTCCATATCCTCACCGGATGGAGAAATAAAATGCAGCGCAAGAGACTGCGGCAGGGATTCCGTGGCGTGTATGTTGTAGTTGGCGGCTTGCCTCATGAAAATATGATGCGGCAATCCTCAAATCCGTAAATAACCGGGACTGGATATGAGTTTCAAATTTCGCAAGAGACAGGACCTTCCGCCCAAGAGTCATAATACCACCCTTCCGTGTCCGGAGGCGTGTACACATCCGTTTCCTCCGTCCAAATGCCACGGGAGGAACGGCCGGCCCAAATAGCCATGAAAATCACATCGGCCCGGTCCGGGGAATGCAAGCCCTTTCCCCGCATGTCTTCTTTGGACATGACGCGGAGGCGGCCCTTCTGATCCCATTCCATCTGGCGTGTAGTCATCTGGCGGAATGTGACCGGGTCGAGTTCATCAATGCGGATCTTTCCGTTGACGATGTCGCGAGCCCCCAGTATCCACGCTTCGGAAATGGTGTTCAGATAATGTTCCGGGTCTTCCCCGGGCAATCCTCCTCGGAACTCTTTGATACGGTAGCCGTCCCCGCCGCTTTCAACCGGTTCGGCCATTTGCTGGACGATAGGCAGTCCCAGGCCGTCCGAGTCTCCCCACGCATTATGTGCTTCAATGCCGAGTTCCTTGAGGCGGTTTGCCATCCGGCGCCGGGCCTGTACCGTGCTGGATTGTCTAAACGCCTGGTCCAGTCTGACAAGGTTTCCTTCTCGTACAGCAATGGCATTTTCATCTCGACCGGCGGCAAAATCTAAAGCGGCCCATTGTCCGCCCGGTCTGAACGCCGGAGGATGGTCTATCGCATGCCGCAGTTGTTCCGGAGTAATGACAAGCATGTCTTCCCCTTCCGTCCATTCCGCAAGATGCATGGAACGGTAGAGGGGATGGGATTCCCCGTAGGTTTCCAGGTCTTCCGCACGTTTTTCCGGACGGATGTGGGGACACATGTATGACGTGACCTTGGTTCGCCTCCAGTTTTTGGCCTCGTCGTGAAAGCAGCGGTAATGCTTCCCCATAGCGGAACCGGGGGAAGAAAGATACAGGTACCGGGTGGCGGTGCATCGGTCCGCCGCCTCAAAAATACCGTCCTGAACGCCTTTCGCTTCATCCACGATATAAAGGACAGGCGTTGCCGCCGTCGCGTGATACCCTTCCGCCTTCTGTTCATCATTGGTAGAAAATATAGAGGTAAAGCCTCCTTCCGGAGTCAAAATTTCCATCTGGTTCCATTTCCAACCCCGGAATGCCGGATGAGACTGGTAAGCACGGATTGCGGGCCAGAGCTGGGTTTTTAACTGCCGCCAGGAACCGGACGTAAGAACAACACGTCCGCGTGGAAAGCAATACAGCCACCACAGTACAACAGGACCTACCAGGGAAACAGTTTTGCCTGAACCGTTAGCCGCTACAACGGCCGTGCGCCGGTAATCGTTAATGTCCTCATAGGTGTTGATCTGCCAGTCGTAGGGGTCCAGCCCCAGCACGGCAACGGCGAATTCAGCCAGCCGTAAACGGCACCGGGATACTATGTCATCACACCGTTCCGCCATTCTCTTCTTCCGCCCTCTTTCTGCGGATGGATTCAATTCTGTCCATGACGGAAGCTATTCTGTCTTCGTCGCATTCCGTGATCATCTCCACAGGCCCCCCATTGGCCCCGGTGAGTTCCACTGCCTGCCGTTCCCCGTAACGGGCATTTCTCTTCCCGGCCAGCCATTTACGGTATTCGGCCCTATTTTTGTCCATCTGCGCACAATCGGGGCTGCTTCCGTCAAGTATTTCCAGGCCCTTTTCCACCAAGGCATCCGCCGACATCTCGCACGCGCGCGCGTAGTTGTGTAAAAAGTCGTCATGCTCATTCATCCAGTTATAAACTGTCTTACGTTCCGGCATGTGCTCATCCCGTACAATCTGCATCAACATTTCCCCTTCGGCAATGCGTCTGCATATTTCATCCGCCAGGGCGTCCGTATATTTGGTCGGGCGTCCTGTTCTCTTCGGTGGAATGGTGGATTTTTTCTTCATTCTAAAAAGATTTTTCCTCTCATTTCCGGATGTTTTCGGAAATACAATTCCTGTCTCTTATACACATCTCCGAGCCCACGAGACCG
>OJRB01000447.1_pt1 | contig 25199 bp, 15 predicted proteins | sample 1599061 | NCBI WGS metagenome assembly OJRB01 (sample SAMN03922522, study PRJEB24848) | human gut metagenome | isolation source: stool sample | host: Homo sapiens | place: Germany | collected 2010-02 | reverse complement strand
ACGAGATCAGCCTCGGTCTCGTGGGCTCGGAGATGTGTATAAGAGACAGGGCCTACCGGCATGCGCCGCATCATGAATCTAATTGATCTGAACGAGCGGGTGTTTGCTCCACATTCCTGGTCGTCCATTATTTGTATGACTGCAAATATGCATTTAATGGCAACTGTGCGTAAGCATTACATGCTTGAATATGACATCAACCCCAGTGCTTTCCGAGAGGATCTCATTTTGGAGCCATATCCCTTTAAACAGGGCACTTATGAAATTCCGGATCGCCCGGGCTTCGGTCTGGAGTTGAATATGGAGACGGTAACTCGTCACACCATTTATCAAACACAGGTCTTTTAACTTTTCGGATAGAGGCGTTGTTGTTTGCACATCGTGCAAACAACAACGCCTCTATCTTCTTTGCTCCTTGCAACATCCAGAAACCGGGCCCAAGCTTTCTTTGAAAGTCAAAGGCGGCCTACACCCAAAAGAGAGTACACGGGGACTCACTCCGCCAAACGGATTGGGACTCGTATGCTGCTCCACTTCTGCAATTTTGGCCTCTGAATTTTTTGCACAGCATCGCAATTCCGATAGCAAACAAGTCCGTATTTCATTCCACCACACTTCGGCGCCGGCCGTCCAAAGTAGGCGTGGGCCTCTCAGCGCTTGGCTGCTGCCGGCAAGCCAAATGCTCCGCGCGTCCTACCGGGAGCGGAATTTAATGACATTGGGCCAAAGCCCCCTCCCGCCTCATTGGCTTACAGGAGGCCAGTCCATTCCTCTGTGCCGTTGTCCATATCATAACTGTGAGCGTTGGTGGCCTCTATAAGTAGGCCCAATGGGTCCCTTCCACATCGGAGAACCGCCGCAGTTCATCAGTATGGCGGTCCATATACGCTGTGTCGGCGCTGCGGCCCAACATTCGGTTAACGATGGCAGTTACCTGTGCCCGGGTGATAGAATATATGGCCGGAACGTACCATCGAAAAATCCGCCGATCCAGCCGTACTGGGCGGCGCTGGTCACTTGGGTACAAAACCAGTCATCCTCGTTCGCGTCGGAGAAGAGGCTGGTTCCACCGGGCGTCTCGTTGGCAAACCGTATGGCGATCACTGCGAATTGGGCCTGGGTGATATCCCGATTGGGCTGAAATGCGCCGTCGGAGTAGCCCTGTATGATGCCCAGGGATAACAGCAGAGGCGCGCCACATATCATCTGGAACATCTGTGCAACGTATCGGTGATAGACACGTTCTTTTCCAATAGTAGGTTGTAGAACATCTGCGCCGCCTGGCCCCGGGTCATCTGCCGGCCGGGGGCGAAAGAGCCGCCTGTGAATCCGTCGAGATAAACCGTATGGTCTCTGGTATTCAACCAGCTGGACACGTCGGTGTTATCAGGATCGGCGATCGGCTGAGTGGCCTTAAATACCACCTTGATGGTGTGGTTGGCCCGCACGTTCTCAAAGGTATAGTGACTGATAGCGCCTACGCTCTCGCCATCTACCAGCACATTAAAAATCCGGTAACCGTCGCCGGCCATAATGTGGAAGGCCCGGTCGCCGCCCCGGCTGACGTTGGCGCGCCCGGAGGGGGTGATGGAGCCGACTTGGCCTGTCTCGGCGGTGATGGCGCAGGATCCGCTGGTCCTATTGGGCCGCTTTTTTCTGTTCTGGCAGCTCATCCCAACCGACGGCCAGCTGCTCCGTGTCCAGCAGACGGTCGTAAGCCTGTTCCGCCAGCAGCCGCACGCCGCGGTCGATCTCTGCCTGGGTGACCAGATACAGCTTTCGCAAGCACCGGGGATTGCACTTCTCCGGCGCTACACGGGCCGCACCAGACAGACTCTGGATGTCCCCCGTCACCTGTGTCCGCCGCAGGGGCCGCCTGCTTCTGGTGACGAACACCGGCCCTGCCGTCAGCCCCTGCCGGCGGCAATAGGATAGCAGCTCTGCCTGCAGACACCTTGGCAACTGGACACGCCGCTGCTCACCGCCGGAGACAGCCGGTGTGCGTCCACTCTGCACGGCCTCCACAGTGATCTGAGGCAGTTCTCCGACGTGGGCTCCTGTCAGGGCAATTGCTTTCACCAAAAGATATGTTCGCTCCTTTTCCAGCGCCCGGGCAGCAGACAGCAGCCGCAGATATTCCGTTCGGGTCAGTTCCGACTGGGGTGCCGTTTCCGTCTCCAGCTGTCCGGTCAGCTGCAGATCCCGGCGGCCCAAGTAGTCCAGCAGGCCGTTAGCGGCGGAGATGTTTGTGTTCACTGTGGCCGGGGCATATCCCTCTGCCAGCAGAGCCTGCCGCCATGTCTCCAGAGTATTCAGGACGATTTGCTTGTCAGGCGGCAGATAGTCGTAGAATGTCTTCAGTTTTGCGGCGTAAAACCGCACGGTCTCTTCCCGGCGCCCTCGGTGATTCAGATCCTCCAAATAGGCCCGGATGCTCTCTTCACTTACCGTTACACCGATTGCTTTCAGCGGTGCTGCCGCCTTTTGACACACCGCGCCTGTTCTCTGCATTGCTCCTCCCCCTATCAACGAAATCAACATTTTGAATACGTCCGCGGGCAAAGTAAGACCTGGAGCGCATGATTTCAGGAGAGAATCCGCTTCTAAAACACGCTCCAGACCTCGTTGGGGCAGAGAAAAGAGGGCCGAGAAAAATCCTTTTTCCCGGCCTGATTTTGTGCGTCCCAATTGGGGGGGAGTCCCTTGCGGTTCCTTTCAAACCGTGCTATAATAAAAGCAATTTATGTAAGAAAAATGGGGGCCGTTGAAATTTTTTGTGACAAAATGTTGATTTTGACCTACGAAACCAGCCCCAGACGTTCCAGTTGCCGGGCGTGCTCCGCTCCGGAGGTCACAAGGTAGATACGAGTGGTTTCAATGGAACTGTGGCCCAGCACATCGGCCAGCCGCACGATGTCCTTGCAGGCCCGGTAGAAAATGGTGGCGAACAAGTGACGCAGATTGTGAGGAAACACCTTGGCAGATTCCACTCCGGCGGACTTGCACAGCCGTTTCAGCTCTGTCCAAATCTGGCGGCGGCTCAGAGAGGTTCCGTTTCTGGTGAGAAAAATCTCGCCTGAAACGGTTTTGTGTTTTCTGGCGTATTTCAGCAGTTTGCGGCAAAGCTTGCCCGGCAGCAGGATGGTGCGAATTTTTCCCTTGAGGGAGATCTCGGTCCGACCCCGCTGGGCGGCCTCCACGGTGATATACCGCACCTCGGACACCCGGATACCGGTAGCGCAGATGGCCTCCATCAACAGGGCCAGCCGCTCCTGCCCACGCGCTCTTGCCGCGGCCAGCAACCGCTCGTACTCCTGGCGGGTCAGTTCACGGCCTGCGTCGCGGAACAGGCGGCGCTGGACTTTCAAAAATTTTGCCCGGCACTCGTCCCAGCCCAGAAAATGAAACAGTCCGTTAAGTGCAGCCAGCATAGAATTAATGGTCACCGGGGCGTAGTCTTTAGAGAGCAGGTGATCCCTCCATTCGGCAACCAGTTCCCTGGAAACTGGTCTGCCGTCCAGCCAGCCGGCAAAGGCCCTGATATCCCGGAGATACTTTTCAATGGTGCCGGGGCTCCGCTCCTCCCTCCGCAGATGTGCCGTATATGACGCGAGTTGTGCCGGGTCGATTGTCCGCTCAGGCATTTCTATAACCTCCTACAAATATTTTTCTTTATTTTATCTTGCAGGAGGCAGCTTATGCAGTACTAAGAGCCCTCCAAAGTCCGTTCAAAGTCTGGTTTCATTTTTTGTTTTCTGTAGTATACATGAACTTGTAACGGGCGGTCCGTTATGCGTTTTTTGCTGTGTGTTTTTTGAAGCAGATGGCTGGCCGATGAACGTAAAGATTTCAGATATTGCCGCTCCCCATAAAAGGCCCGGCTGATAGAGCAATTGGGATTCTGGTTGCCTCTCTGATCCGGCAGCCAATCAACTTGCAAGGGGTTTGGATGGGACGGATTGCCCTGTGTGCCTGCCGCATTTCTGGTCAGAGTGTCAGTGCGACCGGAGGCTGCTTTGCTCTGCCCGTATAGGAAAATATGGCCTATACAGACTGCGGTTTGCTGTTTGAAGCCAGTATGGCATCCGCTATGATGTCCGCCATAGTTTTAAGAATAGAAATTTTGTGGAGGAAGTGATCTGCGTCACCTGGGCAGAGCGGCAAGACGCCAAAACCGGTATTTAGCAGGATGTTCGCCCCTCCTTTCGTTGTGATCTTGTGCTTCCCATAGCCTGCCCCGGAATGATAAAAGCCGCCGTAGAGTGGACACGACCTCCGGGGGTGGGCGATTTCGGGGCTAAACACACTTGGAAAGCACGGTGTATCGGATGGAGAATCCTGCCTCAGCTTATCACCTGAAAGGCGTTGTACAGGTCCGCCTCCGCAACCGCAAAACTGTCTGATTTGCGATCAATCAAGCTGGTTTTCCCGGCTTTTGGCATCAAAAAGCTCGGACCAGATCGGGAGGCACTTCCGCCTGTCCCGAACCCCAAACTATACAGGACAAAAAACGAGGCTCAGAAGCATTTTCTGCATCTGAGCCTCCTGCTGTTTTCGGTTTCAGAACCATTTGCCGGGACTTTTTCCATGGCTTTTTCCGCCTCTTTTGGGACCGATGGTGTGGCGTGGGACTAGGTGTCCAAGGTCAATCCCACACTGAAATATCAGAGTGGCGAATGCGCGGCGTAGGCCGTGGAACCTCGCCTTCAACAGCCGCCCGCTTCAGAACCCCGTGGAACATGTGCGGGACGCTGTACAGGGAGACCGGTCCGCCGGTGTGGGAGGGGAATACCCAAGGGCTGCTGCCGCTTTTCCCTTCGGCCTTTGAAAAACGCCCAAGCGGGCGGCAGATGGCCAAATAGACACGCCTCTGCAACGGCGGAACGATGGTTCAAAACCGGTCCCGGACCGCCGGGAGAGGAACTCTGCCCCTCCCGCAAGGCGCATAGCGGCCGAAAGGCAGTCACGTGGGGCATTACCCGCGGGTGTTCTGCGGCTGTTTGGCGGAGTGCCCGCCAATTTCTGCCGGATCGGACGGATGGTGAACCGCGGGCTGCCGTCGCGTCGTCTGGCGGCCCTGGTCATCAGCTCAGCTATCTCCGTGGTGCGGAGACCGCGCTCCTCCGGCTGACGATGCGGAACACCAAGAAGTCCGATTCGTACAGCGCTTCGCAGCTGCCGGACGGTAGCACGGCAAGTACGATCACAGTTGTGCATTGAGGAACAGCGTCAGGTCATCGCGGCTTTTGCAACTGGTCCCTTTGACGTGGCTTCCCTCCTGTCGGCCTGTTTCTTCTCACAGATTCAGACGTTTGGGGCGGCGCCTGTGAACCGCCTCGTTTATACAGAATCAGGTGCCTTTGACGATTCCGAACAATAGAATCCAGAGACACATGCAAAGTGAACGCGCCTTGATTTGGTGTTCTCGCCAGGAAACGGTCCTCTGTAAAAGTTTACTCTTCCGGACGCTCTCTGCTTTCCGTTGAAAATACGCGGCCCTTCCATAAGAAATTGCCTTTGGGAATGCTGAATTGAAATCATCTCTGTTCTATGCCTCTGTTCCGTTCAGCTTCCACCGGGCGCTCTCACTCTGGAGCTCCACCATGCGGCGGTAGAGGCCGCCGCGCTCCATCAGCTCCGCCGGAGTTCCCTGCTCGGCTACATGGCCGTTTTCCAGCACCACGATGTGGTCCGCCCCGGCCACGGTACGCATCCGGTGGGCGATGACCAGCACCGTCTTGCCGGCCAGCAGGCGGGAGAGGGCGCCCTGCACCTTGGTCTCGTTCTCCACATCCAGGCTGGCGGTGGCCTCGTCCAGCAGCACGATGGGGGCGTTTTTCAAAAGCGCCCGGGCGATGGAGATGCGCTGCCGCTCCCCGCCGGAGAGCTTCGCCCCGTTCTCCCCGATGGGGGTGTCATAGCCCTGGGGCAGGCGGCGGATGAACTCCCCGCAGTTGGCGGCCTCCGCCGCGGCCCGCACCTCTTCGTCGGTGGCGCCCCGCTTGCCCAGGCGGATGTTCTCCATCACGGTATCGTCAAAGAGCACCACATCCTGGAACACCATGGAGTAGTCGGTCAGCAGCGCCTCCGGGTCCACGGTGGAGATGTCCACGTCGCCTACCCGGATGGTGCCCTCCGTAACATCCCACAGCCGGGCGGCCAGCCGGGCGCAGGTGCTCTTGCCGGAGCCGGAGGGTCCCACCAGAGCGGTCACTTCACCCTCCCGGGCGGTAAAGTTCACACCGTCCAGTACCTTCTTCTTGTCATAGGCGAAGCCCACATGGTCGAACACAATGTCGTGGCCCTTGGGCTGGAAACGCTCCACTCCCTCGGCGGTGGGGGTGTTATAGATTTCGTTCATGCGGTCGGCAGACACCTGGGACACGAACAGCTCTGCGATGAGGGCCAAGCTCTGGTCAAAGGGGGCGTACACACGGGTGATGACCAGCAGGAACAAAAACAGCAGCATGAAGTCGATCTGTCCGGAGAGGATCAGGCTGGCCCCCACCAGGATGGTGGTGGCGACCCCCAGGCGCATGATGACGCTGGCCGCATTGACAAAGATGCCGGTGCCCAGCTCGCCCTGGATGGTGACCTTCTCATGGTCGTCGATCTTCTGGTTGAGCCCGGCCAGATAGCGCACCTCCTGGTTGGTGGCGCGGATCTCCCGGACGTTTTCCAACGCCTCCTGGATGCCGTCGGAGACACGGATTGCGGCCTGTTTTGTCCGCTCCGAGGCCCGGGCGGAGATCTTCCGGGTGCCGAACAGCAGGCCGAAGGCCACCGGCACCCCCCACAGGCAGGCGATAGTCAGCCGCCAGTCATATACCAGCAGGCAAACCGCGATAATGGCCGTGGAGATGTAGGCGCCGTACAGGTATCCCAGCACATGGGACCAGACGTGCTCCATGCGGTTCACATCGCCCATGAGGGTCTCGGTCAGGTCCGCCAGATCCCGCTTGCCGAAGTAGCCCAAGGGCAGCTTGCGCAGCCGCTCCGCCAGGCTGAGGCGGGTGGACTTCACCTCGTTGTAGACCAGGCCGTAAGTGGCGTGGTACTGCTGCAGGTGGGTCACAAAGGACAGAATGACGAACGCGATTACCAGCCCAAGAAAGAGCGCCGGGCCGGGCAGCGGCGCTCCGTCCGTCAGGGTTCCCATCAGGCCGTACATCAACAGGTACAGGATGCCCATGCCGCCCATGACGACCAGATTGACAATGACCGTCCAGAAAGCGCCCTTTTTGGCGTTTTTTACGCCCTGGTCGGTGAGGGCGTATTTCCGCTGAAAGTTTTTGCCGAACATCTTCTTCACCCCTCTCTCACTGTTCGCTGGTGATCTTCCACTGGACCGCCTGGTTGTAATCCGCCCACATCCGGGCATAGAGGCCGCCGGCGGCGGTCAGCTCCTGATGGGAGCCCTGCTCCGCAATGCGGCCCTCCTCCAACACGAGAATTTTGTCCGCGCCCACGACGGTGGACAGGCGGTGGGCGATCATGATAACGGTGCGGCCCCGGGTCAGCTCAGAGAACGCCTTTTGGATCAATGCTTCGTTCTCGGGGTCCGCGAAGGCGGTGGCTTCATCCAGGACCACGATGGGCGCATCCTTTAAGATGGCCCGGGCCAGGGCGATGCGCTGTTGCTCGCCGCCGGAGAGATAGGTCCCCTCGGAGCCGATCAGGGTGTCCATGCCCTGGGGCAGCTTCTCCAGAATGTCCCCGCACTGGGCGGCCATCAGCGCCGCGCGCACCTGCTCCCGGGTGGCGTCTGGGCGGGCGGCCCGGACATTTTCAAAGATGGAGGCTTTGAACAGGCGGCTGTTCTGGAACACAAAGGCGATCTGGTCCATGAGCACATGGGGGTCGATCTGCCGCACATCCACGCCGCCCACCTTCACCGCGCCGGAGGCGGTGTCCCAGAACCGGGGGATCAGGCTGGCGGCGGTGGTCTTGCCGCCGCCGGAGGGCCCCACCAGGGCCACGGTCTGTCCCGGCTCCGCCGTGAAGGAGACATGGGAGAGGGCGGGGGTCTCCGCGCCGTCGTAGGTGAAGCTCACATCCTCAAATTCCACACGGCTGCTCTGGGGGGACTTGGGATGCTCCGGCACTTTCAGCCCCGGGGCGCACATGACCTGGTCGATGCGGGCAAGCGCGGTGCTGGCCAGCATCATGCCCGATGCGGCGAACATGATCTTGGCAAGTGCCGTGGAGATGATGGCGGAGAACACCGCGTAAAAGGCGAAGTTTGTGACAAATCCTGTGAAGTCGCCGGCGGCCAGAGCCCCGGGCGCCAGGAACAGGGCCGCCGGCACCAGAAACACAAAGGCGCCCTCAGTGAAGGTCAGGTTGATGGATTGAGGTGTCCGGCAAATATCTGCCTGGTAGTGCTCGGCCTTGGTGCTGTAGTCCTCAATAGCCTCCTGGAACGCCTTGAAGGAGTAGACGGTCTGCTGGAAGATCTTGACTACAGGGATACCCCGGACGTACTCAGTGCCTGCTTTGGTAATGCGGTCCAGGGCCGCCTGATACTCTGCCAGAATCTTGGCGTTTTTGCCGCCCATCATGGAGAACATGGCCACAATGGAGATCACCGCAGCCAGCAGGCAGGCCGCCCCCATCCGCCAGTCAAAGACGAACATCATCACCAGCATGGCGATGAACAACGTGATGGTACCCACGATGTCCGCCAGGTTGTGGGCCAGCAGGGTCTCCGTGTCAGCCGCCGCCGCGTCCAGCCGCCCGCGGATGAGGCCGGAGGCGTTGGAGTCGAAAAAGCCCAGCGGGGCCTTCATCACATGGGCCACACCCTGCTTGCGGATATTGGACGCCGTGCGGAAGGCAGCCAGATGGGTACACATCAATCCCGCAAAATACAGGATGATGCCGGCCACCGCAAAGGCGAACGCCAGCCAGCCGTATTGGGCGACGCTCTGCGCCTTCGTCCAGTCCGGCGCCACCGCGATCAGGTCCCGGGCTGCCAGCCAGATGCAGATGTAGGGTGCCATGCTCAGCAGCATGGACACCGCCGACAGGGCCAGGCCCAGAAGGGTCAGGCCCTTGTGGCTGCCTGCGTAGCCCAACAGGACGGCCACATCACTCTTTTTCTTCTGCTTCATAAAAAACCTCCTTCTCAAAGTTAGCTAAAACTAACTGTCATCCAAAAAGACAGGGGGCTATCCCCCCATCAATTTCAGCCATCCGGCGGTGTAGAAGTCCCGGAGCTGATCCACATCCCGCATCGCCTGGTCCCGGGGCATGTCGTGAACCACGATCTCAAAGATGCCATTGAACATCCCGCTGGCGATGATATGGCACAGGGATTTGTCCAGCACTGGGATGTCCCGGCCCAGGCGGCGGAGCACCTCCATGTACCGTTGGGTGTATTCCACCTCTGCCTCCACCATGTTGTGGACGAAGTGCTCATAGCTGGTCCCCTCCGCACAGCAGAGCAGCAGCTTCACCGGCTCCCGGTGGGCACAGATGTAATCCACCATCCAGTGGACACAGCCAGAAGACTCCACGCCCATGTGCTCCGGCTGCTGCTCCTCAGGCAGCTCGGCGAAGGAGGTCTGGGCCGCCATGAACTTCCCCATGAGGGCGGCGGCATGGGGCTCCACGATAGAGGCGAACAGGGCCTCCTTGCTGGAAAAATAGCCGTAGAAGGCGCCGGTGGTCACCCCGGCATTCTTCACGATCTGCCGCAGGGAGGCCCCCTGGAAGCCTTTATCCAGGAATTCCGCCATAGCGGCCTCCTGAATTTTTTCCAATGTGGTAACAGATGTTTCTTCCACTGGAATCTCTCCTGTAACATCGTTATATAACGGTGTTATAATACAACCAGCCCCACAATTTGTCAAGGGGGGAAAGCCGAAAAAGCCCGGCGCAAGTGCGCCGGGCTTTTCGATCAAAATCTTTGCCCTGATTTGGGAAGGGGCAGAGCACGCATGCTGTGGAGGCTGACGCCCAGAGTGGACAGGTTGTGGAGCATGGCCGATGTGGCCGGCGGCAGCACACCCGCCGCGCCAAGGCCGATCAGCGCCCCGTTGAACCCGATGACGAATCGGTAGTTGGCTTGGATGCGGTTCATGAGGGCCATGGCCAGCTGCCGCAGCTGCACCAGCTCCCACAGGCTGTCGGCGGCGATGGTGATATCGGCGATCTCTCTGGCGATGGCCGCCCCGTCGCTGATGGCGATGCCCGCGTCCGCTTCGGAGAGGGCAGGGGAATCGTTGATGCCGTCTCCCACCATGAGGACTGTGTGCCCCTCCCGCCGCAGGGCTGTCACATACTCCGCCTTGTCCGCCGGAAGCACCCCGGCCCGGAAGTCATCTACCCCCAGCTGGGCCGCAATGGCGGCGGCGGTGCGGGGGCTGTCCCCGGTGAGCATGACAGTCTTTTTCACGCCCAGTCTCCGCAGAGCGGAGAACACATCTTTTGCCTCCTCCCGCAGGGGGTCGGAGATACAGATCACGGCGGAGAGCACTCCGTCGATTGCCAGGTAGAGCTGGGAGAACTCCGGAGGCAGGGTGTCGAACTTTTCCTGCTCGCCTTCCGGAATGCGCACCTTCTCGTCCTCGAAGATAAAATGGGCACTGCCGATGCGCACTTGTTCCCCATCCACCGAGCTGGCGATGCCGTGCGCCACCAGATACTCCACCTTGGCATGGCGTTCCTCATGGCGCAGGCCTCGGCGGCGGGCCGCTTCCACTACGGCGTTGGCCATGGAGTGGGGGAAGTGTTCCTCCAGGCAGGCGGCCAGGCGGAGCATCTCCGCCTCATTCTTGCCGTTGAAGGGGATGATCTGGGCCACCTGGGGACAGGCGTGGGTAAGGGTGCCGGTCTTATCAAAGATGATGGTGTCCGCTTTGGCTGTGGCTTCCAGAAACCTGCCGCCCTTGACGGTGATGTGCTCACGCCCGGCCTCCCGCATGGCAGACATGACTGCCAAAGGCATCGCCAGCTTTAAGGCACAGGAGAAGTCCACCATGAGCACCGACAGGGCTCGGGTCACATTCCGGGTGAGGAGCAAATCCAGCAGGCTCCCGGCGAAGGTATAGGGCACCAGCTTGTCGGCCAGGTTGGACGCCTTGGCTTCAGCGGCAGACTTCATCTGCTCCGACCGCTGGATCATGTCCACAATCTGGTCGTACCGGCCCTGGCCGGATGCCTGCTTCACCTCCAGGACGCACTCGCCCTCCTCCACCACGGTGCCGGCGTACAGCGCCCCTCCGGGACGCTTGGCCACAGGGACGGACTCGCCTGTGAGGGAGACTTGATTGACGGTGATCTCACCCTCCGCCACCACGCCGTCCAGAGGGATGACGCCCCCGGCCCGGACCACAACCAGATCGCCGGGCTTCACTTGTCCAATGGAGACCAGTACCTCGTCGTTCCCGTTTTTCAGCCACACCCGGTCTACGTGAAGGGACAAACTCTCCGCCAGGTCGGCCACAGACTTCTTCCTTGTCCAGTCTTCCAGCAGCTCCCCGATCTCCAGCAGGAACATGACGGTGCCGGCGGTGCCAAAGTCCCGGCGGCAGGCCGAAATCCCGATGGACAGGGCATCCAGCAGCTCCACCTTGATCTGACGCCGTCCCAGACAGCGAAGGCCCTTGCGCAGGAAAGGCGCCATGTGCCAAATCACCCGGGCAATCCGCAGCGGCGCAGGCAGGAACAGGGTGGCCGCCGCCTTTACTGCCACCTTACCCACCAGTTTCTCCTGGAACTCCCGGTTCATAGCCCGGGTGCTGTGATCGGGGAGGGCGACAGACGCTTCTGCCCCGGCCCAGGTGAACGCGCCGAGTGCGGAGAGAACCGTTTCCCGCTCCCCTGTAAAGGTCACGATGAGACAGCCTGTGCGCTCATGGACAGCGGCTTCCCGGACCCAGGGCTGGCCCTTCAGCCAGGTCTCCAGCAGGTCGGCCTGACGCAAGGTCAGGTTTTTCTGCCGGAGGCGCAGACGTAGCCGCCCCCGGCTCTCGTGTACGATGGTTGCTCGCATACAGGTACTCCTTCCTATGAAAAAGGGAGCCGCTTTCCGGCTCCCTTCCGCAGCTTTTAAGCCTCCTGACCCTCCACCTGGGTTTCGGCCTCCTTGGAGGCCCGGGCCTCATTGATGTCTTTGGCGGAGGCCACAATGTCGGCGGCGTTCTCTTGGACGGCGGTGACCGTCTCCATCACGCTGTCCTTCATCCGCAGGCCGGCGGCGGTGATGTGGATGTAGGCATTCTTGGCATCCTTGCTGGTCAGCAGCTTCACGCCGGCAGAGCCGAACAGAGCACCGCCCACAAAGCAGGCCAGTCTGACGTAATGCTTCATCATAGGATTCTTCCTTTCCGTGATTGGTTATTTGCGTTTGTAACCTGTGATCATCACCATGATCATGCAGATCACGGCGCCCCAGGCCCAGAAGCGATGTTGTTTCATCAAGATCTCCTCCTGTCTGGAAACAAGCCCGTCTCTTCGCGTATTAAAGCATTATAGCAGATGAAACGCCCGGTGTATCACCAAAACAGACGATGTTGTGCCGGTTCAGACATCCTTCCGGTACTTGGCCGGCGTCATACCGTACTGCCGGCGGAAGGCGGCGGTGAACTGGCTGGCACTGCCATATCCGACTGACTGAGCCACCCCCAGAACACTGAGGGAGGAGTCCCGCAGCAGCTCTGCCGCCCGTTCCATCCGCCGCTGCCGCAGCCAGGCGTGGACCGGCAGGCCGTACAGACGGCGGAAAGCATCCTTGAATGTTGTGGCGGAGAGCATGGCCATGCGGCTCAGGGCTGGGATGGTCAGGGGATCGGCCAGGTGATCCTCCATATAACGGCGCGTCTTTCCTAAAACCCGGACTACCTCCCGATCCAGTGCCGGGACCGGGAGGACATTCAGCGCATTTCCCTCTGGGGCGGAGAGCAGATAGAGCAGCTCTGCCGATTTCCACACGCACCAGCGGGCCTGCTCGCTCTGGGGCAGGCAGTCCAGGTTGGCAAAGACCGCCCGGCTCCAGGTGCTGGGCCCCTCTACGGCACAGCCGTTCCGGCTGGCCATCCATCGCCGTACCTGCTCTGTGTCCAGAGAGAGGCCCCCCAGCAGCGCACACAGGGCCTCCAGGCTGTCCCGGGCGCTGCGGGCGTCCACTGCTACCAGGACTCCCTCCAGGGAGGTGCCGACCTTGACGGCGGACAGGCTGGAGGCGTCCGTGAGAAGAAGCACCTGCCGGGCACCTGCCGTCAGGGCCGATCCGTCCCGCCGGGTCAGTGTTACCGTCCCGGCAACACAGAACAAGGCCTCGAAATGCAGAGGCTCCAGTCGAAGGGGCAGGGGGAGAGGGCTCTTTTCCAGAGAGAACAGGCAGGCCCGGACGCCGGGCATCACCTGCGACCAGTCTCCACGGTCCGCCAGAACCTCTGCCAGCATCCGTCTGCCTCCTCTCTCTGCTGATCTGTGTCCCGGCCGCTTACCGGCCGAACAGCCCCTTCTTCCCCCAGGGCTCTTTCCGAATCTCCCCTGCGTCATAGCCGGTGGCCCGGATGGCTTCCCGCAGGGCTGCCTCATCCAACTCTGTTTCTGCGATCACCGTGGTCTCCTTTTTGCTCCGGGACGAGGTGACTTTCTTCACCGGAAAGGCTCTGCGCACCGCGTCGTTCACATGGCTCTCACACATGCCGCACATCATACCTGTCACCCGCACAGTATATTTCCACATATTCTGCCGCCTCCACTGCTGCTTCTATTAGTTAACGCTAACCGCAGGACAATCTTTTCCTGTCAGGGGAATTGTCCAGGTAATATCAGTCTGCTTTCCCATACAAATCAGTTAGCCAAATCTAACCAAAAACATTATAGAGCCGCATCTTCTGGTTTGTCAAGCCCCGGGACCGCGCAAGCATTGGCACCCGGCATGGTATTCCGGCAGGGACCTCTTAAAACCGGCTACGACCGTCTGGCAAACGGTACGCAAAGCGGCTGCTTTGAGAGAGGGGCGACCATACAAAAGCATTTGAACGGCGTGGCGCTCGAAAGAGGGGAAATTACGGATGTGCCTGCCTTTTATCGGCGTGTTGATTCCGTTTGCAGGAACCGCTTTCCGGCCTGCACCTTACTTTGGCCGGTGTCGGAGCAACGGCTCCCCCACCTCCGCCAAAAGAGCCGGCAGGTGAAAGGGCCCCACACCCATCTACGATGCTCCGCCACGATGGCGCTGGATGCATGGTGCCGGGCTAACAAGGAACATGCCCGGAACGAAGGACTTTCCTGCTCTCGACGGCCCTGCAGATTCTGAGCCGTGTTTCAGCCTGCGGCCCGATCTCCAGTTCTGCAGACGGCGGCAGAATCTCCTGGTCCTGCCGGGTTGACGTCTCTTCCAGATCTGATAAATTCGTCCTCGACTATCTGTCTCTTGCAGTTTGCCCTCTTTACCATGGCTGAAAATAGCGATTGCAGTCCTCTTGGGCCTGCTTCAGCGCTTCTTCTGGGGAACATACCCCCAAAACTGCCTGCTGGACATGGGCCGCCAGAATGGTCTCTAGTTGCAGCTCGCTGAAGTTCTGGTAGTAAGTGCTGTTGCTGCGGCGCTGCGCTGTGGGAAAGCTCTTTCGCGCAGTGGAGAGCTAGGGGTATTGCTCGCTGATATCGCGGTTGCTGTATGCGGAACGGCAGGGAGACAGGCCGCCCAGCATCGTGAAGACCGGTGCCACCAAGTCCATATCCTCCCGTTCTGCCCGTCGTGGCGGGATAGAATGCTGCTTCCGGCCTGACGTCTGCTGTCATACGCTTTCTGCTTTTTGCGTCACAGTTGGCCGACGCGATACCGCCCGGAGGAGACTCTGCGCTCTTGTACCGGGACGTTTTTTGCCTTTTACGGGGCCATGTAAAACAAGCTCAAATTGGTCTGGCAGACCCAACCTGGCTTTATAGCTGCTTGAAACAGCATCGGCTCATAGATGGAAATCTCAGGCTTATCTCTGCCGCACCTTGAGCAGTGGGCATTGCCCCTTTTTCTCTGCCTTTTCAAAGTGGACACAGGCTACCGCCTGGTATTGCATTCCGCTTCTCTCCCGGCTGATTTCCAAAGAAATCAGCCGGGTTTCCTGCGCCTTCAAAGAATTAGATGGTATCTGGAAGAATTTTTGCGTGGTTTTGCCGTATTCTGAGCTGCTGTGATAAGCATTTGTTGGCTTCATAGCCGAGACGATGATCTGGTGAATGCTTTGCGCTGTCTTAGGGCTCAAGCCCTTGAATGGTCTCTTGCTCCGGTTCCAGTCCACCCGGCCCTTTTCCGTGTCGCTTATACCTTTTACAGCAACATAACAGATGGCACCGCGGTGTCATTCTCAAACTGCTGGTTTTAAATACGACAGAAAAAATATTACGTTAAAAAATATGGCGGCTGAGGAGCGGGTTTATCACTCCATAGCCTGCATAAGCATATAAGCATTACCTATGCGCTATACGCACTGTTTCCAATGGAGAGACGGAGGGAGGCGGCGCGCTTCCCCGGCTTCATCCAGCTAAAAATAATTTGATTCAAAAATAATATTATGTCTTATTTTTTGCTTGTTTTCTGCGAAGTCATGAAGTATGATAGGGGTGTAAGAGACCGGCGTCCTCCAAAACGGTATATACCGTTTTATTTCCGCTTTGCGGAAATAAGGAGCTTTGTTTTCCGGCGAAAATAACAGAAGAAGGAGCGAGAAAGATGAAAACAGGTAAGAAACTGCTGGCTCTGCTGTTGGCGGTCGTCATGACGATGAGTCTGCTGACCGTGGGGGCGTTTGCGGAGGAGACCCCTTCGTCCGAGACGCCTTTGGAGCAGCAGGATTCCGGCAGCGGGAACATCCCGGACGATCCGGCAGAGGGACCTGCGGATGACCTGACAGGCAATTCTGAGGATGGGGCCGCAGGCGAGTCCGACGCAGCCCTGACGGCGGCAGACACTTCGTATGTGGCAGAGGTCGACGGTCAGCAGTATGAAACACTGCAGGCTGCTGTTGACGCTGTGCAGGGCAGCGGCACGATTGAATTGACGAGCAGTATTGCATTGTCAGATCAGGTGACCATTGACAGCGGAAAGACGATCATTTTAGACATGAATGGTGAGACGTTGTCTATTGGCTTTTCGGACAGCAGTAAAAATTTGATCGTAAACAATGGCACACTTACAATTACAGGCGACGGTACCTTTGATGCAACTGAGGCGACAAGCTACAAGGGCTTCATCAATAACTATGGCACGTTGACTGTGGAAAACGGAACATTTCAGATAGCTGATAAAGCCATGACCGTTCATCTGAGAAATCAGGATGGCGGTAAGGCTGTGATTAATGGCGGAACTTTTAGCGGTGGGGCAACGATTGTTCGCAGCTTTGAAGGCTCCAATACGACAATTACCGGCGGAAGCTTTACAAATAGTGTTTATCCCGCTGTTGATGTAAACGGAGAAACGCTGATTACCGGCGGAATTTTTACGAATACGTCTTGCAGCAGGTGCGATAGCCAAAATTGGGGATATACGGTCCGCAGCGGCGTGGACAACGATCCTGATGCCAAGCTGACGATTACGCCGTCGTCTGAGGGAAGCGTTGTTGTGACCGGCACGCAGGGAGCCCTTAGTGCGACCGCTGGGACAATGGAAGTCAATGGCGGCAGCTATAAGACGGTAGATTGCGCCCAGAAGCATGGCGCTGTATTCTATGCGCTTTATGTGGCCGGAGAAGCCGGTGCCGTACAGGTTGTTGTAAATGACGGTACATTTGTGACGGAGGGGAAGCAGACTGCCGTTCTGGTTGGAAACAGCAACGACGGAGGCCTGAAAGAACAGGCGGTTCTCCAAATCAGAGGCGGTCAATTCAGCGCACCTGAAGGAATTCCGGCCTACAAGGTAGATGTAGCCTTGGGCGGATTGAACATCACTGGCGGCACATTCTCCAGCAAAGTCGATGAACAGTATCTGGCCGAGGGCTATGTGCAGAACGCCAACGGCGAGGTCGGCTCCCGGGAAGAGATGATGGTTGCCGAGGTCACAACCGCAGAGGGGGTGGAACAGTATACCTCCCTGGCAGAGGCTGTGGAAGCGGCTGCGGACAAGTCTGTCATTACGCTGCTCAAAGATACAGAGGGCGACGGAATTGTGATCGATACATCCAAAAAGAACCTGACGATCGACTTCAATACCCACTCCTATACGGTCAGCGGAAGCACGGTGGGGTCTTCCGGTACAGAAACCAACGCGTTTCAGTTCTTGACGGGTGGTTCCCTGACGCTGAAAAACGGGTCCATCATCTTTGCCAATCAGAAGACCCTGCTGATCGGCCTGCAGAACTATTGCAACCTGACGCTTGAGAATATGGTGATTGATGCCAGTCAGGCAAGCGCACCCTGTCAGTATGCGATTTCCAACAACTGCGGTACTGTTCAGTTTATCGGAAATACGAGTATAAAGGCATATAAAAACCAAACGGCTTTTGATTCCTGCAAGTTTGGCAGTTACGAGATTCCCACGGTGAAGATCCATACCACAGGCACCATTACCGGCGATATTGAATTGAGCGGCGGCAAGCTGGAGATTTCTGCCGGCACGTTTGAGGGAAATATTCGTACGGTCAGCGGTTACGCAGAGGGTGATGCAATCATCACCGGCGGCACGTTCTCCAGCGATGTGAGCGAGTATCTGGACGAGGGTCTTGGACAGGATGCCAACGGTACTGTGGGCAAGGTCGAAGAGGGATTTGCTGCCGTCAGAATCGGCGATACCTATTATCAGACGCTGGCCAAGGCCATCGCCGAAGCAAAAGAAAATGATACCATCACGCTGCTGAGAGAGGTGGATCTTGGCAGCGACAGAGTTACGATCAACAAAGCGGTCACTCTGGATCTGAATGGCTGCACGCTTACAAGTTCTAACGCGACCAATACGCTGTGGCTGGAAGCCAGCCGTGTGACCGTTCAGGACAGCAAGGGGAACGGCAAGATCCAGAATACTGGCTCCGGCAGCAACAATATTGCAGTTGTTGTCAATGGTCAGGGCACTGAGGCGTATTTCAAAAGCGGTACGGTTTCCGGTAACTATGCCGTCTTTATTCAGAACGGAGCAAAGGCCGTAATTGACGGCGGCAAATTCACAGGCACCTATGGTATCAACACAGTTGGTACAGGTAATGAGGCAAACAAAACCGCTGTGGAGATCAACGGCGGGGAGATACAGGCGGTCGCATTTGCGGTTGCCGGAAATGGCTCTGCCGACTATACGGAGACAGTGATTACCGGCGGCAGACTGGAATCCACTGAGGGAAATGTCATCTATCATCCCCAGGTAGGCGACCTGACGATCAAGGGTGATGCAGAACTGATCGGCCCGAACGGCGTGCAGTATTGCGGCGCCGGTACGCTGACCATTGCTGAAAATGCTGTGATTACCGCAACGCTGCCCTTTACGGAATTTCCCACCAAGCCCGCTTCCCAGGGGGATGGCAGCACCGATGATGGCGCGGCCCTGTCTGTTGTTTCCCGCGGCGGCGGTTACCAGGGCGAGGGGCAGACCATGACCGTGAATATCACCGGCGGTACGCTGACCAGCCGCAACAATGCGGCGATTGCCGTATACCGTTTGGAACGTGTAGACGGCCAGTGGACAACAAATGAGAATACCAAGATTGTCAGCTACCTTGCGGCGCTGACAGTCAGCGGAGGCAACTTCTCTGCCGGCAGCAAAAAGGACGCTTTTGAGATTGATACCCGGGCTGCCGACAAAATCAGTGTTACCGGCGGCTACTTCACCTCTGATCCCAGCGATTACGTACCGGAAAATGCGGAACCCAAGCTCTTTGTGGTCGCTTCCGACAAGACGGGCTACGCCTACATGGTGACCACCACGGCGCCTACGGAGGTCGATCCCATTGTCACGGAGAAGACGGAGACTGAAGTAAGCGAGAGTATCAAGACGGAAGACAAGGAAAAGATCGAAGCGGTCATCGACAATGCGCAGGTCAGCGGCGTTTCTGACGCGGTGACGGAGTCCGCGCAGAATGCCATTATCAATCAGGTAGAGGAAGCACTGAAGCCCGAGGATAAAGTGGTGGTGGAGATCACCGTGAGTCTGACCGCCGATAAAGCGGATTTGACCACAGAGGACAAGATGTATGTCTCCTATAAGGCAGAGCCTGTGGCGAAGGTCATAGTCAACGGCGAAGACAAAGCGGAGAATATTGCCGTTCCCAACGACTATCTGGACGGCCAGACCCTCATTGAGGTCCGCCTGCCGATTCCGGTGGACTTGGAGCCCCAGGAGATCATGCACATTGCGGATGACGGCACCCGTGAGCGATATCTGAATGGTTCCGGCTTCACTGTGGAGGATGGCTGCGCGGTGCTGCATGTTAAGCATTTCAGCACCTTTGTGCTCAACGGCCAGCTGACAGTTGCCGCCAAGATCGGTGAGAGCGAGTACGGCACGCTGCAGGAGGCTGTGAACGCCGCGAAGTCCGGCGATACCATCGTTTTGACGCAGGATTGTGACGAGAAGATCTCTGTCTCCGGTAAGAGCGTGACCATTGACCTCGATGGACACACTTATGATAAGGACAAGATCACGCTGGGCAGCCGCTGCAGCATGAGCGTGAGCGATGATAAGATCACGATTACTTATTCCGCTCCCTCCGGCGGCGGATCCTCTTCCTCCAGCAGCGGTGATTACACCGTCAGCGTGGAGAACAGCAAGCACGGCACCGTCACCGTCAGTCCCAAGCGGGCGGACAAGGGCGATACCGTGACCATCACCGTCAAGCCCGACAATGGCTATGAGCTGGACGAGTTGACTGTCACCGACAAGGACGGCGACACTGTGAAGCTCCAGAGCAAGGGCGGCAACAAGTACACGTTTACCATGCCCGGCAGCAAGGTCACTGTGGAGGCCACGTTCACTCTGGAGAAAGAGGAGAACCTGCCCTTTGCCGACGTGGCGGAGGACTATTGGGCCGTGGAGGAGATCACCTGGGCCTATGAAAACGGCTATATGAACGGTGTCAGCGCCGAGCGGTTCGCCCCCGGCAGCACGGTGACCCGCCAGCAGCTGTGGATGGTTTTGGCCCGTCTGACGGAGTTCAATCCCTCCAACATGACCGAGGCGCAGCACTGGGCCGTGGAGAGCAAGATTTCCGACGGCAGCAACCCCGGCGGCGCCCTGACCCGCCAGCAGATGGTGACCATCCTGTACCGCTGGGCGCAGCAGATGGGCTATGACGTGTCCGGGCGGGCCGATCTGTCCGCGTTCCCGGACAACGCCTCCGTGGCCGCTTACGCCACGGAACCCATGACCTGGGCTATCGCAGAGGGGATCATCTCCGGCACCACTGAGGGCCTGCTGAACCCTGCCGGCACGGCCACTCGCGCCCAGTTTGCGGTGATTTTGTACCGGTTCTTTGAAAATGTGATGTAAGTACCATGCTTTGCTTCAGGGCGGTCCTTCGGGGCCGCCCTGTTTTTCTGTCCGATGGCGGGATGCAAAGCCATCAAGATACGAGATGAATGGATATATCTCCTGCATGTGCCGCAATGTCTATGAAACTCCCTGGGACGCACTGTGCGTCCCGGGGAGTTTCGGGCATAGAGGGGCGTCCCATGAAGTCGCTGGCCGTACGGCAGGACACGGCAGCGAGGGGCCAGACAAGGAGCAAAGAGGGATCCATTCAACCGTTAGGCCGGCGGCGGTTCCTGAAATAGAACCGGAGGGCGGCAGGCAGACGCGATCCGCTTCTCTGCATGTCAGCTTTGACGGCCCAAGGCAGGAGGCTGGACCTCGTCCGGAACTGCCGCTGACATGCAGATGGAGGGGATGTGTTCCTTCCCGAGGGGGGACCTGCTCCTTGACGGAAGAGAATCCTTCCAGCACAGCTTTAACTTCGATTTTACAAACAGGGGGTGGAGCGACCCCCGCCTCTCCCTTTATACTGGTATCAACCGACGGGCCGGCCTTGTTGGAGAAAAATATTTCGCCTCTTCTACAAGCGGCCGATTCCCGCTGAGGGGGGGCTTTTCATGAGAACAGGCACCGCCTTGTAAGTTTGCTACGGGATAGGAGAGATCAGATCATGCGGCAGGATATTCGGGTTTTGGACCGGGTGCGCGGCGCCTACGCCTCCCTGCGGCCATCGGAGCAGCGGGTGGCGGACTATGTGCTGAAGGACCCGGAGACCTGTACCCGGTGCACCATTTCGGAGCTGGCAGACCAGGTGCAGGTGAGCCAGCCCACAGTGATCCGTTTCGTGCAGGCCCTTGGATTTGACGGCTACCGCAACTTCAAATACTGCCTCATCCGGGACCGCAGCGGCGGCGCGGCCCGGGAGGCCTGCTTCGACCACTTGGGAGGCTTCGACTTGAAGCCCTGGGACCAGCTGGAGGACCTCCCCCTGAAAGAGGTTCGGGTGTCCGGCGGCCTGCTGGAGGAGGCACTGAAGTCCCTGTCCGTCCAGGAGCTGGACCGGGCCGGGCGGATGCTTGCCACTGCCCGGACCATCGACATCTACGGGGTGGAGAACTCCTGCACGCCGGCCAGTGATCTCCTGACCAAGCTGACCTATCTGGGGCTCTGCTGCCGGATGCACACCGACGCCTATCTCCAGCAGATCGCCGCCGCCCATCTGGGGGTGGCAGACGTGGCGGTAGCCTTTTCCCACTCCGGCTGCTCCATGGATACGGTGAAGGCGCTGAGACTGGCCAGAAGGGCGGGGGCAAACACCATCGCCGTCACCAGTCGGAAGAATCCTCTCTTGGCCAAGTACGCCGACGTGTGCCTGTATACCGGGGGAGAGGACACTGTGATCTACGGCACAGCCATCTTCTCCCGCATCCCCGATCTGGCGGTGGTGGATCTGCTGTACATGGGGATCATTCAGAGCGACTATGAGCGGTTCTCCCGCAGTCTGGACAAAAGCGGAGCGGTCATTGCCGACCGAGGCTATCCGGAGGCGTGAGATTCCCCGGCGGGGGCTTTCTTTGTAATTTTTCTACAAGGAAGGCCCCCTGTTTTTGATGCCTTTTTACATTTCTCTAACGGAAAATTAAACCTTTCACGCTTGTTTTGCGGAGCTGGAATTTGCTAGGATTACACCGTCGCCGGACGTGCGGCGGCGCCCACAAGAACTTTTGAAACCGAGAAAGGAGCGGTTTTCATGCTGGAACTGGAGCATATCCAGAAGGCATTTGACGGCGTGCCTGTACTCAAGGACCTCTCTCTCCAGGTGGAGGACGGAGAGATCGTCTCCATCCTGGGGCCCTCTGGCTGCGGCAAGACCACCCTGCTCAATATCATCTTGGGCATCGTGGATGCCGACCAGGGAGAGATCCGATACAGCGGGGAGGATCTGACCCGCACCCCCATGGAGAAGCGGGGCTTCAACATCGTCTTCCAGGACTACGCCCTCTTTCCCAATTTAAACGTACAGCAGAACATCACCTACGGCCTGCGGAACAAGCCCGGCATCTCCTCCCGGGAGGAGGTGGATGAGCTCATCGACCTGCTGGGCCTGCGGGAGCACCTGGGCAAGCGCATCGACCAGCTCTCCGGCGGCCAGAAGCAGCGGGTGGCCCTGGCACGCACCCTGGTGATGAAACCCCGGATTCTCCTGCTGGACGAGCCCCTGTCCGCCCTGGACGGAGTCATCAAGGAATCCATCAAGGGCCGGATCAAGACCATCGCCCGGGAGTACCACCTGACCACCATCATCGTCACCCATGACCCGGAGGAGGCCCTCACCCTGTCCGACCGGGTGCTCATCATCGATCAGGGGTCCATCTCCCAGTACGCCAAGCCGGACGAGATCGTCCACCAGCCCAGGAACGACTTCGTGCGCAAGTTCATCCTCCGCCAGCTGGAGATCAAGCGCGGCAACATCTACGCCCTGTTCGGCGACCGCCCGCAGCTGGCCGGCGAGGCTGTTTGAGGAAAGGCGCCATGAGACGGAAAAATTGGGAGCTGAAGGGGATTTTCTGGATCATCACCCTTCTGTTCGTGGGCTTCCTGGCCGCCCCCATCCTCCTGCTGCTGGGCAAGTCCCTGGTGGGGGAGGGCGGATTTACCTGGGAGTTCTATGCCTCGGTGGTGACCCGGGAGGGATTTCTCACGGCCCTTGGCAACAGCTTTGCGGTGGCGGCCGCATCGGCCGTGACGGCCACGGTCATCGCCTTCCTGATGGCCTATGCGGTCCACTACACCGGATTGCCCAGGTGGGCCAAGCGGCTCATCACCGCCATCGCGACCCTGCCCATGTTCCTGCCCACCATCACCTATGGCTTTGCCATCATCTACTCCTTCGGCAAACAGGGGCTGCTCACCCGCCTGCTGGGACGGCAGTTCTTTGACATCTACGGCTTCGGCGGGCTGCTGGTGGGCTATGTGATCTATACCATTCCGGTGGCCTTCCTGCTGATCCACAACACCATGGGTTTTGTGGACAAAAAGACCATCATTGTCTCCAAGGCCATGGGGGACCGGGACCTGGCCACCTTCTGGATCGCCATTCTTCGCCCCCTGCTGGGAACTCTGGCGGGCGCCTTCATTCAGGCCTTCTTCCTGTGCTTCACCGACTTCGGCATCCCCGCCTCGGTGGGCGGCGGCTATGAGGTCATCGCCACCCTCCTCTACAACCAGATGCTGGGCGGCATCCCCGACTTCAACCGGGGGGCGGTCATCGCCATGATCCTGCTCATCCCCTCCATCGGCAGCATCTGCATCCTGCAGCTGCTGGAGCGGTTCAATATCCGCTATACCCGCATCTCCCAGGCGGACCTGCGGAAGAACCCCCTGCGGGATACGGGGTGGGGCGTCTCCAGCACGGCGATCTCAGTGGCCATCCTGTCTATCTTCGCGGTGATCTTTGTGGTCCCCCTGGTGGAGGAGTGGCCCTATCAGACCAGCTTCTCCCTGGAGCACTTCGCCGCCGTATTCACCGACAGCGAGCTGATTACCGTCTACTGGCACTCTCTGGTGATGGCCCTGCTCACTGCCTTCCTGGGCACTCTGGCGGCCTACGGCGCCGCCCTCATCACCGCCCGGAGCACCTTGCCCCCGCGGTACAAGCGGGTCATCGAGAGCATTGCCCTGGTGACCAACGCCATCCCCGGCATGGTGCTGGGTGTGGCCTATCTGTTTCTCTTCTCCGGCAGCGGCCTGCAGAATACCCTGCTGCTGATGATCCTGTGCAACATCGTCCACTACTTCTCCACCCCCTATTTGATGATGAAGAACTCCCTGTCCAAGATGAACGCTGGCTGGGAAACCACAGCCATGCTCATGGGGGACAGCTGGCTCCAGACCATCCTCCGGGTGGTCACCCCCAACGCTCTGTCCAGTCTCATCGAGGTGTTCAGCTACTACTTCATCAATTCCATGGTCACCATCAGCGCCCTCATTTTCATCGCCGGGGCCCGGACCATGGTTCTCACCACCATGATCAAGCAGCTGCAGTACGTGAACCGCTTCAACGAGGTGTTCGTCCTCTCCCTGCTGATCCTGGCCACTAACCTGATCGCCAAGGGGCTCTTCTCCTGCCTGGCCAGCTATAAGGCATCCCATCCGGTGAAAGAGCGCCGTTCCATCCAACTCTTTGGAAACAGAAAGGAAGCAGTCCAATGAATTTCAAAAAATACCTCGCCCTGGGAACCGCCCTGACCCTGACCCTTCTCGCCGGCTGCGGCAGCTCCGGCTCCGGCGATGACCAGATCGTCATCTACTCCAACGCCGATGAGGAGGCCATCACTGCCATGGAGAACGCTCTGGACGCAGGCGGCTATGAGGGCAAGTATATCGTGCAGACCTACGGCACCTCCGAGCTGGGGGGCAAGCTGCTGGCCGAGGGCACCAACCTAGAGGCGGATCTCGTGACCATGAGCACCTTCTATCTCCAGAGCGCCCAGGAGCAGAACAACATGTTCCTGCCCCTGGACTTTGAGGTGAACACCCTGGAGGAGGTGCCTGACTACACCGCCCCCATCACCTCCCAGGAGGGGGCCATCATCCTGAACACTGAGCTGATGGCCTCAGAGAACCTGCCCACTCCCACCTGCCTGAAGGACCTGGCTGACCCAGTGTACGCCGGACAGGTGGCCGTCACTGACATCCAGTCCTCCTCCACCGCATGGCTGCTGATCCAGGCCCTGGTGGACGCCTGTCTCTTATACACATCTCCGAGCCCACGAGACCGAGGCTGATCTCG
>OJRB01000438.1_pt1 | contig 25535 bp, 19 predicted proteins | sample 1599061 | NCBI WGS metagenome assembly OJRB01 (sample SAMN03922522, study PRJEB24848) | human gut metagenome | isolation source: stool sample | host: Homo sapiens | place: Germany | collected 2010-02 | reverse complement strand
AGACAGCCCTCATGGATGAGCTCGGCGTACTTGCCGGAGGCAACAGTGAACTCCGTCGCGATGAGGCCGACGCTCTTGAGATGCTCGCGCAGGACGTATTTGGCAGCTTCCTCCACGATGCTGACGATCTTGTAGTCGAAGCAGGGGCGCAGGCGGTCGGCCATGGTGGAGATGGTGTTGCAGGCGATGGCGGTGCACTTGACGCCGTTGTCGCCGAGGAACTGGAGCATGTGGCTGCTCAGCTCGAAGATCTGGTCAGAGGTCTTGTTGCCGTAGGGGCAGTTGGCGCTGTCGCCAAAATAGATGATATCTTCGCCGGGAAGGATGCGCTGTAATTCGCGCACGACGGTGAGACCGCCGATGCCGCTGTCCATCACGCCGATGGGGTTGCCTGCGTTCAACATGGTTGAAAGCCTCCTTTTTTTGTCTATAAATATTGTACCACGCGCACACAAAAATGCAAGGGATAAATCATTTTTGCTGTTTGTAACAAATCTTGGGAAAAGGATTGCAATTTTGCCCTCACCTGATAAAATAGTATCTGGTGAGAGTTGGGTATTTTACAGCCCGAAACCTGCGCCGCGCGGCGGCATAATACAGAAGAAGAGGTTTGAAACGCTTATGACGATTTTCAACTTGATCACCCTCTTTGGCGGTCTGGCGCTGTTCCTGTACGGCATGCGCCTGATGGGCGACGGACTGAAAAAAGGTTCGTCCGATGCCTTCAAGCGCGCGATGGAAAAGGTGACGAACAATCCGCTCGTCGGCTTTCTGCTGGGCCTTGTGGTCACGGCGGTCATCCAGAGCTCTACGGCGACGATCGTGCTGACGTCGGGCCTTGTCGGCGCGGGCGTGATGTCGCTGCACCAGTCGATCGGCGTCATTCTGGGCGCGAATGTCGGTACGACGATCACGGGCCAGATTATCCGCCTTCTCGACGTGAACGCATCGGAGACATCGCTGCTCAATTTCTTCAAGCCCTCGACGCTCGCGCCCCTTGCGGCGATTATCGGCATCCTCTTTCTAATGGCGGTCAAGACCCGCCAGTCCGATACCATCGGCTCGATCGCGATGGGCTTCGGCATCCTCTTCACCGGCCTTCTCAGCATGACCGCGGCGGTGAGCCCGCTGTCGGAATCTGAGACGTTTGCCAACATGTTCTACCAGCTCTCGGGAAAGCCGGTGCTCGGATTCCTGCTCGGCGCGGGCGTTGCGTTCCTGCTGCAAAGCTCGTCGGCGACCATCGGTATATTACAGGCCATTGCCACGACCGGCGCGCTGACGTTCTCGTCCGTTTACGCCATCATCATCGGCGTCAACATCGGCGACTGTGTGACGACGGCCATCGTCTGCTCCATCGGCTCGAAGGCCGATGCCAAGCGCACGGGCGTGATCCATATCCTCTTCAACATCGCCGGTTCGATCCTCGTGATCGTGGGGCTGATGCTGCTGCACTCGTTCGGTGTGCTCGATGCCCTGTGGGACGAGGCGCTTTCCTCCGGCGGCATCGCGAATGTGCACACGGTGTTCCGTCTTGTTTCGGCCATCGTGCTGCTGCCGGTGTGCGGCCAGTTTGAAAAGCTCTCGCGCAAGCTCGTCAAGGACGATGTGCGCCTTGGTGAAAATGTCGACCACGAGCTTTCGCTGCTCGATGAAAAGTTCTTCACCTCTCCCGCCATCGCGCTCTCGGGCGCGGGTGAGGCCATCACCACCATGGCGCGTCTCGCCCGCTCGGGTGTGATGAACGCGATGAACGTGCTCGAGCAGTACGACGCCCACACGATCGAGGTCATCAACGAGAACGAGGAGCACATCGACAAGCTCGCCGACCATGTGGACAACTACCTCATCCGCCTGTCGCCGCACATGCCGAGCGGACACGGAAGCGACATGCTCAACTACTATATCCAGTGCTTCGGCGAGTTTGAGCGTATCGGCGACCACGCCGTGAACCTGACGGAAAATGCGCAGGAGTTCCTTGACCGCAGCGCGAGCCTGTCGCCCACGGCACATCAGGAGCTCATGGTGCTGCGCGAGGTGCTCGGCGAGATTTTAGATTACACCTACAAGGCCTTTGCCGCCACGGACTACGAGGCCGCGCGCCACATCGAGCCGGTCGAGGAGGTCGTGGACGACCTTGTCGCCACGCTGCGCGCCAATCACATCCGCCGCGTGCGCGACGGGCAGTGCACGGTGTACGCGGGCCTCACGTTTCTCGATATCCTCGTCAATGTGGAGCGCATCGCCGACCAGTGCTCGAATGTCGGCGTCTTTACGCTCTCGATGTTCGACGAGCACATCATGAACAACCACCACGACTATATTCAGGCGCTGCACCAGGGCAAAGACCCGGTCTTCAACCGCGCCTATCAGGAGGCGCACGACAAGTATTTCGGCGAGCTCAAACGCATCGAGCGCAGCAAATGAGCCGCGCCAGATATGCGCGCCCCTGATTTAATGGAAAATAACGATCAATGCGACTTTTGTGCGCCGCGGCTTGCGTTTGCCGCGGCGCTTTGCTATAATGCAGTGCATAATAGCAGCGTGATTCTCTGCAAAGGAGCATGAAACTATGAAAGCGATTCTTGATGAAATGCTCGCGGCCCTTTCTCGCGGCGAGCGTGTGGTGCTGAGCAGCATTCTGGCATCCTCGGGCTCTGTGCCGCGCGGCGCGGGCGCGAAGATGGCCGTCTTTGAAGATGGCCGCGTGCTCGGCACGATCGGCGGCGGCGCGGTGGAGCGGCTGAGCATCCAGCGCGCGCAGGACGCGCTCAAAAACGGTGGCAGCAACGAGCTCAAGTCCTACAACCTGCACCCGAGTGAGGTGGCCAGCACGGGCATGATCTGCGGCGGCGCGGTGACGGTCTACTTCCAGTTTTTCGCGCCCGAGCAGACTGCGGACGTCGCGGTGCTCAAGCTCTGGCGCGAAATGCTCGACAAAGATGTCGACCTATGGCTGCTGCTGTCTCTCGACGGCGACGGCGTGAACGAGTTCCATGTTGTCACGCGCGAGGAGATCCCGCAGGACAAGGTAGACTATTTCTCCGCCAAGGCTGTGTGGAAAGACGGCATTTATGTCGAGCCGCTGTGCCACGCGGGCAGCGTGTATATCTTCGGCGGCGGCCATGTGGGCCGCGCGCTCGTGCCGGTGCTGGCGACGGTGGGCTTCCGCGTGGTGATGTACGACAACCGCGAGGAGCTTGCGAAAAGAGAAAACTATCCCATGGCGAGCGAGGTCATCTTCGGCAGCTTTTCCGACATTTCCGGCAAGGCGGCGCTCACGGCGAACGACTATGCCGTCGTGATGACGCCGGGCCATCAGGCAGACTATGAGATCCTCTCCCAGGTGCTTAAGAGCAGCGCGACCTATATCGGCTGCATCGGCAGCCGCACGAAGGTCGCCAAGACGCGCGAGCGCCTCAAGGGTGACGGCTATACCGAAGAAGACATCGCGCGCGTTCACGCGCCCATCGGCCTTCCGATCCTGGCCGAGACGCCGGAGGAGATCGCCATCAGCATCGCGGCGGAGATGATCGAGCACCGCGCGCGCCTCGCCGGACAGCGGCACTGAGGGCGCTCACATGCAGATCGCACCGCTTTTGCACGTCGGCCGCGGCGTGACGGCCATCATCGGCGGCGGCGGAAAGACGACGCTGATGGAAACGCTCGCCGGGGAGCTTTCGAAAAAGGGTAAGGTCATTATCACGACCACAACGCACATCTGCCGTCCGAAGCAGTATGAAACGCTGCTGGATGCGGACGAGGCCGCCGTTTCGGCGGCATTGGAGCGGTCGGGCATCGTCTGTGCTGCCTCGCAGGCGGAGAGCGGCAAGCTCTGCGCGCCGTGGCTCTCAATGGGCACGCTGGCGCAGCTTGCGGATTTTGTGCTTGTCGAGGCGGACGGTGCCAAGCACCTGCCGCTCAAGGCGCACGCTTCCCATGAGCCGGTGATCCCGGAGGAGGCGCAGCGTGTCATCATGGTCATCGGCATCGACGGCGTCGGCAAAACCACCCGCGAGACCTGCCACCGCAGCGCGCTCTACGCGCAGCTCGCGGGCGTGGATGAGGAGACGGTCGTCACGCCGCAGCTCGCCGCGCGCGTCGTCAACGCCGAGGGTTACGGCGACCGCGTTTATATCAACAAGGTGGAGTCTGCCGCCGATTATGAAGCGGCGCAGGCCATGGCAAATGAATTTTCCTGCCCGGTCATCGCGGGCAGTCTGCATCAGGGGGTATATGTATGCTTGCATTGATTCGCGGCGCGGGAGACATCGCGAGCGGCGCGGCCATGAGATTGTGGCGCTGCGGGATCGACGTGGTGATGACCGACCTCGCCCGCCCGACGGCCATCCGCCGCACGGTGGCGTTTTCCAATGCCATCGTCCACGGAGAAACAACGGTCGAGGGCCTGCGCGCCGTGCGCGCGGAGAATGCCGCGGAGGCGAAGAAGCTGCTGCGCGAGGGTTCCCTGCCTGTTTTGGCCGACCCTGAGTGCGCCTGCCGCGGGGAGCTCGCGCCAGACGCGCTCGTGGACGCGATTCTTGCCAAGCGCAATCTCGGCACGAAGATCGACGACGCGCCGATCGTCGTGGGCGTCGGCCCCGGCTTCACGGCGGGGGAGGACTGCCACGCGGTCGTCGAGACGATGCGCGGCCACACGCTCGGGCGCGTCATCTACTTCGGCAGCGCGCTGCCGAACACGAACATTCCCGGCCTCATCGGCGGCTTTGCGGGCGAGCGCGTGCTGCGCGCGCCGTGCGACGGCATTTTTACTGCCGTCCACCGCATCGGCGACACGGTCGAGGAGGGCGAGACCATCGGCTTTGTCGAGGGTCAGCCGATGAAGTGCACCATCAGCGGTGTGCTGCGCGGCGTGCTGGACGATGGCGTGCCCGTTAAGAAGGGGATGAAGTCCGGCGATGTCGACCCGCGCTGCAAGCCGGAATACTGCACGACGATCTCGGACAAGGCCCTCGCCGTCGGCGGGGGAGTGGTCGAAGCGGTGCTGTATTTGAGCGCGAAACAACAGGGCAGACGTTGATATGCCCTGCACTGCGCGGGAGATGTCCCATTGGCATGGGACTGCGCGGGGCAAAGGGGGCCTTCTCTCACGTGAGAGAAGGCCCCCTTTGAATCCCCCAAGAGAACGGCAGGGGCGTTTCGATCTCGCCCCTGCACCCCTAACGACCAAAAGGGAGGGGCCTTGCCCCTCCTTTTTGGATTATCCACCCCGCTGTTGCTTCTAACGGCGCGGTATTGCTGCGCTCGCCGCTTAGGGGTACTGCTTTTTTAGCCTTTTGCTGGGTCGGCACTGCTGTAGTCATTGCTGATGGGCTCATCGGAAATGATGTCGTGTGAAATGACTTGGTCTTCTGCGTCCAACAGGGCTTTTTTCAGGACTTCACGGGCAAGAATGCCTTTACCTTCGTCGTAAAGGTCGATGGCTTCGCTCATACTGCGTACCATCAAGTGGTATAGCGTTTTATAAGTCGTCATCTTATCACCTCTACACAATTATAGGTCAATATCACCCTATTATCAATAGGTCGATTTGCCATAATTTTGTTGGGGTGATTAGATGACTCGTATGAAAGAACTGCGCAAAAAGAAAGGCTTCTCACAGGTTAGAATGCAGATGCTGACGGGAATTGACCAGAGCGATTATTCAAAAATCGAGACCGGCAAACGAAATATGAGCTTTGAACAGTGCCGCCGCATCGCCCTTGCCTTGGAAACCAGCATGGACTATCTCGCCGGCTTGACCGACCAGGACACCCCCTATCCCAGAACAAAGTAAAACGACCGCTGACGCGGTCGTTTTTTCTATTAGAAGCGCGGCGAGCGCAGCAATGTCGCTTCGGCACGCACTGCCGAAACGGAATCATCCAAAGTAGACGTAGTTCTTACCGGAAGTGCCATGGGGTGGATAATCCAAAAAGGAGGGGCGAGGCCCCTCCCTTTTGGTCGTTAGGGGGTGCAGGGGGCGAAGTCGAAACGCCCCCTGCCTTTCTCTTGGGGGTTCCAAAGGGGGAGGTTCTCTTTTGAAAGAGAACCTCCCCCTTTGCCTGCGCATCTCCCCGCGGGAGATAAAATTCAAAAAACACTTGTACGATTTTTCTCTCCGTGATAAAATACAATATTAAGACAAAAATAGGAGAAGACTGCCGCGTTTTGCGGCAAAAACGCCCCGGAAAGGAGAGCACACATGCCGGTACACGAAGGACATCGCTCGCGCAAAAAAGAGCAGTTCCGCGCCCACGGGCTCGATGCGTTCGCCGACCACGAGGTGCTCGAGCTTCTCCTTTACTACGCCGTGCCGCGGCAGGATACGAACCCCATCGCGCACCGGCTGATGGAAAAATTCGGCTCGCTCGACGCGGTGTTTGCCGCCGATCGCGCGGCGCTTGAGGAGGTCGAGGGCATCGGCGAGAACGCCTCGACGCTCATCTCTCTCATGTTCCCGCTGATGCGCCGCATCCGCGCGTCCTCCGGCGAGCACGAGACGATCCTCAGCGATACCGAGCAGGCGGGCGCGTACTTTTTAGACCTCTTTCTCGGCGAGCGGGAGGAAAAGCTCTACGAGGCGTGCCTTGACGCCAAGGGCCGCCTCCTCGCTTGCCATTTGGTCGCCGAGGGCGACACTGAGAGCGTCCAGCTCAATATGCGCAAAATTGTGGAAAACGCGCTCAAGTGCGGCGCGAGCAGCGTGCTGCTCGCCCACAACCACCCGAGCGGCGTGGCGCTCCCCTCCCCCGCGGATAACGCGACGACGCTGTCGGTCTTCGACGCGCTGCGCACCGTGGGCGTCGAGCTCGCCGACCACATCATCGTCGCGGACGACGACTTTGTCTCCCTGCGGCACAACGGACTTCTGCCCGAAAGAAAGGGAAACGGATATGGAATTTAAGCTGCACGCGCCCTTCAAGCCCACGGGCGACCAGCCTGAGGCCATCGAAAAGCTGGCGCAGGGCGTGAAGATGGGCCTCGACGAGCAGGTCTTGCTCGGCGTCACGGGCTCGGGAAAGACGTTCACGATGGCGAGCGTCATCGAAAAGGTCCAGCGGCCGACGCTCGTGCTGGCGCACAACAAGACCCTCGCCGCGCAGCTGTGCGCGGAATTCAAAGAGTTTTTTCCCGAAAACGCGGTGGAATACTTCGTTTCGTACTACGACTATTACCAGCCCGAGGCCTATATCCCCCACACCGACACCTATATCGCCAAGGACGCCTCGACGAACGAGGAGATCGACCGCCTGCGGCTTTCGGCCACCTGCGCGCTGCTTGAGCGGCGCGACGTGATCGTCGTCTCGTCCGTCTCGTGCATTTACGGCCTCGGCGAGCCGGAGGACTTTGAAAAGCTGATGATCTCGCTCCGCCCGGGCATGACGATGGAGCGCGACTTCCTCTTAAAGCGGCTCATCGAAATTCGCTACGAGCGCAACGACGTCGCCTTTGAGCGCAACCGCTTCCGCGTGCGCGGCGACACGGTGGAGCTCTACCCTGCGTACTACCGCGACAAGGCCGTGCGCGTCGAATTCTTCGGCGACGAGATTGACCGGATCAGCGAATTCAACCCCGTCAACGGTCAGGTGACGCGCACGCTCCAGCACATCGCCATCTACCCCGCGTCGCACTATGTCACAACGAAGGACAAGCTCGAGCGTGCCATTGTCGAGATCGACAAGGAGCTCGACGAGCGCGAGGCGCAGTTTTTGGCCGAGGGCAAGGCCGTCGAGGCCCAGCGCATCCGCCAGCGCACGCGCTACGATATCGAGATGCTGCGCGAGCTGGGCTACTGCACGGGCATCGAGAACTATTCCCGCGTCATCAGCGGGCGGCCCGTCGGCTCGCCGCCGCTGACGCTCATCGACTACTTCCCCAAGGATTTCCTGCTTTTTGTGGATGAATCGCACGTCACGCTGCCGCAGGTGCGCGCGATGTACAACGGCGACCGCGCGCGCAAAGAGAGCCTTGTCGAGTACGGCTTCCGCCTGCCCTGCGCGTTTGACAACCGCCCGCTCAAATTCGACGAATTTGAGCAGCGCGTCCACCAGCGTATCTACGTTTCGGCCACGCCCGGCGACTATGAAAAGGACCGCGCGGGCCAGATCGTCGAGCAGGTCATCCGCCCGACGGGCTTACTCGACCCGAAGGTCGAGGTGCGCCCTGTCGAAAACCAGATCGATGATCTCGTCGGCGAGATCAACGCCCGCGCGGCGCGCAATGAGCGCGTGCTCGTCACTACGCTGACGAAAAAGATGGCCGAGGACTTGACGCAGTATCTGACCGGCGTCGGCATCCGCGTGCGCTACATGCACGCGGACGTCGAGACCATCGAGCGCATGGAGCTCATCCGCGGCCTGCGCCTCGGCGAGTTCGACGTGCTCGTCGGCATCAACCTCCTGCGCGAGGGCCTTGACATCCCCGAGGTCTCGATGGTCGCGATTCTGGACGCGGATAAGGAAGGCTTCCTCCGCAGCGAAACGAGCCTCATCCAGACCATCGGCCGCGCCGCGCGAAACGCCGACGGCCTTGTTGTGCTCTACGCCGACACCATCACCCCCTCGATGCGCCGCGCCATGGACGAGACTGAGCGCCGCCGCCAAATTCAGGACGACTACAACAAGGCGCACGGCATCATTCCGCAGACCATCCGAAAGGACGTGCGCGAGATCATCGAAATTTCCAAGAAGGACGAGGAATCCGCCCGCCGCCGCGGCAAGCGCAAGCTCTCCGAGCGCGAGCGGGACGAAGAGATCAGAAAGCTCGAAAAGCAGATGCAGGAGGCGAGCCGTATGCTCGAATTCGAGTACGCCGCCATCCTGCGCGACCGCATCATCGAGCTGCGCAAGGAAAACACGAAATAACGAGAAAGAGACAAACCCTGTGAAAAAATACGCTTCCTACGCCTGCATTTTAGCGGCCGCCGCCTGCTGGGGCTGCATCGGCCTATTCAACCGCCCGCTGCTCAATGCCGGCATCGCGCCGGAAAATCTTGTCGTTATCCGCAACCTGGGCGGCCTTGCGGTGCTCGCGCTCTTCTTCCTCTGCACCGACCGCAGCGTCTTCAAAATGAAGGCAAAGCACCTGCCGATCTTTATTGCGACGGGCATCATCAGCGTCGTGCTCTTCACGCTCTGCTACTTCAACGCGCAGAAGCTTTGCTCGCTCTCGGTCAGCGCGATTTTGCTCTACACCGCGCCCGCGATGGTCGTGCTGATGAGCGCGCTCGTCTTCAAAGAGAAGATCACGGGCAAAAAGCTCCTTGCCCTCGCGCTGGCGCTGCTCGGCTGCGCGCTCGTGACGGGCGTTTTCACGGGCGGACTGTCGCTGACGACGAAGGGGCTGCTCTTCGGCCTCGGTGCGGCATTTTTCTACGCGCTCTATTCGATCTTCGCGCCCTTCGGCCTGCGGCATTACAGCCCGCTCGCCGTCGTGTTCTGGACGTTCGTGTTCGCCGCGCTCGGCGCGCTGTTCGTCACCGACTGGGGCAACCTTATGACGGTTCTGAGCGTGCCGCAAAACGCCCTCCTCGCTGCGGGACTCGTGCTGCTCTCCACCGTCGCGCCCTACATCCTCTACACCAAGGGCCTCGCCAACGTCGAGAGCGGCAAGGCCAGCATCATGGCGAGCATCGAGCCGGTCGTCGGCACGCTCGTCGGCACCCTCGTCTTCGGCGAGCCCATCAGCGCGGGCGTGTTCTTGGGCCTCGCCTGCATTTTAGCCTGCGTGTACATTCTGCGGTGATTTTATCCCCGTTTTCCACATAGGAGGTCCCTTATGGCAAAGAATAAAGAAGAAAAAACCAACGTCATGCGCGTGCTCGAGCAGAAGAAGATCGCCTACACCGCGCACACCTACCCGCATGAAGAGGGCATGGCGGTCGACGGCGTCACGGTGGCGAAGTCCATGGGCTTTGACCCCGCCATCGTCTTCAAGACCCTTGTCGCGCGCGGCGCGAGCAAACAGTATTACGTCTTCGACGTGCCGGTCGCGGAGAATCTTGACCTCAAAAAGGCCGCGAAGGCTGTGGGCGAAAAGTCCATCGAAATGATCCACCAGAAAGAGCTGCTGCCGCTCACGGGCTACGTCCACGGCGGCTGCTCGCCCGTCGGGATGAAGAAGCTCTTCCCCACGGTGTTCCACAGTTCGGCAGAAAACCTTGCAGCGATGATCGTCTCGGCGGGCAAGATCGGCTATCAGGTCGAGCTTGCGCCCCACGACCTCGCCGCGCTTGTGCGCGCAAAATTTGCGGATATCATTGTTGAATGAGGTTGACATAAAAAGTTCGGAAGAGTACGCTGGTCTCGCAGCTGCGAATCCAGCAACAGGAGTTATCGATTCATGCCAAGTAAGATTTTTGTCAAAGGCGCAAGAGAAAATAACCTCAAGAACATCGACGTCGAAATTCCCCGCGACGCGCTGACCGTCATCACGGGCCTGTCCGGCAGCGGAAAGTCGTCGCTCGCGTTCGACACCATCTATGCCGAGGGCCAGCGCCGCTATGTGGAGAGCCTGTCGTCCTACGCCCGCATGTTCCTTGGGCAGAAGGAAAAGCCCGACGTCGACTATATCGAGGGCCTTTCCCCCGCCATTTCCATCGACCAGAAGACCACCTCGCAGAACCCCCGCTCCACCGTCGGCACGGTGACGGAGGTGTACGACTATCTGCGCCTGCTCTGGGCGCGCGTCGGCACGCCGCACTGTCCGAACTGCGGCAAGGAGATCCGCCAGCAGTCCATCGACCAGATCATCGACCAGCTCATGGCGCTGGGCGAGGGTACGCGCGTGCAGATCATGGCGCCGGTCATCCGCGGCAAAAAAGGCGAGCATGTAAAAATTTTCGAGGACGCGCGCAAGTCCGGCTATGTCCGCGTCCGCGCCGACGGGAACATGTATGACCTCAGCGAGGAAATTTCCCTCGAAAAGAACAAAAAGCACAATATCGAGGTCGTCGTCGACCGCCTGATCCTCCGCCCCGACGTCGTCCACCGCCTGACGGACTCGTGCGAGACCGCGGCGGCGCTTTCGGGCGGTCTCATTCTTGCAAATATCCTGCCAGATGACCGCGATATCCTCTTCTCGCAGAATTACGCGTGCGAGGACTGCGGCATCTCCATCGAAGAGCTGACGCCGCGCATGTTCTCGTTCAACAACCCGTTCGGCGCATGCCCGACGTGCACAGGCCTCGGCACGCAGCTCAAGGTCGACCCCGAACTCGTCATCCCGAATAAGAGCGTTTCCCTGCTCGACGGCGCGATCTGCGCCTCGGGCTGGAACAACGTGCGCGGCGACGGCATCTCGCGCATGTACTTTGAAGCGTTGTCGAAAAAGTACCATTTTTCCCTCCGCGACCCTGTGGAAAAGCTCTCCAAAGAGGTCATGGACGTCATTCTCTACGGTACAAAGGGCGAAAAGCTGGAGCTCCAGTACGACCAGCCGCGCGGCAAGGGAGTTTTGTATCAGGCGTTCGAGGGTATCATCCCCAACTTAGAGCGCCGCTACAAGGAGACGCAGAGCGACGGCGTGCGCGAGGAGTTAGAGTCCTGCATGAGCGAGTGCCCCTGCCCCACCTGCGGCGGCAAGCGGCTCCGCCGCGAATCTCTCGCGGTCACGGTCGGGGACCTTAGCATCAGCGACTACTGCGAAAAATCTGTCATCGATGCGCTCGACTTTGTGGATCAGCTGACGCTGACTGAGCAGCAAATGCGCATCGGCGAGCGCATTTTGAAGGAGATCAAAAACCGCCTCGGCTTCCTGCGCTCGGTAGGTTTGGAATACCTGACGCTCTCGCGCGCGAGCGCGACGCTCTCCGGCGGCGAAGCGCAGCGCATCCGTTTAGCGACGCAGATCGGCTCGAGCCTGATGGGTGTTCTCTATATCCTCGACGAGCCGTCCATCGGCCTGCACCAGCGCGACAACGACAAGCTGCTCGCCACCTTGAAACGTTTGCGCGACCTCGGCAATACGCTCATCGTCGTCGAGCACGACGAGGACACGATGCGCGCGGCGGACTACCTCATCGACATCGGTCCCGGCGCGGGCGCGCACGGCGGCCAGGTCGTGGCCTGCGGCACGCCGGCAGAGGTCATGGCGAACCCGAATTCCCTGACCGGCCAGTATTTGAGCGGAAAGAAAAAGATCGAAGTGCCGAAAGAGCGCCGAAAAGGCAACGGCAATTTCCTCACCGTGCGCGGCGCGCAGGAAAATAACCTCAAAAACCTCGACGTCTCGATCCCGCTCGGCACGTTCACGTGCGTCACGGGCGTGTCCGGCAGCGGCAAATCGTCGCTCGTCAACGAGATCATCTATAAAAAGCTCGGCGCGGACTTAAACCGCATGAAGGTCCACCCCGGCCGCTGTAAGGCTATCGAGGGCGAGGAATTCCTCGACAAGGTCATCTGCATCGACCAGAGCCCCATCGGCCGCACGCCGCGCTCCAACCCCGCAACGTATACGAATTTATTTAACGACATCCGCGACCTCTTCGCCTCGACCCCGGACGCGAAGGCGCGCGGCTATGCCGCGGGCCGCTTCAGCTTCAATGTCCGCGGCGGCCGGTGCGAGGCCTGCTCGGGCGACGGTCAGCTCAAGATCGAGATGCACTTCCTGCCCGATATCTATGTGCCCTGCGAGGTCTGCAAGGGCAAGCGCTACAACCGCGAAACGCTCGAGGTTCACTACAAGGGCAAGAGCATCGCGGACGTGCTGGAAATGACCGTGGAGGAAGCGCTCGAATTCTTCCGCGACCTTCCAAAGCTCGAAGCGAAGCTCCGCACGCTCAGCGAGGTCGGCCTCGGCTATATCCGCCTCGGCCAGTCGTCTACGACGCTCTCCGGCGGCGAGGCGCAGCGCGTCAAGCTCGCGACCGAGCTTTCTAAGCGCTCCACGGGGCGCACCATCTATATCCTCGACGAGCCGACCACGGGTCTCCACACGGACGATGTGAAAAAGCTCCTTGAGGTTTTGCAGCGCCTTGTCGACGCGGGCAACACCGTGCTCGTCATCGAGCACAATCTGGACGTCATCAAGTGCGCGGATTATCTGCTCGACCTCGGCCCCGAGGGCGGCAGCGGCGGCGGAACGCTCGTCACCTGCGGCACGCCCGAGGAGGTTGCCGCGTGCGAGCAGTCCTATACGGGCCAGTATCTCAGGAAAATGCTGCGTTAAGATTCACCCATCGCCCGTCCGCGCCGTAGAATGGCGCGAGGTGATGATATGCGGCTTTTACAGGACGGCGTTGTCGCGGCGCTCGCCGCCATCGGCTTAACGGCGGTGATCTTTCTGCTCGTTTCGGCCATCGTGCACCCGCGGCGGCGCGGCACCATCCCCGCCACGGCGGTCATAGAGACGTGCGGCGAGGCAAAGACGCTCGAATACACGGTGCGCGCGCTGCTGAGGTCGCGCTATGAAGAGGGCGGCTTTTCGCGCGTCGTCATCGTGGACTGCGGCCTTGCCGACGAGCCGCGCCGCGTGGCGGAGCTCTTGTGCCGCAGCGAATACGAGGTCTACCTCTGCCAAAGGGAAGAACTGACCGATTTTTTCACTTAGGAGACAGTTATGGGAGAAGAAACGACCATCATGGGCACGGTCCTGTCCGTCGTTTTCCAGAATGAGGAAAACGGCTATGCCGTGCTGCGCCTTGTGACGGATGACGGCGAGCTTTTAACGCTCGTTGGCTGCGTCCCCTGCGCGGCGCCGGGCGAAAATCTGACGGCGACCGGCTCGTTTTCCTCCCACCCGCAGTACGGCGAGCAGTTTTCCGCGAGCGAGGTCGAGCGGTATCTGCCGTCGAACGAGACGGAGATTTTAAACTACCTCGCTTCCGGCGTCGTGCGCGGCGTCGGCCCTGCGACGGCGGAAAAGCTCGTCACAAGATTTGGCATTGAAACGCTGCAGGTGCTCGAATCCGAGCCGGAAAAGCTCACGGCCATCAAGGGCATGACCGCCCGCCGTGCGCAGGAGATCTCCGCCGCGTTCAACGAGCAGATGGGCCTTCGCCGCGTGATGGAATTTCTGGCGCATTACGATCTGCCCGCCGCGCTCAGCGTGCCGCTCTACCGCCGCTTCGGCGCAAACGCCATGGCCGCGCTCGAGCGCAACCCGTACTTACTGTCCGACAGCGCGTTCGGCGTGGACTTCTCCGTCTGTGACGAGATCGCGCTCTCCATGGGCTTTGGCGGCGACGCGTCGCTCCGCACCGAGGCGGGACTTCTCTTCGAGCTTTCCCACAACCGCGAGGCGGGCGGGCATGTCTTCCTCCCGCGCGAAAAGCTGCTCGCCGCGACGGCCCAGCTTTTGGACTGCGATGTCGACGCGGTGGAAAAAAGCCTCGACGATCTCATCGCCCTCCACCGCGTCGTGCAGGAGGGTGTCGCGAACGTGACGGCCTGCTATTTGCGTCAGTCGTGGGAGGACGAGACCTATGTTGTCACGCGCATCGAGGCGATGCTCGCGGACAAGCCCGACGCCCTGCGCGGCGTCGAGCGCGTCATCAAAGAAATCGAGCGCGAGCAGGGCGTGCAGTACGCGCCGCTCCAGCGTCGGGCTGTCGAGCTCGCGGCAAAGGAAGAATTGCTGCTGCTGACCGGCGGTCCCGGCACGGGCAAGACAACGAGCGTGCGCGCCATCGTCGCGCTCTTCGAGCGCATGGGATTGAACGTTCTGCTCGCCGCCCCCACGGGCCGCGCCGCCAAGCGCATGGGCGAGCTCTGCGACCGCGACGCGCAGACCATCCACCGCATGCTCGGCATGACCTTCAACGACCAGACTGGCGAGGTGACGTTCACCAAAGGCGAAAAAGAACCGCTCGAGGCCGATGCGCTCATTGTGGACGAGACCTCGATGGTCGACCTCTCGCTGATGCGCGCGCTGCTCGCGGCGCTGCGTCCGGGCTGCCGCCTTGTGCTCGTCGGCGACCCCGACCAGCTTCCGAGCGTCGGCGCGGGGAACGTATTTTCCGACCTCATCCGCAGCGGGCGCATCGCGACTGTCGCCCTGCGCGACATTTTCCGTCAGGCCGAGCAGTCGATGATCGTGCGCAACGCGCACCTCGTCAACACCGGCATGCCGCCCAAGCTCAAAAACGCGGCGGCGAACGACTTTTTCTTCCTCCCCCGCCGCGACAGCGTGCGATTGGTCGAAACCGTGGTCGAGCTGTGCAAAACAAGGCTGCCCGACAAGATGGGCATCCCCGCGGACGAATTGCAGGTGCTCACCCCGACGCGCCGCGGCGACGCGGGCACGCGCTCGCTCAATTTCGCCCTGCAAGCTGCGCTGAACCCTCCAAAACCCGGCAAACAGGAGCGCCGCTTCGGCGAGCTCATCTTCCGCGAGGGTGACCGCGTCATGCAGACGCGCAACGATTACGACGTCGTCTGGCAGAAAGAGGACGGCACCGCCGGCACGGGCATCTTCAACGGCGATGTCGGCAAGATCGCAAAGATCGACCCGAGCGGCGAGCTTTTGGAGATCGTCTTCGACGACCGCACCGCGACCTACACGTCCGACATGCTCGCAGAGCTCGACATGGCCTACGCCATGACGGTACATAAGGCGCAGGGCAGCGAATACCGCGGCGTCGTGTTCGTCGGCGCGCCGTGTGCGCCGTCGCTGATGGTGCGCGGCGTGCTCTATACCGCCATCACCCGCGCGCGAGAGCTGCTCGTCATCGTCGGCGACGATTCCGCCGTGAACAAAATGGCGGAGAACGACCGCCGCAGCCGCCGCTACAGCGGCCTCAAGTGGCGGCTTCGGAAAGGTGGGGAGGAAAAATGAGCTTTTTGGAATCGCTCGCGTCCTTACTTTTTCCACCGCGCTGCGCGTTCTGTGGAAAACCCGGCGTTCACGGCGTGTGTTCTGAGTGTGAAAAGGCGCTCCCCTACTGCAAAACGCCGCTCCATGAGAGAGCGGAGATCGGCGCGTGCCTTGCCCCGCTCAAGTACGAGGGCATCGTGCGCGAGGCGCTGCTAAGCTACAAATTCCACGCGGGACAGAGCCGCTGCACGGGCTTTGGCGATGTTTTAGCGCAGGCCGCCGCCGAGCATTTCGGCGGAGAGTTCGATTTGGTTACCTACGTCCCCGTGTCGAAAAAGCGCAAACAAGAGCGCGGCTACGACCAGTCGTATCTGCTCGCGCGCGAGACCTGCCGCCACTGGAGCGTCGCGCCGGAAACGCTGCTGCAAAAGACGAAGGACAACGTCGCGCAGTCGTCGCTTTCGTCCCGTGAGGAGCGGCAGAAAAACGTCGTCGGCGCATACGTTGCCGTCAATGAGGACAAGATCAAAGGCAAGCGCATCCTGCTCATCGACGACATCCTTACCACCGGCGCCACGCTCCGCGAAGCCGCGAGAGTTTTACGGGAAGCTGGCGCGGAAAAAGTCATCTGCGCCACCCTCGCCGCGGCGGACGAAGACTAAAGTCTTCAAAAAAGAGGCGACGCCTCTTTTTTGAGAAAGTTTCGCTGCGCTTCGTGCCTCACAGGTTCGACACGCGCTCCGCGCAAAGTGTTTTTACCCACGTACACGCCGCGGGTAAAAACGATTCAAATGTTTCGCGTCTGCGGACGCGAAAATCAGCGGTGCAGGGGTATGTTTTTCCTTATTTTTCCCTGATACCGTGCGGAAAATCGCGCACAATGCTATTGCAAACTCAATTTCGAGCCGTTATAATAAAAACATCATGGGAAAGTATGAGCATCGCTCATTTTAGTTTTCAGAAAAATAAGAGGTAACACGCTATGTTTTCTTTTACCAAAGACATCGGCATGGATCTGGGCACCGCGTCGGTGCTGATCTACATTAAGGATAAAGGCATCGTGCTTAACGAGCCCTCGGTCGTGGCGCTCGACAAGAACACCGGCAAGCTCTTAAAGGTCGGCGCGGACGCGCAGGCCATGCTGGGCCGCACGCCGGGCAACATCATCGCCATCCGTCCCCTGCGCGAGGGCGTGATCTCCGACTACGAGGTCACCGAGCGCATGATCAAGGAATTTCTGCACAAGGTCATGGGCTTCCAGCTCTTCAAGCCGCGCATTATCATCTGCGTCCCCTCCGGCATCACCGAGGTCGAGGAGCGCGCGGTCATCGACGCGGGCATTCAGGCCGGCGCGCGCCGCGTCTACCTCATTGAAGAGCCTGTCGCCGCCGCCATCGGTGCGGGCATCGACATCACCCAGCCCGAGGGCCACATGATCATCGACATCGGCGGCGGTACGTCCGATATCGCGGTCATTTCGCTCTCCGGCGTCGTCGAGTCGTCCTCTATCAAGATCGCGGGCGACCAGTTCAACGAGGCCGTCGTCAAGTATATGCGCCGCAAGCACAACCTGCTCGTCGGCGAGCGCACGGCCGAGCAGATGAAGATGCAGATCGGCTGCGTCTTCCCGCCGGAAGAGGAAATGACGATGGAGGTCAAGGGCAGAAGCCTTATCACGGGCCTTCCCGAGCTCATCTCCGTCTCGTCTGCGGAAATGCTTGAGGCCTTTGAAGAGCCCGTCGAGCGCATCATGGAGGAGGTCCACCTCGTGCTTGAAAAGACCCCGCCCGAGCTCGTGGCCGATATCTCGAACAACGGCATCGTCATGACCGGCGGCGGCAGCTTAGTCCGCGGCTTTGATAAGCTCGTCACCGCCCGCACCGGCATCCACGCCATGGTGGCCGAGAACGCCATCCAGTGCGTGGCCGAGGGCACGGGCAAGAGCCTCGACAGCATTCAGGACATGCAGGACGGCACGATGAACCTGAGCCGCCGCAAGCAGATCAACTAAGAAAATTCGGGAGGATATTATGGCGGTCTTATCAAATCTCCAGCCGGAAAAGGTATTCTACTATTTTGAAAAGCTCTGCTCCGTTCCCCACGGCAGCGGAAATACGAAGAGAATCAGCGACCTGTGCGTCGGCTTTGCGAAGGAATTGGGCCTTAAATACCGTCAGGAGGCGTGCAACAACGTCATTATCTGGAAGAACGGCTCTTGCGGCTATGAAAACGCCGCGCCCATTATCTTGCAGGGCCATATCGACATGGTCTGCGCCAAGACCGAGGACTGCACCAAGGACATGACGCGCGACGGGCTCGACGTCCGTACCGACGGCGAATGGGTCTGGGCAGACAAGACGTCGCTTGGCGGCGACAACGGCATCGCCGTTGCGATGATCCTCGCGATTTTATCCGACGAAACGCTCCCCCATCCCCCCATCGAGGCGGTCTTCACCGTCGACGAGGAGGTCGGCATGTACGGCGCATTCGCGCTGGACTGCTCGGACTTGAAGGGCAAAAAGCTTTTGAACCTCGACTCTGAGGAAGAGGGCGTTTTCACCGTATCCTGCGCGGGCGGCGTGCGCCTTGACTGCGCGCTCGAACTCAAGCAGGAGCGCGCGGCGGATATGACCGGCTACCGCGTGACGATCTCGGGTCTCAAGGGCGGCCACTCCGGCATGAACATCAATCAGGGCCGCGGCAACGCCAACTGCCTGATGGCGCGCACGCTGTATAGCGCGATGGAGCGCTGCCCGTCGCTGCGCGTGCATGAGCTGACGGGCGGCGAGTTCGACAACGTCATCTGCCTGAGAAACGACGCGCTCGTCGCGCTCTCCGCGTCCGACGCGCCCGCGTTCGAGGCGTTCATCAAGGAATTCGACGCAACGCTTAAAAATGAGTACGCCGTTACCGACGGCGGCATTTCCCTTGTGTGCGAAAAGGCTGACGTTCCGGCCGCGTTCTCCGCAGCGGACACGTCGAGACTGCTGCATGTGCTCCTTGCCCTGCCGCAGGGCGTGCAGGAGATGAGCGCCGACTTCCCCGGTCTTGTGCAGACTTCTCTCAACCTCGGCGTGATGCGCACGGACGAGCACGGCGTGAAGTGCTCCTTCTCCGTCCGCTCCTGCATCGCCTCGCAGAAGCAGATGCTCATTCAGCGCGTGAAGGCCATCGTCGAGTATGCCGGCGGCACCGTGGGCGAGCGCAGCAACTATCCCGGCTGGCAATACGACCGCGATTCTGCCCTCCGCAAGGAGATCGAAGCGGTCTACCGCGACCTCACCGGCCACGACGGGAAGATCGAAGCCACCCACGGCGGCCTTGAGTGCGGACTCTTCATCGAAAAGATCCCCGGCCTCGACGCGCTGTCCATGGGACCGGAGCTGCACGATGTGCACTCGGTGAACGAGCGGCTGAACGTCGCCTCGACGGAGAGGGTTTACAAACTCGTTTGTGAAGTTCTCAGGAGAAGTAAATAAGTTCCCGCTACGCGGGAGCTGATGGTTTCCCCTGCACAGGGGAACGAAACAAAGGGGCCATTCTCTTTCGCGAAAGAGAATGGCCCCTTTGGAACCCCAAGAGAAAGGCTTTTGATTGGCAGTCTCAGGTTTGAATAACCTTTATGCCTTCGGAGTGGGAATGCCTGCGCGCGGCGCTGCCGCGTTTAGAGCTGCAAGACGACTTGCCTCTGCTTCTACTATCCGCTGCCGCTCTGCCTGTCTCGTAGTAGTACAGACTAATTTCCGCCTACCGGAGTACTCATCAATGCGGCGAGCGCAGCAATGCCGCATTCGGTAAGCAGTCTGCCGCCGGACAAACGTCACACGCGCCTCACGACAGTAAGGCGCGGTTGCAAGACGTAGCGACTCGCAGAAGATTTATGGCGAAGCCATGTACACCGCACCCGATTCCGCAGGCCGAGTAGTTCTTCAAGCCCCAGACCGGCAATGTCGGGGGTCGAGGGGGGACGCCCCTCGTCTTTCTCTGGGGGATTCAAAAGGGGTATTCTCTTCGGAAAGAGAATACCCCTTTTGGTGCCGCGGCGTGCGCGCCGCGATTGAACCCGCGCCCTGTGGGCGCGAAAAAAGGAGCCTCAAAAGAGGCTCCTTTTTCAGTGGCATTAGCCATTATATCCAAAGAAGTTATTGAAGAAATCCCAGGGATTGGAGTAGTAGCCGTTGCCGCCATTGCCGTACCCGCCGTTACCATTGTAGCTGTTGTCGGTGCTCTGGTCGGAGGAACTCGTCTCCGTCGTCTCGGGGGCTGCATCGAAGGTGAGCTCTACCTCGATCGTCTTACCCTCGCGGTAGACGGTCAGCGTCACGGTGTCGCCCGCGCTGTAGCTCTTCTTGGCCGCGACGAGGTCTTCATAGGATGCAATATCCTTGTCGTCCATCTTCGTGATGACGTCGCCGAGCTTGAGCCCCGCCTTGTCGGCGGCGCTGTCCGGGTCAACGGAGCAGACGAAGACGCCCTCGGTCACGTCGTAGCGGTACTGCTGCGCCATCTGCGCGGTCATCGTCTGCGGCGTGATGCCCATGTAAGCCTTGTTGGTCACATAGCCGTTGGTCATGATGTCCTTGACGAGCGACACGACGTCGTTGATGGGAATGGCAAAGCCGATGCCCTCCACGGTGGTGTTGGAATAGCTCGAATACTTGGCGGACACGATGCCGATGACCTCACCGTAGCTGTTGAAGAGCGGGCCGCCGGAGTTGCCGGGGTTGATGGAGCAGTCGACCTGGATCATGTTGAACGGCGTGCCGTCAACATTGATGGCGCGGTTGACGCAGGAAACGATGCCCTCGCTCATCGAGAACGTCAGTTCGCCGAGCGGGTTGCCGACAGCGGCGACGGATTCGCCGATGGCAACCTTGCTCGAGTCGCCCAGCACCACGGGCGTTGCGCCCGTCACGTCGATCTTGAGAACGGCGATGTCGTAGTCCTCATCGCTGCCGATGACGGTCGCGTCATACGTTTCGCCGTTGTAGAGCGTCACCTCCACGCTGCTCGCATCGCTCACAACATGGTGGTTCGTGAGAATGTAGCCGTCCTGCGTGATGAAAAAGCCCGTGCCGCTCGCGGCGGTCTGTACGGTCTGGCCGAAGTAGTTCGTGGTGGCGGAGACGTTGATGGACACCACGCTGTTGACGTTAGAGGCATAGACCTCCGACATCGACATCTGCGTCTTGCCGTCGACCTTGACGGTTTGCACCTGCGCGACCTCGCGGTCGCTGACCTGAACGCTCGTCTTGTTGACCTTGGTCGCAGCGCCGCTCACGCCTGCGCCGATGAAGCCGCCGACGAGCGCGCACACCAGCGCCAGCGCCACGATCTTGCCGGAAAGACCGCTGCCGCCCTTCTTCTTCGGGCTGCCGCCGGGATTCTTATCCCACGGGTCTTCGGCGTAGTTCTTCGTGTCGATCGGGGCGTTGGGGTTCTGCTCGTCGCCCTTGCGATAGCTGTAGTGATACAGGTTGTTTTCGTCTTCGTACATGATGATGACCTCCTATGGACTGAGACCCTTGCTTGCAGCCTCTTTGCTTTCGATGATGCTATCATAGGGCATATTTATGTATATTTCTTGAACGCTATTTGACGATTTCTTAAATTCCCGATGACTTTTTTAAGAATCTGTGATAATCGCGTGATTCCCCTTGCGCTTTCCTTTCCGTCATAATAAAATGAAACGCGACTTGAGAAAAAGGAGGCGGCGCACATGCTTCGCATCGACAATCTGAAGCTCCCCGTGGGGGCAAAGGAAGACAAGCTGCGCGCGGCCTGCGCTCACGCGCTGCGCGTGAGCGAGGAGGCGCTCGTCTCTGTCAAGCTCCTGCGCCGCTCCATCGACGCGCGCGAGGGCGTGAAGCTCGTCTGCTCCTGCGCGGTCGAGGTCAAAAACGAATCCGGCGTTTTACGGCGCTGCAAGAATAAGAATGTGCAGCCCTACGCGCCGAAGAAATATACGCCGCCCGCGCCTGTTTCAGCGCCGGAGGTCTCCCCTGTCGTTATCGGCGCGGGGCCCGCGGGCCTTTTCTGCGCGCTGCTGCTGGCCCGCTGCGGCGCAAGACCCATTTTATTAGAGCGCGGGCGCGCGGTCGAGCAGCGAAAGCGCGACGTCGAGCACTTCTGGCGCACGGGCGAGCTTGATCTGACCTCGAACGTGCAATTTGGCGAAGGCGGCGCGGGCGCATTTTCCGACGGCAAGCTCAACACCGGCACAAAGGACCTGCGCCACGGCTATATTTTAGAGGAGTTCGTCCGTTTCGGCGCGAGCGAGGATATTTTAGTCGACGCCAAGCCCCATGTCGGCACTGACAAATTATATGTGGTGCTGCAAAATCTCCGCCGCGAGATCATCGACCGCGGCGGCGAAGTTCGGTTTTCCCACAAGGTTGTGGATATCGAGCAGAACAGCGGCAGCGTCACGGCGCTGCGCGTGAGCGCCCCCGAGGGGGAGTACACGCTGCCCACAAAGCACGTCGTGCTCGCGCCCGGCCACAGCGCGCGCGATACGTTCGAAATGCTGCAAAAGCGCGGCGTGCCGATGGAGCCCAAGCCCTTTGCCGTCGGCGTGCGCATCGAGCACCGCCAGCGCGACATGGACTTAGCGCAATATAAGGAGGCGGCGGGCCGCTGCGGCCTCCCACCCACGTCGTACAAGCTCTCCTGCCACACGGAAAAGGGGCGCGGCGTGTTCTCGTTCTGCGTCTGCCCCGGCGGCGAGGTCGTCGCCGCCGCGTCGGAGGAAAAGCGCGTCGTGACAAACGGCATGAGCGAATTTGCGCGCGACGGCGAGAACATCAACGGCGGACTTTTGGTCTCCGTTACGCCGGAGGATTTCCCGTCCGGCGATACCCTCGCGGGCGTCCAGTTCCAGCGCGAGCTGGAGGACGCGGCCTACCGCCTTGGCGGTGGAAATTACGCCGCCCCCGCCCAGCGGGTCGAAGATTTCCTCGCCCACCGTCCGTCAACGGGCGCGGGAAAGGTCGTGCCGACCTATCTTCCCTCCGTCCGCTGGTGCGACCTGCACGGCTGTCTCCCGCCCTTTGTGTGCGAGGCGCTCGAAGAGGGGATCCCGATGCTGGGGAAAAAGCTCAAGGGCTTCGATTCTCCCGACGCCGTCCTGACGGCGGTGGAGACGCGCTCTTCGTCGCCTGTGCGCATCGTGCGCGATAACAGTAGTTTTCAATCCGCCCTGCGCGGTCTATATCCCTGCGGCGAGGGCGCGGGCTACGCCGGCGGCATCATGAGTGCCGCGGCCGACGGCCTGCGCGTCGCAGAAATGATTTTGGAGGAATTGAACCATGAATGAAAAAATCGGCGTCATCATCGACTTCCTGACTCCGGCATACGAAAAGACGCTGCGCGACACCGCCGCGCGCTGCGGCTACGACATCGTCTTCTTCCCCTCGTCCAGGGCGGCGGAGGGCAATGTGGACGACTGCACGATCCTCTACGGCCATCCGTCCCAGCGCGTCATCGCGGGCGCACGCAATCTCAAGTGGTACGCGAGCTGCTGGGCGGGCGTGGACCGCTTCTGCCGCGACGACCTGTATCAGAATCCCGACTGCCTGCTGACGAACGCCTCGGGTGCTTACGGTACGACCATTGCCGAGCATTCCGTCATGGTCTCGCTGATGCTGCTGCGCCGCCAGATGGAGTACACCGAGATCATCCGCGAGGGCGATTGGCGCGTGCTCCCGGGCGGTATCCATTCGCTCCACGGCGCGCGCGTCACGTGCCTCGGCACGGGCGACATCGGCACGGAATTTGCCCGCCGCGTGCGCGCGTTCCATCCCGCGAGCCTGACCGGCGTCAGCCGCAGCGGCCGCGCGAACGCGGACTTTGACGCCGTCCACCCCGTCACGGAGCTCGATCAGCTCCTGCCCGAGACTGACCTTCTCTTCATGTCTCTCCCCTCGGTGAGCGACACGGTGAACATCCTGAACGCAGAGCGCATGGCGCTGCTCCCGAAAGGCGCTTACGTCGTCAACGTTGGCCGCGGCACGGCCATCGATCAGGACGCGCTGATCAAAGCGCTGGATTCCGGGCACCTCGCCGGTGCGGCGCTCGATGTCGTCGTGCCCGAACCGCTGCCTGCGGATCATCCGCTGCGCAAGGCCAAGAACCTCCTGCTCACGCCGCACGTCGCGGGCAACATGACGCTCGGCTACACCTGCGAGCGCAACGTGCAGCTCTTCTGCGAGAACCTTGAAAATTACGCCGCGGGCCGCCCGATGCATCACCTCGTCGACCGCAGAAAGGGCTATTAAACCGCGTCGCGTTCCGCCGCTTTTCCGGTGGGCGCAGCACATAAAAAGGTAGCAATATGAAAAATTCCCGCATCAAAAACGGTATCATGCGCATTGTGCAGGGTATCATCATCGGCGCGGGCGCGATTTTGCCGGGCATCTCCGGCGGCGTGCTCGCAGTCGTATTCGGCATCTACCGCCCCGCGATGGAGCTGCTCACGCACCCCAGGCGCGCGCTTCAACGCTACTGGCGGATGCTGCTCGCCGTCGGCATCGGCTGGGCGATCGGCTTTTTGGGCGGCGGCAGCGTGATCCTTGCGCTGTTTCACCAGTCGGAAACCGTCGCCACGTGCCTCTTCATCGGGCTCATCCTCGGCACGCTGCCCGACCTCTGGCACGAGGCGGGTACGCAGGGGCGCAGCAACGGCTCGTACATCTCCCTGATCGTCAGCTTCCTCGCCCTGTTCGGCGCGCTGATGGCCGTCAAGTTCAGTTCATTTGCCGAGATGCCCGCAAACTTCTGGGGCTTTCTCTTCTGCGGCGTGCTGTGGGGCTTCAGCTTCATCATCCCGGGGATGACGTCGTCGTCCATCCTGATGGCGGTCGGCCTTCTCACGCCGCTGATCGACGGCATCGCGCAGCTTGATTTCACCGTGCTCGTCCCATGGGGGCTTGGCATGGTCGGCGTGATGGCGCTCTTTGCCCGTATCGTGAGCAGGCTCTTTGATACGCACTACTCGATCGCTTGTCACGCCGTCATCGGCATCGTGCTTGCCTCCACGCTCATCATCATTCCGACGGACTTTGCCTCGACAGCGGAGATGGTCTGGAGCGTCGCGTGCGCCATCCTCGGCGCGGTGCTTGCGTATTTTGGCAGCAAGCTCCAGCCGCAGGAAGACGCGGAGATTGAGGCGAAATAAAAGCAGATACAAAAAGCTGACGGTCAAAAGATCGTCAGCTTTTTACGGTATCATCATTTGTGAGCGCTTCGCTTTTGCGCTTGCGCTTGTAGTGGTACATCATCCGGTCGGCGCGTTTGATCGTATCCTCTACGCTGCCGAGCACCGGATTGAAGCACGCATAGCCGACCGACACGTGCGGCAGGTGCTCGTTTTTCACTCGCTGTGCCGTCAGCTCGCGCAGGAATTCCGAAAGATACTTTTCCGCCGCCGTGTCGGAGATTTGCGCGATGACGCAGAATTCGTCGCCGCCGATGCGGTAGCAGTAGCCGACCTTGGAGAACACGGCGTGGATCGTGCTGCCGACCTCGGCAAGCACCGCGTCGCCCACGCCATGGCCAAAGGTGTCGTTGACGGACTTGAACTCGTCCACGTCGAAATAGTAGATGACTGCGTGCCCGCGCAACGAGGCGAGACGGCTCTCATAGCTGCGGCGGTTCAGAAGACGAGTCAGCGTGTCGATTTTCTGCGTGAGCTCGGAATACAGGATGTAAACCATCAGAACATCGATGTAGCGGCGCGCGCTCGCTGGCAAACCGCGCGCGTTCCGTGTCAAATATAACGC
>OJRB01000430.1_pt1 | contig 25753 bp, 13 predicted proteins | sample 1599061 | NCBI WGS metagenome assembly OJRB01 (sample SAMN03922522, study PRJEB24848) | human gut metagenome | isolation source: stool sample | host: Homo sapiens | place: Germany | collected 2010-02 | reverse complement strand
ATACCCATATTTTGCGCAGCGGTATGCCGGGATTACCGGCTTCGGACCTTTATTGGTTTTAACCCTAAATTTTTATTTGGCTTTTGCCAGGTCTTTGATGACTTCTGACGCAATGATCAGGCCCACTACGGACGGTACAAAGGCGTTGGAACCTGGAATGTCTCTGCGCTCGGTACACTTATGCGCAGCTCCCGGCGGGCAGATGCAGTGATTGCGGCAGCTGATGGACATATCCTCGATGGGTCTGGTCGGCTGCTCTTTGGAATATACTACCTTCAGCTTCTTTACGCCGCGCTTTTTTAACTCCCGGCGCATGACCTTGGCCAGCGGGCAGACAGAGGTCTTGTAAATATCGGCTACTTCAAACATGGCCGGATTTAACTTATTTCCGGCGCCCATGCTGCTGATGATCGGTACATGCTTCTCCTGTGCCTCCATAACCAGCTGCAGCTTTGCGGTTACCGTATCCACTGCGTCAATCACATAGGAATACTGGGAAAAATCGAAATCATCCTTGGTCTCCGGCAGATAAAAGCATTTGTGGGTGGTTACCTTACAGTCCGGATTGATGTCATGGATTCGCTCTTCCATCACATCCACTTTGTATTTTCCTACTGTTTTTCTGGTTGCGATAATCTGACGGTTTAAGTTGGTCAGACATACCTTATCGTCATCGATTAAGTCAATGGCTCCGACTCCGCTTCGCACCAGCGCCTCTACCGCATAGCCGCCAACTCCGCCAACGCCAAATACTGCAACTCTGGACTGGGCCAGACGCTCCATGGCTTCTTTTCCAAATAATAATTCTGTTCTTGAAAACTGATTTAACATTGTATCTACCTTTCTTTTGTTACATATCCCTGTTCTGTTCCTGACAGAGGAAGCTGCGCATCTGTCCTATGACATTCCAGCCGCGAATCAGGCCAGGTGCACCAACACCATATACACGACCGTACCCACGGTAATACTCAAAATAGAACTCTTTCTCCAGAGATGGACTGCTGCTGTCACCGCAACACCGACAAGCAGAATCAGATTGTTCTGACATGCAGACTCCGGAATGCTCTTTAAGCAGTATACCACAAGAGTCGCCATAATTGCCATAGGAAATACATTTCCCAGGTACTCAATCCGTTTCGGGAGTTCTTTCTTATTTAATAAAAGAAATGGCAGAGCCCGCAGGCCGAATGTCAGCACGGCCGGAACCAGAATCGACAATAAAATATGAATCGGTCTCATTACATGCATTCCTCCCTCAGACGGTCTTTCCGGCAGCAGAATCCACGGACACATTTTTTTCATCAATAACTGCCATGGAACCGCGCCCGCCCGGAGTAAATACCAGTAAAAGTGCCGTTGTCACCATCAGGGACGGCAGCATGAAACGTGATGCCCCAAAAATCAGGAGAAATACCACCGCACTGATTCCACCGATCACAGCCGGAGCGTGATTCTCACTCTTCTTCCACTGATCAATCAGAATGGTCACAAACAAAGCTGTCATACAGAAGTCCACACCCTCAAAATCAAAGGGAATGATCTGCCCCAGCAATGCTCCTGCCAGCGTTCCAACCAGCCAGTAGGCACGGCTGAGCCATGCGATATCAAACATGATCTGATGATAATCCAGATCTTTTGGGTATTCCAGGGAACAATACAGGGCGTAGGTCTCATCCGTCAGGGAAAAGATCATGTAGGGATAGCATTTTCCCATGCTCTTAAACTCTTTTAAGAAGGTCACGCCATAAAACATATGGCGGCAGTTCATGGTCAGGGCCGTAAGCGCAATGGTAATAATGCCCGCTCCCGCAGAAAGAAACGATACGATCACAAACTGAAACGCACCGGTATAGACCGTGAGACTGACCATATAAGCCCAATAAAAGGGAAATCCGGCCTGGTTCATCATAATTCCGAACGCCATGCTCAAAAATAAATAGCTGAACATAATCGGAATGGTCTTTACCAGTGCGTATTTCAATTCTCGGTTCATCGGCAGGATCCTCAGCTTTCGTATATTTGAACGGAATTATAAGGCAATTAACCTACCATGTCAATATGTATTACAAAATCAAGCTTAGTACATTATAATAAATCGTCATAAACAGAATGTTGCCTAGCATTTTCCTCTCAAAAGCAGACCCCAAAAACTGTCTGAATTCTGCAGCTGTCACGTGGTAAACCACAAGAGAAAGTAAAATCGAAATCAGAACTGCCGTCACCACCTGTATCCCACATACTAGAATGAGGACCAGAATCAGAAGTAATGACCAGAGATGCGAAAACAACTGGATGATTTCCTTTCCTCTGTTTTCCATTGCCGGAAGCGGCGCAAATCCGGCCTTTTTCAGCGGGGTCTCCCAGTTTTACTCTTATCTGTTCGACGGCCGCAGCAACCGCATCATGCGCTGTGTCTTTGATGTACTCTCTGAAACCGAGGACCATCGCTATAAAATTATGATGTATATGAATTACAAAGATTTTCAGAATTACCAGAACTGTGAAAATACCTACTATGGCTACATTGAACATTACGATGCCATGACCCACATTACCCTGACGAACCAAGATACGCCCATGGAAAAGGCCAGCGTTCAGGTACTGGCCTCCTATCTGGATTGCGACACCAAGTGGGGACTCTTCAACGGCTTTTCCTCCCGCCCCATGATGCCGATTGCCATTAAGATGCTGCTGTCAAAAACACGGCTGAAGGAGGATGAAGATCTGATCCGACTGTTAAAAGTTTCCAGGGAAGATGTGCGGCTTTTGAAACTCTACAATATGCTGTCTGTGACCTGATCTTCCCAAATGCTCCTTTCAGAAATGTTAGCATTGACCAACCGCTGCTCTATTGAGTAGAATAGGCAAAAGATAAGGGAGTAGTCGCCAGGCACCAGCCTGGAGCAGGGTCAACATACTGATGCATCCGCATCTGGTTCTGCTTAATGCATAAAGATATTGCAAATGATGAGACTTGTCTGCAGGATTTTTTCTGCAGACGGGTCTCTTTTTGTATGATTCGGAAATTGCGTTTTATCATGCGGCATTCCACATAAAATGTATGAAAGAAACAGGAGGGTTTTCCTATGTCACTGATTGAATTATTTCTTCTGGCGGTAGGCCTGTCCATGGATGCTTTTGCAGTTTCCGTCTGCAAGGGTCTTTCCATGCAGAAGCTGCGTGTGAAGCACGCGCTCATCATCGGTCTGTATTTTGGCGGTTTCCAGGCGCTCATGCCCTGGATTGGCTATGTACTGGGAATCCGTTTCCAGGGGGCCATCAAAGCCTATGATCACTGGATCGCGTTCATCCTGCTCGGCATCATTGGTTTTAATATGGTGAAGGAATCACTGGACAAGGAAGCGGAATCCTGCGATGCTTCCATTGATGTCAAAACCATGCTGATGCTTGCCATTGCCACCAGCATTGACGCACTGGCAGTCGGCGTCACCTTCGCTTTTCTGGATGTTCAGATCCTGCCGGCAATCAGCTTTATCGGCTGTACCACCTTCATCATTTCCGTCATTGGCGTGAAGGTCGGCACTGTATTTGGAGCCCGGTACAAATCAAAAGCAGAACTGACCGGCGGCATGATTCTGATCGTGATCGGTCTCAAGATTCTGATCGAGCACCTGTTCTTTTAGGGAACCGGTGCTTTATTTTTTTCGTTTTTTATGGATTTGACACGCTGAAGCTTGTTTTTGCTATACTTTTTTTCCTGATTATGGTATCATTTTTTCGTATTTTATCACGAAAGAAAGGTATCCCTATGTTAAACACGATCGAATCCATCAACAATGTGATCAACAATTTCATCTGGGGAGTTCCTGCCATGATCTGCATCATCGGCGTCGGCCTTTACTTAAGCTTTGGCCTGCGCTTCCTGCAGATCCGCAAATTCCCTTACGCAATCCGCGTCACCATCGGACGTATTTTCCGCAAGCGTGATGCCTCCGACGGTGCCATGACCCCGTTCCAGGCGGTCTGTACAGCGCTGGCTGCTACCGTCGGCACCGGAAACATTGCCGGTGTGGCAGGCGCCATTGCCATCGGCGGCCCGGGCGCAGTCTTCTGGATGTGGATTTCCGCAGTTCTTGGCATGTGTACCAAATTCTCCGAGGTAACCCTGGCAGTTCATTTCCGCGAAACTAATAAGAACGGTGATCTGGTCGGCGGCCCTATGTACTACATCAAAAATGGCCTTGGCCCGAAATGGCACTGGCTGGCGGTTCTCTTCTCCACCTTCGGTGTTCTGACGGTGTTCGGAACCGGAAACGCAACCCAGGTCAACACCATCACCACCGCAATTAACTCCGCCTTGGAAAACTACCAGCTGATCAACGAACAGAGCCATCCGGTTGTCTGCCTGGTGATTGGAGTCATTCTTGCAGCTTTGGTTGCCCTGGTACTCTTAGGTGGTGTGAAACGAATCGGAAACGTGGCAGAAAAGCTGGTTCCGTTCATGGCACTCCTGTATATCCTGCTGGCCCTGGGTGTGGTACTGCTCCACGCAAACCGCATTCCGTTAGTCTTCTCCATGATCTTTGAGGGCGCATTCAACCCGCAGGCGGTGACCGGCGGCATCATCGGAAGCTTCTTTACCAGTATGAAGCGCGGTGTCTCCCGCGGTATCTTCTCCAATGAGGCTGGCCTTGGTACCGGTTCCATTGCCCACGCCTGCGCTGATACCAAGAAACCGGTAAAACAGGGCTTCTTTGGAATCTTTGAGGTATTTACCGATACCATCGTGATCTGCACCTTAACGGCACTGGTTATCCTTTGCAGCGGCGTTCCGGTTCATTACGGACAGGCAGCTGGCGCAGAGCTGACCATCTCCGGCTTCACCTCTACTTACGGAAGCTGGGTATCCATCTTTACCGCCGTGTCCATGTGCTGCTTCGCTTTCTCCACCATCATCGGATGGGGACTGTACGGCGCGCGGTGCATCGAGTTTATCTTTGATGAAAAGATTATCAAGCCCTTCATGGTAGCCTACTCTCTGGTGGCCATCCTTGGTGCTACGGTAGATCTGGGGCTCTTATGGAGCATCGCAGATACCTTTAACGGACTGATGGCCATCCCGAACCTGATCGGTGTGTTCCTGCTGTCCGGAACGGTATTCAGACTGACAAAAGAATATTTTGAGACGGAAGGAAAGAATGCATAATTTCTGCCCTTCCAAATAGAACTCATCTAAAAATCGGGAACAGATTCCGTCTGGAATCCACTCCCGATTTTTTAGTCTAATGAAATCTCCTGAAAACCATTTGAAGTCAGCACAGTTACTTTGCGGAATCCGCATTCATACGCAATCCGCTGTGCCTGATCAAACGCGTTGGCGATGGTGTCCGCGCTGTGGCTGTCGGAATTGATCATGATACGGCCGCCCATGGCGTGAAGTTCTCTTAAGAGAACCGGATTCGGGTATGGCGCGGTGCGGTAGCCGCGGGATATGGCACCGGTATTCATTTCAAATGGAAGTCCCTGGCCGTTCAGCTTTTTCATGGCAGCCAGCGCCGGTTCCAGATAGGCGTCCTTTGTTTCATCAAAGTGCTTATAGCCTTCGTTGAACTTTGTGAGCAGGTCAAAATGTCCGACCCAGTCGCAATGGAGTTTATCGTACACGGTGGACTCCAGTTCAAAATAATCCCGGGCAAAGGCATACCAGTCGCCGTTCCAGAGACGCTTTACCGCGCTCACCAGCTTTTCTTCCGTATCATCCACGGTTATCGGCTCTCCGTTTTTCAGCACACAGTGAGTAGAACCAATGGCATAATCGTCTGCCTGCTGCACCGGCCCCAGCGTATCCAGCTCAATGCCAATGTAAAGATTCATTTTTCCGGCATAATCTTCCTTCAGCTTCCGCAATTCCTTTTTGTATGCCTCCAGAATTTCATCCGACATGCCAAAGCCCGGCTCGTACATGGAAAAATCCGCATGGCCGGAAATACCAAAATCGGTCAGGCCCATACGGTATGCCGCTTCCACCATCTGGCGGGGAGTGCTTTTGCCGTCACAGTAAGTTGTGTGTGTATGAAAATCCGCGCGTAGCTTCATAAAATATTCGTCCCTTCCTCTGTTTTCTCATATCATGCTGCCTATCCGGCATAATAAAGCTGCTCAAAACAATCATTCTCGCTGACACCGTGGATTTTCCACTCCCAGCCATCCGCGTCTTTCGTCACCGGAATGCGGCAGGTACGTCCATCCTTCAGTTTCGTCTCTGCAAAGCTTTCGCCATCGGTTGCGGTAATCACGAAAGAAGTGCCGACCGGCATGGTTTCCTGCTTTTCAGAGCCGGATTCCAGAACGGTCACATCCAGATCACGGGTGGACACCAGGGTGATCGGATTTTCATGGCTCATGGTGCCAAGGCGAAACAGCGTGTCATCGGTTTCCGGCATGCCATCCGCACCCACATGGTATTCCTTGTAAGCACTGTAGGTTCCCAGCACATCCAGCCGGTTCCACAAAAGAAAGCTGTCCGGGTCGGTAATCGGAGATCCGGACCAGCTGCTTTCCGTAAAGCCCACATAAGCCGGTGTGCCGGTGGTTAAATCAAAGACATTGATATAATGACTGTCATTATCTGACTGATGCTGCAGATACAGATACGTCTTGCCATCTTCTGTATGGATCACATAGCCCTCTGAGGAATAACCGCCGCTGGCACCATAATCCTGATCAATCAGGGATGCGGTACTGAAGGAAACCGCTCCGCAGGTCACCGTGATGGCACCGCCGGTTCCATACTCGTCCCGCTCGACCTCATAGCTGACCGCTTCCTTTTTCCCGTTTCCGTTTACATCCGCTTCGACCGTTCCGTATTCCGGAAGTTCCTTCACATAGGAGGTTTTCCCGGTTTCATACTGCTTCTCAAACCATTCCGCATGTTCCGCAAATGGAATTTCCACAGTGACTGGCCCTGCCGCATACGGGGCGATGTCATACTGATTAAACCAGATAATCACGCCATCATTCGTCAGAAACCACTGTACCGGGCCGTAGTCGGCATCTCCTCCATAAAACATGGCTTTTACCATATCCTGATAGCCTTCAAAAAACATATTCGGGTCATTGTCTTCCGCCAGTTTTTTGAGAACCTCATCGTAAACGCCATCGTAATCCTTCACAATATCCTTCAGGGAGAGTTCCTTTCCCGTCTGTGTATCGTAAGTGATTCCGGTAATAAAAGTGTTCGGGTGCGCTCCCCCCATCCAGCTGTAATCTGTCTGCATCAGGCACAGCACCGTTTCATCCGCACGGACTGCCGTCATGGTAAGCTCAGACTCCCAGCCATTTTCCATCATCTCTGGTTCATCCTGGTACATCTGTCTTGCGTCGCCCTTGTTCTCTGCCATAAAGGATTTCTGACTGTCCAAATTTTTCTGATTCAGCGCATCCAGTACCTTCTGCAACGCTGCATGCTCTTCATCCAGAATGTGGACCTGGGAAGTTTTTGTGCTGATCAGGTTGTGCTTGTCCTGCCAGTCATTGTCATACTCGGTGGTAATCTCCAGAGGCAGCGCCGCGGACTTTTCATTCTGTGCATCCGCTTTGTTTGCGCTTTCCTGTGTGGCCTCTTCTTTTGTTTCCGGAACGGTGATTTCTTGTTCTGATCCATTCTCCGCCCCGGAAATTGTCTCCATACTGGCGGCCTTTTTCCCACATCCGCCTGCTATACATGCTGCTGCCGTGACAAGTACCGCTGCTGTATATCTTATGGCTCTGCTATTCTGTTTTCTCATGATGCATTCCTCCCCGTATTGTTCCGCACTACGTGTCCTCACAATCCAATTAAAATATGCAGAAAATGTCCTGCCGCAATCATCTTTTGCGGACAGGACATTCCTGTCTGTTGTGCAGCCTGGCCGTGCGTTTGGCCATTCTGACTGAAATATTATCTCGCGAACAGTACCAGCTTCTGTGCCTGGTTCTGGTCATTACTCCATACCAGCAGTTTGCTGCCCTGCTCTACATCTTCCAGGGAAACGATCTGTCTGGTCAGATACGGCATGATGCTGCAGTCCGCAAAAACCGCGTACTCGGTGCCTGCTGTGGAAACAAGAGTCCAGCTTCCATCCGCGTTTTCCGTCATAGATTTTGCGGTGATGCATTCCGGTGCTTTCATATCAGCCGGAATCTTGCCAATGATGACTTCTCCGCTCGTCTGCGGCGGAAGGCTCATGGTCATGGCCGGTCCGATATAAGCATACACCGTCTCTCCTGCCTGAAGATCCTTTGCCTCAATCGGATAACCATTCTCGCCATCCAGGATCAGGGTGTCACCGGAAATATTCACAATGACCTCGCCCTCAAACACATTGCCGGACGGACAGTCCATGTCGATGCTTTCATTATCCGCACTGATGATAGTGCCCCAGATGGGTGCCTGCTCCTGCGTCTCCGGACTCTGCATGCCCGGTCCTGCTGCCTCACTCTGGCTCATGCCGCTTCCGGCTACGATGGTCGGGGACTGTGCCGCCATGGCGGTCAGAACCCCTGCTGCAGTCATCAGTGCTGCCATGCCAATGGCGGTGATGGTTTTATTATTTTTTCTCATACTTTCTATCTCCTTGTCTGTAATCATGGTTCGGCGTGAACATATGCCATGGCACATGTTTTCTGCCGCATCGTTTTGGTTACAGGATCACACTGCTTTCCTTCACGCACCCATAGTATACCAGAGAGGAATCTTAATTACCATTGATTATTGTGAACGTTTCTCTTAAGGATTTATTACCGCGTACCGATGTTCTTCTTCCTGTGCATCCAGAAAAACATCCCAAGGCACAGTGTTACCTGCACCAGGCTGGAGGCCGGGGTGCCAAGGCCGATCTGAAACAGTGTGGCACCCGGGATGCGGCTCACCAGCCATACAATGGGGATTCGCACACCAAAGGCACCAATCAGGCCCTGCAGCATGACAAACAGCGTTTTCTCACGTCCATTGAAGTAACCGATGAAGCAAAACAGGAAGGAGGCTCCCACCAGAAACTCCTGAAGTCCCACCGGAATGCCAAGCTTTAACTCCTTGCCGATCAGCTGCCGGTCAAAGTGGATATCTCCCCGCTGAAAGGCAAAGGGCAGTGTTCTCCGGCAGATCATGGCCATGGAAATGATCACGCTGATCGCCTGGGCCAGCACCGTGGCTGTTGCGGCACCAGCGGCTCCCATATGAAACCCGGCCACCAGAAGAAGGTCTCCTGCAATGTTGATCAGGCAGGCAATGACTACGGTAAGCAATGGCCTTTCCGGCATCCCTCTCCTTTTTTAATCCAATCTTCTCGGCCACCGCAATGGTAATTCCCATCGACAGGCCGGTAATAATATTCGTCACGGTAGAAAGCAGCATGCTTCCTGTCGCCACACCGGACACATCCACCGTATCCGCAAACCGTCCCACAATCAGAAGATCCGCGCCGCCATAAAGCGCCTGCAGAAGAAGGCTGAATAAGACCGGAATGGCAAAGGTCAGAAGGCTCTTTAAGATATTTCCCTCCGTAAGACTGTGTTTCTGATTCATTTCACGTTCCTCCGTATGTTTGAATTTCATGCAATTCGCGGATGCTTCCGCGATATGGAAAGCAACAAAAAAGCCGTATAAGAATGCAGACATCTCAGCCTGCCGTCTTATACGGCTTATCATTTCTTATGAATGATTTGCCCTCCGAACGAGCACTGTTATTATAGCAAAGTGAAAGGGAATATCAAGAGCGAACTATCCGAAAATCATTCCTCATCCAGCACCCGCGCATACTCCTTCTGCGGCAGCGGCTTTGAGAAATAATATCCCTGGATATAATCGCAGTCGCAAGCTCTTAAGAACGCAAGCTGCTCTGCGGTCTCTACGCCTTCGGCTACCACCTTCATGTCCATGCGGTGGGCCATCTCGATGATGGAAAGAACCATGTTGTCTTCCTTTCGTCCCTTGCCAATGGACTGGATAAAGCCCATGTCCAGCTTCACCACATTAAAGGAATAATCGCACATGGTGCTGAAGGAGGAGGTTCCGCTTCCAAAATCATCGATGAGAATCTTGGCACCCTGCTCCCGCATTTCCTCCAGGAAATGGCTTCCCATCTTCGTAATGTCCGTGTAGGCAGATTCTGTCACCTCATAACGCACCATGTCCGCAGGCAGATCGGTCTGGAGTATATTTTTCCGGATCATCTGAATGATGTGTTCATCCATCAGATCCATGCGGGACAGATTGACCGATACCGGATACACGGCCTTTCCCGCATGGTAACGCTCCCGCTGGAATGTCAGCACCTGCTCGGCCACAAAGAAATCGAGCCGGGTGATATGTCCGCTCTTTTCCAGGATCGGGATAAAGCGCCCAGGCGATACCATCCTGCCCGGCTCCGGAATCCAGCGCACCAGCGCCTCTGCTGCCACAATTTTTCCGGTCTTAGCCTCGTAAATCGGCTGGTAATAAACCTGGAACTCATGACGCTCCATGGCCTGGTCCAGATTGATCATCACCAGGCACTCTTCCTCATAATCCTGCTTCATGCTGTCCTGATAAATGGCATAGGGCTGCACATAGTGATTGGAAATGTAATTTTTCGCCAGCTTGGCACGGTCACACATCTCCGACACCTTGATCTTTGTATCTGCCGGGATATAATAAATGCCGCAGTGGCACTGCACATTGATGTACGTCTCCTTCTCCCCATAGGTAAAACGCAAAACCTCCATCATCCGCTTTAACAATGCCCATTGTCTTATACTCCTTCTGGTAAATGATCTTATTCATCATATCATCCATGTAATGGCGGGTCTCATCCCGGATAAAGATATGGGCCTCCAGCGGCGTTTCCAGAGTCCGCTGAAACAGGTATACCATCACCTCCACAATAATCAGGCGTTCCGCGACCACCAGATGACACTGAATCCGTAACAGATGCCGACCATCCCGGTAGCGTTTCTCCAGATTTTCCCGCGCCAGAAGCTTTCTGGTCCGCTCACGGTGGCGGTCATGGCTGATGTAGCGGTACAAATGCTCCTCCAGCCATTCCTGCGGATCAGCACCGTTTTCTCGCTCCGGATTTTCTTGTTTCTCCATCCCGGAATGCTGCTTTTTCTGCTCTTCGCTGTCCTTTCCCTCTACCATTACCTCATACAGCCGGTTCTCCGTCACATCAATGTATAATTCTGTTTCCCGATAGTCTACTTCTCCTGCCTGTAATAACATGTCATCCTTCTTTCCGGCCTGCCACAGCCTCTTCTCTTTTATTTTGTATCTTCCTGTACTCCTGCTTCCTGTGAAACTTCCTGGCCTTCACCGGCCCGTTCCTTTCGCGCGAATACCAGCGCGCGTCCCTGCTCAATCTGCCGGTAGCAGGTAGACAGCATCAGAATCTCATCTCCACTGTCCACATCCACTCCCGTGTCATACAGCCGGTTCTTCTTCAAATAAGTAAGAAACGCTTCCCATCCCTCCGGTTTTTCCGGATCTCTATCAATATAAGAGAACAGCTTCCGGTTCTCCTCTTCATTCAAGCTCGTAAACAATACGGCAAATATATGATACCTGCCTCCACCTCCCGCATGGTCAAAGATCACATCCGGGTGCTCCGTAAAATAAGACGCATCCTTGTAAAAGCGAAGGGTGCTGAACATCTTGGTGTTCCTGGTGTTGTGCGCATACACGATCAAATTATCGGATGGCTTTTTGATATCGCAGCGGATATCCAGAAACGGCATTCCGTTGCTGTAAGGGTTATGTTCAAAATCATATTTCAAATAATACATTCCATTGTCTTTTTCTGTCTGCATAACCGGATAGCTTAAGGGCGTGTCCGGAATGCGGATATAACCGATGCAGTCCGGGTTTTTGGCCTGCAAAGCAGCCAGATCAAAATCCGAAGTCTTCGCCACACTCTCCTTCCGTGGCACTTCAGTGCGGTAGGCGGTCTGCCATACCTCATCAATGTTGGATTCAAAACGGTACAGGGAGGCAAAATCCAGTGCCGCCACCACCAGGGCCCCAAAGAATACCACCTTGCTGACCCGGTTGATCCATCTGCGTACGTTCATGTTGTCTCCCTCACTTTCCCGTTTTTCGCGGCTGTTTTCTCACCGCGGTTCCCGCAATGTGCAAACAGCCGCCTGGTTTCATTCTGCCATTCCAGGCTGTCTTAATTTTTTACTTCACGCGGATCTCCCACACATTGTGGATGAACGCGTCATACTGACTCATCTTGTAGTCCTGCAGGTCTGCAGAAACCGCTACAAATTCCTTCTGTCTTGCCACCGGAATCACCGGCATGGTCTGGTTGATGACCGTGTTGGTCTCCTTTAAGGACTTCTCCAGGGATTTCCAGTCGTATACGTGGGAAAGGCTCTGGATGGAATCCTGAAGCGTTTCACTGGCACTTCCGACGTTCAGTCCCTGACTGTCATTCACCAGACGGCTGTACGCTGACGGACTCTGCCAGCCACCGGAGCTGGAAATCAGAAGGTCAAAGTTTCCAAGCATGTAGACCTCTTTTAAGTACTCTGCCTGATCCATAGCCTTTACCTCCACAGAAAATCCCGTGTGGTCCAGACCACTCTTCACTTCCTTTGCGATCTCCTTCTGGATCTCATTTCCATCCAGAATCGGAAGAACCAGCTTCATGGACGGATTTTCCATCTCCGCAGTCACACCCTTTAACAGGTCCTTCGCCGTATTCCGGTCCAGAACCGCCGGATCATCCCCGGCCAGGCTGCTGTTCTCCCAGGCCATGGCCTCCGCTTTCATAAGATACTTCGAAAGCGCGCCGCCTGCCAGCGCATCCCGGTCAATGGAAAGTGCTGCTGCCCTGCGGGCATCCGTGCGGCGAAGCAGGGAACAGTCCCGGTTCACCGACAGGTACAGAACCGAATCCATGGGCTTTTCGTAAATCGTAAATTGCTTTGCGTCATAGAACGGATCAAAATTCAATCCGTTGCCGCTCAGCACAGCCACGTCAATCTCACCGCGGCTGATGGCATCTGCCACCTCGTAGGTTCCGTAAGGAACAAACTCCACCGCCTTGATATCACGGATTTTCTCATAGTAATAAGCACTGGCCGTCAGACGGATATTTCCACCGTCCCGCCCAGCTTCCTTCACATAGGCACCGGTTCCGATGCCTGCAGTGGAAATCTGCGGCAGAACCCAGATCATACCATTTTCCATATCATCCGGTCGTTTCTGGATCTGACACTCCGCAATCAGTACATTGTCCGGCGAAGGCACTGCAAAACGCACCGTCACATGACTGGCATCCGGCACTTCAATGCCGGAAGGAAGCTCCACAGAACCATTGCGGAAATCCTCCACGCCCTCAATGTTTAAGTACAGGCTGCTTCCATCCTCCTCGGCGATCTGACACATCGCAGCAATGGAAAAAGCCACATCGTCCGCAGTCAGCTCCGTGCCATCACTGAACTTGATTTTCTTATTCAGGGTAATCTGGCAGGAGGTTCCGTCTTCACTCATGGAAACAGACTTTGCCAGAACCCCGGTAAAATGGCCATCGCCCTCCATCCGCATCAGCGGTTCAAAAATCATGGCCGAAATCATGCGGTCAGCCTCACTCTCCGCATAAGCCGGATTCGTGACGCCAAGGGCATCATTCACCAGAACATGCAGCTCCTTTTTACGGGCCGCATCTTTCTGAATGCCATCCACGCTTCCCTCCCGCACCATCGCAAGACCAGAATCATCCGCGAAGATGCCAAGGAACACCTGCGGACGGCTGAAATAAACTACCGCTCCTATAATAAGGAGCAGGGCTGCCGCTGCAGCAGCGACAACCCTTTTGTTACCAAATTTTCCGGAAGCACGCATCTCACGTGCCTCCGTGTTCTTGCTCCCGAAAAACTTCATACTTATTATTTGTCCTCGTTTTTCTTATCCTTATGTTCTTCTTCCTCGTTCTCCTTGCGGCGGCGTGTTGCGAACATCACAGCGCCGGAAATGAGGGCTACGAAGAATGCCCCAAGACCGATTGGGAATACACCCGTCTTCGGAATTGCGAAGAGGCCAGGATTCTCCTCCTCTGCCGGTCCCGTTGTCTCCTCAGGGAACGGTTCGATGGTCGGCATAGTCGGCTCAGTTGGCTGCGCCGGGATTCCCTTGCTGCCGCTTCCACCATGACCACCGTGGCCGCCAGGTCTGTTCGGCTGCGGTTCATCCGGCTTGTCCGGAATTATCGGCTTCTCCTGAGCAAACATACCGGCATCCACCGTCAGATCATCTTTGATGTAGCGCAGATCCGGCATCCAGTCGGATGATACGGAAGCTCTTGCAAGGCGTCTCACCGCACTCACAAGAATCTGTACCGCAGTCTCCTTGTAAATCGTAAATTCGGAGGAAATACCGATCCGGTAGGATCTGGTATTTACCATACCGTTGACATCACCAAGACCAGACATAAGGCTCATGTTGAGATTACCAGGATCGTAGATACCAGGAATTTCCAGCTCGGTTCCCTCAGGAACCGGACCGCCAAACATCTTATCCACTGCGGATACTCTCAGATCCATGAAAGCGTTAGACGGAACAATGTCACTGTCAAGATGCTTTCCACCGGTACGCAGATCCGACCAGATCATGGTCTCCTGCTCATCCGGCTGTATGATCTTTACACGATAACGGTACAGACGGTCTTCCGGATTCTCTGCCTTGCGGTTCACAACAGCTACGGTAAATTCATACCGTCCATCTGCGCCCGTAGTCTGCATATAATTTCCATTGAGATCTCTGCAAATCTTCCATATACCGCGTTTCTGAACCCCGGTGATGCGGATTTTCTGCGATCCGGACAGGCCGATATTGCTGCCCGGTGTCCGGTCTTTGTCGATCCATGCATTTCCGGTATTCTTCAGATCACTCTTCTGATCAGAGGATGTTGCGATCGACGGCGAAGCCTTGGAAGGCGAAGCCATCGGTACATCATCAACCAGCTCATAGGTGTAGTAGTAAGCATCCTTATCCTCATCCCCGTTCTCATCCTTCGGATCCGGATCATAGCGGTAAAGGATTACCTTTGCGTTCGGAATTGCTTTCTCGCCGGACTGCTGCTTACCATCACGGTTCGCATCATTCCATACATAATCTCCAATGATGACCTTGTTCTCAATGAGGATCAGACCAGCGTCACGTTTTGCGAGACGCATCTTCGTTACCTCATTCGGCTCATCCCGATCCATGCGTACGTGGAAGTGGCCATCGTAGCTGTTGACCATATTCTCATTGCGCTCCATGAATGCGAAGCTGTCGGATACGCCAAGGTTTTCACGGCTGATGCCAAGGCGGCTTAAGCCTTCCTTACTAAAGTCATCCTCTTTCAGCACCTCCACATCGGAATCCCAGTCCGGATCAGCTCCGGATACATGGAATGTGGTAAATGCTGCATCGTTGTCCATATCCGTCCGGTCGGTCTTGTCAACCAGAATCCGGTAACGGAACGGTGTCGGATCTGTGAAGTTCTCCCAGTTGCCGTCTGCAGGAATCAGAGGATTGCGCTCATCAAACATCGGCAGATTGTCGAATGCGTACTCACCGTCTGCATCAGTCTTCACCATAGCAAGACTCATGTATACGGTATCGGCTGCAGTCCGGGCTTCCTCAATCTGTTTCTCAATATCGGAGACCTCATTGCGGATGTCCTTTACAACCAGATTCTGGTCGTTGATTTCGGACTGCTTGGCCGTCCACTCATTCCGCTTCTCATCGATCTGAATTTCAAGCTCCTTTGCGTTCTCGTCATGCTCATTCGCCTCCAGGCTCTTTTCTGTAGCATAACTGCTCTCCTTAGCCTGTTCCTCTGTCAGTTTTGCAATTTCCTCTGTCAGGCGTTTGATTGCATCCTTATCCTGATCTGCTTCATCCACAGCTTCCAACGCATCCAGTTCATCCTGTTTTGCACTGATCTCTTTATCGAGATCATCTGCACGTTTTTGGAACTTGGCAGCTTCTGAATCTGCCTCTGCCTGCAGCGATTTCTCTTCTGCATATCTGGCTTTCCGTTCATCGATTTCTACCTGGATTGCGTCTGCTTCTGCATTCTTCTCCTGAAGAACTCCCAGAGCCTCAGCCAGCTTACTTTCCTTCTCAGCAAGCTCAGTCTGCTTCATCTTCAAGGTCTTCAGGTCATTCTCCCGGCGGGTTACATCACCGTCTGCCATAGCAGCCAGCGCGTTCTCCCCATCTTCATTCATCGGAATCAGATAGTTTCCGCTGATCCAGTAATTCGGATTCGCCGGATCTACCAGCTGATGCACCGGATCATACCAGTACACATTCAGGAAACTGCTGCCCCGGTCATTGCTGTACTGAAGGAGAACCGGAACGTCTTTAATGCGCGGCTCCAGCTCATGCTCCATGCCATCCCGGAAATCATCCCGGATACCATCCCAGGTAATCCTTCCAAGACTCTTCTTCGCATCGTTCCATACAATGCCTTTCACGGTTCCCTTTGCGTAAGGAATCAGTCCGGCATCAATATGGTCAATGGAATGGCGCTGGTTGTAATCGTACCAGACATTACCGTTACCAAGTTCCTTGCCATTAATATTAACATCATTCCGATCCCAGTCGGCCGCCAGACGGTCGTACAGCAGATAAATACTCGGCTCGTATGGATCGGTCCGGTTGAACGGATCGCCAATCTCAGTCTGCGTGCTTCCCGTTTCATTACCGACACTTCCATCAGCAAGCGATGATTTTCTCCGGTACATCCAACGGTTTCCAGCCAGATCACTGTCTACCTCCGTCTGCGTTGCGTATAGCGCATCCGTAATATCCAGATTCCTATGCATGGTTGTCAAGGTGTAACCGTCTTTCAGTTCCGGTATCTCTACCCGGTAACCAACCAGATAGCTGTAGGTATTACCAGTTGTCCGCCCCAGATTTGTTACTTCCGGTGTCAGCATAAACTGCCAGGTACCGTTCGGCTTGGTCTGTGTATTACTGATCGGTGTTGCGTCACTCGGTGTTGCCGTCATGGTAAACGGATTATCAGAATCAAAAGTATCTGCAAATCGCAGAAGGCCATTGTCCGCATTCTCCAACGCTCTCCATTCACCCTTCACTTTTGCATTCGGATCCGGGTTCGGAACCCAGCCGTACGCATAAAGATTTACCGTCTTATCACTAATGCCCAGAGCACCTCCGCGCTGAACACCATCGTAAGGCTCCATTGTTCCATCCGGTCTGGTCTGAACATCGGTTGAATCATCCCAGATCGTACCGGATATCCGGTTTGCGGATGCGCTGATGATACCAAAGTCAATCACATTCTGTGCTTCCCGGCGAAGAATATATCCGGTGGTATCATCTCTTACTACCTGTGGTTCTTTTGTGCCCGGATCCGTCGGAATAGCGGTGGTAAACTCTGCGGTCCAGCCGCTGTAGTTACCATCATTCTCTCCTGCCCTCTCAGTCGGATCAGTATCAACAGTCTGTGTCAGCTTATACAACGCTTTTCCATTATCATCCGGAAGCGCGATGTAGAACTCGTATTTCTTACCCGGATACATGTACTTAAAGCTGTAGGAACCATTTACCAGACCCTTCAGCAGAGCATCCGGATCGGCTACAGATGTAGTCACCATAGACTTGCCGTGCATGTCAATGGCAGGCTTGAGCAGTTTGAGATTTCCAGCTCCATACTCGTACTCATCACCGACAATAACTGCCGTGATCGTAGCTCCTTCCCAACTGCCATCAGCATTCACATGAATGAATGCCTGCTCCTGATCCGGATCAGATAACCGATGAGCCTCATCCGGGTTCTCCGGATTATCATAGTAGCCATCGTAATCATGCTCTGTAACAGGTGCAGCAGGATCCGCATTCTCATCCATCCATACCATTCCACCGTAGATGACCGGCAGCCCAATGCCGACATCGTAACATACATGATCTGCATCATCTGCAGCCGCATCCACGCTGATGGCATCTTTTGTGACGAAAGTTAACCGGTTTCCGGCAGTGAAGCCGCCAGTTACAGTTCCGTCAGCATGTCCGAAACCGCCAAACCGCTCATTCGGTTCAACTACCTGCATGCCGACTTTCTCATCGTCGTTGCCGATTTCCCATGTGGTCAGGCCATAATCGTTGTAGCGCTCCGGTAAGGTAAACCGTAAGCGGTAACTCTTTTCGCCAGGCTCCAGATTCGGGAAGATGTAATAACCCTTGTTGCCGTACTTATCCGAACGTGTTACCGTACTGAGCGGTCCGTAGTCACTGGTCATCAGGTTTCCGCCTGCATCCTTACGTTTTGTCTTGCCATCCGCTTCTACGAGATAGTAGATACCGTTTTCTTCGATAACTGCTTCTCCGTCGTAGTTACACGGATTGCCGTTGCCATCCATGAGCTCAACCTTTACACCGTTGATGCCAGGATCATCTTCTGCCTTCCATCCATCCGGAATATAGGAGATGTTGCCGTCATTATCGGTTACAATCTTACGCTTCGGAAGCTTTCTGGTAAAGCCGGTTCCGGCTACATCAGACGGAATCTCATATGGGATTTCATCCTGCTTGCCGTTCATGTTGGCATCCAGCCATACATAATCACCAATCTCGCCTCGTTCTTCCGGATTGAAAACATAAGTCGTTGCAGGCTGAGACTCTCCTCCATTTTCACTCAGCGTAGCACCTGCAAAGGTGTTGACTGCCTGATACTGTCTTACTTTGGACTTATTATCCGTGTTATCCATATCAGCCAGCGGAGCACGGTATACCGGCAGGTTCAGCGGAGTCTCTGCCTTATAGGTTAAGGTAAAGTTTGTTCCCGCATACATGCGGTATAACTGCTCGTTTCCTTCTGAATCTCTTTCCTGCCAGTGCTTAAAGGTGACAGCCAGATCCCGGACGGCCTTGCGGATCTCATGGTACTCATCTTCTGTGATGACTCCATTGTCCCTGCACGCAAGCAGTTCCTCCAGCGTGATATGGGTATCATGGATGTCCGGACTGCCCACAATTGTTTCACTGTTTTTGTTGTTCGCCGGACGATAAGCCGAAATCGCAAGCTGCATGAAGAAGTTCTTAATCGAATCATCCTTGTCCGCATTGTGCTGATCCGTCGTATATATCATAGACAAATCACCCGGTGTTACATCCGTCACTGCTCCGGTTGCCGTATCACGGGTCACATGAACCGGTCCGAGCCAGATATCGTAATCATCCTGATCAACGATATACTCACCCAGTGTGTTTTCTTCAAGGTCGGTATGACCGTTCTTCTGGGAATCTGTCCGGCTGCTTGCCTTCAGGATAAACTGTTCTTTCTCTTCCGGAAGCATCCACGGACTCCATTTGGACTCACGCTTTACATGCTCAAAACCATCTGAAGTCTGCCTCTGAACAATATATTCATCGCCTACATACGGAAGTACATCGTACAGGATTGGCAGTTCTCTCAGATTATAGGTTTCATCTGATTCTACGAACGGATAAGAGTTCTCCATAGTGATCTCATACGCATAGGTTTCGCCCTCCAGAACCGGAACCGGAAGCCTTGTTCCGGAAAGATGCTCGGTTTGGTCTAAGATCGTCTTCACAAGCTTATTTCTCGGGAACTTCTGTGTCGCCTCGAAACCAATAATATCACTCTTTACTGTCAGGAGTGTATCACCGGCATCGTTATCTGCATCGTAGTCTTTCGTATCTTTGATGGTGTGGTCGTTGATATCGCCATTCTCACCGTTATTCCATTTTACCCAGGACGGCATACCAACCAAATCGGTGGCGTATGCATTGGAGACCTTATTGTCTCCCTTCGCACGTGGATCAGTGGAATCGGTTGTTACGGTACGCACCATGAAATCAATCACAATGGTATCGCCAGGCATCAGCTTTCCATTAAAGAAGAAGTTCAGCAGATTCTCATTCCCACTCTTGTAGATGTTGTAGGAACCTCCATCCTTGCGGAGTACGACATTGGTATCCTTATTTGTTGCTGTCTCCTGCGTGTAATTGGAAGTGTACTTCTCATAATCGCGGTGTACAACACGGAATGTCCAGTAAAGTTTCTCAGAATCCTTGTAGTAATCCTTTCGTGTATAAGAAGGATTCAACGGATGACTCGGATTATCCTTGACATTCTCATATGGCACATATTCCAGCGTATTCGCATCCAGCGTCAGCAGCGGAGGAATTCTGACTGTGATCACAGGATCCATCATGGTATCTTCCTGCTGTTCCGGCATACCCCAGAAATCCAGACGGTTCTGGTCAATGTTATCCAGTGTTACCGTATAAGCCAGGACTTTACTCTCCGATGTCAGGCTGACATCACTGGACCACTGATAATAGTAATCCGATGCAGCCAGCGGATTTCCCTGTGCGTCAAACTTGGTATTCTTCAGATACCGTCCATCCAGCTTCAGTTCGCCAACCGGCTTATACTGAGTCAGGAACAGGCCGGATCTCTGATAGATTTCCGCGTTGGTCTTCTGGGAAATTACCTCAATACCGTCATCCTCGCTGCTCAGTTTGCAGTACTTGTCTTTTCCGTAGTTCACATAAGCAGTCGTGAAGTTTACCATATGGGTAACATCCTTCGGCTTCGTGTTGGCTACGTTGACTTTCATGTTGATCAGGCCGCCATTGGTTGCCACATCATCATGTTCCGCATTCACCGGTGTTGCTGTCGGATACAGCTCTTTGTGACGCGGGTACTGACCCTTCATCACCTTCGGCTGCGTATTCTTCAATGCGTGAGCATCCTGTTTTCCTGCCTTATCATAGTCTGTATCGACATCCAGGCGGAAGCCTGCGGAAATCGGGTACTGCTCCGGATCATCGCTTGATACCATCCACATGATCTGGTTGATATCATCACGCTCATCCATGCTGAGCACATATCCCTCAGACTGTACGCTGCTTCCACGGATTGCGGAAAGCGGAAGTTCGATCACTTGGCCGCCTTCATCCTTTAACGGAATCCACTTGCTCTTTGTAATGTCAAATCCGGTTGCCGGGATCTCCTGACGGCGGTCGCCGGTTGTGGATCTTCTGGTAAAGTACATGCGGAGCTTGTAATGACTTTCAAATTCTGTCCGCTGAGTGTCTGTCATTCCTTCCGTTTCCGGCAGATACCAGACACCCGGTTTTACAGACTCTACTGTGGTTGCAACCTTACAGTAGTTTTCACCCAGTACCGTATTGTCTGCCGTCAGGTCTCCTGTATAGGAGTTCAGCTTGCTGCCGTAAAGCGGAAGATTGGAAATCGTATAAACAGCTCCAACAGAACCTCTCAACAGGCTTGTCTCTGCCATATACATCTTTACATCATCCACAGAACGGTAAGTCGGATCAGAAAGTCCGCTGCTTAAAAGCTCTTCCGGCTTACTGGTGTTTACCCTTGCGTAACCACGCGGGCTTACTACCCTGAATCCAGCAGAAGTATCAAAGGCGTAACGGTCTTTCTCCGTACAGCAGTTCGCATCGGCACAGGTATCATCCGTACCTGTCTTCTGATTGTACTTTCTGTCTGCGGTGGCCTGTTCAATCAGCTCCCGGATCGTTGCAAGCTTCAGGAACTTCCGATCCTGATCCAGGAACTTGTCTGCCGGAAGTAATGCACCATCCCGCACCTCTGTTTTCTTTTCGGTGTAGAGACGGTCATCCTCTTCTGTCAGATTGTCCTTTGGATCCAGATCCGTACCATTGTAGTACGAAATGCTGTCTTTCTTCTGACAGCCAAACCAGCTTATTACCTTATCTTTGCCCTGTTCGTCCATTTCCTTATCATAATAGGAACTGGATGTTTCAGTCAGTTTCTGGTAATTACCATCCAAATGGTCAAGGTTGACAAAGGCACGGTTGAAGAAGATTTCCTTACTGTTGCCATTCGCGTCATACTTACCATCCGGATCTCCCGGTTCTGTGACATCCGGAACATCAGAAACTCTTGTACGGATGCGGAGGGTGAACTTCTGACCGCTGGCCAGATAACCCGCCGGACGCGTACCATTTCCAATGCTCTCGTAAGCACTCTCCTCCTGATCAAAAGCATTCGCGGCAACTGCACTCACCGGATTTGTGGTATCCACTGCCGGAGGTACTACCGTGATGCTTACAAACTGGGAGTTTCCAACCGCGGTCTCCTTATCCGGAGTCGCGTCCTCAATGATCCATCCCTGTGCCTTGGCATCTTTCGCAGAGAGAAGCTGATCCGGTGTTCCGTCTGCCTTGTAGGTCTGGATCATGATGTAATCCATCGTGGTGTCGTTCTTCTTCTGATCCAGCCGTAAAACCCATGGCAGGTAATCAGAGAATACAAACGCACCGTGTGCCACATTACCACTCTCAGCGAGCTTTCTGCGGCGGGCTGACAGTTCTTTCTGGTAGGTAACTGCTTCTTCCGATTCCGCATCCAGCTTTGTCAGCATCATGCCGGAAGCATCGCTCGTAACCGTACCTAACAACTGTCGTTTACCATCCTTGTCAGTCAGGTACGCATTGTCCTTATCCAGACGCGGATTTGCTGTAGCCACCTCATCCGGATCCGCACTGGACGCTTTGGCATCACTGCTGTCTGCGCCCTTCTGCATCGGGGAATCTGACGGCTTATTCAGCACGGTGACACTGTACCAGAGTCTGGTTCCGTAACCGATACCGGTTGTATCGAGTCCGTTTCCGGTTACATCTACCTCTTCCTCCGGCCGGTAAATCAGATCAGCATTTTCCGTATAATCGTCAGCCAGTGTGGTATCGGACTGATTTCCGTCCTTACCGCGGCCAAGATAATCCGGCCATCCATCGTTATCACCAAGTCCGGCTTCCGCGCTGTTTACAGAAACCCGTTTATCCAGCATGATGTTTGGGTTCTTCACGTAAATCTTCATGGTGTTGGAAACGAAGGAGTTCGGTCCGAACAGTTTGTTTCCGTCATCCTCGCCCTCCAGATATCCCGGATGGCTGTTGCCGTTGATATCCAGATCTGCATAGAAAACTTTCTTTGCTTCCCGCAGACCATGCATCAGATTTTCGGAATGATTCGGATATTCCGCAAGAACTGCCGGAAAATCCGTCTGCTTCTGAATATTATCATGGGAGTAATCCTCAATATCAACCGTCTGCTTCTCCTTATCCAGTCCGGCTTCCCGTCCACGCTCCATATCACCGATCAGGGTCCGGTCTTTGATACGGCCGTCCGGTCCGGTGCTGTCCAGTCTGGTGTCGTTGAAGATATGGTACTGATTTGCATGACCACTTTCCGGACAGGACTGGCCATCCATGTAGTAACCGCTGTACTCCTGTCCAACGCTGAACGGATTCACATCTGCGAATACGGAATCCTTGTTGCTTCCCTCTTTGCTCCGGTCATCCGTCAGGAACTTGAATCCATCTACCAGAGAGGATGCAAAGCTCCTGTTCTGCTGCCAGCGCCGCAGCAGAATGTTTGTTTCCGGTTTGCCAGGATCCAGATTTGCTGTATCCTGTGCCGCGCCGGATGTTACTTCATCTTTCGGCATCTCTACGGCCATTACCTTAAAGCTTGCCTCTAGACTTTCGTTCCATGCCAGCTTCGGAGCCTTCAGAACATCCTGCTGATCATTGTAATCTGCCGGATCTGTGTAAGGCTCATCACTGGTTCCCGCTACCGGTTTCGGCACGATGCGTACCATGTAGCGGCCTACTTCAATTTCCTTTTCCGTATTTTCAGGATCTGCAGGATCTCTGACTTTATCAATGTAGCTTACCTGTGCCTGATAGTTGTCGCTTACCCCATCGTGAGACGGAAGGTTCGTTCCGGTCGTCACAATATCATTCGCGCCGCTTGCCAGCGTGCTGACCTTACGAACCGTAATGGAGAAATCAAGATCAGCATTGGCCCAGGTCTTCTCTGCCGTCTTTGGCCACGGTTTGCCATTCTTGTCTACCGGAACAACTCCCTCCGGAAGCAGGCTGGATAAGGTCGGCAGCGGATAGTAAGCACCGCTTGTCACCTTCGTTCCATTCGGATGGATTCCAGTCGCATCTCCCGTATAGTAACCGGCACCGACCTGCTGATAGCTTGGCTTGTACTGGTACCTATCCTGGGTTGTATTCGGATGTTCCAGATCCACAAACGGATACCGATAACGCAGCGTACTGTTTCCGCCCGAATATGGCAGATAATGTACCTCCGTCTTTTCTACTTTCGAAGTCTTATCAGCATTATAGAGATTTCCTGTTGTCAGGTTCATCATCACGGACTGGTTCTCCGCGAACATGCTGATGGTAAACGGAGTTTCCAGTTCCTGGTAGAACTCGTCGAACTTCTTCTGGTTCTGAAGATCGTCTTTCTGAGTCTCATCCTCATCTTTGACTTCACTCCAGTGACGTACCACCGGCTTTAACAGCTTGGCCTGGCTTCCGCTGACTGCGTAATGTTCGCTGCCAGCTCCGTATACCGTTACCGTCTGGAACCGTCCCGCCAGCTTATGCGGAGCCAGTTCCGAATCCGATGTCCGCTCATACGTTGAGCAGAACCAGTTGCGGCCAATATAGTACGGTGTGAACGGAGAATATACTCTTGGATTGCTGCCTGACCAATACCCCCAGTAACCAGAATTATGATTTACATATTCCCGGTACATATAATAGAAAACATCCATACCATAAATCTGTTGGTAGTTATTCTTCTTCAGCCAGTTTGTCATACCTGACGCATTACTATAACCATTTCCCACACGCACAGATACATCACCAGTGCGGTAGCTGTCATCATAGATCTGGCAGTAGGAAGCATCCGGTGCCATCGCACCTTCTGCCGGCTCGCCATTCACTATCGCATGGTCAAGACCATCGTCATACGGTGCCACATAAACCATATCGTAGTAGGCTTCATTTTCCGGCTGTCCGTATACCACACCCGGAAGGTCTACCGTAATCTGATACTGCTTCGTTTCGTTTACAGAAGCAGCTTCTCCCGGCACATTGGTCAGGTTTCTGCCCCACCAGCGGCCAAGTTCCGACTTCACAGTAACCTGTACCACCCACGGAACCGACTGCGTATCGTAGAATTCCGTGCTGCCGTTATAATAATCATCTGCCAGAACCGGATCTACCGCAGTTTTCGGAGCCAGATACCGGATTGTCTTATCCGGATTATTCAAATCGTCCGGGCGCTGAATGATCTCTGCCGTAGCAAGATTCGTGATCTCACGTCCCTTTGTGCCGATGTTCGTACCAGGCTTTGCACCAGTAATTGTACCGTCATTCCATTCAAGCGCTCCGCCGTACCAGGCATCCGTAACAACTGGTCTGCCCTGTTCATCCAGTTTCGGCATAGTACCAAGCGGATAAACGTAGGTGAAGGTTACACCATCCAGTGCCCAGTCACCATAGTTGACGGCTGTGAGCTTACTCTGGAACGTATCACCGTACTGCATGACCGGTGTGTAGACGCGCAGGGCATCTTTCACATAATAATTATCGTCACTGTCTCCGGTGTTATGGTACTGAATATGCTTTCCTTCAATATCACCCGCGTCATAGCGGTCTGTCATCAGGTTGGAGTAACCGGCCAGCCATGCCATCTTCAGATGCAGGCTGTTCTCGGCCCAGAGAATATTTTCTTCTGCCTCCACACCATCATCCAAAGCACTTCGCTTCGCAAATGTGCGGGCGTTCATCAGGAGGTCATACCAGTCACGGGAATAGGTATAGATTACAGCATCATCACTTGCTCTGACAGAACCTTTATTATACTGAAGCTCTACCACTTTATCCCAGCCTGCTATACCATCAGTCCAACCCGATCTGACCGCA
>OJRB01000419.1_pt1 | contig 26164 bp, 25 predicted proteins | sample 1599061 | NCBI WGS metagenome assembly OJRB01 (sample SAMN03922522, study PRJEB24848) | human gut metagenome | isolation source: stool sample | host: Homo sapiens | place: Germany | collected 2010-02 | reverse complement strand
TCATAAAAATAAAAAGCCTCTGGGAAAATTCCCAGGGGCTTTTTGAAAAGTATGAAAGTGTTTTGGCTTTCGTATGTAAAAATTTAGAATTCCGGCTCAATCAGACCGTAAGTCTGACCCTTTCTCTTATAAACGACATTGACTTCTTCTGTTTCTGCGTTTAAGAATACATAGAAGTTATGTCCTAACAGTTCCATCTGCACGCAGGCTTCTTCTGGATCCATAGGCTTCATGGCGAAGCGTTTGGTCTTTACAATCTGAATCTCGTCTTCCGGTTCCGCTTCTTCACTGATGAACAAATCGGAGAAGGACTGTGCGGACTGCTTTTTGTCGATGAGTTTGTTTTTGTACTTACGAAGCTGGCGTTCGATGATCTCCTCTACCAGGTCGATGGATACATACATGTCATTGCTGGATTCTTCAGCACGGATAATGTTGCCCTTAACCGGGATAGTAACCTCGATCTTCTGTTTGTCTTTCTGTACACTGAGAGTTACGATGATTTCTGTATCCGGAAGGAAATAACGTTCCAGTTTTCCGATTTTTTCCTCAATGGCGGCGCGAAGCCCCGGAGTCACATCAATATTTCTGCCTGTAATCGTATAACGCATAAGTCATCAGCTCCTTCTTTTGAGATGTTCTAAGTATAACATATAAAACCGAAAATTTCAACCAAAACAAGGAAATTGTTGAGACAATTATTGGGAATGAAAAATAAAAACACATACTTTATCCACAAAAAAGAAATTGCATTTCTACCTTTGCGGATGTGGAAAAGTCAAGCGTTTTTCCTGCATTTTTTGGCGTAAACAGTGGATTTATAAGATATGAACAAAGAAAACCGTACGTTTTTCCGTGGGGAATAAACGGAAAAATGTGGGAAAACTTTGTGGATAATGTGGATAACTTGGTGCATAACTCATTTTTGGCTGAAAATCAAGGAAAATGGATGTGGATGTATTTTTCGTGGATATTGTGGATAACGTGGATAAGTTGTGAATCGAACATAATTTTTGTGCAACCTGACAGGTTTACCATAATTTTACTTTTATGTCGCCTTTGCAATAAGGAAATTAATTTTTTGTGAACAAAGGGCCTAAAACTTGAATAAATCAGGGGATAGTGGTACAATATCAAAGATTGACTTATAATAATAGTAGAAACGAGACAGACGAAACAAAGAAAGTTTAGGAGAAAGAACTATATGAATCTCATAGAAAAAGTATTTGGCACCCACAGCGAGCGGGAATTGAAGATGATCTATCCGATCGTGGATAAGATCGAGGCGCTGCGCCCGACCATGCAGGCAAAGACCGATGAGGAACTGCGTGATAATACCCGCATCTTCAAGGAGCGTCTTGCAAACGGTGAAACCCTGGATGATATCCTTCCGGAGGCATTTGCTACCGTACGTGAGGCTGCAAAACGTGTGCTGAACATGGAACATTATCCGGTACAGCTCATCGGTGGTATCGTGCTGCATCAGGGCCGTATCGCTGAGATGAGAACCGGTGAAGGTAAGACCCTGGTTTCCACTTCCCCGGCATACTTAAACGCACTGGCAGGCAAGGGCGTTCACATTGTAACCGTCAACGATTATCTGGCAAAACGAGATGCGGAGTGGATGGGACAGGTTCACCGTTTCCTGGGCCTGACAGTTGGCGTGGTATTAAACCCGATGACCTCTGAGGAGCGTAAGGCTGCTTACAACTGCGACATCACCTACGTTACCAATAACGAGCTGGGCTTTGATTACCTGCGTGACAACATGGCAATCTACAAGGACCAGATGGTTCTGCGCAATCTGGATTATGCCATCATCGATGAGGTGGATTCCGTCCTGATCGATGAAGCAAGAACTCCGCTGATCATTTCCGGCCAGAGCGGCAAATCCACAAAGCTTTACGAGGTATGTGATGTGCTGGCTCATCAGCTGGTACGCGGTGAGGCATCCGGCGAGTTCACCAAGATGAACGCCATCATGGGCGAGGACATCGAGGAGACCGGCGACTTCGTTGTAAATGAGAAAGATAAAGTCGTTAACCTGACTGAGGAAGGCGTTAAGAAGGTAGAGCAGTTCTTCCATATTGAGAACCTGGCAGATCCGGAGAATCTTGAGATCCAGCACAATATCATCCTGGCTCTGCGCGCAAACTACCTGATGTTCCGTGATAAGGACTATGTAGTAAAAGACGATGAGGTTCTCATTGTCGATGAGTTTACCGGACGTATCATGCCAGGCCGCCGTTATTCCGATGGCCTGCATCAGGCAATTGAGGCGAAGGAGCATGTGAATGTGCGCCGTGAGAGCAAGACCCTGGCAACCATCACCTTCCAGAACTTCTTCAACAAGTTCCGCAAGAAATCCGGTATGACCGGTACTGCGTTAACCGAGGAGAAAGAGTTCCGAAATACCTATGGCATGGATGCGATCGCAATCCCGACCAACCGTCCGGTAGCTCGTATCGACCATGAGGATGCAGTATACAAGACCAAAAAAGAAAAATTTAAGGCAGTTGTTGACGATGTGGTGGCTTCCCATGAGAAGGGACAGCCGGTACTGGTTGGTACTATCACCATTGAGACCTCTGAACTGTTAAGCAAGATGCTGACCAAACGTGGCATCCAGCATAAGGTTCTGAACGCAAAGTTCCATGAGCTGGAGGCTGAGATCGTAGCAGACGCTGGTATCCACGGCGCTGTTACCATCGCGACCAACATGGCCGGCCGTGGTACCGATATCAAGCTGGATGATGAGGCAAAGGCAGCAGGCGGCTTAAAGGTTATCGGTACCGAGCGTCATGAGTCCCGCCGTATCGACAATCAGCTGCGCGGACGTTCCGGCCGTCAGGGTGACCCGGGTGAGTCCCGCTTCTACATTTCCCTGGAAGATGACCTGATGCGTCTGTTCGGTTCCGAGCGTCTGATGGCTATGTTTGAGGCCCTGGGTGTTCCGGAGGGCGAGCAGATTGAGCACAAGATGCTTTCCAGCGCTATTGAGAAAGCACAGATGAAGATCGAGAACAACAACTACGGTATCCGTGAGAACCTGTTAAAATACGACGAGGTCAACAACGAGCAGCGTGAGATCATCTATGCAGAGCGCCGCAAGGTTCTGGATGGTGACAACATGCGTGACCTCATCTTAAAGATGATTACCGATATCGTGGAGAATTCTGTGGATCTGTCCATCTCAGAGGAACAGGCATCTTCCGAGTGGGATCTGAATGAGTTAAACAGCCTTCTGCTCCCGATCATTCCGCTTGAGACCATCACCGCAGAGAATCATCCGGTGACTAAGAAGAATGAATTAAAGCATATGCTGAAGGAAGAGGCCATCAAGCTGTACGAGGCAAAAGAGGCAGAGTTCCAGGAGGCAGAGCAGATCCGTGAGCTGGAGCGCGTAGTACTTCTGAAAGTTATCGACAACAAGTGGATGAGCCACATTGATGATATGGACCAGCTGCGTCAGGGTATTGGCCTGCAGGCTTACGGCCAGAGAGACCCGGTTGTTGAGTACAAGATGAGCGCTTACGAGATGTTCGAGGCTATGACGGCAGCGATCACCGAGGAGACTGTCCGCATTCTGTTCCACATTCGTGTAGAGCAGAAGATTGAGCGTGAGCCGGCAGCCAAGGTAACCGGAACCAACCGCGACACCTCTGCGCCCCAGGCACCGAAGGTACGCCAGGTACAGAAAATCTACCCGAACGATCCGTGTCCGTGCGGAAGCGGCAAGAAATTTAAACAGTGCCATGGCCGTGATTTAATGCCGAGATAATAAGAAAATAGTGACCGGCGGGTCTGTCAAAGGATTCGCCGGTCATTGTGAAAAGAAATACAAAATATATAATATGAAAGAAGGTGACACAATGGTAGAATTAGATCAGTTCAAGTACACATTATCGACCTTTGAAAAACCATTAGTGGAAGTGAGGGATTCACTTTGACCTGGATAACAAGGTCAGACGAATCGATGAATTAGACAAATCCATGGAGGAGCCGGGCTTCTGGGACGATGCCGACCGCGCCACCAAGCTGGTGCAGGAGGCAAAGAACCTGAAGGATACCGTAGAGCTCTACCGTGGTCTGGAGCAGCAGTACGAGGATATCCAGGTTATGATCGAGATGGGATATGAAGAGGAGGATCCTTCTCTGATTCCGGAGATTCAGGAGATGTTGGACGAGTTTACGCGCAATCTGGAAAAGCTGCGCATGGAAACCCTGCTGTCCGGTGAATATGACAAATACAATGCTATCCTGCGCTTAAATGCAGGCGCAGGCGGTACGGAGTCCTGTGACTGGTGCAGCATGCTGTACCGTATGTACTGCCGCTGGGCAGACAAGATGGGCTACAAGACGGAAGTCCTGGATTACCTGGATGGTGATGAAGCAGGCATCAAGTCTGTTACCATTCAGATCAATGGGGAGAATGCCTTTGGCTACTTAAAGTCCGAACGTGGCGTGCACCGTCTGGTGCGTATTTCCCCGTTCAATGCGGCCGGAAAACGCCAGACCTCTTTCGTGTCCTGTGATGTTATGCCGGATATTGAGGAAGATCTGGATGTGGACATTAACCCGGATGACCTGCGGATCGATACCTATCGTTCCAGTGGTGCCGGTGGTCAGCACATCAACAAGACTTCTTCTGCCATCCGTATCACCCATATCCCGACCGGAATCGTGGTACAGTGCCAGAATGAGCGTTCCCAGTTCCAGAACAAGGACAAGGCCATGCAGATGTTAAAGGCAAAGCTGTATATGTTAAAGCAGCAGGAAAATGCCGAAAAGCTGTCCGACATCCGTGGCGATGTCAAGGAAATCGGCTGGGGTAACCAGATTCGCTCGTATGTGCTGCAGCCGTATACCATGGTCAAAGACCTGCGCACCGGCGAAGAAACCGGAAATGTGGCCAATGTCCTGGATGGAGGGCTGGACCCGTTCATCAGCGCCTACCTGCGCTGGCTGAGTCTGGGCTGCCCGGACCGCAAGGCTTCCGCAGAAGATTAATTTTGATTTTTTATAAAAGCAGAGTGTATGCAAGAAAAAGCTTGCGCTCTGCTTTTTTTTGTGCTAATATCTCTCACATGAGCACAAATGTTCATGATAGACGAACATAAAGGGATGATACTGTCGGTTACAGACAGATATTTTCGGGAGGATTTATTATGCCGGAAGAAAAAAGCAAGTATTTTGTAGTGAAGCAGAAAGCGGTGCCGGAGGTATTGCTGAAGGTTGTGGAGGCCAAGAAGCTTCTGGAGTCAGAACGGGTGATAACCGTTCAGGAGGCAACCGAGCGGGTGGGCATCAGCCGCAGTTCTTTTTACAAATATAAAGAAGATATTTTCCCATTCTATGACAATACAAAAGGCAAGACCGTTACTTTTGTGGTACAGATGGATGATGAACAGGGTCTGCTTTCGGACCTGCTTCATATCGTGGCAGTTTACAAAGCAAACATCCTGACGATTCATCAGAGTATTCCGGTCAACGGCGTAGCAACGCTGACTTTGTCTGTGGAAGTTAGGGACAACACAGGGAATATCTCCAAAATGGTGGAAGAGATTGAAGAGCAGAACGGCATTCATTATGTGAAGATCGTTTCCAGGGAGTAATACCGGGGGTTGCAGATAGCATGGAAGCATAAATAACAGAAAGAAAAGCGAGGACAGAGCAATGGTACAGGTAGCAATCATGGGATATGGCACAATTGGTTCCGGAGTAGCGGAGATCTTAGCGCAGAATGCAGAGCAGATCAAACATGGCTGCGGACAGGATGTAGCACTGAAATATGTACTGGATCTTCGGGATTTCCCGGGAAGCCCGGTAGAAGACAGGATCGTACATGATTTTTCCGTGATCGAGAAAGATCCGGAAGTGAGCGTGGTAGTAGAGACCATGGGTGGTTTAAATCCGGCTTATCCGTTTGTAAAGGCAAGCCTGCTGGCCGGCAAGCATGTGGTAACCTCCAACAAAGCCTTGGTGGCCGCTTATGGAACCGAGCTTCTTGCCATTGCAAGGGAAAAAAACGTGAATTTCTTCTTTGAGGCCAGCGTTGGCGGCGGTATTCCGATCATCCGTCCGCTGTACCGCTGCTTAAAAGGAGAGAAGATCCTGGAAATTACCGGTATCTTAAACGGTACTACCAACTTTATTCTGACCAAGATGGACAAAGAAGGAGCTTCCTTTGAAGCAGTATTAAAAGAGGCGCAGGATCTGGGATACGCGGAGCGCAATCCGGAAGCAGATGTAGAGGGCTACGATACCTGCCGCAAGATTGCAATTCTCACGGCGATGGCGTCAGGAAAAGAAGTGAACTATGAGGATATCAGCACAGAGGGTATCACAAAGATTACCGATGTGGATTTCAAGTACGCAGACAAACTGGGAACTTCCGTGAAGCTGTTCGGAACTAGCCGTCTGGACGGAGATGAGGTTCATGCATGGGTGGCTCCGGTCATGATCGGCAAGGATCATCCGCTGTATGCAGTCAATGATGTGTTTAACGGCATTATGGTAAAGGGCAACATGTTGGGAACTGCCATGTTCTACGGAAGCGGTGCCGGAAAGCTCCCGACCGCCAGTGCTGTCGTTGCCGACATTATGGAGGCAGTTGAGAATGCGGACCACAACGTGCCGCTTGGCTGGAGCAGTGAGCGTCTGGTGATCGCAGACCAGAAGACCTCCGTACACCGCTATTTTGTGCGTGTAGAGGGAACTGGTAGCGAGCTGGAGCAGGCAGCTGCCGCAGCCTTTGGAGGCGCAGAACTTGTAAAACTGGACAGCTTAAACGATGAGTTTGCGCTGCTGACCGGTGAGATGAGTGAGGCAGCGTACGCAGAGTGTGCTGCAGCATTTGAAAAAACCGCAAAGATCCGCCAGAGAATCCGCGCAGAATTTTAAAATTTAAGAGCGTACATCACTACAGGTCCGAAGCCGGTAATCCCGGCATACCGCTGCGCAAAATATGGGTATTGTGTTCGGACGATGCAGCTGACAGATGTTTGCGGATAGTCGGACAAGATGTCCGCCTACCTCAAACACCAGTCGCTGCATAGCCGGACACGTATACCCATATTTATGCTCCGCGGAATGCCGGGATAACCGGCTTCTGCTGTATTGCTCCCGCTAAGAGAGAAATAAAATCAGCCAGAACGGTACTGATAAAAGCCATGATTTCCAGCTTTTACCAGTACCATTCTGGCTGTGTTTTTTATTACCGTAAAATAGCCCGGCCTGCTTCGGACCTTTCGTGAACATGATTTAAATTGTTATATTTTACTGTGCGGCTGTTCCCATTCCATTTAAGATTTCCTGGGCCTGGTGGTAAACCTGGCGGATGAGGTCAGCGTTAGCTGGGTCCTGGGCTACATTGTAGACCAGCATATACTGAAAAAAGATAAAAAAGCTCAACAGAATGCAGAAGATTCCGATGACAAATCCGGCAATTCCGGCACCGGTGAAATGGCGGTCTCTGCGGGAAAGCCATGCACTGAGAGCCGCTGCGGATCCGAGTATGATCTGTACTGGCGGGTAGAACCAGCTGAAGATTCCGAAGATGCCGAGAAAGAGACTAGTTCGCGCGAGTCTATTCGGGGCGGGGCGTTTTGCTCCGATGTTCTGTTCCATATAAATTCCTCCGTAAGTATCCATGAAAATGTCATGTTTCATCATAACACGAAAATAAAAAAGCCTCAAGGGAGAATACCGAACAGCTTGCGCGGCATCTGGTTATGGATTATAATGGGGAATACAGCTTAAAGAATGACAAAAGGAGTTTTACAGTTAATGGATATTTTTAAAATATTGCAGGATGAGCTGCAGATTGGATATAAGCAGGTGGAGGCAGCGGTCCGGCTGATCGATGAGGGAAATACCATTCCGTTCATTGCCCGTTACCGGAAAGAGGCAACCGGCTCCCTGAACGATGAGGTACTCCGCAACCTGGACGAGCGTCTGCGCTATCTGCGCAATCTGGAGGAAAAGAAAAACCAGGTGCTTTCCACCATCCGGGATCAGGAAAAGCTGACGCCGGATCTGGAAAAACAGATCCAGGAGGCTATGACCATGGTAGCGCTGGAGGATCTGTACCGTCCATACCGTCCGAAGCGCCGCACCCGTGCCATGATCGCAAAGGAGCGCGGACTGGAACCGCTTGCGGAGCTGATCCTGAACCAGCAGGCAAAGGAGCCGTTAGAGCAGCTTGCGGAGCGCTATGTCTCTGAAGCAAACGAGGTACCGGCAGTGGCAGATGCCATGGCCGGGGCAAAGGATATTATCGCGGAGCGCATTTCTGACCGGGCAGATTACCGTACTTATATCCGGAATGCCACCATGGAACAGGGAATGATCCGTTCTCAGGCAAAGGATGAAAAAGCAGAGTCTGTTTACGAGATGTACTATCAGTACGAGGAGCCGGTGAAGAAATGTGCCGGTCACCGTGTGCTGGCATTAAACCGCGGTGAAAAAGAAAAGGTGCTGACCGTGAAGGCAGAGGCGCCGGAAGAAAACATCCTGCGCTATCTGGAAAAGCAGGTTATTACCCTGGACAATCCGTATACCACGCCGGTTTTAAAGGAAGTTGTGGCAGACAGTTACCGCCGTCTGATCGCTCCGGCCATTGAGCGTGAAATTCGCAGTTCTCTGACCGAGACCGCGGAGGCTGGTGCCATCAAGGTATTTGGCAAGAACTTAAAACAGCTTCTGATGCAGCCGCCGGTGGCAGGCCGTGTGGTGCTGGGCTGGGATCCGGCATTCCGCACCGGCTGCAAGCTGGCTGTGGTGGACGCAACCGGAAAGGTACTGGACACTACGGTCATTTTCCCGACCGCACCACAGAATAAGGTAGAAGAGTCTAAAAAGGTTGTGAAAGACCTGATCAGAAAGTATAACATTTCCCTGATTTCCCTGGGCAACGGAACTGCGTCCCGGGAATCTGAGATGATTATTGTGGATCTCATTAAGGAAATTCCGCAGCAGGTACAGTATGTCATTGTCAATGAGGCCGGAGCTTCCGTGTATTCCGCAAGTAAGCTGGCTACGGAAGAATTTCCGAACTTTGATGTGGGACAGCGAAGTGCTGCTTCTATCGCAAGAAGACTGCAGGATCCATTAGCAGAGCTGGTCAAGATTGATCCGAAGTCCATCGGTGTAGGCCAGTACCAGCATGACATGAACCAGAAGAACTTAAGCGAGACCCTGCAGGGTGTTGTGGAGGACTGTGTAAACCGTGTCGGCGTGGACTTAAATACCGCGTCGGCTTCCCTGCTTGAGTATATTTCCGGTGTATCTAAGGCCATTGCGAAGAATATTGTGGCATACCGGGAAGAACATGGCATGTTTACAAACCGCAGACAGCTTTTAAAGGTCGCAAAGCTCGGACCGAAGGCCTTTGAACAGTGTGCCGGCTTCATGCGTATCAACGGCGGTGACAATCCGCTCGACATGACTTCGGTCCATCCGGAAAGCTACGCAGCAGTAGAGGCGCTTCTGAAGAAACTGGGCTGCCAGCCAGAAGACATTGCGACAGGCGGCTTAAAGGAGCTTGGCAGGAAAGTACGTGGCTGCAAAGGACTGGCAGAAGAGCTTGGCCTTGGTGAGATTACCTTAAAAGATATCGTAAAAGAGCTGGAAAAACCGGCCAGAGACCCGCGTGAGGAGATGCCAAAGCCCATCCTGCGCACGGATGTCCTGGAGATGAAGGATCTTACTCCTGGCATGGTATTAAAGGGAACGGTCCGCAATGTCATTGACTTTGGCGCGTTTGTAGATATCGGTGTGCATCAGGACGGACTGGTTCACATTTCCCAGATGACGGACCGCTACATCAAACATCCGCTGGAAGCAGTCAGTGTCGGTGATATCGTAGAGGTGAAGGTGTTAAGTGTAGATCTGAACAAGAAGCGCATTGCCCTGACCATGAAACTGTAAAAATAAGAAATTCACCCGGTGGCAGTATGGCCGTCGGTGTGAAAATGAATTTGGAAAGGAGAGCTAAGTATCAATGGCAAATGAGACCAACGAGGTCAATGTGACTGGCGGGTCTGTCCGTACCGGCAAAACGGTGGATGTGACCCTGCGCATTACGGCAAAGGATCTGTGGATGTTTTCCATGTATCATGCCAATGCCGGATTTATGGGAATGTTCAACCTGATCTTTTCCCTGGCGGCTTTGTATCTTCTGATCTTTCGGTGGAGTACTACTACGGTGCCATACCGGTGTCTGCTTGTGGTCTGCGCGCTGATCTTTACGGTGTGGCAGCCTTTCCTTCTCTGGAACAAGGCCAGAAAACAGGCAAAGCGCCCGGCGGTGAAGAATCCCATGCGCCTGATCTTTGATGATGAGAAACTGACTGTGAGCCAGGAAGAAAATTCAGCAGATTTCACCTGGGAACAGATGGGACGGCTGGACGCAAAATCATCCATGTACATTCTTTACATGGACCGGGTGCATGCCTACCTGATTCCGAAAGAAACCCTGGGTGAACAGGAAGAGACGTTCCGGGAACTGGTGACGGCGCATCTTCCGAAAGAAAGACGGAGGAAAATCTGATGGAGAAAATAAGCAACAGTCCCGAGGAGACTTATGCGCTCGGAAAACTTCTGGGTGGGCAGTCAAAACCTGGTCAGGTGTACTGTCTGGACGGGGACCTTGGTGTGGGAAAAACCATCTTTACCCAGGGGTTTGCAGCCGGGCTTGGCATTGACGAGCCGGTGAACAGCCCGACCTTTACCATTGTACAGCAGTACGACAGCGGACGGCTTCCCCTGTACCACTTTGATGTATACCGCATCGGTGATGTGAGTGAGATGGATGAAATCGGCTATGAGGACTGCTTTTACGGAGAGGGCGTCTGCCTGATCGAATGGTCCCAGCTCATTCCGGAGATTCTTCCGGACGAGGTGATCCGCATCCGTATTGAAAAAGATCTGAAACAGGGATTTGATTACCGTAAGATAACGGTGGAGGGATTAGAATGAAGATACTTGGAATAGAGAGCGCGTCGCTGGTGGCTTCTGTGGCTGTAGTGACGGACGGTCTGGTAACAGCAGAGTATACGGTGGATTTTAAAAAGACGCATTCCCAGACGCTGCTTCCCATGATTGATGAGGTGACCCGCATGCTGGAACTGGATCTGCACGAGGTAGATGCCATTGCGGTATCCGGTGGTCCTGGCTCCTATACAGGCCTGCGTATCGGCTCTGCAACAGCAAAGGGCCTGGGCCTGGCATTGGAAAAGCCGCTGGTGCACGTACCGACCATGGATGCCATGGCATACAATTTATATGGAACCTCTGCCCTCATCTGCCCCATCATGGACGCGAGAAGAGGACAGGTTTATACGGGACTCTATCATTATGAAGAGAATTTTGCGGTCGTAAAGCCCCAGTGCGGCATGGATATCCATGAGCTGATTCAGGAACTGAACGCGCGCGGCGAGCGTGTCATCTTTTTAGGGGATGGCGTACCGGTGAATGAGAAGATTATCCGCGAAGAGATGACCGCGCTGTTCTCCTTTGCCCCAGCCCAGGCGAACCGTCAGCGTGGTGCCAGCGTGGCAGCTCTTGGAAGCGTGTACTTTGCGGAGGGAAAAACTGTCTCTGCGATGGACCATGCACCGGATTATCTGCGAAAAGCACAGGCAGAACGGGAACTGGAAGAGGCAAAACGCCAGGGTAAGACGGACGAGCTGGCAGCAGGACATAGCGTTGGAACAGGAGACACACAGTGATCCGCCGCATGGAGGAGCGGGATCTTCCGCTCATAGCAGAGCTGGAGAAGCTCTGCTTTTCAGAAAGCTGGTCCTATTCCATTCTGGAATCCGGAATCCACAGCCCGTATGATGTGTATTATGTATTTGAGCAGGCGGAAAATATTCTCGGCTACTGCAATCTGCGGGTGCTGGCCGGTGAGGGGGAGGTGCAGCGCATTGCCGTGCATCCGTCCTGCCGCCGCTTGGGACTGGGCAGAAAAATGATGGATGCCATGGTAGAGTATGCTATCCGGGAAGGTGCTTACGCCATCAGCCTGGAGGTGCGCGAAGGCAACCTCGCGGCCCGGAAGCTGTATGAATCCTATGGTTTTACGGCAGAGGCAGTGCGGAAAGCCTACTATCACAACCCGACCGAGGATGCCCTCATCATGTGGAAACGGGATCTGCCGGAAAGAATTACCACTTAAAATCGCGAATATTTCTGTTTATAATGTAGGGGATGCGGTGTCGGTGCCGTGTCCCCTGTTTTTGCAAAATGACGAAGAAAATCTGGTGCTGCAGCAGGTGAAATATGCGAAAAAGAAAAGGCGAGGAATCAACATGAGAAAATATCAGGAAAATGGAATGCTGGAGTCTGTTGTCTGCAATGGCTGCGGAAAGAAACTGGTGGTAGAGCGCGGAATCCTCCGGGAGGGGGGATTTGCCGTGAATTATCCGTGGGATTATTTTTCGGAAAAAGATGGAGAAATCCATCATTGGGATCTGTGCGAGGACTGCTATGACAGTCTGATCCATCAGTTTGTGATTGCCCCGGAAATCGAGGAAGCGGTTGAATTCATGTAAACGCTATGCTATGATATCAGCATCAAATGAAATGAGGTTAATCGATTTATGTTAGATATCTGTTTACTGGGAACCGGCGGAATGATGCCGCTTCCGTATCGCTGGCTGACTGCGATGATGGCGCGTTGCGATGGCAGCAGCCTTCTGATCGACTGCGGGGAAGGAACGCAGGTGGCGCTGAAAGAAAAAGGATGGAGCCCGAAGCCCATTGATGTGATCTGCTTTACTCACTACCATGCGGACCACATCAGCGGACTTCCAGGGCTTCTTCTCACGATGGGCAACGCAGAGCGGACGGAACCCGTAACACTGATCGGGCCGAAGGGGCTGGAGCGTGTGGTGAACGCGCTGCGCACCATTGCGCCGGAACTCCCATTCCAGTTAAAATTCATTGAGCTGGAGGAAAACAGACATCAGTTTCATATCGGGCCTTACGTGATTGATGCCTACCGGGTAAACCATAATGTCGCCTGCTATGGTTATTCCATCTCCATTCCGCGGGCAGGCCGTTTCGATGTGGAGCGGGCCAAAGCCCAGAATGTGCCGATGAAGGCCTGGAGCCGTCTGCAGAAGGGCGAGACCCTGGAGCTTGACGGTGTGACCTATACACCGGATATGGTGCTGGGACCGGACCGTAAGGGACTGAAGGTCACCTACTGTACCGATACCAGGCCGGTTCCGGTCATTGCGGAGTATGCTGAACACGCGGATCTGTTTATCTGCGAAGGCATGTACGGCGAAGATGGCAAAGAGGCGAAGGCCAGAGAGTATAAGCACATGACCATGTATGAAGCAGCAAATCTGGCGAAGAAGGCGCAGCCTGCCGAAATGTGGCTGACCCATTACAGCCCGTCCTTAAACCGGCCGGACGAGTTTATTGATAAAGTACGGGAAATCTTTCCGGGAGCAAAGACGGCGCGGGACGGCTGGACCCGTGAGCTGACCTTTGATGAGGAGTAAGACAAATGATGGATACAGATAAGAACATAACAGAAGAAACGGAAAAGAAGGATACACTGATTCTTGCTATTGAGAGTTCCTGCGATGAGACGGCAGCTTCCGTGGTGAAAAACGGACGTGAAGTGCTTTCCAACGTGATTTCGTCCCAGATCGCCCTGCATACCCAGTTCGGCGGGGTGGTCCCGGAAATCGCTTCCAGAAAGCACATTGAGAAGATCAATCAGGTGGTGACCCAGGCGTTAGAAGACGCAAAAGTGACGCTGGCAGATGTGGATGCCATCGGCGTGACCTATGGCCCAGGTCTGGTAGGTGCCCTGTTAGTTGGTGTGGCTGAGGCAAAAGCCATTGCTTTTGCGGCGAAAAAGCCGCTGGTGGGCGTACATCATATTGAGGGCCATGTGTCTGCGAACTTTCTTGAAAATCCGGATCTGGAGCCGCCCTTTGTGTGCCTGATCGTGTCCGGCGGACATACCCATCTGGTTATTGTGAAGGACTACGGCGAATTTGAAATTATCGGCCGTACCCGCGATGACGCGGCTGGTGAAGCATTCGATAAAGTGGCCCGCGCGGTGGGCCTCGGCTACCCGGGCGGACCAAAGGTGGACAAGACTGCAAAAGAAGGCAATCCCCACGCCATCGAGTTCCCGCGGGCGAAGGTGGAGGGCTCCCCTTACGATTTTAGCTTCAGTGGCTTGAAGTCTGCTGTGCTGAACTATATCAACAAAGCTCATATGACCGGCGAAGAGATTAACGTACCGGATCTGGTTGCGTCTTTCCAGAATGCAGTGGTGGAGGCCCTGGTGAGCCGTGCGATTCTGGCGGCGAAGGAATACGGTTATGACAAGCTGGCCATTGCCGGCGGTGTGGCATCCAACTCTGCCCTCCGTGCAGCCATGCAGGAGGCCTGTGACAAGGCTCACATCCGGTTCTATCATCCGTCGCCAATCTTCTGCACGGATAACGCGGCCATGATCGGCTGTGCGGCTTACTATGAGTATAAGAAGGGAACGCGCCATGGCTGGGACTTAAATGCGGTTCCGAATTTAAAGCTTGGCGAGCGATAACATAAAATAGAAACAGGATCGAGAAAGAAGAACTATTATGATTGATACATTTCGGATCGGCGCGGTCATCCTGGCAGGCGGCCGGGGCAGCAGGATGCACAGTACCATTCAAAAACAGTACATGCTTTTAAATGGCAGGCCGCTGATTTCGTACGCACTGGAAGCCTTTGAACAAAGCTGCGCGGATGAGCTGGTGCTTGTGACCGGTGCCGGAGAAGAATCCTATGTGAGAGAGGAAATCCTGCCTGTCCTGGATCTTACCAAGCTGCGCGCTATTGTGACCGGAGGAAAAGAACGCTATCATTCGGTGTATGAAGGACTGAAAGCACTGCAGCAGTGTGATTATGTGCTGATCCATGACGGTGCAAGGCCTCTTGTGACGGAGGAGATCATTTCCCGTGCGGCACAGGCTGCTGTTTCGGATGAAGCCTGTGTGGTGGGGATGCCGGTGAAAGATACCATCAAGGTAGCAGACGCAGGTGGCTTTGCGGAGTCCACGCCGGACCGTTCCCGGCTGTGGCAGGTACAGACTCCGCAGGCATTTTCCTATCCCCTGGTACGCGGTGCCTATGACCGGCTGATGGCAGATGAGACACAGCAGAAGGGCATCACGGATGATGCCATGGTGGTAGAGCATTTAAGCGGCACAAAGGTGCGCCTGGTGGAGGGGAGCTACGAAAACTTAAAGGTAACCACACCGGAGGATCTGGTACTGGCAGAGGCGTTATTAAAAAAACGCTTGAATCCGTAAATGACGGGAAAAACTTTGTTTTTTAAACCGGGATTGGGAAAAATGCTGAAAAATACGAAAAGCAGCTAAAGAAAGTTAACAAAATAACGAAGAATTATCGCGGAAAATGCTTGTATATTTTGAAAAATGATGCTATACTTTGTAATAGCTGATAAATAAATATACACATTGCATAGAGATAATAGAGCAGCGCAGGTGTGTAGGACATTTCTTTTAGAGTCCAAGTGGAACGTAAGGTGTCGTACGACTGCGCTATTTTTGCGCTTAAATACAGTGTATATTTCTTATCTATGAAAACGTCCGATTAACACAGACCGGACGATTATAAGAAAACGGAGGAAATGTGTATGAAGAAAAAAATCGCATTGCTGCTCAGTGTTGCCATGCTGACAGCATCCCTGGCAGGCTGCGGCGGAAAGTCCGGTTCCACATCGGCCCCGGCCGGTGACTCTGGTTCCGCAACAACAGAGGCAGGAGGCACTGCGGCAGGCGGTCACAAAGACACCCTGGTTATCGGTACCGATGCTGACATCAACAATCTGGATCTCCAGCAGCAGCAGGATCAGATCAACAACATTATTTTAAAGAATACTCATCAGACCCTGGTATTTTTCAACAATGGTTCCCAGGGAGATGAGCGTTTCGGTCCTTGCCTGGCAACCTCCTGGGAGTTCAAGGATGACACCCATATCGAGATGAAGCTGCGTGATGACGTTCACTTCAACGATGACGACAAGACCCCGATGACCGCAGAGGATGTAAAGTTTACTCTGGATATGGCAACCGGCAACATGGTAGCCTCTATTCTGGCTGGCTATGTTGGCTGTACCGTAGTAGATGATTACACCATCGAGATTGAAATTGAAAAATACAACAATGAGTTCATCCAGTCTCTGGCATCCGTTCCGTTATCCATCCAGTCCAAGAAGGCTTATGATGACGGCGTAGAGGATCCGTACTACATCGGTACTGGCCCGTACAAATTCGATGAGTGGGTAGAAGGTGAGTACTGCCGCCTGGTTAAGGTTGATGATTACTGGGGCAACGATCTCCCTGCAGACGACAACCTGGCTCCTGGCGTAGCTGAGACCATCGAGTTCCGTCCGTACATCGAGGCATCCTCCCGTGTTATGGCATTGCAGGCCGGCGAGATTGATGTTTGTGTAAATCCGCCGATCAATGAGCTGCAGTACTTAGAGGATGATGACAATATCACCGTTTACGAGCAGACCGGTACCCGTCTTTTCTACTTTGCATTTAATGTAGAGAAGGAGCCGTGGAACAATCAGACCTTAAGACAGGCTGTTGCATGCGCGATCGACCGTGACGCGGTTCTTGAGGCAGCTGTATATGGCAAGGGCACACTGCAGACCACCATCTTAAACCGCGGTCTGTGGGGCTTCTATGATGACATGGAAGGCTTTGACTACGATGTGGACAGAGCAAAATCCTTAATGGCAGAGGCCGGCTATCCGGATGGCGGTATCAGCACAACCTTAACCTATGCATCCGGTGCTCCGTATGAGCAGATCGCAACCATCGTTCAGGCAAATCTGGCAGACATCGGCATCGACGTAACCCTGGAGCCGATGGAGACTGCAACCTTAAAATCTACCTGTGTAGACGGCAAGCAGGAGCTCTTCCTGTGGAGATGGAATGAGGATTCCAAGGTTGACTTTGTATACCGTGACCTGTTCTACACCGGTTCCGGTTCCAACTATCATCACTATTCTGATTCTAAGGCAGATGAGATGATTGATATCGTAGCAACTGAGAAAGATCAGGATAAACGTCTTGAGACAGCAAAAGAGCTGCAGACCTATCTGGTAGATGCATGCCCGCAGGTTCCGTTATACATTGCAAATCTGGTTGTTGCATACAACAAGAACCTTCAGGGTCAGTACTTCTACGGCGGCGGTAACCACGACTGGCGTCATGCATACATCGCAGAGTAAAGAGAAACAAAGACATAATGGCTGAAAAGACTTGCGGGTGCTTCAAAAGCCCCGCAAGTTTCCATATGAGTCACTGAACATAAAAAAAGGAGCGACAGGCAAATGCTGAAATACATTGGGAAAAGACTTATCATGCTGATCCCGGTTATTCTGGTAACCTCATTTCTGATCTTCTGGGCCATGAGCCTGACCGGCGGCGACCCGGCGTTAATGCTTGCGGGTGATAACGCAAAGCCGGAACAGATTGAGCAGATCCGTGAAGACCTTGGACTGAATGATCCGTTTATCGTACGTTATGGAAACTATATGAAAGGCATGCTGACTGGTGATATGGGTAAGTCCTATGTGACCAAGCGGGATGTATTCAAGACCTTCATGGAGCGTCTTCCGAATACCCTGCTGCTGGGCGGAGCCGCCGTGCTCATCGCTGTAGTGGTATCCCTGCCGCTCGGTATTTACACTGCGATACATCAAAATACATGGAAGGATACAGCGGGTATGATATTTGCCCTGTTCGGCACGTCCATGCCAAACTTCTGGCTGGGACTCATGCTGATCATCATATTTTCGCTGAAGCTGGGTCTGTTTCCAACGGGCGGTAAAGGCGGGCTGGACAGCCTGGTGCTGCCGGCAGTAACAGTAGGCTTCGGACTGGCTGCACTCATTACCAGAACGACACGCTCATCCATGCTGGATGTACTCCGTCAGGATTACATGACCACCGCGCGGGCAAAGGGCTGTTCAGAGAAGCAGGTCATCACCGTACACGGTTTAAAGAACGCGCTGATCCCGATCATCACTGCGATCGGTCTGCAGATGTCTCTGGTTATTACCGGCTCCGTTCTGGCAGAGACGGTATTCTCCTGGCCGGGAATCGGACGTCTGGTATATGACTCCATCTCCAAGCGTGATACCCCGATGGTTACAGGAGCGATCATTATGTGCTCCATCCTTATGTGTATCATTAACCTGGTGGTAGACTTGATCTACGCATTCTTTGATCCGAGAATCAAAGCTCAGTACAGTAAGAAGGGGTGATAACATGGCACAGGCAAGCGAAATCAAAAAACAGTATAAAAAAAGGACGCTGTTTCAGGAAACCTGGCGGCGCCTGACCAAGAACCGCGGTGCCATGCTGGGACTGGCCTTTCTGGTCCTTCTGGTACTGGCAGCGGCGCTCAGCCCGGTTATTTTCAATTACGAGAAAGACGTGATCGGCCAGAACATGAAAGACCGTCTGATGGGACCGTGCGCGGCTCATTGGTTTGGTACGGATGAGTATGGCCGTGACTTATTTGCACGTATCGTCTACGGTGCCCGTTATTCCCTGATCATCGGTGTCGGCTCCGTTTTGCTGGGACTTCTCGTCGGAACCATCCTGGGTTCCCAGGCAGGCTTCAAGGGCGGAATTACCGATTCCATCATCATGCGCGGCATTGATATTTTCTATTCCATTCCGAACATCATGACAGCGGTAGTTATTGTATCTCTGTTAGGACCGAGCACGGTGAACCTGATGATCGCGCTGGCCTTCTCCTGCGCCAGCAGTTTTGCGCGTATCGTGCGCGCTTCCGTTATGACCATTCGTGATCAGGAGTATGTGGAATCCTCCTACGCCATGGGACTGCCGACCTGGAAGATCATCGTAAAGCACATCCTTCCAAACTGCCTTTCCCCGATCATCGTGCAGATCACGCTGCTGATCGGTACTACCATCATCTCGGCTTCTTCCTTAAGCTTCCTTGGAATCGGTGTTCCGGCACCGGCACCGGAATGGGGCGCACTGCTTTCAGCAGGCCGCAGCCACATCCGTGACGCAAGCTATATGTGTATCATTCCGGGTCTTGCCATTATGTTCACGGTTCTTGCATTGAACCTTCTGGGTGATGGCTTGCGAGATGCGCTGGATCCGAAGCTGAAAAAGTAAGTAATACATAAGATTTAGGAGGAATAGGGTATGGCTGACGAGTTAGTACTTGATATAAAAAACCTGGTAGTCCATTATGAGACCGAAGATGCCGATGTCCATGCAGTCAATGGCATTGACCTCTCCATCGCCAAGAAACGGACCCTGGGTCTGGTGGGCGAGACCGGCGCGGGCAAGACTACCACGGCACTTTCGATTTTGAATCTGGTTCCGAATCCGCCGGGGGTCATCAAAGACGGCGAGATTAAACTGGATGGAAAAGATGTATTGAAAATGACACCGGAGGAACTGGAAAAGATGCGCGGCAATGAGGTTGCCATGATCTTCCAGGATCCCATGACTGCGCTGAATCCGGTTATGACGGTTGGTGACCAGATCGGTGAGAGTATTGCGATCCACCAGAATATTTCCAAGAAGGAAGCCTTCGAGAAAGCAAAAGAAATGTTAAAGATGGTAGGTATCGCGGAATCCCGCGCTTACGATTACCCACATCAGTTCTCTGGCGGAATGAAGCAGCGTGTTGTCATTGCGATTGCGCTGGCCTGCAGTCCGCAGCTTCTGATCGCGGATGAGCCGACCACTGCGCTGGATGTAACCATCCAGGCACAGGTTCTGGAACTCATGAAACAGCTGATCTGTGACAAGGAAATGTCCATGCTCATGATCACGCATGACCTTGGAGTTGTGGCAGAGGTCTGTGAGGATGTCGCAGTCATGTATGCAGGCCGTATCGTGGAGAAAGGAACTGCAGACGATGTGTTCAACCACATGCGCCACCCATACACGGAGGGACTGTTCGATTCTCTTCCGAACTTAAAGCAGCGTGGTGAGGAACTGGTTCCGATCAAGGGCCTGATGCCGGATCCGTCTGATCTGCCGCCGGGATGCGCGTTTGCACCGAGATGTCCGTATGCAACAGAGGCATGCACGAAGGCTGTTCCGGAGCTGACATCTGTAGAGGGCAGCGCAACTCACTTTGTTGCCTGCAGTGCCTACAAGGATCCAGAATTCAGATTAGGGGAGAACAAAGATGGCAGGTAAGACAATTCTTGAGGTCCAGAACCTCACAAAATTTTTCAATACTCCTGGTGGACAGCTTCATGCGGTCGATGGCGTGAGCTTCAAGATCGAAGAGGGCAGGACACTTGGTATTGTAGGTGAATCCGGATGTGGAAAGTCCACGACCGGACGTACCATTTTAAAACTGTTAGAGCCGACGGGAGGCAAGATCCTGTTTGACGGTAAGGATATCACAAACTACAGCCGCAAGCAGATGCGTCCGCTGCGTCAGGAAATGCAGATGGTATTCCAGGATCCGTTCTCGTCCCTGGATCCGAGACAGACTGTGATGCAGCTCATCAGTGAGCCGATCATTGAACACAAGCTGTTAAAATCCAAGAGCGATATTGAAGAGAGAACCCTGGAGCTGATGCGTACGGTAGGCCTGGCGGAGCGTTATATGAATGTATACCCGCATGAGCTTGACGGCGGACGCCGCCAGCGTATCGGCATTGCGCGTGCGCTGGCTGTAAGACCGAAACTGATCGTCTGTGATGAGCCGGTATCGGCTCTGGACGTATCCATTCAGGCGCAGATCTTAAATTTGTTAAAGAAGCTGCAGGCAGATCTGGGACTGACCTACATCTTTATTACCCACGACCTGTCGGTAGTTAAATATTTCTCCGATGATATTGCAGTTATGTATCTGGGCCAGATGGTCGAGAAAGCACCGTCTGATGTGCTGTTTCAGAATCCGGTCCATCCATATACCAGAGCATTGTTGTCTGCAATTCCCCTTCCGATCGTGGGAAAGGAAAAGCCGGTGCGCCAGCTGATCCGCGGCGAGATCACTTCTCCGGTCAATCTGCCGGACGAGTGCCGGTTTATGAAACGGTGCGACTGCGCGGCAGAATGCTGCAAGAATGGCAACCCACAGCTGCGTGAGATTGAACCGGGCCATTTTGTTGCCTGCACCAGAGTAGGTGAATTTTAAAGATCACACTATGACAACTGAATCCATACACGCGAGAGAATAAGAGGAAGCGTAACCATAAGAGCACAGAACCGATCTGTGTTTCTTGGGGTACGCTTCTTTTGTTTTCCGTATAGAGGATAAAAGGATGCGCAATGCATGAATAGTAGCGAGAAAGGAAAAGGGGGTATCTGGAATGCTGAAGCTTTGGCCGGTACTGGCACAGTTTACAGCTCCGGAGCTTTGGGTTCAGGTAGAATACCTGGTGCGCATTTTTGTGGCGGCGTGTCTGGGACTCCTGATCGGAAGTGAGAGGAAAAATCGAAATAAATCGGCTGGCATTCGTACCCATGTGATCGTGGCGCTGGGAGCAGCTCTTATCATGGTAGTATCGAAATATGGGTTTATGGATGTGGAAAAGGCAGATGCCGCCCGTGTGGCAGCGCAGGTTGTCAGCGGTATCGGCTTTCTGGGTGCCGGGGTCATCTTTGTACGCAACAATCTGGTAAACGGGCTGACCACGGCAGCCGGAATCTGGGCCACCGCGGGCGTGGGTCTGGCTCTCGGATCCGGTATGTATGTGGTAGGAATCAGCAGCGCCCTGCTGGTTCTGTTCATTCAGTTTGTTATGCACCGCATTGCTTATTTTGCGGATGTGGCATCCGGTGGACTTATTCGTATGACTCTGGTAAAACGGGAAGGCATTGTGCAGTCCATGGAGGATTATCTCCAGAGAGAGAAGCTCAGTGTGATTTCCGTAAAAATCAACAAGACCAAGAAAGACGAAGTGAAACTGGAGTTTGATGTGGTTTTTCCGCCTGGATATAAAAAAACAAAACTGTTGGCCAGACTGGTAGAGATGGATGATGTGCTGGCAGTCAGCGAGTAAAAAGAATTTTGTTTGCGCCATACGCGGGCGAAAACGGATGAAGGTCCGGTAATGGACCGGGAATAGAGGAGACAGGAGTATGAACAGTATGAAATACGATGTAGTGGTCATTGGCGGTGGTGTGATTGGCTGCGCGGTTGCCAGAGAGCTTTCCAGATATCAGTTAAAGACCTGTGTTGTGGAAAGAGAAGAGGACGTATGTTCCGGAACCTCAAAAGCCAACAGTGCGATCGTGCATGGAGGCTTTGATGCGGAACCGGGGAGTTTAAAGGCAAAATTCAACATTCAGGGAAGCAGGATGATGGAAGAGCTCTCGGAAGAACTGGATTTTGAGTACAAGCGCAATGGTTCCCTGGTGCTCTGCTTTGCGGAAGAAGACAAACCGGCGCTGCAGGCACTTTATGAAAAAGGCATGCAGAATGGCGTGGAAGGTATGTCTGTCATCAGCGGAGATGAGGCGCGTAAAATGGAACCGAATATTGAGGATACCGTGGTTGCCGCGCTGAATGTACCAAGCGGCGGCATTGTCTGCCCGTTTGGCCTGACGATTGCCCTGGCAGAGAATGCCTGCGACAACGGTGTGGAATTCTGCTTTCTGACTGAGGTAGAGCACATTGAGAAAACAGCAGAGGGATATCGGATCAAGACAAACCAGGGGGATATCGAAGCAGCCTGTGTGGTAAACGCGGCAGGCGTATATGCGGATACGATCCACAATGAAGTAAGTGAAAAGAAGCTTCACATTACTGCCAGAAAAGGCGATTACTGTCTGCTTGATAAAGAGGCGGGAAATCTGGTCAGCCATACCATTTTCCAGCTTCCGACCAGGATGGGAAAGGGTGTTCTGGTCAGCCCGACCGTACACGGTAATCTGTTGACAGGACCAACCGCAACGGATATCGATGATAAGGAGCAGACCGCAACAGCGGCAGAGGAGCTGGAATCCCTGATGAGCCGTGCTGTATTGAGCGTTAAAGGCATTCCGTTCCGTCAGGTCATAACATCCTTTGCAGGACTGCGTGCCCATGAGGATGGGGATGATTTCGTGATTGGTGAGGCAGAGGATGCTCCGGGCTTTTTTGACGCAGCAGGCATTGAGTCTCCGGGACTTTCGAGTGCCCCGGCTATTGGCCGGTGGCTGGCAGAAAAAGTGGCAGAGAAATTGCATGCGGCAAAGAAGGAAGACTGGAACGGCAGAAGAAAAGGCATCGTACGCCCGGAGCTTTTAAGTAAGGAGGAACGGGCAGAGCTGATCCGCAGGAATCCGTCCTACGGCACGATCATCTGCCGCTGTGAGAACGTCAGTGAGGGCGAGATTGTGGACGCCATCAACAGAACCCTGGGCGCAAAGTCCTTAGATGGCATCAAGCGCCGCGTGCGTCAGGGCATGGGACGCTGCCAGGCTGGCTTCTGCACACCGCGAACCATGGAAATTCTTTCAAGAGAACTTGGAATCAGCATGGAAGAGGTCTGCAAGAATGCACCGGGATCTGAAATGCTGAAGGGTCATAAATAAGGGGGGAGCAATCATGAAACATGACATTGTAATCATCGGAGGCGGACCGGCAGGTCTGGCAGCGGCAGTGGCAGCAAGAAAAGCCGGTATTCAGGATATTCTTATTCTTGAGCGTGACAGCAGCCTTGGCGGAATTTTAAATCAGTGCATCCATAATGGTTTTGGCCTTCACACTTTTAAGGAAGAGCTGACCGGACCGGAGTATGCAGCGCGTTATATTGCCATGGCAGAGGAGGCGAAAATCCCATACCGTTTAAATACCATGGTCATTGATATCAACGAGAAGCGAGAAGTAACGGTCATCAGCCGTGACCACGGCATGGAGACCATCGAGGCAGGTGCGGTGATCCTGGCTATGGGCTGCCGGGAGCGTCCGAGAGGCGCCTTAAACATTCCCGGATATCGTCCTGCAGGCATTTATTCCGCAGGAACCGCGCAGCGTCTGATGAATATTGAGGGCTACAGCGTCGGCAAGGAGGTTGTGATCCTTGGCTCCGGTGATATCGGCCTGATCATGGCCCGGCGTATGACCTTAGAGGGAGCTAAAGTTAAGGTTGTGGCAGAGCTGATGCCGTATTCCGGCGGTTTAAAGAGAAACATCGTCCAGTGTCTGGATGACTACGGCATTCCGTTAAAGCTGAGTCATACAGTGGTAGATATTCAGGGCAAGGAGCGTGTGACCGGCATTACCCTGGCTGAAGTGGGACTGGACAGAAAGCCGATTCCGGGAACCGAGGAGCATTACAGCTGTGATACACTGCTGTTGTCCGTAGGTCTGATTCCGGAGAATGAACTGACTAAAGAGGCAGGTGTGGAGATGAACCGTGTGACCTCCGGACCGAACGTCAATGACCAGTTAGAGACCAGTGTGGAGGGAGTATTTGCCTGCGGAAACGTACTGCATGTGCACGATCTGGTTGATTACGTATCTGAGGAGGCCACTCTTGCAGGAATCAATGCGGCAGCTTATGTGAGATCACAGAACGGAGAGACAGAAGCAAAGGCAGAGTCTCATACAGTGACTCTGAAGGCAGAAAACGGTGTGCGCTATACCGTTCCGCAGACCATTGACGTCAACAATATGAGAGACCAGGTCGTTGTGCGTTTTCGTGTGGCAGACGTATACCGCGACCGCAGTATCAGTGTATATCTGGATGGAGTACGCGTACAGGCAAGAAAGAAAAAGGTTCTGGCGCCGGGGGAGATGGAGCAGGTGATCTTAAAGAAAGAAGATCTGCAGAAGTATCCGGACTTAAAAGAAATCGTGATTTGTACGGAGGTGGAATAAGATGGAGAAGAGAGAACTGATCTGTATCGGATGTCCGCTGGGATGCCCTCTGACTGTGACGATGGAAGGTGAGCAGATCACGGTAGCCGGAAATACCTGTAAGCGTGGTGAAATCTATGCAAAGAAGGAAGTTACCAATCCGACCCGTGTGGTGACCTCCTCGGTTCATGTAAAGAATGGCGAGATTGCCATGGTTTCCGTAAAGACAAAGAATGACATTCCGAAAGATAAGATTTTTGCGTGCATGAAAGAAATCAGTACAGTTTCTGTTCCTGCTCCGGTCCATATCGGAGATGTTGTGATCGAAAACTGCGCGGGAACCGGAGTGCCGGTCATTGCGACTAAGAACGTAGAGAAAGCATAAGGGAAATATAAAGAAATTATAAAGAAAATACAGATATCGCAGTGTATGCGGTTGTGATGGCCCTGCCCGTATAGACATGCGGGCGGGGCTGTGTTATGATACAAGATGACAGGAGGACAGGAAGATGAAAGTATATGCACATAGAGGTTACAGCGGAAGATATCCGGAAAATACCATGCTGGCCTTCAAAGAGGCAGAAAAGACCGGCTGCTACGGCATTGAGCTGGATGTGCAGCTCACAAAGGACGGTGAGGTCGTGATCATCCATGATGAGCGGGTGGACCGGACAACGGACGGAACCGGCTGGGTGAGAGATTTTACCCTTGAGGAGTTGAAGAAGCTGAACGCGGCAGCAGTATGGAACGGGAAGTATGGTTTTGAACCGATTCCAACTCTGGAAGAATACTGCAGGTGGGTGAAAGATACGAACATGGTGACCAATATTGAAATCAAATCCGGTGTGTACTACTATGAAGAACTGGAAGAGAAAACCCTGGCACTGGTGAAGAAATACGGTCTGGAAAAGAGAATTGTATTCTCATCCTTCCTGCATTCCTCCATTACCCTGCTTCGCAAACTGGCACCTGAGATTCCCTGTGGCGCGCTGGTGGAGTATGATGACCTGGGAAATCCCGGCTACTATTGTGAAAAGTTTGATTTTCAGTACTATCATCCGGGCGTGAAGGCTTTGACAGAGGAGATGGTAAAGAGCTGCAGGGAACACGGAATCCCGTTAAATGTCTGGACGATCAACGATATGGGCGCCCTGGAGCAGATGTATGAGTGGGGCGTAGAAGGCGTGATCAGTAATTACCCGGGTGTATGCAAAGGATGGATTGACAGTAAAAAATGATAAAAGCGATTGATTTGTTGGAAATGTCACCGGTGATCGCAGCGATTAAAGATGATGCCGGTCTGAAA
>OJRB01000414.1_pt1 | contig 26474 bp, 21 predicted proteins | sample 1599061 | NCBI WGS metagenome assembly OJRB01 (sample SAMN03922522, study PRJEB24848) | human gut metagenome | isolation source: stool sample | host: Homo sapiens | place: Germany | collected 2010-02 | reverse complement strand
CCAGCAGACTGTTCATGGCGTGGTAGGCGGACTCGAAATCGTAGTTGGACAGGCCATAGAGTTTATCGTCAAGGACAAGCCCTGCGTCCTCCATGGCATCCTGCGCACCCAAACGGCGCATCCGGCTGGGAAAGCTGGTGGCCGGGCCGCCCAGCACCGCGATCTTGCGGTGACCCTGTGCGATGAGATGGGAGACTGCCGCTTTTGCTGCGGCCCGGTCATCCACACCCACCATCGAGAGATTGGGGAAGTCCAATTCATTGGAGACCAGTGTGGCCAGCACGGAGGGAACGGAGATGTTTGCGAAGCCGTTCTGGAAGTTCGTGACACTGCCGCCCAGAAAGATCATGCCCTTGGGCTTGATCTCCCGCAGGATCTTCTCGGCAGCATCGATCTCGTTGGCGTTCTCGTCCAGGTAGGAGACGATGCCGTTGTACCCATACAGGGTAGCGGCCCGCTGCAGCTGAACGAGGAAGTCGGAGAAGAAGATGTTCCGGGTCCCCTTGACTACGAACACCAGACTGCGGGATTGCTGGATCTTCAGCTGCCGCGCGTTGGTGTTGGGGGTAAAGCCTGCCTCCCGCATGACCTTGAGCACATGCTCCTTGGTCTCGGGCCGGACATCCGGCCGATCATTGATGACGCGCGAAATGGTGCTGACAGAACAGCCGCTGATGCGGGCAATGTCCTTGATCGTCATATCGCGTGCCCTCGCTTTCGGTTGGATTATCGGGAACGGTGTCGGGAACGTTTCCAGTGGCTATAGTATGGCACATTTTGTTCAAAAAATCAATCATGTTGGAGCGATTTCGTGAAATGTGTACAAAGAATCGGCTTGACGTTGTGCAGTTTGATTTGCCAACACATCAGAACACCGGTTGATTTCGGAAATTCCCGGTAACATTTCAGGAAATGCCGGAAAAACCGTACCGGTTTGTAACTTTTTGACCGGGTGATGCAATTTTATGGACGAGGGTGATCTGCCCGGAAATTGCGGGAACGGTTCCATAAGATGTTCCCAGAATGCGGCAAAAAGAAACAGGCAGACTACTGAGTGCCGGGAGCACTGCACAAACGAAAGATACAACAAAAAAGCGCTTTCACCTTGTCATCGGTGAAAGCGCTTTGCTGATTGCTGATTATTTTGAATGGGTTGATAAAGTTCTAATTAGTCACTGACGTAGGGCATCAGAGCAACGTGACGAGCACGCTTGATGGCGGTGGTCAGTGCGCGCTGATGATAAGCGCAGGTGCCGGTCACACGGCGGGGAATGATCTTAGCACGCTCAGAGACGTACTTACGCAGACGGGGAACGTCCTTGTAATCGATGGTGTCGATGCGATCGACACAGAAGCTGCAAACCTTCTTGCGGCCGCGACGCATGGGGCGTGCGGGGCGAGAGCCTTCGGTTCTTTCAAAAGCCATTGCTTATTACCTCCTATAAGAATTGAACGGTCAGACCGTTACGGAATCAGAACGGCAGGTCATCACTGTCATCAATGACAGCAAAATCATCTGCACTGCCGGCGGAATAGCTGGGAGCTGCCTCCACAGCAGCCGGACGGGCAGGGGCTGCGTTCTGGTAGGCGGGAGCAGAATTCTGATAATTTGCTCCACCGCCCTGATTGCTGCTCTTGGGGCCTGCAAAGCTGATGTTGTTGGCTACGACTTCCACAGCCGTGCGATTGTTGCCGTTCTTATCCTGATACTGGCGGGTCTGAAGAGAGCCTTCGATGGCGATCAGACTGCCTTTCTGGAAATACTTAGAAACAAACTCGGCCTGAGAACGCCAGGCAACGATATCAATGAAGTCAGCCTGACGCTGCTCACCCTGACGCACAAAATTGCGGTCGCAGGCAATGCGGAAGCTGCACACATTGGTGCCCTGGGGCGTGGTGCGGAGTTCAGGATCCGCCACAAGACGGCCCATGATAGCAACAACATTCAACATTTTACGGTCTCCCTTTCTGTCACGAAAAGATTACTCCTCGTGGGCAACGATCAGGCTGCGCATAACACCTTCAGTGATCTTGTACACACGGTCCAGCTCAGCGGGGAAGCTGGGCTCGCTGGTGAAGTTGATCACAGTGTAAACGCCTTCCTCCTCGTCGTTGATGGGGTAGGCCAGACGGCGCTTGCCCCACTCGTCGATGGAATCGATCGTACCGTTGTTCTCGATCAGGGTCTTGAACTTACCAACCAGAGCGGCGGTAGCCTCCTCGTCGAGAGCGGCGCTGGTAATCAGCATGGTTTCGTACTTTGCCATTTTGTAGCACCTCCTTTTGGACTTAAGGGCCTCAAGGTTATGAGGCCAAGGGTACACACGACATGCGGCATCGCCTGCCGTGTGCGGCGTGTCTGTTCAGACAGCAATTTATTATAGCAAGTCCCTGCTGTTTTGTCAAGCCCTGCGAGCCAAAAATCCGCACAAAAATTTGTACTGAAGCTTTGGTGAACTTTGTCTGTTTTTTTAACGAGAAAGATTGAAAAGTATTTTGATTTTGGTTCTGAGCGGCGATATAATAAAAGAATAGGGGGTCGGGCGCGGCCGACAACCCTGTTAAATGAAATAAAACGGAGGAAGGTAAATTTATGTATTCTGTTTTTCGCAACCTCGCCATCATCATCCTCAGTGCCAAGTTCTTCGGGCTGGTGTCCCGCAAGTTCAAAGCGCCGCAGGTGGTGGGCGAGATCATCGCGGGCCTGATCATCGGGCCCTGTCTGCTGAACCTTGTGCATATCAGCGATACCATCTCGATCTTCGCAGAGATCGGCGTGGTGCTGCTGATGTTCTCCACGGGCCTTGGCACCAACCTGAAGGAGCTGATCAAGGCAGGCCCCATCGCCACCCTGATCGCCTGTGTGGGCGTGGCGGTGCCGCTGGCAGGGGGCACGCTCCTTTATAGTTTATTCTACGGCTTCTCAGCGCTGGGCAGCCAGGAGTTTTACCGCGCCCTCTTCATCGGTACCATTATGACCGCCACCAGTGTGTCCATCACCGTGGCTACCTTGCAGGAGCTGGGCCACCTGAAGAGCTTCCTTGGCACCACCATCGTCAGCGCCGCCGTCATCGATGATGTCATCGGCATCGTGGTGCTGACCTGCGTGCTGGGAGCAAGCTCCGGCACCGGTACAGGGCTGGGTAAGGTGCTGATGAACACCGTGCTGTTCTTTGCTACCGCCATCGGCGTGGGTCTCATTGCCCATTACGCCATGAAGTGGCTGGACAAGCGCAACCCCCACACCCAGCGCATCACCATCGTCAGTATGGCGTTCTGCTTTGCCATGGCCTACATTGCTGAGGCCTACTTCGGCATTGCAGACATCACAGGTGCCTACATCGCGGGCATCGTCCTGTGCACTCTGGAGGATGCCCCCTATGTGGAGCGCCGGGTGGACATCAGCAACTATGTGCTGTTTGCTCCCATCTTCTTCGCCAGCATCGGCCTGAAGACAGATATCAGCGGCCTGACCCCGGAGATCCTGCTGTTCAGCGTGTGCTTCGTGGTGGTGGCCCTGATCACCAAGATCATCGGCTGCGGGCTGGCGGCCAAGATTTGCAGGTTCAGCTGGGGTGATTCCCTCAAGGTGGGTGTTGGCATGATGACCCGCGGCGAGGTGGCCTTGATCGTGGCCCAGAAGGGCCTGGACATCGGCGTGGTGGATTCCGTCTACTTCACCGCCGTCATCCTGCTCATCGTCGTGTCCAGTGTGGCCACTCCGCTGGCCCTGAAAGCGCTGTTCACTAAAATGCCCGTGCAGCCGCATCCCAGTCAGGCAAAGCAGTAAGGGAGCTCTGCCAGAACCCTTTTGATATTTTCCAAAACGACAGCAGCACCTCACCAGAAATGGCGGGGTGCTGCTGCTTTATGGGGCGAAACGGGACGAAAAGTTTTCGCAAACGGTGCAAAACGGGCTAAAAAGCGGGGCCCTTTTGTGAATAGTGCTAAAGAAATGGCGGAATCCTTGTAAAAAATAACAGCAGGTGGTATAATTTATCTGTAAAACGAAAATGATTGGCTCAAAAGAAACAAACTTGGAGGGATTTACATGAAAACTGTAGCGCAGACCGTGATCGAGGCAGATCGCTTCTATACCATCGCTGCCAAGGGCGGCAGTGTCATTCAGGCCGTGGAGAAGGCCACCAACGGCGGCGATATCCGCCTGGGCAAGTACGAGCACAAGCCCGAGCAGGAGTGGGCCTTTGTGCGCGAGGGTGACGGCGTGTACCGCATCCGCAACCGCGCATCCGGCAAGCTGATCGACCTGATGATGACCGGCACCGCCAATGGCACTTGGCTGCACCTGTGGGAGGATGTGGGCGGCACCTCTCAGATGTGGACCGTGGAGCCCACCCCCGCCGGCACCGTCCGTCTGCGCTCTTCCTGGGCCAGCGGCAAGTGCATCGATACCGTGGGCATGGGTGCCAACGATGGTGCCATCCTGCAGATCTGGCAGGAGGCCGCAGGCGATGACCAGCTGTGGACCATTTCCGAGGTGAAGGACCGTGCAAAGCGTGCCCCTGCCAAGAAGGCAGAGGAGCCCGTTGTAGAGGCTGCACCTGTGGTCGAGAGCGCTCCTGCAGAGGAGGCAAAGCCGGAGGTTAAGGAAGAGCCCGTTGTGGAGGAAAAGCCCGTGGAGGAGCCTGCAAAGGCTGAGGAGAAGCCCGCTGAGCCTGTTAAGGCCGAAGAGGTGAAGGCGGAGCCTGTCAAGGCCGCTGCTCCCGCTGCCAAGGCTCCCGCAAAGAAGCCCACCGCCAAAAAGACCAGCCGCGCCGCCCGCAAAAAGGCCGCTGCCGCTAAAAAGTAAGTAATATAAGAAAAAGCAGCTGCATTCCGTAAAAACACGGAGTGCAGCTGCTTTTTTGTTGCAATCTTACAGGCCTCTCCTACGAGGAGAACTGGAACGAAACGCCTGAGAAGGTCAGACGTGCATCATGCCGCGCTGTGCATGGATGCGGAATTTGAGTGCGGCGGCGATAAAGCCCTTGAACAGGGGATGAGCGCGGTTGGGGCGGCTCTTGAACTCAGGGTGGAACTGTGCACCCAGATGGAAGTCACGGCCGGGCAGCTCCACGGTCTCCACCAGACGGCCGTCAGGGCTGGTGCCGGAAATGACTAGCCCGGCATCCTCCATCTCCTGACGGAACGCGTTGTTGAACTCGTAGCGGTGGCGGTGACGCTCCCAGATCTCAGCCTCGCCGTAGCACTCGGCCATCTTGGTGCCGGGCTTGACGGTGCAGGGGTACTTGCCCAGACGCATGGTGCCGCCCTTGGGGATGTTGCCCTGCTGGTCGGCCATCAGGGCAATGACATTGTGGGCACCATCGGGGGTGAACTCGCTGGAATTGGCATCGGCATAGCCCAGCACGCCGCGTGCGAACTCCATCACCATGATCTGCATTCCCAGGCAGATGCCAAAGTAGGGAATCTGGTTCTCACGGGCATACTGTGCAGCCTGGATCATGCCCTCGATGCCGCGGTCACCAAAGCCGCCGGGCACAATGATGCCGTCCACGTCAGCAAACACTTCTTTGCAGGCATCCTGATCGATCAGGTCTTCGCTCTCCACCCACTTGATGTCTACCTGACTGTCGTTCTCAAAACCGGCGTGGTACAGGCTCTCCATCACGGAAAGATAAGCGTCGTGCAGTTTGACGTACTTGCCCACCAGCGCAATGGTGCAGGTCTTGCTGCGGGTGGCAATGCGGGAGACAACACCCTTCCACTCAGTCAGATCGGCGGGGGGTACGTCCAGCTTGAGCTTTTCCACCACCACATCATCCAGGCCGTTGGTGTGGAGCATCAGCGGGCACTGGTACAGGCTGGGCATGGTCAGGTTCTCGATGACGCACTCAGGCTTGACATTGCAGAAGGTGCTGATCTTGCGGCGGATATCGCCGCCCACGCTGCCGTCAGCACGCAGGATGATGATATCGGGGTTCACGCCCATGCCCTGCAGCTCCTTGACGGAATGCTGGGCCGGCTTGGACTTGTACTCGTCGGAGCCGGAAATATAGGGCACCAGCACAACATGGATGTAGCAGCAGTTGTCGCGGCCCTGCTCCAGGCCCACCTGACGGATGGCCTCCAGGAAAGGCTGGCTCTCAATATCGCCGGTGGTGCCGCCGATCTCGGTAATGACCACATCGGCATCGGTAGAGGATGCCATGTTGTAGATGTAATTCTTGATCTCGTTGGTGATGTGGGGGATGATCTGGACGGTCTGACCCAGATAAGCGCCCTGGCGCTCCTTGTTCAGCACGTTCCAGTACACCTTGCCGGTGGTCAGGTTGGAATACTTGTTTAGATTTTCGTCGATGAATCGCTCATAGTGACCCAAATCAAGGTCGGTCTCAGTGCCGTCATCGGTCACGAACACCTCACCGTGCTGCAGGGGGCTCATGGTACCCGGGTCCACGTTTACATAAGGGTCCAGCTTCTGGCTGGCGACCTTCAGTCCGCGGCACTTGAGCAGGCGGCCCAGAGAAGCCGCCGTGATGCCCTTGCCCAGACCGGAGACAACGCCGCCGGTCACAAAGATGAATTTTGCCATTTGTTCAGTCCTCCTCTAATTTATCTTTCAGAGATCATTCTTTCCCAGTGTGGATGCGCCTGCATCCGGAACAAAACATACAACACCAGATTATAATCCTAATCCTCGTAAGAATCAAGGATTTCCTGTGCAATTTCTGCACGGCTGCGCCGGGTGTCCATGGCGCGCTTTTCAATGTAGCGGTGGGCGGCATCCTCGCTCATCTGCTCCCGCTCCACCAGACAGCATTTTGCATGGCTGACCAGCCGTACCTGTGCGATCTTTTCCTGCATCCGCGCGTTTTCCTGCCGGAGCAGCTGCAGGCGGTGGTTGCTGGCCGCGGCCAGATGGATGGCCTGCAGGAACAGCGTGTTGGAGAACGGCTTGCTCAGCAGCAGCACCCCCTGCTCACTCATGGGGGCCAGCAGCTGCTCGGCGGCGGCTGCCTTGGCCAGCAGCACCACGCCTGCGTCTGTTTTTTCTACGGCAGAGGAACACAGCTCGTGGCCGAACTCGTCGGGCAAAGGCGCGTTGACCACAATCAACTCAAAATCAGATTCCAGTATCCTGCGCCGGGCCTCGGCACCACTGGGGATGATCGTAGGCCGGGTGTATCCCAGCTCTGCCAGCCGCGCGGAGATGTACTCGTTGGAGCTTGCTCCGGCGCTCACGATCAGAGCACGTCCCATTTGAATCGCTCCTTTCTCTTACATCCAGGCAAGGGGCCGAATCATTGCCCCTTCGTACTTTCCCTCAAAAGCGGTTCAGATGGCGTTGAAGTAGTGCACCCGCTCGTACTCTGCCGGGTCGGCAGCAGCTTTCAGGGCGGCACAGCGCTTCAGTTCTTCCTCATAGTACCGATGCGAAAGCTCTTCCGGCAGCACGCGGTGCAGAAATTCGCTCTCCTGCGCGGCCTGCACGGCCTCCTCCAGCGTGGAAGGCAGTCTTTCCAGCCCAAGACCTGCGGCCTCGGTGGGATCGAACAGGTTCTTGTTGATGGGGGCCTGCAGCACCATCCGGTGCTCGATGCCATCCAGACCGGCGGCCAGCACCAGACCCACGGCCAGATAGGGGTTGCAGGCAGGGTCAGGGCTGCGTAGTTCCATGCGGCAGTTGTTGCCCTTGACCTGCGGGATGCGCACCAGCTGGCTGCGGTTCTGGCGGCTCCAGCTCACATAGCGGGGGGCCTCGTCACAGCCAAAGCGCTGGTAGCTGTTGGGCAGGGGATTGGTGAACACGGTCAGCTCCCGGCTGTGGGCCAGAACACCTGCCATGAAGCTGCCTGCAATGCTGTCCGGGGCAATGTCGCCCTCAAACAGATTGCGGCCGTCCATGCAGAGCGAAAGGTTGATGTGCAGGCCGCTGCCTGCCTGATCCGGCAGGGGCTTGGGCAGGAAGCTGGCGTGGATGCCGTTGCGCATGGCAACAGCCCGCACGATCTGCTTGAACATCATCACATGGTCGGCTGTTTTCAGGGGGCCGGCGTAGTGGCAGTCGATCTCGTTCTGACCGTGGCCGCTCTCGTGATGGCTGTGCTGGGGGCTCATGCCCATCTGCTCCATGGTCAGGCAGATGTCCCGGCGCAGGTTCTCACCTGCATCCAGCGGGGCTACATCAAAGTAGCCGCCAAAGTCGATGGGGATGCGGGTGGGGCGGCCCCGGTCGTCATTCTCAAACAGGTAGAACTCGCACTCAGCCCCCACGTTGCAGGTCAGCCCCAGTTTGCGGAAGCTGCGACTCATCTGGCGCAGGAAGCCGCGGCAGTTGCCGCCAAAGGCAGCGCCGTCCGGCTTTTCCACGTCACAGAAGAACTGCATCACCCGGCCCTCGGTGGGCCGCCAGGGCAGGATGGTCACGGTGGAAAGATCGGGCCGGAGCACAAGATCGCTTTCCTCCACCTTCATAAAACCGGCAATGGAGCTGCCGTCAAAGCAGACACCATCCTCCATGGCCTTGGGCAGGTCGCTGGCAAGCACGGCGATGTTTTTCTGGGTGCCAAAGATATCGCAGAAGGCAAAGCGGACGAATTTGACGTTGTTGTCCTCCACAAAATCAAGGATGTCCTGTTGGGTATTATAGCTCATAGTGGTTCCCTCCGAGCCGCAGGGTGCGGCAAATGGCACAACAGTGCAAAACTGGAAAAATCAGCTTGCGTTCTTAAAAAACGCCTAAAGGCCTGCTTCGTATGCGCAAAGCAGGTCTTTAGGCTGGTGTAAGAAATAGGAAAAGGGGAATGGCTTAAAAATCCAACAACCCAGCGATGCTTATCAAGCTATGTCAGAAAGATCAGACGTAGTAGAGCATCTTGCTGTAGCTGGGCAGAGGCCAGTAGTCCTCACCGCAGATGGTCTCGGCATCGTCAGCAGCGGCGCGCAGAGCATCCATCTTGGGCAGAACGTCATCGTGGAAGGAGACAGCCTTGGCACTCTCATCGGTCATGGCCTCAGCGGTATCCACGGCAGCCTGCAGGGCATCGATGGCATCGCTCATGGCATCGGCATCGGTGGACAGGCGGGTGAGGGTCTTGGTCTCGCTGCGCACGCTGATGGCCTCGCTGACGGCCAGCTTGGATGCGGCGGTGTTGGCAACCTCGCTCATGTAGGCGTTGATGGCGGGCAGCAGCTGCTTGCGGGCCATCTCCAGCATGGTCAGAGCCTCGATGTTGATGATCTTGGAGTAGTGCTCCATCTCGACCTCGTAACGGCTTTCCATCTCGATCTTGGTCAGAACACCGAAATCCTCCATCAGCTGGATGTTCTTCGGGTCGATCAGTGCGGGCAGAGCGGCGGGCGTGTTCTTCTTGTTGGGCAGACCGCGGCGTGCTGCTTCCTCTTCCCACTCGGCGGTGTAGCCGTTGCCGTTGAAGATGACACGGCGGTGGTCACGGATGGTGCGCTTGATCAGAGCAATGGCAGCACTGGTAAAGTCCTCAGCGCCCTCCAGCTCGTCAGCGTAGCCCTTCAGCTCCTTGGCAACAGCAGTGTTCAGGATGGTGTTGGCATCGCTCAGGTTCTCGGCAGAACCGGGCATACGGAACTCGAACTTGTTGCCGGTGAAGGCGAAGGGAGAGGTGCGGTTGCGGTCGGTGGTGTCCTTGCTGAACTTGGGCAGGACATCCACGCCCAGATCCATCTTCATCTTGACGGGGCCGGCATAAGGAGAATCAGATGCAATGGCATCGATGACAGCTTCCAGCTCCTCGCCCACGAAGATCGAGATGATAGCCGGGGGAGCCTCGTTGGCACCCAGACGGTGATCATTGCCCGGGGTGGCAACGGAGGTACGCAGCAGATCGGCGTACTCGTCCACTGCCTTGATGACAGCGGCCAGGAATACCAGGAACTGCAGGTTCTCCATGGGCGTGTCGCCCGGGTCCAGCAGATTCTCGTGGGTGGTGGACATGGACCAGTTGTTGTGCTTGCCGCTGCCGTTCACACCCTCAAAGGGCTTCTCGTGCTGCAGGCAGACCAGACCGTACTTGGGCGCGATCTTCTTCATCATCTCCATGGTCAGCAGGTTGTGGTCAATGGCAACATTGGTGGTGTCGAAGATGGGGGCCAGCTCATGCTGGCAGGGAGCCACTTCGTTGTGCTTGGTCTTGGCAGGAACGCCCAGCTTCCACAGCTCCTCGTCCAGCTCCTTCATAAATGCGGAGACCTCGGGACGGATGACACCGAAGTAATGCTCCTCCAGCTCCTGACCCTTGGCAGAGGGTGCACCGAACAGGGTGCGGCCGGTAAGGATCAGATCCTGGCGTGCCTCGTAATCCTCCTTCTTGACAAGGAAGTACTCCTGCTCGGGGCCGACGGTGGTGGAGACGTAATCAACATCCTTGCCAAACAGCTTCAGGATGCGGATGGCCTGACCGGACAGTGCGTTCATGGAGCGCAGCAGGGGAGTCTTTTTGTCCAGTGCCTCGCCGGTGTAGCTGACGAAAGCAGTGGGGATGCACAGCACGTCATCCTTCACGAAAGCGTAGCTGGTGGGGTCCCATGCGGTGTAGCCGCGGGCCTCGCAGGTGGCACGCAGGCCGCCGGAGGGGAAGGAGGAAGCATCGGGCTCGCCGCGCACCAGCTCCTTGCCGGAGAACTCCATGATGGCGGTGCCGTCGCCCACGGGGCTCACAAAGCCGTCGTGCTTCTCACTGGTGATGCCGGTCAACGGCTGGAACCAGTGGGTGTAGTGGGTGGCACCCAGCTCCATGGCCCAGCGCTTCATCACGCTGGCCACAACGTTTGCCACCTCGATATCCAGGGGTGCGCCCTTGTGCAGGGTGCGCTCCAGGCTCTTGTAAGTAGCGCTCGGCAGGCGCTCCTTCATTACATGCTCGTTAAAGACCTTGCTGCCGTAGATTTCCATAACATTTGCTGCCATAAATCCTACTCCTTACTTGATCTTATGTCTGTCCCTTCCGAAACTGTCTCCCGCCGCCGAACTGCGGCCCGGAAACAGCGAAAAGCTTTTTAACAAAAACGGCGCTGCGAGTCAGGAGGTGACCCACAGCGCCGTTGCTGTCTATGGTTTGATTATATCCCGGAACGGCTCAAAAGGCAATTGACAAAACTGACGATTCTGCACAAACACGTTCTCGTTTTTTTGGGAGATATCGTATTTGGTATTACTTTTAGATCACCTGGAACAGGAAGAACTTCAGGTAATTGGTCTCGGGCACGCCCCACAGGATGGGGTGATCCGGTGCCTGCTGCTTCACCTCGATCTGCCGCAGCTGCCGGTGGGCATCCTTTGCGGCGGCGTGCAGCATCTTGATGAACAGCTCCTCGGTGGCAAAGTGGGAGCAGCTGGCTGTGGCCAGATAGCCGCCCCGGGGCAGCAGCTTCATGGCGCGGTAGTTGATCTCCTTATAGCCGCGCATGGCGTTCTCCACCGTGCGGCGGGCCTTGGTGAAGGCCGGCGGGTCAAGGATGATAAAGTCGTAGGGGTGGCCCTCCTTTTCCAGCCGGGGCAGCAGCTCAAAGGTGTCCTCGCAGAGAAAATCCATGTTGGTCAGATTGTTGCGCTGGGCGTTCCGCTGGGCCATGGCAATGGCCTCGGCGCTGATGTCAGCGGCAGTGACCCGGGCAGCCCCGCCCTTGGCGGCGTTCAGCGCAAAGCTGCCGGTGTGGGTAAAGCAGTCCAGCACGGTGTGCCCGGCAGCAATGCGGGCCACAGCCCGGCGGTTGTATTTCTGGTCGAGGAAAAAGCCGGTCTTCTGGCCGTTCTCAAAATCGACGTGGTAGAACACGCCGTTCTCGCAGATCTCAGTCTGGGTGCTGTCGGGGTGCGTCTCGCCGGGCAGGTCAAACCAGCCCTTGTTCTGTGCCAGGCCCTCCTTGGCCCGCAGGGCCTCGTCGTTGCGCTCGTAGATGCCGTCAATGGTCTGGCCGTCAGCGCGCAGGACTTCCGCCAGCAGGGGAAAGAGGATGGGCTTGAGCTTTTCCATGCCCACGCTCAGGGTCTGGGTGACAAGGATATTGTTGAACCGGTCCACAGTCAGGCCCGGGAACTGGTCAGCTTCGCCAAAGATGACACGGCAGGCGGTCAGGTCGGCGGGCTCCAGCACAGTCTTGCGGTAGGCCCAGGCGTATTCGACCCGGCGCTTCCAGAAAGCGGCATCGAAGGTGTCGTTGGCGTTGCGGGAGATGAGCCGCACCCGGATCTTGCTTTTCAGTGAGAGAAAACCGGTGCCAAGATAGGCACCCTTTGTGCTGACTACATCGACCAGCGTGCCGTTTTCAGGCTCTGCTTCCGGGGAACTCTGGATGTCGTTTTCGTACACCCAGGGGTGGCCGCCCACCAGCAGGCCTTCGGCGTGTTTGTTGACGGTGTAAACGGGGTAATTGCGAGAAGATTTCATATAGGAACTCCTGATATTATGTGGAAACTTTACGATTTTGCCAAGGCCTCTCCTACTAGGAGAGGTGGCATTGCGTCAGCAATGAGGGAGAGGTTGGACAGAGGAAAAGCTGCCCTGTGTATAACCTCTCTGTCTTGCTGGCCGCAGCCCCAACAGCAACGCTCTTCATCCGCCATTGGCGGCGGTTGGTGCTGTTGCTTCTGGTAGGGGAGCCTTTGGCAATTTAAGCTAAACTTTATTTTACCATAAAAACGTGCTAGAATAAATACAAAAACACAGAAACGAGGAAAACGTCATGGAGATCGAACGCAAATGGATGGTGAACGGCTGGCCGGAGGGCGGAAACCTCCCGGCTCTGCCGCTCAAGGAAGAGTTTGCCATGCGGCAGGGATATATCAGCGTGCGGCCCACCGTGCGCATCCGGGAGGAGGCGCTCAAGGGCGGCGAGACGGCCTATATCCTCTGCTTCAAGTCCGGAAGCGGGCTTGCACGGGAGGAGATCGAGCGCCCCATCGACAAGAAACTGTTTGATGAACTGGAAACAAAGATCATCGGTAAGCCCCTGATCGGGAAAATCCGCAGAAGCTACGTCCTGCCCGATGGCCTTGTGCTGGAGGTGAACCATGTGGATGAGGGCCAGCCCACTGCGTTCTGGTACGCTGAGGTGGAATACCCCACCGTGGATGCCGCCCGCAGCTGGAAGCCGGAAGCCTTTGGTCTTGCAGACTATCTGAACGATGATGTCACCGACCAGCCCGGCCAGAGCATGGGAGCCTACTGGGAACAGACCCGGAAATAAAAAAGACCCTCTCCGTCGCGCAGATGCGGCCGCCTTGCCCTTGGGGAAAGACGGCAGTGCAAAGCAATGACAGAGAGGGTCATTATTTTTACTTCTTGTGATACATCCGGTCTGCTTCCTCATAGGCGGGCTCGCAGGTCAGATACATGCCCAGCTTCTTCACGGTATCCATATCCACGCTGGACAGGATGACGGTGGAGTGCATATCGCAGCCCTTCAGGTGGGAGAGCTGCTTGAGGGCTGCAGCAGCAGTGGGATTCTGCGCGGCCGAGCTGGACAGGGCGATCAGGATCTCGTCGGTGTGCAGACGGGGGTTCTTGCTGCCCAGATAGTTGGTCTTGAGGGTCTGGATGGGCTCGATGGCGGCGGCAGAAACGAGGTCAAGCTCCTGGTCGATGCCGGCCAGCTTTTTCAGCGCGTTGAGCAGAGCGGAGGAAGCGGCACCCAGCAGGGGGCCGGTCTTGCCGGTGACAACGGTGCCGTCCGGCAGCTCGATGGCGGCAGCGGGGGCACCGCCGGTCTTTTCAGAGACTGCATGGGCGGCCTGCTCCACCGGGCGGCTGCCCTGGGTCAGTCCGGCCTGATTCATCAGCAGCTCCAGCTTGTAGACTTCGCTCTGGATCTGTGCGCCGTTCTTGAGGTCGCACAGGGCCTTGAAGTAGCGGCGGACGATCTCGTTGCGGGAAGCTTCGCAGCAGGCCGCGTCATCCACGATGCAGTTGCCGGCCATGTTCACGCCCATGTCGGTGGGGGAGCGGTAGGGGCTCTTGCCTGCGATCAGCTCAAACATGGCGTTGACCACGGGGAAGATCTCAATGTCGCGGTTGTAGTTGACCGCGGTCTTGCCATAGGCCTCCAGATGGAACGGGTCGATCATGTTCACATCGTTCAGGTCGGCGGTGGCAGCCTCGTAAGCCAGGTTGACCGGGTGCTTCAGGGGGATGTTCCAGATGGGGAAGGTCTCAAACTTGGCATAACCGGCCTTCACGCCCCGCTTGTATTCGTGGTACAGCTGGGACAGGCAGGTGGCCATCTTGCCGCTGCCGGGGCCGGGAGCCGTGATGACCACCAGCGGGCGCTGGGTCTCGATGTACTCGTTGCGGCCATAGCCCTCGTCGCTCACGATGCGGGCAACGTCGTTGGGGTAGCCAGGGATCTTATAGTGCCGGAAGGTGCGGATGCCCAGGCTGTTCAGCCGCTTCTCAAAGGCTTCCACCTCGGGGGCAGCGGTGTACATGGTCACGCATACACTGCCCACAAACAGGCCGCGCTCCTGGAATGCGTCGATGAGACGCAGAACGTCCAGATCATAGGTAATGCCATAGTCACCGCGCACCTTGCTGCTGACGATGTCCTCAGCGTTGATGACGATAACGACCTCGGCCTGATCCTTCAGCTGCAGCAGCATCTGCAGCTTGGAATCGGGCTGGAAGCCGGGCAGCACGCGGGAGGCGTGGTAGTCATCGAACAGCTTGCCGCCGAATTCCAGATACAGCTTGTTGTCGAACTGCGCGATCCGCTCCCGGATGTGCTCCGACTGCATCTGCAGGTATTTGTCGTTGTCAAATCCTTTTTTCATTCGTTGCTCCTCTTCCTGATTTCGGTTCCCATATCCTGCCCGGGCAGCGGGTTCCACAGCGGAAGTGTGCCCGGGGAATTACACAATACAAAAACAGTATATCATATCAGAGGAGCGGGTGCAATAAAAAATCAACAAAAGTCCCGCTCCTTCCAGCAGAGAGCTTTTGCCGGAAAGAGCGGGGCAGGGAGGGACAGTGCGGATTACAGGGTCAGCTGGATGCCGCTGAGGGTCACGGTATCCGGATCGGGCTCCGCATCCTTTGCTTTGGCGCGGGTCTGTTTGGGCAGAGCGTCCTCGTGGACTACTTTGCCGCATTCCAGCTCAGGGATGGCAAAGAAGGCTGCTTCCAGAGCATCAGGCAGCTCTACTTCACCGGTAACATGCAGGAATTCGATCTGAGCCAGCAGGTCTGCGCTCTCTGCGGGGATGACAGCATCGCCCAGCACATAGAGACGGGTGCCATACCGGCGCAGGGAAGAGGCGGTCAGCTCCAGGTCGTCCTCCACCACGGCAGTGCCGTCCGGCACGATGATCAGCTCGGTGGAATCCGGGAAGAGCGGGGCCAGAACGGGCGCAAGGCTTGCGCACAGGATGGCCTTTGGAGCGGAAAAGCTGCAGCCCTTTGCGGCCAGTGCGGCAGTGTCGAGCCTGGGGTCAACCGCCAGGAAGCGATGTTCATTCCAGTACAGGCGGCTCTGTGCCCGCAGCAGGAAGGTGTTGTCTAGCTTGATGGAGCTTCCCGGCAGGAGCACTGCGTCATCGGGGTAGACCGCCAGCTTTCCGTTCAGGATGCAGCGGGCGGATACCACTGCCGAGAGGCACTGCGGGCAGTAGATCATACCGTTGACCAGAATGCAGGCGTACTTCTGTAAAACCTCCGCAGCATCCGGTGTGATCATCAGCTTGCCGTTGACCACCAGTACCTGCCCGGCGGCGGTCTGGCTGGCAGAGCTCAGCGTGACCTTGCCATTGACCACACCCACCGAGACCTCCTCAGGGACATTTTTGCAGAGCATCGAATCCAGAGAAATGTTGTGCTGGCTCAGGAGCGTCTGCACCCGGGGCGAGGTCAGCGCGATCATGCAGTCCAGCTTGATCTGCTCATAGCGGTCAAGAAAATCCTCCTGCACATTGCGCAGGTCCATGATCATAGCGTCCACATTCAGGTTCTTTTTCATCATTTAATCCTCCGTAAGTTCAGTTTTGAGGCGATGGCGTATCTGGGCAAGGCGGCTGCGGACCGTGCCGGGCGGGAGACAGAGCAGCTGACCGATCTCGCTGGCATTGTAGCCCGCTGTATAGCGCAGGGTGAACAGCCGCCGCTCTTCCGGGGTGAGCAGAGCCAGCAGACTGGCGGCTTCCACTGTGTCCAGCGCGGAATCCGGTTCGGCACGGTCCTCTTCCGGGAAAAAGGTGCTGAGCAGCTGCTCCTCCTTTGCCACCCGGCGGAGCTGGTCACAGTAGAGATTCCGTGCAGTGGTAAACAGCCAGGCCTTGCACTGCCGCTCTGTAAAGCTGTTGATAAGGGTCCGGTTCTGCAGTGCCCGCAGAAAGACTTCCTGGGTCAGATCCTCCGCCCGGGCTTCGTCCCGGCAGAGATTGAAACAGAAGTGTTCCAGCCTGTCCCAGAAGGTCTCGTACAGCAGCTCCCACATGGGGCTTCCTCCTTTCATTGCGTCGTTCTGCCTGTAAGACGAAGGAGACCGGGGAAGTGTTGGATAGATCCGGAAAAAAATAAACCCTCAGTCTCGCTGGCGCTCGCCAATGGCTCCCCTACCAGGGGAGCCTTTGGCATGGCGGTAAACAGCGTGAAACTGAGGGAAACTCCTTGATTTAATGTTTTGCTTCCAGTGCTTCGAGATCTTCTTTGATCTCTTCCACATCTTCTTTCAGGAACATCAGGCAGAAGCTGACGGCCAGCAGCAGGCAGGAGAACCAGATGGCCTTTGCGCCGCAGAGGTCCAGCGTCAGGCTGCCCAGGCCCGCGCCCAGCGCAAACAGGAGGATGATGCCCCAGTAATAGAAGGATTTTTTCAGGGCGGCAGGATTGCGGTTGAGCACCCAGCTGCAGAGGGAGTCCATGCCGCTGCGCATGTTGCCGATGCACATGGTGCTGGCAAAGGCATAACCGTTCACCTTGCGGAAGGTCTGCACCTGCATCGCACAGGCAAACGAGACCAGTGCGTTGGCCATAAGATTCCACTCCTGCGGGAAAAAGCCCACCACGAACAGCATCACGATCTCACACAGCACCACCAGCTGTCGCCAGTGGAGCCGCTGCAGATTCTGCAGCTTCTGGTGCATCAGCTCTGCCGCGAACACGCCCAGCGCAAAGAAGCACAGGGGCACAAGATAATGCAGCACACGCCCCCACTCCCCGGCAAAGGCATGGACAGCCATCAGCACGATATTGCCGGTCTGGGCGTTGGCAAACACCTTGCCCCGGAACAGATAGGTGTATACGTCCTGCAGGCCGCCGGACAGTGAAAGGAACATTGCCGTGCAGAAGGCTTCCGACATCTGGCCGCGGCGCTTTTTCTTGGAATTCATGCAAATTCCCCCTCTGATTTTTTACCCCTATACTATAACGCGGGTTGACGGATTTGTCAAAAACAAAAGGTGATTTTTGGCGGTTTTGACTATGTAAAACGAATATGTCTGCCATGTATTTTGCAATTACATCCGGGTTGTGCTACAATAAGACCATTCATACAGAAAAAGGAGAATCCCCCCATGCCCAATATCATCGAGATCACGGATTTTCACGCGCCGGAGCTGGACCCCTACGCCCGCCTGACGCAAAACCAGCTGCGCAGTCGGCTGGAACCCGAAAAAGGCATCTTCATTGCCGAGAGCCCCAAAGTGATCTCCCGGGCACTGGATGCAGGCTTTGTGCCGGTCTCCCTGCTGATGGAGCGCAGGCAGATCACCGGCCCAGCGGCGGAGATCCTGACCCGCTGCGGGGATGCACCCATTTATACTGCTGACCGGGAACTGCTGGCTGCACTGACAGGCTACGAGCTGACCCGGGGCGTGCTCTGCGCCTTTCAACGTCCGAAGCCCCGCACCGTGGAGGAACTTTGCCGGAACGCCCGGCGGGTGGCCGTGCTGGAGGGCATTGTGGATTCCACCAACGTGGGTGCCATTTTCCGCAGCGCGGCAGCGCTGAACATGGACGCTGTTCTTATCAACCCCTCCTGCTGTGACCCGCTCTGCCGCCGGGCCGTGCGCGTGAGTATGGGCACGGTGTTTCAGGTACCCTGGGCGCAGATCGGCGAAACGCCTGCTGATTGGCCCGAAAAGGGGCTTGTTCAGCTGAATGCCCTGGGCTTCAAGACGGCTGCCATGGCCTTGAGTGACCGTTCGGTCAGCATTGATGACGAAGCCCTTGCCCGGGAGCCGAAGCTTGCCATTGTGCTGGGCACGGAGGGAGACGGCCTTTCCCATACCACCATCGCATCCTGCGATTACACGGTCAAGATCCCCATGTCCCACGGGGTCGATTCCCTGAATGTTGCCGCCGCCAGCGCCGTGGCGTTCTGGCAGCTGGGCAAACAGTAATTCATAAGCCACACAGCAAAAAACTCCCGCCCGGAGCGTATCCGGGCGGGAGTTTTGCTATGCCTTAGAAGGATTTAAAGGAGAAATTACTTTTTCATGTAGATGTGGTGGGGCAGACCTGCAATGTACAGCGGAGTCAGCTCAGCCTGGATCAGCGGGCGGGCATACTCGAGAAATTCCTCGGTCATCTGGGTGTGATTCTCGTTCATCCAGCTCAGGGGAACCTTCTTCTCGAGGTTTGCAACTTCACTGATGGGGTGCAGCTCGGTGATGTACTGATAGGGGCTGTTGGAGATGCGCTTCAGGGCGACCATCTGACCGGTGACACCCTCAAAGGCAGCCTTGGCAGCAGCGCCGCCCACCTGGTAAGCCTCGGTGATATCGGTGCGGCTGGTCAGGTGACCAGCGCAGCGCTGCAGGGTAGACAGCTCGATACAGCGGGTCTTGGTGCCCAGATTGCGGGCGACCACATTCGCCAGATAGCGTGCAGTACCAGTCAGTGCCTTGTGGCCGAAAGCGTCCACTGCGTGCACATCATCGGCCAGCTCACAGACGTAACGGCCGTCCTCGAGCTTGACACCCTCGGAAACAGCGATCACGATGCTGGGCTTCTTCTCCTGCATGACGCGGACCTTCTCAATGAAGTGCTCCACGTTGAAGGGGACTTCGGGCAGGCAGATCATATCCACGCCCTCGCAGTCATCGCTCTTGGCCAGAGAGGCAGCAGCGGTCAGCCAGCCGGCGTTGCGGCCCATGATCTCGACCACGGTGACATAATTGGTGCCGTAAACGGTGGCATCGCGGATGATCTCCTTCATCACCACACCGATGTACTTTGCCGCAGAGCCGTAGCCGGGGGTGTGGTCGGTCACCATCAGGTCGTTGTCGATGGTCTTGGGAACGCCCATGAAGCGGATGTCGCTCTGGATGCGGTTGCCGTACTCGGCCAGCTTGCCGATGGTATCCATGGAGTCGTTGCCGCCAATGTAGAAGAAGTAGCCAATGTTCAGCTTTTCCAGGATGGCGAACAGCTTCTTGTAAACGGTCTCGTCATCGTGCCAATCGGGCAGCTTATAGCGGCAGCTGCCCAGGAAGCTGGACGGGGTGCGCTTGAGCAGCTCGATATCCAGGTCATCGGTCAGCACGGTGGAAAGATCCACCACGCGCTCCTCCAGCAGACCGGCAACGCCGTTGCACATGCCGTAAACGATTTCAGCGCCGCGGCTCTTGCAGCTCTCGAATACGCCTGCCAGACTTGCATTGATGACGGAGGTAGGGCCGCCAGACTGACCAACGATTGCATTTTTACCCATGATGATTTCTCCTTTTCTTCTGTTTCGGCTTTTATATTATCGTGCAGGAGCACGAAAACAGACCACGAGGGAGGGGGGAGGAAGCGCGCAAATGAAACTTACAGGCAGATATGGCGCGGGGTGCCGTTGACGTAGACCGGTGTCACTTCGTCCAGGATGAGCGGGCGGGCATACTCCTCAAATGCCGCCGTCACCTGCATTCCGTCCGGGGTGATCCAGTCCAGCGGCACCTTTTTCTCCAGGTTTGCCACCTGCTGGACATCCACCGACTCGGTGATGCACTGGTAGGGGTAATCGGAAATGCGTTTGAGCGAGATCATCCGCCCGGTCTCGCCCGCAAAGGCAGCGGAAGCGGCAGCGCCGCCCACGGCGTAGGCCTCGTTCACATCGGTGCGGCTGGCCAGATGGCTGGCGCAGCGCTGCAGGGTCGAGAACTCAATGGCACGGCTCTTGCAGTTCAGGTTGTCGTGGATGAGATCGGAAAGGTACCGGCTGGTGCCGCTGAGGATGGCCTTGTGGCCAAAGGCATCCAGCTGCCCGGCGGTGGAGACCAGATCGCACAGATAGGTGCCGTCGGCTGTCTTAACGCCCTCACTGGCTGCAATGATGACATTGGGCTTGACCCGCTGCAGCTCGTCCACCCGGGTCAGGAACCTGTCCGGGTCAAAGGGAACTTCGGGCAGCAGGATGAGGTCGGGGCCTTCGCAGTCATCGCCGCCGGCCAGACAGGCCGCACCGGCCAGCCAGCCCGCGTGGCGGCCCATGATCTCGGCCACCGTCACGCTGCGGATGTTGTAAACGGAGGAGTCACGGATGACCTCCTTCAGGATGGTGGCAATGTACTTGGCGGCAGAGCCGTAGCCGGGGGTGTGGTCGGTCAGGCAAAGGTCGTTGTCGATGGTCTTGGGCACACCGATGAACCGGACGCTGCTGCCCACCTGGGCACCGTAACGGGAGAGTTTTGCAATGGTGTCCATCGAGTCATTGCCGCCGATGTAGAACAGCGCACAGATATCGTACTTGTCAAACAGGGTGAACAGCTTGATGAACGGGGTAGAGTCCACGTCCGGGTCCGGCAGCTTGTAGCGGCAGCTGCCCAGATAGCTGGACGGGGTGCGCTTGAGCAGCTCGATGCTCATGCGGTCATCCAGCAGAACGTTCAGTTCCAGCATTTCTTCCTTTAAAAGGCCCTCGATGCCGTACTTCATTCCGTAGACCTTATCGGCTCCCAGACTGCAGGCAGCTTTGTATACGCCTGCCAAGCTGGAATTGATAACGGCGGTAGGGCCGCCGCTCTGGCCGATGATGACATTTTTTGACATACGTCCTCCTTATCCAAAAGAACAACATTTCACGTCCTGCAAAGCGCGGCAAGTCCTTCTGTGTCCTCCCAGAGCCCTGCACTGCCCGGGGAAGGAGATTGCGGATGCGCGCCGCAAGTCGTACAAAAAGAATGCAGGATGTGCATCTGATTCAATGAAAACTGTGCAATTCCTGCAACAATACTATTGTAAACTATTTCTCTGTTGTATGCAAGACCTGATTGGTTGCACGGGCAAAAAAATTATGATACAATATTTGGCGTATCCTACAAAAACACAGGGTCGGTCGGAGTGCAGAATGCAAACTTTGCAATTTTTCGGGGATACTGACCGTAATGATAGAGAAAAGAAAACAGGGAAAGGCGGGAAAGAGAATGGGAATTTCACACGAATATCATTCCACCCATGGTCGGAGACGGCGCAGCAAGGCAGGCACCGGCCTGCGGCTGGCGGGGGTCATTGCAGCGATCCTGCTGCTGTCGCTGGCCATCACGGCCATTCTGGAAAATGGCGAAAAGCAGAGCGAGGCTGTCCAGCAAAGCCCGGCGGCGGGCACAGCGGCCAATATCCTGGCTCCGCTGCCCATGCAGGGAGATACGGGAGCCTCCGCGGCAGACAGCGCCGGCGGTACGGCAGGGGAAGGCAGTGGAGCCGCCGATGCGTCGGCTGTCACGCTGGAACAGTTCGGCCCCGCCCGGCAGGCAGCGGGGGCCTATCAGGTCAAGGCGTATGACAGCAGCGTGATCCGTCAGCCCAGCTGTGGGCAAGTGGATCTGAGTTACTTTTCGGATGCGGCCCTGCTGGGCGACAGCCTGACCGTGGGCTTCTCCGATTACAGCATCAACCTGGGCGGGGCGCTCATCTGTGGCTATACCGGCGTGGGCCCCGATGCCATCGTGAACCGCAGCGCGGTCAAGAGCAGCGTGCGCGGCTCAGAGGTGGCAATGGATGTGCTGACAGCGGCCCAGCCGAAAAAGCTCTATATCCTGCTGGGCACCAACACGCTGACCACGCTGGGGGCAGCAGACCGCTTTCTGGCCTACTATGGCCAGATGCTGGATCAGCTCAGGCAGGCCCTGCCCGGCTGCGTCATCTATGTCCAGTCCATCCCGCCGGTGCGGCCCCAGGCTGCTGCGGAAAAGCCCGGTCTTGCGTCCGATGTCCTGCGCTCTGTGAACGAGCAGCTGGCAAAGCTGGCTGCAGACAAGGGCTGTGTCTACCTTGACCTGTGGGAGACCTTTGCCGATGAGAACGGGAATCTGAAGGAGATGCTGGCGGCTCCGGATGGAGTCCACTTCTCGGCCGGAAACGGCTATGGTGCCTGGGTTACCTACCTGCGCAACCACGCAAAGTATTCGGCTTCCAACTCCTGGACTATGGGCAGCGCATACAGCGCTGAATAAAGAGCGAAACACAAAACGGCATCGCAGACCGATCGGTTTGCGATGCCGTTTTTTATGTTGATCGAGAAGGAAAGCAGCTTACTTCAGCTTGCTCTTGGCCTTCATGCGCTGGTCGTGGTTCAGGATCTGCTTGCGGATGCGCAGATTCTCAGGGGTGACCTCCAGCAGCTCATCCTGTGCCAGGAACTCCAGGCAGCCCTCCAGGCTCAGCTTGCTGACGGGGATCAGGCGCAGAGCGTCATCGGAGCCGGAAGCGCGGGTATTGGTCAGGTGCTTGGTCTTGCAGACGTTGACATCCACATCCTCGCCGGAAGCGGTGTAGCCGATGACCATGCCCTCGTAGACCTTTTCGCCAGCGCCCACCAGCAGGGTGCCGCGCTGCTGCGCGTTGTACAGGCCGTAGGTAACGGCATCGCCGGTCTCAAAGCTGACCAGAGAACCGGTGGAACGGTTGGCGATCATACCGGCCCAGACATCGTAGCCATCAAAGATCTGGTTGAGGATGCCTTCGCCGTGGGTATCGGTCAGGAACTGGTTGCGGTAGCCGAACAGGCCGCGGCTGGGCATCCGGAACTCCAGGCGGACACGGTCGGTGCCCAGGGACTCCATCTGCTGCAGGACGGCTTTGCGCTGGCCCAGACCGGTCATCACAGCACCCTGATACTGGGTGGGAACGTCGATGACAACGTGCTCCATGGGCTCGTAGGTCTTGCCGTCGATGACCTTGGTCAGAACGTGCGGGGGAGAGACCTGCAGCTCATAGCCTTCACGGCGCATGGTCTCGATCAGGATGGACAGGTGCATCTCACCACGGCCCATGACGCGGAAGGAATCGGTGGTGGGAGAATCCTCCACCTTCAGAGCAACGTCCTTCAGCAGCTCTTTCTGCAGGCGGTCACGGATCTGGCGGCTGGTGACGTACTTGCCCTCACGGCCGGCCAGGGGGCTGTCGTTGACGGAGAAGGTCATCTCCACGGTGGGGTCGTTGATCTTCACGAAGGGCAGCGGCTCAACCTGAGAGGGAGCACACAGCGTGTTGCCGATGGTGACATCGGGCAGGCCGGAGAATGCAACGATATCGCCTGCGGTGATGTTGTCGCAGGGCTGGCGGCCATTGGCCTGGAAATCGTACAGCTTGGTCAGGCGGCCGCGCATCTTCAGGTCGGGGTTGTGCCAGTCGCACACGACCACTTCCTCGCCGACCTTGGCAACGCCGTTCTGGATGCGGCCAATGCCGATGCGGCCAACGAACTCGTTGTAGTCAACAGAGGAGACCAGCATCTGGAAGGGAGCCTCGGGATCGCCCTGAGGAGGCTGGATGGTGTCCAGCAGGGTGTCGAACAGGGGGATCAGGTCGGTGCCGGGCACATCGGGGTCCAGGCTTGCGGTGCCCTGACGGCCGCAGCAGAACAGGATGGGGCATTCCAGCTGCTCATCGGAAGCGCCCAGATCCATCAGCAGGTAAAGCACCTCATCGATGACTTCCTTGATGCGGGCATCGGGGCGGTCGATCTTGTTGATGGCAACCACCAGGCTCAGGTTCTGCTGCAGAGCCTTCTGCAGAACAAAACGGGTCTGGGGCATGCAGCCCTCGGCTGCATCGACCAGCAGCAGAACGCCGTTGACCATCTTCAGCACGCGCTCGACCTCGCCGCCGAAGTCGGCGTGGCCCGGGGTGTCGACGATGTTGATCTTGACGCCGTTGTACTCGCAGGAGCAGTTCTTGGCCAGAATCGTGATGCCGCGCTCACGCTCGATGTCGCCGGAGTCCATGACGCGCTCGGCCACCTGCTGGTTGGCACGGAAAGCACCGGACTGCTTCAGCATCTGGTCGACCAGAGTGGTTTTGCCGTGGTCGACGTGCGCGATGATCGCGACGTTGCGGAGATTTTCCTGAATCATATACATTCCCTCTCAAATTGAAAATGCCGATATACTGATATTTGCAGGGGCAAAGCCCCAATATCCACATACTATTTTATAATACGCTATAATGTGGTATTTGTCAAGAATCGCAAAACGCAAAAATGTGTGCTATAATATGGATTATTATAGTGATATTTTACACTAATTAAACCATACGGCTTTACATTCTCCTTGGCCCCCTCTGGGAGGGGGCTCCCGCCGCAGCGGGTGGGGGAGAGAGCCTGGCCAGGTGAGAAGGTTTCGGGCAATGGCAAGGTTCTCTCCCTCCGCCCCTTCGGGGCACCTCCCTCCCAGAGGGAGGCAAGGACGCGAAGATGAGGGAAACAAAGTATACGAGGGAGAACCACTATGGCAAACAACACGGTACGCCACATCAACATCATCGGCCACCAGAACCCGGACACGGACTCGATCTGCTCCGCGCTGGCGTATGCCTGGCTGAAAAACCGCGGCAGCCTGACCGGGCTGTATGAGGCCCGCCGCGCCGGACATGTGAACCGGGAAACGCGGTTCGTTCTGCAGCACTTCGGCGTGGAGCCGCCGCGGCTTTGCACCGACGTCAGCCCGCAGATCAAGGACATCGACATCCGCAAGCAGGCAGGCATCGACGGCGAGATGAGCCTGCGCGCGGCCTGGAACCTGATGCGCGACGTCGAGATCGACACGCTCTGCATCGTGGACAGTGACAACGAGCTGCAGGGGCTTATCACCATCAAGGACATTGCCGACGCGAACATGGACCTGTTCGACACGGCAGTGCTGGCCGCGGCCAACACCCGCTGCACGAACCTGCTGGAAACGCTGGAGGCTGAGCTGGTGGTCGGCAGCGCTGACACCCACATTGACAGCGGCAATATCTGCATCGGCACCAGCCCGGAAATCATGGAGGAGCTGGTCAAGCCCGGCGATCTTGTGCTGGTCTCCAACCGGTACGAGACCCAGATGTGCGCCATCGACTGCGGCGCACAGGCCATCATTGTCTGCTGCGGCTCCGCGGTGCCGCGCACCATCGTGGCACGTGCGCAGGAAAAGGGCTGCGCCGTGCTGGCGACCCCCTACGATACCTACGCCGCCGCGCGGCTCATCTCCACCGCCGCGCCGGTGCGCCACTTTATGCGCACGAAGGAATTGCTGAAATTCAGCGTAAATACGCCGATTGAGGACGCCAAAAAGGTTATGGCCAGCGTGCGTCACCGCTATTTCCCGATTCTGGATGAGAACGGCAAGTACTGCGGCGTCGTCAGCCGCCGTAACCTGTTGAACCTGCACCGCAAGCAGGTCATTCTCGTTGACCACAATGAGCGCACCCAGGCCGTGGACGGTCTGGAGCAGGCGGACATTCTGGAGATCATCGACCATCACCGCATCGGCAGTCTGGAGACCACCGGCCCGGTCTATTTCCGCAATGTTCCGGTGGGCTGCACGGCCACGATTTTGTACCAGATGTACGGCGAGCAGGGCCTGACGCCCAGCCGCGAGATCGCGGGTCTGCTGCTGTCGGCCATTCTGTCCGATACGCTGGTGTTCCGCTCTCCGACGTCCACCCCGCAGGACGAAACCGCCGCCAAGGCGCTGGCCGCGCTGGCGGGCGAGGACATCCAGTCCTACGCCGAGCAGATGTTTGAGGCAGGTGCCGACCTGACGGGCCGCACGGCGGAGGATGTGTTCAGCTCGGACTTCAAGGCGTTCAGCCGCGGCGACGTCAAGTTCGGCGTCGGCCAGTCCACCTACATGACCGACAAGTCCCGCGCCGCCGCCGAGGCGCTTGTGCAGCCGTTCCTGCCCGAGGCGAGCCGCCGCGAGGGTCTGCCGCTGATCTTCTACATGTTCACCGACATGAAGACCCAGAGCACCGACCTGATGTTCTACGGCCACAACGCCGAGGAGATCATCCGCGATGCGTTCCACGTCGAACCGGAGGGGAACATAGCCAAACTGCCCGGTGTCGTCAGCCGCAAGAAGCAGCTCATCCCGCCGCTGCTGGCAGCTTTGCAGGCGCGGCAGTAAGAGGAAAATGCCCGCGAAGCCGCGCCATTGGCAGACAGGCGGGGCGGATACAGAATCTGCCCTTATGAATACAAAAACAGACGCACAGCCGTGAAAAGCTGTGCGCCTCAGTATGTCAAAAAACATCTACTTTGCCTTGTAGAGAATGTAGGGGCGAACATTGTTCGCCCGC
>OJRB01000386.1_pt1 | contig 27488 bp, 28 predicted proteins | sample 1599061 | NCBI WGS metagenome assembly OJRB01 (sample SAMN03922522, study PRJEB24848) | human gut metagenome | isolation source: stool sample | host: Homo sapiens | place: Germany | collected 2010-02 | reverse complement strand
ATCTACACACTGCATATCGTCGGCAGCGTCAGATGTGTATAAGAGACAGCCTCAAGCACGTTCATGCCCATGCTGACCAGTCCGCTTGTGAGTGCGGTTTCGAGCATGTAGCCGGAAAGCCTAGTATCTTTTCCGAGAACGACCTTGGGGGTATTGTCACCTGCGCCGAATACGTGAGCGATGGATTTTCCGACACGGAGGGCGGTCTCCGGAGTGATTGGATAAACATTAGCTTTGCCCCTGATGCCGTCAGTTCCGAATAATTTTCCCATAGGAGACTCCTTTTCTGTTAAAAAACTTAGGTCTATAAAATAACGTCATTTCAGGAATATGGCAACTTTCCGGGACAACTTTTCGTTCAAAAAGCCGTTTAGTAGGACAAAAACCGCGAAAAAAATGCAATATAATTGAGAAGTCCGCTTGCCTTTTGCATGAAAGCATGTATATTCTGTTCCCTGTCAACTCGATGATGTCGGGGCGTAGCTCAGTCTGGTTGGAGCGCTACGTTCGGGACGTAGAGGTCGCTGGTTCGAGTCCAGTCACTCCGACCATAGAATAGAAAATCGCCGTTACGGCGATTTTTTTTTGTTTTAAAGGTTGTACTGTGTCCGCTTGAAAGTTGCCGGAGGAAGTCCGGTTAACAGAAGGGCTGATTTTACGACTCTAATTAACGGTTGCTTTCCATATATAGCAGATGATTCCGTATTTTTTTATTTGACATTTATTATATGTAATAATTACAATACATATATTGTTTTATATGTGTTGGAGGTGGTATGTGAAAAGTTTTTTATTGATTATGGTTATGGTGGCCGCGTTGCCTGTTAAGGCTTTAGCAAACCCAGCCTGTGCCGTTTGTACGGTTGCAATCGGCGCTTCTCTCAGCGTTGCGCGGAAGATGGGGGTCGAAGATTCGATTGTCGGTTTATGGGCCGGCGCGTTGTTAACTTTGCTGGGATATTGGTCCATAATGTTTTTTGATAAAAGAAACTGGCATTTTCGTGGGCGTGATTTTTTGCTGCTGTTGCTTTCGGTGGGGATGATCGGTTTTATTTATGTTGCTGAAGTTGATTATACTCCGGTTGTTATTTGGAAAATCTTTTATATGGATACGATTTTGTTCAGTTCTTTGCTCGGGATGCTGATTTATATCGGTTCGCAAAAACTTTATCAGCGGATGAAAGCCGGGAACGGCGGGCATGCTCATTTCCCTTTTGAAAAGGTGGTTTTGCCGATTGTTTTTTTGCTGGGAGGGAGTTTGTATTTAACTTATTTTCCGATTTGAGGAGGCGTATTGAGGCTGTAAAAAAAATAACCGTCGGTTTTCAAACCGGCGGTTATTTTAACGGTTGTCTTATTACTTTTTTTTCAAGGCAGATAATGTCATTATGATAACGCTGCCGATGAAAACGGTTCCGAGAAAAATCAGAGCCATAGGGATCTTTGCATAAGCCAGGTGAGCGATGACAAACATGAACAACAAGGCGTAGATGATAAAAGAACCGAGAAAGCCGATAATAATTTTCCGGGCTTTCAGCATATCACGGGGCGAGGCCCGTGAGGTCAGAAAATCGGGATTGCGTTTTTTGTTCCAGCCCAGAAGGCACAGAACCGCAATGCAGGCGGCAATGCCGATACTGCTCCAGAGTATTACGGCGAGTTGTAGCTGTTCCATAAGCGTTATATTTTAATTAATCAGACTTTAGTTTTTGCCAACAATGACGGGAATATCGGCCGAAATCGCCGGGGAAACAGAATCGGAAACAATATCAGGAAAACATAAGAGGCGTTCAGGCACAATATGACGTTGTTAATGACTTCTCTTATTCCGAGGTTTTCCGGGACGACCAGTGCGATAAGCATAAATTCAACCATAAATCCCAGCCATAGGGTGTTTATGATGAAATTTGCGGGATTTTTTTTATAAACCGCAATCTGGATAACCGTACAGACAACGGCGAAAATTACAATGTTTATCCATTTTATTGCCGTGAGCAGCGACAGAACGGAACTCCCTCCCAAAAGCATCAGCGCGGGCGCTAAAGCATAAAAGCTTAAACCGAACTTTTTCATAAACTAATATTTTAATTGTTAAACATAATTGTAAATTTTGTGACAGTTTATACTTTTCGTTGGGCAAAAATCAATCTTTTTTTGTTCGTTATTATTGAACAAACAGACAATAACCGCTGGCAGGGAAACCGGCGGTTAAAAGGAAGTTTACCAAAGCGTTTCGGGCAAATCACGAGGCAAATCCCCGTTGTATTCTTTTTAAAAAGATTTGGGCGGCCGGGGAAAAGACCTGATATTTTTTCCAGACGATATTCAGGCCGGATTCCAGTGCGGGCGAAAGGGGGCGGAAGCATAAATCAGAATTCATATTGTTAATCAGTCCGTCCAGACTCAGAATATAACCGACGCCTTGTTCGGCAAGAAGTGTTGCGTTGAACAGCAGATTATAGGTTGCGACAATATTCAATTTTTCAAAGTCTTTGCCGAACCATTCCCGGAATTCGTTATAGGCTGAGGTTTGGCCGATGGCCTGCTGCGAGCAAATCAGCGGCAGGCCGGTTAAATCGTTTCTGGATATCTTTTTTTTGCGGGCGAGCAGGCATTTTTTCGGCATGATAACACCCCAGACATCTTTAGTCGGCAGAGAAACCGAATTGTATTTGGTGATGTCTGTCGGCTGAATCAGTATTCCGAAGTCGAGCAACCCTTTATCCAGGCGTTCGGTTACGTTTTCGGCGTTGCCGCTGTAGAGATGACAGCGAATGGCGGGGTAGTCTTTTTGTATGTCTCTGATTGTTTGGGCAATCAGCCGCATGCCCCGGGTTTCGCCGCCGCCGATGTATATCTCTCCGCTTATGTCTTTCTGAGCGGAATGAAATTCGGTTTTGGTCTTTTCCACCAGTTCCATGATTTCTTCGGCACGTTTGCGCAGGATCAGTCCTTCGGAGGTGAGCAGCATGCCCTGAGCCGATCGGATAAGCAGTTTTTGGCCGAGTTCGTCTTCGAGTTCCTTCATTTGCCGGGAGAGTGTCGGCTGGGTCAGGTTCAGGGCTTTGGCTGCTCCGATTAAGCTGCCTTCCCGGGCAATGGTCAAAAAATAGTGTAATACACGCAGTTTCATAATTTTTCCCTTATGCTTTTTAGGTATAATGCATTATAAGATATAAGTATTTGCTATTTTGTAAAGATAATTTTATGATAAATAACAATATTGAGAAATTTTGTTTGTTTATGACTTGAAGGCGGTTCGGTCAAGGAGGATATAAAATGGGAGTAAAAGGTTTTTTTCATTTCAGGCTGATTTTATCGGCCTTAACAGGGGTATTTTTTTTAACTTCAAATGCAACAGGAGCAGATATGACAGAATCGGATAAAAATTGGGATAAGGTTTTTGCTAAAAGTGACATGGTTGATGTCAGCAAAGTAAGGTTTAAAAACCGGTACGGAATTGAATTGACCGGTGATTTGTATCTGCCCAAGGGCAAAGCTTCCGAAAAACTTGCGGCGATTGCGGTCAGCGGCCCGTTTGGTGCGGTTAAGGAGCAGGCTTCCGGCTTATATGCGCAAACCATGGCCGAGCGGGGTTTTGCCGCGTTGGCGTTTGATCCGTCTTACACGGGGGAGAGCGGCGGAGAGCCGCGTCTGGTGGCTTCTCCGGATATCAATACCGAAGATTTCAGTGCCGCGGTGGACTTTTTGAGCAATCAGCCGAATATTGATGCGGAGAGAATCGGCATCATCGGTATTTGCGGATTTGGCGGTTTTGCCCTGAATGCTGCGGCAATAGATACAAGAATTAAGGCTACGCTCACTTCGACAATGTATGATATGAGCCGGGTTAACGCCAAAGGGTATTTTGATGCCATGGGGGAAGAGGAGCGCTATGCGCTGAAACAAAAGCTTAATGCCCAGCGCAGTGTGGATTTTAAAAACGGAACCTATGCGGCTGAAGCCGGTCTGCCGGATAAGCTGACGGGGGATGAGCCGCAGTTTGTGAAAGATTACTGGGGCTATTACAAAACGCCGCGCGGTTATCACAAGCGCTCCAAAAATTCCAATACGGGTTGGAACATGACTTCGGCGCTGTCGTTTATGAATATGCCGATTTTGACTTACAGTGACGAAATCAAAAACGCGGTGTTGATGATTCATGGTGAAAATGCCCACAGTCGTTATTTCAGCGAGGATGCTTTCAAGAAACTCAAAGGGAGCAATAAGGAGCTGATGATTATTCCGGGGGCAAATCATGTTGATTTGTACGATAATCTTGAAAAAATTCCGTTTGATAAAATTGAAGCTTTCTTTAAAACGTATTTGAAATAACGAGGGGAAATTTTATTTAGGATAAGAGGGCTTAAGCCAAGGCCGGAAGTTGTTCCGGCCTTTGGTTTTTGTCTTAGGGAACCGCGTTGGGAACGGGTTTAATATTTTTTATTCTGACCGCTAGTTTGTGGGCATCGGCGATAATTTGTTCTTCACCGGGGACTTTACGGTTGCGCATCAGAATTCTGCCGTTGCAGATAACATCGCTGATGCAGGACGAATCGGCGGCATAAACCATATTGGAAAGCAAATTATAGCAAGGAGTGATGAACGGGTTGTTCAAATCGACAAGGATGCAGTCGGCAAGCGCTCCTTCGGCAATAATACCGGCGTTCAGCCCAAAAGCCCGGGCTCCGTTGCGGGTGGCGGCGGCGAAGATATCTTTGTCCAAGCCGGCGAGCGCGTTTTGCGCCTGCCATTTGCTGACAAGCGAGAAGAGTTTCATCTCTTCCAGCATGCTCAGGTTATTGTTGGAGGAAGCGCCGTCGGTGCCGAGCGTGATTTTTCCGGGCAGTTCCTGTTGGAGTTTCTGGAAAGGGAAAAGCCCGGAAACCAGTTTGAGGTTTGAAGCCGGGTTAGTGGTGAGAAACGTTCCCGACTGTTTGATCAGTTTTATGTCTTCGTCGTCCAAGTGGATGGCGTGGGCCAAAACGGTCTTGGGGCCGAGCAGATTCCATTCGGCGAATTTGACAATCGGCGAAACGCTGTATTTTCCGCGGCAGTCGCAGACTTCTTTGTCGGTTTCGCAGGCGTGGATATGTAGGTGAAGGCCTTGTTCATGTGCCAGTTCTGCCGTCCATTTGAATAGTTCTTCGGAAACCGTATAGACCGCATGGCAGGAGACGGCTTTAATCAAACGATCAGGGCAGGGATTGGGCTGTTGCAGCCAGTTTAAGGTCAGTTTTTGCTTTTCTTTGGTGCGTTCGGGATCAAACATATCCATTTCGACGACAGAGACGGCCGCGCGGATGCCCATTTCGTCAATTGCGCGAATCGTGGCCTCAGGGAAGAAATACATATCGGAGAAAAAGACCGTGCCGGATTTGATCATTTCAAGAATGGCCAGTTTGCTGGCAATGTAAATGTCGTCGGCAGTGAGCTGGTTTTCAACCGGCCAAATGTCTTCGGAAAGCCATTCAAACAGTGGTTTGTTGTCGCCGAAGCCGCGTAAAATGGACATGGCTGCGTGGGTGTGGGTATTGTAAAAGCCGGGGAGAATCGCATGTCCGCTGCCGTCAATGACTGTGTCGGCCGTCTGTTCCAGCTGCGGGGCAATCCGGGCAAAACGGCTGTTTTCAATAAAAATGTCGCAAATCTGATTATTATGGGAGATGTTTTTAATTAAAATTGACATTATGAAATCCTAATCTTATGCTTTATGAGGTTAATCCGATAATTACAGTAAATAATAAAAGCAGGTAAAAAGCAATGCTGGATTTGGGAATTAAAAAACTGGAAAAATTTTCACTGCCGGAAGAAATTGTCGGCGAAAGGGTGGTGTTGGTTCCGCGCCGGCATGAATTTGACGAGGCTTTGTTTGAACTGATTGATTCATCCAGGAATTTTCTGCGGGAATATCTGTTTTGGGTGGATGACACCCGAAGTGTTGACGATGTTCGGAAGGTGACGGATATTTTTCAGGAAAACTGGAAAAAACAGGACGCTTTCGAATTTGTTTTTCTGGATCGGGAGAGCCGGTGTTTGGTCGGTGCCGGGGGAATACATACGATTTCTTATCTGCATCATTATGCCGAGTACGGTTATTATCTGAACCAGAAAGAGGTCGGACACGGATATATAACCGAGGCGGTGCGGCTTCTGGAAAAAGAGCTGTTTCAGCGCGGAATTCATCGGCTGATTATTACCTGTGACGTAAACAACCAGGCTTCGGCCGCGGTGGCACGACGCTGCGGATTTGAACTCGAAGGCAAAATGCGCGAGGCCCGCTTTGCTTACGGGAGCTACCGCGATGAACTGCTGTTTGCCAAAATTAATCCGGGGAAATAAAATGACGAATGAGCTGGAAGAACGCCTGGTGGCGATTGAAATGGCGTTGGCCAATCAGGAAAAAATTACGGAAGATTTGAACCAGGTGATCATTGAGCAGGGACGTATGATTGACCGTTTGGTAAAGCAGAATCAGTATTTGATGACCTTGGCAGAGCAGGACACGGTTAAGCCGCTGAGCGAAGAAACCCCGCCGCCGCATTATTAACAGGGTTGTATATGCTTTAGGCAATATTATATAGGAGGGAGATGTTGGCAGATTTGAGTGGGGAGAAACCGCAAATGAATATGAACGCTCTGTATAAGTTGACGCTGGGGCTGTATATTTTAGGATGCCGGGACGGCAAGCGTCCGGTCGGCAGCGTGGTTGATGCGGTGATGCAGGTGGCGCACAAACCCTGGATGATAGCGCTTTCATGCACCAATGGCAGTTATACCAAACAGTGCATTGATGCGACACGGGAGTTTTCGCTTTCAGTGCTGAGCAAAAAGGTTGAACCCTGGATTATTGCCAATTTCGGTTTTCAGAGCAGCAAAAAGGTTGATAAATGGTCGATAACCAAATATCATGTCAAGGACGGGCTGCCTTATCTGGATGATAATATCGCAACCTTGAAATGCGAGGTGGTTCAGAGTATAAGTTATGAGAGCAATACGCTGTTTCTGGCCGAAGTTGCAGATTGCGAAGACAATAAAAACGAAGAGCCGTTAACTTATAATGATTATCGGGCTTATTTCAAACAGGATGTTATGGACAGTTTTAACAAACTTAAATCAGCAGTAAAGGAGAAAAAAATGGCTGAAGAAAATAAAAAAGACGAAGGCAAACATTGGGTTTGTCTGGTATGCGGTTACGTTTATGACGGCGATGTTCCGTTTGAAGAACTGCCGGAAGACTGGGTTTGCCCGCTGTGCGGCGTCGGCAAAGACCAGTTTGCCTATGAATAAGTCTGAAAGTACAGGCAAATGAATAAAAGCAGAATTAAAGCGGTTTTATTATTACCGGTTAATGCGGTGATTGTCATTCCGGCTTTGATTCTGCTTTTTTCGCAGCAACAGGTCGGCCTTGCCTTTAATTTGCTGAGTTTTGTCGGCTTGGCGGTTTGGTGCGGCGGTCTGGGGCTGGTTTGGCGGACAGTGGCTTTGTTCGGCCGGCAGAAAAAAGGATTTATCGCTCCGTGGAATCCTCCGGCAGAGCTGATTATTGCAGGGCCGTACCGGTATGTGCGCAATCCGATGATCAGCGGTGTCGGTTTTATGCTGCTGGGAGAAGTAATGCTGTTTATCAATGACGGGTTAGCCGTGTGGTTTTTACTTTTTGCAACGGTGAACGCCGTGTATATTCCTCTGGTTGAGGAACCGCAGCTACTTAAACGTTTCGGCACGGCGTATGCCCTTTACCGGGCAGAGGTTCCGCGTTGGATTCCGCGCCTGCATCCCTGGAGCGGAGAGGCGCTTGAGGCAAAAGAGAAAAAATAAAACCGGCTGCAACGCCGGTTTTATTTTGGGTTATTTGATGCAGCCGACATAGCGCCAGTTGTCATTATCATATTGCAAGTGAATAATTTCGCCGTTATCAACATCTTCTTTGTCGATGTTGAGTGCGTGAAGCGTTTCGGTCAGGGTTATGCCGTGCCCGGAAATGGCAATGTTGTTATATTTGCTTTGGGCGTATTGTTCCAGCGCGGAGAAGACGCGCTGACGCACCTGACGTTTGCTTTCGCCGTTTTCAAAGCAGATATCTTCATCCTGAGTTTTGCTGCTGCGCCATTTGCGGTAAAGCTCGCCGAATTTTTCGAGCGCCTGCGTGTAATGCATTCCTTCGGCCACACCGACATTTACCTCGGTGAAGCGTTCATCGTACTGCAGGGGAACTTTAATGACTTTAGATACAATATTACCCGTTTGCTTGGCACGGCGCAACGGGCTGGAAATGACGATTTCGACGTCTTTGTTTTTGAGGTTGTCGGCGGTGGCGTAAGCTTGGTCAATACCGCGGTCGGTCAGGACGGAGTTGTTGGTGTGTCCCTGAATTTTGCCTTCGACGTTATATGAGCTTTGGCCATGTCTAAAAATATAAAAATTTTTAACCATCTGCATCCTCCCGTGAGATGTTGGAGATGTGCATATCTTAACCGATTTTTAATGGTTTGACAAGTTTAATTTTCGCGATAAAGACCAAGCTTGCGGGCCACCCAGGGAAGGGAATTTCCCTGTACCAGAACCGAGAGAATGACAAGAAAGAAAATCAGGTTAAACAGATAGCCCGAATTGGGAAAATTATACATCATCGGATAAGTGGCCAGAATAATCGGCACCGCTCCCTTAAAGCCGGCCCAACTGATGAAAAGCTTGTCGCGGGTGGTGTATTCGCTTTGCAGCAGGCAGAGAAAAACCGCCAGCGGCCGGGCAATGAAAATCAGGGCGACGGAGCAGAGAAAGCTGATGGGAAAAACGCCGGGAAGTTCATGCGGATTAACCAGAAGCCCCAGAATCAGGAACATGCCGATCTGCATAATCCAGGCCAGGGAATCCTGAAAGTTGATGAAGTGGCGGCGGTAGAGAAAAGCGTAATTTCCCATGACGATGCCGGCAATATATACGGCGAGAAAGCCGTTGCCGTTGATGAGCTGCGTCAGGCTGAATGTCAGCAAAACGGTACTGATGCCGAATACCGGATAGAGGCCGGGATAGACCAATGTCCAGCGGCACAGCATATAGCTGGCCAGCCGGCCGAAACCGTAACCGGTTCCCAGCCCCACGGCCATTTGCCAGACAAAGTTTTCAAGCATGTGGGGAATACTGAAGTCGGGAACGGACAGAAAATGTATGGCGCCCATTGAGAGGAGAACGGCCATCGGGTCGTTGCTGCCGGATTCAAATTCAAGCAGCGGTTTCAGGCCGGGTTTGAGTTCCCGCCGCTGAGAGCGGAGAATGGAAAAAACGGCAGGGGCGTCGGTGGAGGAAACAATGACGCTTAACAGCAGGGAGACTTCAAAGCTCAGGCCTAAAATGTAGTGAGCGCAGATATATAAAAACAAAGCGGTAAGAAAAACGCCGAGGGTGGAGAGAAGAGAACCGCGGGCCAAAGCGGGGCGAACTTCGTTCCATTTGGTATCAAGACCGCCGGAGAAAAGAATGAAAGCCAACGCGAAGGTGCCGATATAGTTGGCTATCCGGGCATTATAAAACTGGATGCCGGCGCCGTCGCTTCCGGCGAGCATGCCGAGGCTGAGGAATAATAACAGGCTGGGGATGCCGTAACGCATCGAGATGCGGTTAGCGTAAACGCAAAGCATCAGCAGTGTGCCGGCAACGGCCATCATGACATCGAGGTTCATCAGTTCTCCTTGGTTGAATAACTTACTTTACCGTCTAAAGATTAAAATTTCATAACTTGAAATGCGGTTTTTTATTTATACATCTTTTAACAGATTTACAGAGAGGGAGAAATTTGATGACAGAACAGCTTGTGCAATCCGGCCGTCTGCAGGAAAAGTTTTGTGCGCAGATGCCGCTTATCGGCGACAAAGCTCCCGCCTTTGAGGCGGAGACAACGAAAGGAATGATCCGTTTTCCCGATGATTATGCGGGGAAGTGGGTCATTTTGTTTTCGCATCCGGCTGATTTTACGCCGGTCTGTACGTCCGAATTGTTTACGTTTGCCAAGATGACGGAGGAATTCAGGGAGATGGATGCGGAACTGGTCGGATTATCGGTTGACAGTGTCAGTTCTCATTTGGCCTGGCTGAAGTCGATTGAAGAAGAAATCCGCTTTCACGGCGAACAAAATGTGAAGATTGATTATCCGGTGATTGCCGATGTGAAAATGGCGGTGGCCCGCAAGTACGGGATGATTCATCCGTCGGTCAGCGATACAAAAGCGGTTCGCGCCGTGTTTTTGATTGATCCGGAGGCGAAAATTCGGGCAATTTTATATTATCCGCTGTCAACCGGGCGTAATTTTCAGGAGATTAAGCGTTTGCTGGCGGCTTTGCAGGTGACGGACAAATATCAGGTTTCGACGCCGGCCGACTGGCTGCCGGGCGAAGATGTGGTGGTTTCGGCACCGACGACGCTGAGCGAGGTTATGAGCGAGAAAAACAAGCAAGACGGGTGTGACTGCGGCACCTGGTATTTCTGTACCAAGAAAATTTCCGAGCCGGAGAATAAAACTTACGGTCTCCATTAAAAAAATGATGCCAAACCGGTGTGCTATCTGACCGCGGCGAGTTCGTTCCAACGGGTGGTATAGCAGGGCGAGCAAAAGTCGTGTCTGACAAAGGAAATCTGTTTGGGCGGCTGGAGGCCGAAATAAACGGTGCGTTTGCCCATGCGGTTGTTCAGTTCGTCAAAAACCTGCATCAGCCGGCGTTCTTTAAGGTTGGCCTGCGGCGTTTGGAAAAAATCAGTCTGCGGGTCATCTTCCGCGCGGATGTCGGTTAAAATGATGCCGGCGCGTTTGTAGCGGAAAGCGGGACGATAGATTTGTTTCAGCCCTTTGTCCATAGCCTGAAGAAATCGGGCCGTGTTATTGGATGGTTCCGGCAGGCATATCAGTTGCGAATTGCTGTATTGAGGCCGGTCGTTACGAAAACGGTTGGTGCAGATGAAGGTTATAATGCCGCCGGCCAACGCCTGTTGACCGCGCAAACGGCGGGCGGCCGAATCGACGAATTCGGCGATGGCGGTACGGATTTGCTCATAGTTGTTCAGTTCGCTTTCAAAGCTGCGGGAACAGAGGATGCTTTTTTGATGTTCCGCCTCTTCCATTTCAACGCAGGAGATGCCGTTAAGCTCCCGAACGGTGCGTTCCAGCGTGATGCCGAATTTGGCACGGAGCATTTTCAGTGGCGCTTTAACCAGGTCGGCAGCGGTGAAAATTCCCATAAAATTCAGTTTCTTGTTTAGGTGGCGGCCAATTCCCCAGATGTCTTTAATATCCAGCTGTTGCAGCCGGGGAAGAATGTCGGCGGGGGTTGTCAGGGCGAAAATTTTGCCGACGCTTTGTTTTTTTGCAAGGTCTCCGGCCAGTTTGCAGAGTGTTTTGCTGGGGGCAATGCCGACGGAAACGGAAATGCCGATTTGTTTGAGCACGGCCTGGCGAATCATTAAGGCTACGCGGATATAATCTTCGCGGTCATCAATACGGACGAAAGCTTCGTCGATCGAATAGATTTCCATTTCGGGGAAATAGCTGCGAATCAGATTCATAACCCGGGCAGAGATGCTGCTGTAGAGCTCATGATTGCAGGACAGCCAGGTGCCGTTGTGCTTTTCCAGAAACGATTTGACCTTAAAAAACGGAACTCCCATCGGGATGCCAAGGGCTTTGGCTTCATAAGAGCGGGCGATGACGCAGCCGTCGTTGCTGGAGAGAACGACAACCGGGCGATTTTTCAGGCCGGGACGGAAGATGCGCTCGCAGGAGACGAAAAAGTTGTCGCAGTCAATCAGCATAAACATCAGAGCAGTTTCCTGATGACGGAGGTAACGACACCCCAAACGGCAAAGCTGTCATCTTCCCGCAGCGGGCAGGGCGGCGATTGCGGGTTGTCGGTGCCGAGCAGGGGATGTTTCCCTTTGAACAGCAGGCGCCGGGCCAGCAGTTCACCGTTGAGTTCGGCAATAATCAGGCAGCCGGGAGCCGCATTGCGGGAACGGTCAACCACCAGGATATCGCCGTTGCAAATGCCGGCGCCGCTGAGCGCATTGCCTTCCATGCGCAGAAAATAAGTTGACAGCGGGTGCGGCTGCAGATAACGGTTCAAGTCAAGATCGTGTTCCTGAAAATAAGTTACGGCAGAAGCAAAAGGCATGGGAAGACTCGTTAAATGTTCTTATTTTGTTCTTATAATAATTTATCGGAAACGGATTGCAATAAAAATTTGTTCGCAAAACATAAAATATGTTTTATATTGTGAAAAACAGTTTAATCAGAGGAGGTTGGAGATGGAAAAAATTATTCCGGCTAAATTAGCCGCCGGTGATGAAATCAGAGTGATTGCTCCGGCAAGGGGGATTAAAATCATTGGTCAGGATGCACGCAAAATTGCGCAGGAGAGATTTGAGGCCTGGGGGCTGAAAGTGACTTTCGGGCGCCATACGACCGATGACAACTGGGATATGCTCGGTTCGTCTTCCGTCAGTGACCGGGTGGAAGACATTCATGAAGCTTTTGCCGACAAAAATGTCAAAGCAATCTTTACGATTATCGGCGGAGCCAACTCCAATCAGCTGCTGCCTTATTTGGATTATGAGCTGATTAAAGCCAATCCGAAAGTTTTCTGCGGTTTTTCAGACATTACCGCTTTGCTGAATGCGATTTATGCGCAAACAGGACTGGTTACGTTCTCCGGGCCGCATTTCAGCTCGGTCGGCATGCTGAAGGGGGCAGACTATACGTTGGAAAATCTGAAGATTATGCTGATGGGCGAACGGGTCAACTGTTTGCAGCCGTCGGCAGAATGGAGCGACGATCCGTGGTTCTTGGATCAGGAAAACCGCCATTTTATCAAAAACGAAGGATATTGGCAGCTGCAGGGCGGCGAAGCTGAAGGCACTCTGATCGGCGGCAATCTCGGAACATTTGATTTGCTGTTGGGGACCCGATATCGTCCGGCATTTGTGAAAAATACGATTTTGTTTGTTGAGGATACCGAAGGGTCGGACATTCTGGCCTTTGAGCGCAATTTGCAGGCGTTGATTTATCAGCCGGATTTTGCCAATGTCAGCGGTATTCTTATCGGACGTTTTCAAAAAGGTTCAAAAGTCAGCCGCGAACAGCTGGAATATATTGTTTCCACCAAGCGGGAGCTGAAGAATTTGCCGATTTGGGCGAATTTGGATTTTGGGCACAGTACGCCGCTGTTGACGATACCCGTCGGCGGGACAGGTAAGATTGCGGACAATGGACTGTTAATACAGATTTAGCAGAATAATGTCTGTTTTATAAAAAATCCCCGGGGCGAGAGTCCGGGGGATTTTTTTTGTTTCAGCAGGCATAAGTTTTATGCCACGGGCGGAAACGCCATGACCAGCATCCGTAGAAAAAGGCGGAAATAATGCCGGGAATGATAAATATCCATCGCCAGGCGGAAGAGACCTCCGTCAGCATAAAATGGACGAAGAGCAAGCTGCAGACTGCCGTGACAAGGCAGAAAATAAACATAGCCGTTTTCATCTTTTCTGAATTTTTGAATTAAACATAATATATCTATATCGCTAATATTTTACCCAAGAGCTTAATGTAAATATTCTTCGCCGTCAATCAGAGTTTGTGAGGCGATTTAATTGAAATTTTGATAAACGTTAAAAAATTGGTGCCGGTCGGCTTCGGTTTGCGAATAGATAAATTTTTCGTCGCTGTTGCGGGCCAGCAAGTCGCGATACAGGGCTTCGTTGTCGGGAGCAACGCCGTGTTCGGCAATATAGTCAAGGTCTTGCAGGTAATCGTCGTAGGCCTGCTGGTAAAGCGGTTTATGGAGTTTGTCATAAACTTTTTGCAGAATCTTGGCATCTTTGATTCCGGCATCTTTATATTGCTGTTCAATATTTTTATCCGGATTTTGAGCTGCAGCCGGGAAGGCGGAGAAAAATGTCAGCAGTAAAATTAAAATACTTTTCATGATCCCTTCCTTTCATGCGGCAGTATAGTAAATAAATTTTAAGAAAGAGATAATAAACTGAAAAGCAGTTGTTTTCAATCTCCGGAAGGGGAAACAGATGAAAAGATGGTTGCTGCCGGCGGCAGCGTTTTGTTGGGTATGCGGCGGCGGTTGTGCCGGAGCCTGGAGTTACGGCGAATTTATTTCCTGCGATGCAATTAATCCGATGCCGAAAATTACCTTTAAATCTTCCTACGGCAAGTTGGTGCATGACCTGTCACAGCCTTTGTCCACGGTTAACTAGAATGCCCATGCGCAGAAAGAGCCCGGCTGGCTGACGGTCGGTTATGCCACGCGAAGCCTGTCTTCGTCAATTTGGGTTAAGGCGAAAGTCAAAAAGATTGACGATTATACGACCTGTGTTTTGCCGGATGAGGTTGAAGTGTTTCTGGGATATCAGAAGCCGATGATTTATGTGGCGAAAGAATATAAAGACGATTTGTGCAAATTTTCGGTCGTTATCAGGCATGAGCAGGTTCATCAGCGGATTAACAAGCTGGCACTGGACTATTTTCTGCCGCTGGCGGATAAGGCGCTGCGGAATGCGATTGCCGACGTTAAGGGAATTAAGGTTCCTTCGCCGGAGCAGTCACAGCAAGGTGTGGAAATGCTTTATAAATATTATCAGTTCCGTTTGCAGCCGATTTTGGACGAGATGATCAGAGCCGTTGATGCCGAGCAGGCTAAACTGGACACCCTGACCAGCTATAAAATGCAATGGGACATGTGCGAAAAGTTTAAGGAACGGCAGGAGCGGGATAAATATCTTAAAGAAATGGAAGAAAAGCTGAAAGCAGAGCTTTAATCGTTTATAAAAAAATCCCCGGTTTCCCGGGGATTTTTTTTACGGCTATTTGTCCTTCCGCCAGTTGTAAGTTGCTTCACGCATGGTTTGGAACAAAATGTAAAGCAGCGGGATGACAATCAGGCCGACAGCGGTACCGACCAGCATACCGTAGAATACCGGTACGCCGATGGCAATACGGCTGGCCGCACCGGCACCGGTGGCGACAATCATCGGGAGCACGCCGAGAATGAAAGTGAACGCTGTCATCAGAACGGCACGGAACCGTTCTTTGGTGCCGACAATTGCCGCTTTGACAATTGATGAGCCTCGTTCACGTTCTTCTTTGGAGAACTCAACAATCAGAATGGCGTTTTTACTGGCCAGACCGACGAGCAAAATCAGACCCAGCTGGGCGTAGATGCTCAGAGAGAGGCCGGTAATGAACAATCCGGTCAGGGCGCCGAGCATGGCCACGGTTACCGAGGTCAATACCGGCAGCGGCGTTGACCAGCTTTCATACTGGGCAACCAGGAACAGGTAACCGAACGTAATTGCCAGAGCGATGATGTAGCCGATCTGTCCCTGAGTCTGTTTTTCCTGGTAGCTCATGCCGGACCATTCGTAACTGAAGCCTTTCGGCAGTTTCATGTTTTCAACGGCAGCCATGGCCTGACCGGTACTGACGGCCGGCGACTGGAAAGCATTAATGGAAGCGGACGGATATTGGTTGTAGCGGTCAACCGAGCGCGGCCCCAATATCTTTTTCAGGTTAATTACGCTTCCCAGCGGAACCATTTGGCCGTCTTTGTTTTGGACATACAAATCCTTAATCGATTCAATGTCTTTGCGGAACGGCCAGTCAGACTGGACATACACCTTGTTAACCTGAGTTCCGAAGTTTACGTCGTTGATGTAGCTGGAGCCCAGATAGTTTTGCAGCAGGGTGTAAATGTTGCCGATGGGGACACCCATGCTTTCCGCTTTCTTTTTATCGATGGTGATATAAATCTGCGGCGTTTTAGAGGTGTAGGTGGTGAATGCATACTGGACTTCCGGCATGGTGTTCATCTTTTGGAGAACGCCCTGCAGGGCTGCGTCAAGCACCGAGGCGTCGGTGCTGTCGAGTGATTGCAGACGATAGTCCATACCGCCGCTGGAACCCAGACCCGGAATGGCCGGCAGCTCGAAGAAGTTAATGTCGGCGCTGGGAATTCCGGAGAGTTTGGCTTTAATCCGGTTCATGATGGCGGTGGAATGCAAGTTCGGATCGGTTCGTTTATCCCACGGTTCCAGAACGATGACCGAGAAACCGACGTTTTCACCGCCGCCGCCCAGAATGGAGTGGCCGACAATGCTCATGACGTTGGCAACGCCCGGTTCGTTTTTGATTTCGGGATAAATCTGCGCAACCAGTTTGCGGGTACGCTCCATGGAAGCGCCTTCCGGCAGCTGGATGTTGGCAAAGATGGCACCCTGATCTTCATTGGGGATAAATGATGTCTGGCTTATTTTCAGGAAGAACATATTGGCCAGAATCAACATGCCGAGCAGCAGGGCAACGACGCTGACTTTGCGGCCGACGATACCGACAATGCCGGCATAGCGGTCACGGGATTTGTTTAAAACCTGGTTGAACCAGAACAACGGACCGGTTTGATACGGTTTTAACGGTTTCAGCATGGTCGCGCACAGCGCCGGAGACAGGGTCAGAGCGTTGACGGACGAGAAGAAGACCGCCGTTGAAATGGCAATTGCAAACTGCTGGTAAATACGTCCGGTAATACCGCCGAGGAAACCGACCGGAACGAAAATGGCCAACAGCACCAGCGTGGTTGCGATAACGGCGCTGGAAACCTGTTCCATTGCTTTAATGGTGGCTTCTTTCGGTGAGAGGTTCTCGGTTTCCATCAGATAAAGCACGCGTTCGACCACTACAATCGCATCGTCCACCACCAGACCGATGGCCAGTACCAAGCCGAACAGGGTCAGCATGTTAATACTGTAACCCAGTGCCAGCATAACGGCAAAGGTGGCAAACAGCGAAACCGGAATGGTCAGCGAGGGAACCAGCGTTGCCCGCCAGTCCTGCAAAAAGAGGTAGCAGACGCCGATAACCAGAATAAAGGTCAAAATCAGCGTATAAACCACTTCGTCAATTGAGGCGCTGATGTATTTGGTTGCATCATAGGTGACGTCAATTTGGAAATCTTCCGGATAGTACTGCGACAACCGCTGCAGTTCGGCTTTCAATGCGGTCATGGTTTCCAGGGCATTGGCGCCGGAAAGCAGGTTTACCGCGATGGCGACTGACGGGCTGCCGTCCAAGGTGGATTCAACGTCATAATTTTCAACGCCGACTTCAACTCGGGCAACGTCTTTAAGGTAAACGATACCGCCTTCTTCCGCCGTACGGACGATAATATTCTGGAAGTCTTCAACCTCGTTGATACGTCCCTGAGTTTGCAGGGTGTAAGTCATCTGCTGGGTGCCGTCGCCGGGCATGGAGCCGACGGAACCGAGGGACGGTTGGTAGTTTTGTCCTTCAATGGCGGAGATGACGCTTGACGCCGGCAGGTTTAAAGCTGTGAGTTTATCGGTGTTAAGCCAAACGCGCATGCTCAGCGGTGAGGCGTGTACCTGAACTTCACCGACGCCGTTGACGCGGCTCAGGTTGTCCTTAATATTGTTTTGGACGTAGTTGCTGAGGAACATTCTGTCATGCGTTTTGTTCGGCGAATAGGCGGTGAGAAAGCCCAGCGTGTCGGAGGAACGGCGTTTAACGGTCAAACCCTGGCGCTGAACGGATTCCGGCAGTTTGGAAAGAGCCTGCTGAATGCGGTTTTGCACTTTAACCTGTGCCATATCCGGGTCAGTGCCGATGGCAAAGGTGATGCTGAGCGAATAAGAACCGGAGTTTTCGGAGGTCGAATCCATGTAAAGCATGTTTTCAACACCGTTGATTTCCTGTTCAAGCGGAATACCGACGGTTTTGGAAATAACCTCGGCACTGGCGCCGGGATAGGAGGCACTGACCACAACCATCGGCGGCGTAATTTCAGGATAAAGCGATATCGGCAAAGAGAATACCGAGATAAGACCGGCCAGTGTCAGAACGATGGAAATTACCATCGCAAAACGCGGTCTTTCAATGAATACTCTGGAGAACATTCTTATTTACCTTCCGTCGGAGTTACCAAATCGGCTTTTACTTTTTGTCCGGTGCGGACTTTCTGCAAGCCCTGGATAATGACTTTGTCGTCATCGTTCAAGCCGCTTTTGACAATCTGTTTGTCACCCATAACATCACCGAGGACAACCCGGCGCTGTTCGGCAATGCTGTCTTTGTTGACAACCATAACGTAGTTGCCGTGTTCATCCTGAGCGACAGCCGCCTGAGGAATTAAAGTCGCAAGTTTGCTTTCTTTATCACCGAGGAGAACCTGAACATAGGCTCCGGGAATCAGCCAGTTTTCTTCGTTGCTGTATTCGGTGTAGATAGCAATTGTGGCAGTGGTGGTGTCAATTTCGTTGTTGGTGAAACGCGATTTCAGGTGGTTAACCAGCCGTTTGCCGTTGGGGAGGATGAGTTCGCTGGTTATCGGCGAATCTTTTCCCTGGGCGACCATTTTATTTTTTGCGCGCATGTCGAGAATGTCTTTATCAGTAACCGAGAAAGCAACCCGAATCGGGTCGGTCTGGACAATGCGGGCAAGCGTCTGGGTTGAAGCATTGACGTAGTTTCCTTCGGTTACCAGAGCCTTACCGATATAGCCGGTGAACGGCGCTTTAATCTCGGTGTAACCCATATCGATTTTAGCCAGTTCCAGATTGGCTTCGGCCTGTTTTACCGCGGCCTTGGCCTGCAGAAAGTTGCTTTCGGAGGTGTCAAGCGTGGCTTTGGAAGCGTAGTTTTGGCTGCTTAAGGATTTCTGGCGTTTATAATCGCGTTCGGTTTTGACCAGGTTGGCTTTGGCACTGGCCAGTTCGGCTTCGCGCAGCTCCAATGTGGCCAGATAACGTTTTTGTTCAATAACAAACAATATGTCGCCTTCTTTTACCAGCGAGCCTTCCTGAAACAGAACTTTTTCGACATATCCGGTAACCTGAGGGCGCAAATCGACGCTGTTAATTGCCTCAACATGGCCGATAAAATTCTTTTTGGGGGAAATGTCCTGTTTTTCAATTCCCTGAACCAAGACATAAGGGTCACCGCCGCCCATGCCCATCATCGGAACCTGAGGGGACAATTTTCCTTTCAGATACCAACCGGCAGCACCGCAAAGCAGAAGAATGGCAGTCTGACGGATGATTGTACGTTTTTTTATTGTTACAACCTGCATGTTAGTTATCCTTTTTAGTCTTTAATGATTTGAATATGAGCTGAAAACTTTGTTCTGCCAGAGACGGAAAATCTCCGGTATAATTTTTGCTGATGGCCTGATGAAGGATTCCGTCCCACAATGCATAAAGAATTTTTGTTGTGGTCTGAATGTCTGTCTCCGGGCTGATGTCGCCGTTTTCTTTGCTGTTGATGAGCACTTTGGCAATCAGTTCCTGATGAAAATTGATAATCTGGTTTATCGGGCCGGAAATGTTGAGCGTGTTGAACAGGCCCTCCGACCATTCCATCTGGTACATGACGAAAAATAAAAATTTGCGGAACATCGGGGCGGTTTTGACAATTTGGGCCGCATACTTAAAGTAACGCAGCAAATCATCCAGCGTGTTAATCTCGGATATTTCACGGTTAATAGCCGCCTGATTGCGTTCAAAAGCCTCGATAATCAGCGCTTTGATGATATCGGGTTTGTTTCTGAAATGCCAATAAACGGCGCCTTTGGTCAGGTTAATTTTTTTGGCGATTTCATCAAAGGTTGTTCTGGAATAGCCTTTATCGCAAAACATATCGAGGGCAGCCATTAATATGGTTTCCCGGGTTTGCTGGGCTTCCTCTTTGGTTCGTCTGGCCATTGTTGTCTGAATTTCCTTTTAATTATATACATTCCTGGAGGTATATAAATCAATTTAGAAAATTATACAAGCAAAATATTTAATAATTGATTACTTGCGGCGGCAGCGGGCAAAGATATCCAGTTCCGGGTTATAAAGGCCGGTTTTGATGCCGCTCAGCCCCAGAACGGAGTGAAAAATGTTGTCCTGAGAATGCGGTTTATCGACCTGTTGTTGCAGACAGGCTTTGTCAATTTGGAAGTCGCGGGCAAAGGAATCGGGCATCCAGACCAGAAACGGGATGTCTTTTTGAACCAGCGGCGCGGTTTTGTATGGAGCGGAATGCAGGAACATTCCGTTTTCGCCGAGAGATTCACCGTGGTCGGAAATGTAAATGAGAACAGTGTTGTAACGGTCAGAGAGAGAAGACAGCAGGTCTATCGTCTTGGCCAAAAACATACTGGTATAGTAAACGCTGTTATCATAAACGTTTACCAAAGACTGCTGCGGACAATAAGGAAAATCTTTCTGGTGGCAGACCGGTTTGTAGAGTTCGGCTTCCGGCGGGTAGTGTTCCGAATAAGCGGGTCCGTGACTGCCGCGCTGGTGCAGAACAATAAAGGCATCGCGGTCATAGCTGTCGGCTTTTTCAGCCAGATTGTCAAGCATTACCTCGTCCAGGCAGAACTTTCCGGTTTTACAGGGATCTTCCAGTTCAACCCGGTCGCAGACGTTTTGGCAGCCGGTATTGTTTTCACGCCACAGAACTTTATAGCCGACTTTCTCCAGAACGTCGAGCAGGTTTTCGGTGTAAGCCTCCGTGCCGGGAACAAAGCCTTTCTGCCCGCCGGCGGAAAAAGTGCAGGGGACAGAGACGGCGGTTGAGGTGCCGCAGGAGAATGTCTGCTTATAATAGACGATGTCTTTGAGGTAAGGCGTCAGCGGCGCATTGGTCGGACGTTCATAGCCGCGCAGCGAGAAGTTGGCTGCCCGGGCGGTTTCACCCATAACGAAGACAAAGAGATTTTTCTTGTCGTTTTTCCAGTAGCGGTTCAGGGTGGCGTCTTCCGCTATTTTAACCAAATCAGGCAAAGGGCGCGCTTTGATTTTGATTACGGAAATGATTGAACCGATATAATTTGAGGGCGTCAGGTAATAACGCAAATTGCGGTTGCTGCGGAGAAAGGCATCGGTTGCGGCAAAATTGCCGAGCATGATTGCCGCAATCAGGGCGACGGCCCCGCCGGCGGCGGCAAACTGCCGTTTCAGCGGCGTCGGAGAAACCCGGGTTTTGCAGATGAGCCAGGCCGGAAAGATGCCGAAGAACAGCATAATCAAAATCAGTTTCGGGCTGAGCAGGTCACGTACCTCATAAACATCCGTTTGCAGGACGTTCAGAAACATAATTTTATCCAGAGCCGCGTTATAAATAAACATAAAGTAAAAGGCGAGGGCATTGAGCAGGCATAAGGTGACGGCCAGCGGTTTACGGGTGTGTTTGTGAAACAGCAGCGAAACGGCAATGAAGAGCGTCATCCAGATGCAAACAAACACGCAGCTCAAAAACAGAAAGCCTGATTGGTATTCCGCCGCATGTTTGAAAAAAACGGCATTGTAAAGAACAACGGTCAGCAGTGAATAAACAAGATTGAAGCGGAGGCTGTCAACCTTAAAGAAAAACGGACGTTTCAAAAAAGTCAGAAGGCGTTTGAGCATGGTTAGTCTTTCTTCAGGCGAAAAGTTCGCCCTGGTGGTTATCGTTTAAAACGCTGAGCGCCTCTTTGACAATGGCAATTGAGACGGCTCTTTTGCGGGCCAGTGAAATGCTGTCGATTTCGGCCACCAGTTTACGGGCATAAGCGAAGGAACGCTGCATGTTGGAAATAATGTAACCGATTATTTCCGGAGCGACCATTATCTGGCGGTCGGTAAACAATTTAAGTATCAGGGCCGAAAGCATTTCGTCATCGGGTTCGTTTATCGCGACGGAGGGGACAATATTCATCCGCGATTGCAGGTCAGGGAGTGCAAAGTGTGTGCGTGCCGGAGCCTGACGGGCGGTGAAAAGAATGTTTCCGCCTTCATTGCGATAATGATTGTATAAATGAAAAAGCGCCTCGTTATCAACCTCTTCGCTTAATTCTTCCACAATTAAACACCGGCAGATGTCAAAGAGTTGCAGCGTTTCGAAGTTTATATCTTTTGCGCGTATGGCGGGGATTTTATACGGCCAGTGCGTCAGATTGGCGACATTGTGGGCAAACATAGTGGCCAAGTGCGTTTTGCCGCAGCCTTCGGGACCATAAATGCAAACGGCGAAAAAGGGCCAGTCCGGCCAGGCATCAACCAGTTTGAATGCTTCATAATTACAGGCGGCAACCATAAAATCCTCTTTTCCCAGGTATGGTTCGGGGGTAAATTCGAAGGGAAGCTGTCCGGTCAGATTTGCGTTGTTCATCTTTTTTCCTATTTTTGATTCAAAACGTCAAAAACCTTTTTGGTCAGGTCGCCGAGGCTGAACGGTTTGGCCATGAACTCAAAGTCCTGTGAGGAGGCAAGTTCGCGGCGGGCAATCTCTTCGGAATAGCCCGAGGCCAAAATGATTTTGATTGCCGGTATTTTGCGGCGGACAATGCCGGCAAGTTCGGCACCGCTCATTCCCGGCATGACCATATCGGTAATCAGGAGATTAAAAGCGGTGTCTTTTTCTAACTGCTCTAGCGCATTTTCGGCGGAATTGCAACCGATTACTTCATAGCCTTTCTTTTTCAGCGCCCGCATGGCAAAAGTGCGAACCGAATCCTCGTCTTCAACAAACAGAATACGGATATTTTCGTCTTGCGGCCCGGTGTTTTGTCCGCGGTCAATGGCTGAGACGTTGAGGCCGAAAATCAGTTTCTGGTTAACGGCAACCGGCGACGTGCGCTTTTCCCGGACGGTAAGCACGGGAGTGCCGTCTTTGGCGGTAATCGGTTCCTTGGCGTCCTGATCCGGGATTTCGTCCTCGTCGGCATTGCTGTCAAAGCGGGGCAGGTGAATTGAGAAAGTCGTTCCCTTGCCGAGGATGCTGTTTACTTTAATGAAACCTTCGGTCTGGCGGACAATGCCGTAAACCATGGCAAGGCCGAGGCCGGTGCCGGAGCCGACGATGTTTTGTTTGGTGGAGAAGAAAGGTTCAAAAATCCGGCTCAGATTTTCTTTAGGAATGCCGCAGCCGGTATCGGTGACGTCGATTACGACGAATTCGCCGGGTTTTATGGTGTCGGCGCCGAATTGGTAAGGCGCAGCCAGCGTTTCAACACGGGTGGCAATCGTGAGTGTGCCGTTGCCGTTAATGGCGTCTTTGGCATTAACGGCCAGATTAATGATAACCTGTGAAAATTGGACGGGGTCAACCCTGATAAAGCCCAAATCGCTGCCATGGCAGAATTTGAGGGTAATCTGCTCGCCGAGAATGCGTTTGAGCATATGGCTGAGTTCAACAAAATTTTCGGTTACGTCAATCAGTTTCGGTTTCAGCGGCTGTTTGCGTGAAAAGGCCAGCAGCTGACGCACCAGTCCGGCCGCCCGGTTGGCATTTTGTTTGATTTGGATTAAATCGGTAAACGAGGGGTCGCCGACGCCGTGCCGCTGCAACAGCAGATCGCAGAAGCCGATCATTGCGGTCAAAAGGTTGTTGAAGTCGTGGGCAACGCCGCCGGCCAGCTGTCCCATAGCCTGCATTTTTTGAGCCTGGGCAAATTGCATTTCAAGGTTTTTCTGCTGAGTGGCATCAATCAGGTAAATGACAATGCCGTCGATTTGTTCCGGGTGGGTGGAATGCAGCTTCTGCATCGGACTGAGGTAAACGGTGGCAATGCGTTCGATTTTATCCAGAGTTATGTGAACGTCCAGCGCTTTGGAAAGCTGAGAAGTGCCGTTGACGGCACGAATTTCCCGTTTCAGGATTTCGACGTCTTCCGCCCTGATATAGTCAAAAATGCGGTGGTTGATGATTTGCGGCTTGCTGCGGTCAAGGAATTTTTCAACGGCGGCGTTGCAGTCTTTTATTTCTCCTTCCGGCGAGACAAAGGCTATGCCGACAGGGGCAAAATTAAACAGCCAGCTGATTTCGTCCAGCGAGTGCTCCAGATTTTGTTTCAGATCACGGTCGGAGGGGATGTCTTTGACCGTGGCGCCGCGGAATTTGATGTTTTTATCGTCGCGGAAGCTTTCCTGCGCCACAAAGTATTCCTTGCTTTCATTGTCGGCGCCGATGAGGTAAAGGTTACCGCGCCAAAGAGGCTGTTTGGCCGGCAGTTCGCTGTGGGGGCTCAGAAAACGCCAGAGATTTTCGCCGGTGATTTCTTCCCGGTCATATCCCAGAGAGTTGGCAAAGGCATGATTGCAATATTCGATGCGGTAATCTTCGTTGCAAGTATAGAGCCCGACGGGAAGGTAATCCAAAAAGTCGTGCAGGGATTTGCGTTCTTCCTGAAAAACCTGTTCCATATTCTTGCGGGCGGTAATGTCTTCTATACGCCAGAGCAGGTAGGTGTATTTTTTGATGGCTTTGACAGAAAAGCGGCCTTCGAAAATGTCGGTTTTTTTGAGGTAAAGCGGTTTGACGCTGATGGTAAACCATTCTTCGGAGGCGAATATTTTAGCGTCATCGTGACGCTGATTGAGAGCCAGTGTTACTTTTTCCCGCGTCAGGTCAGCACAGGCGGCTTTCAGTCGATGAAAGGCAGTGCGGTTGGCATCCTGTGCCGAGAGATGTTTTTCCAGATAGGCGAGCAGGGCTTCTCCGTGAAACATTTCTTCCGCCGCTTCGTTTTGCAGTACCGGTTCGCCGTCAGGATTGTCAATGCGGATGATTTCATCGTCGTTGCGGATGATTTCGTTGGCGAATCCGCCGTATGTAATGGCTTCTTCGGCGGCGGTAATGGTTTTAATCGTTTGCAGCAGGCAGCAGACGGTGGTGAGAATAAAAGTAAACACCAGCAGAAGCCGATATTCCGGATACATCAAAAACAAAACCAGCGCAACGGTCAGCCCGATAAGGGCATAGGCCAGCCAAATCAACCGCTTTTGGAGCAATTTATCGGGTCTGGGGGTTCTTAAGCTGCATAACATATCCAATAACCTCGGCAACGGCTTTAAAGTGTTCAGACGGAATCATCTGGTCAATTTCAACGGAAGCAAACAAAGCACGGGCCAAAGGCGGGTTTTCAACCACCGGGACTTCGTTTTCTTCCGCAATTTCGCGGATTTTCAGGGCGATGTTGTCCAAACCTTTGGCAACAACCACCGGCGCATCCATTTTATCCATTTTATATTCCAGCGCAACAGCATAATGCGTCGGGTTGACAATTACCACGTCGGCGCGGGGAACGGCATCCATCATACGGTGGCGCGCGCGTTCCATACGAATCTGGCGGATGCGTGATTTAACCAGCGGATCACCTTCCATTTGTTTATATTCGTCTTTGACTTCCTGCTTGGTCATGCGCAGTTTTTTCAAATGCGTATATTTCTGGTAGGCAAAGTCGGCAACGGCAATAACCAGAACGGCAATAACCACGGTAAAAATCAATAATACCACAACTTTATGAATAAAAGCTAAAATCGCCGTCGTTTCCATGGTGGGCATCAGGTTGGCTTTGTCGAGATAAGGACGAATGACGAGAATCGAGATGAACGCAATGACGGTGATTTTAACGATGCCTTTTAAACTTTCGACGATTTTTTTCATATTGATGAATTTGGGCAGGGCGGCAAAAATGTTAAGTTTGTTCCAGTCGGGTTCCAGTTTTTTGGGGGCAAAAACAAATCCGGTCTGGGCAATGCTGGCAAAAACGCCGAGCAGCATGAAAACGGCAAAGGGAATTGCAAGAATTTTAAATAACCCGAGCACTACATGAATCAGCAGCAGGCGGATGTGCCGGGCATCGGTGGGAATGGACTCCGGATTTTCAATGAAAGGGAGAGAGAGCTGATAGAACCATTTCATCAGAATCGGCAGTAAAAGCCAGACGACGAAGAGCATGCCCAGCAGCATCAGAAAACTTTTGGCGTCTTGAGAGAGGGCAACATCGCCTTCCTCTTTGGCCTTGGATATTTTTCGTTCCGACGGTTCTTCCGTTTTGGAGGCTTCGTCGTCGTCTTCGGCAACCATGATTCCTCCTTTTTAACGTACAAACCGCAACAGACCCTCTTCGTAGTATTTGATAAACCAGAGGATCATGATCGGAGTGGTGATGAACAGCAGTCCCAGTCCCAGATAAATTTGCAGAGGGAGGGACAAAAAGAAAATGTTTAACTGCGGCATCAGGCGTGAAACCAGTCCCATGCCGACATAAAAAACAAGCGAGAAGGCAATGAACGGCGAGCCGATTTTGAAGCCCATGATAAAACTTTGGTTCAGAGTTTGGCTCATGTAGTCGGAGAAATCGCCGACCGGCAGGGATGAGGCGACCGGAAACAGACGGTAACTGTCAATTACGGCGCTGAGCATCAGGTGGTGTATATCGGTAATGAAAATGACGGTCAGGGCCAAAACGCTCAGGAAGGTTTCAATTACGATGCTTTGGGTTTGGAAGGCGGGATCGAAAATCTGAGCGTTGGAAAAGCCGATGGCCTGGCCGATAAAGTTGCCGCAAAGACTCAGAGCGGAGAATAAAATCTGCATGGCCAATCCGAAGAAAACGCCGTAAGTGATTTCAAACAAATACATTTTTATTGCGTCCGGCAGGTCGGAAGGCTGAGGTGGCAGCTGATCATTCAGGAACGGAACCAATACGACACTGACGGCAAGGGCAATCGACAGGCGCTGGCGCATATTGACATAAGAGGCTGAAAAACCCGGCATTAACATAATTGCCGAGCCGATACGCAGAAAGACGAGAATGAATTTGAAGATTTCCTGATTAAGAAGCTGAGCCATTGTCAACCGCCGTTGATTATCTTGTCAAACAGGGTGTCAGTCAGCATTTGCATCTGATTCAGCATGAAAGGGAAAAGCAAGATGATGGTGACAAACACACCGAGAATTTTGGGAACGAAAGCCAGCGTCATTTCCTGAATTTGCGTCAGAGCCTGAAAAATGCCGACGATCAGGCCGATAAACAGCGCAACCAGCAAAACCGGCGTGACCACTTTTACCAGCGTGAAAATCGCTTCGCGGGAAATATCCAGGACTTCAACTTCATTCATGGGCGGATCCTATTCAAGCGGGGTTAAGTTTTCAAAGTAGCGGTGGTTTTCCAATCCGGTAAGAAAAGCGCCGTCGTAGCCGGATTTGATAACTCCCTGAAAATAACGGGACATATAGTTTTTCCACTCATTGTTCCAATAACGGGTTATTACTCCGCGCGGTTCAACGAAAGAGGCGCGGACCAGCCAGTCGGGAGAGCCGATTTTCCAACTGTTGTTCCAATAATAATCGGTGTCTTTGGCTTCGGTAACGCTGAAACGGGCCAGCAGCTGCCGGCGGGTGCCGTTTTTTTTGTATTTCATTGCATTGATTTCTTCCGGCGTAAAAGGCTGGCGCTGCCGAAAATAAGGTTCAATGACGACAACGTCATAATTGGAAGCTCGGACGGCTTCAATGAAATCATTTTTATCGGCATAGAGGTCGTCTTTAAGCAGGAATGAGATATTTTGGGCCGATTTCAGGTCAAAGATGTTTTCGGCATTTTCTTTGATAATCGGCCTGTCTCTTATACACATCTGACGCTGCCGACGATATGCAGTGTGTAGAT
>OJRB01000384.1_pt1 | contig 27498 bp, 21 predicted proteins | sample 1599061 | NCBI WGS metagenome assembly OJRB01 (sample SAMN03922522, study PRJEB24848) | human gut metagenome | isolation source: stool sample | host: Homo sapiens | place: Germany | collected 2010-02 | reverse complement strand
GCAAGGCAAAGGATGCGCTGGACATGGATATGGACAGCGAGGTCAGCCTGAACGCCGCACGCCAGAGCGTCGCCCGCACCTTCAAGCGAATGAACGACCTGCGCAGTTCCGAGCAGCTGCTCTCCGGCGGGGGCACCGGCTACCGCTTTAACGCCGAGGGCAACCAGATCTCCTACTGCTGCGATGTAAAGCGGGTAACCACCATCAACTATGACCGCAAGGTCATCCACGCTGCTTTGGGCAAGCTGAACCGGCAGGCGGACGAGACCTCCAACCGGATTGACCTGTGCCTTGTGACCTCCCGGGTGGACTATGCAGTTCCCTTTGATGTGAACGCCAGCTTTGCCGAAGCGTTTGAGACCTATCTGGAAAACGCCAAAGGGTGACACGCCGCCAACCGGCCATTTTGGGTGCGGCAAGCGCCAGGGACGCGGCTGCCGGTTCAGGTGCAGATGAACGATAACGCTGCACAGTTCCGCAAGGAAGTTTCGGTCCGGTTCACCTTACGAGCCAGCATCATTGAAAAAATCTTGCGTTCGGCTTTTCCGCCACCGCCAGACGCTTTTCCGCCGAAACCGTCCTTTGCCCTTTCCCGCATTCCTGCTTTTGTGCTTACGTCTCCATGGGCAGGCAAGCCACCCTTTCTGAATTTGCCCCGCAGACTGCTGCGGGAGCATTTTTCCGCCTGCGGGGCGGATGCACTGCATCCCCCATTTTGCAGGCAGAGCAAATGGCAGAAGCTGCCCTGGATGCTTGCCGTATCCAAAATGGCCGGTGCAAAACCGGAGGGATAAGCGATGAAGTGCTGCAGCCCCGGCGGTAAAAAACTGCCGGGGCTGCAATTCTTGGAGGGAGTCGTTCGTATTCCAGACAAAGCAACTGAATTTAGACAAAGACGAGGTATGATCATGTCAACCAAACCGATTCGTTTCGCTGCCGCAAATTGCATTGACCTGAGTGCAGCAGCACTTCATATCATTGCCATGGCGCTGATGCTGATGGATCACCTGTGGGCGACCCTTTTGCCGGCGCAGGAGTGGCTGACTTGTGCCGGGCGGCTGGCGTTTCCCATCTTTGCGTTTATGGCGGTGGAGGGCTATTTCCACACCCATGACCTGAAAAAATACACCCTGCGGCTGCTGCTGTTTGCTCTGCTTTCGGAGATCCCCTTTGACCTGATGTACGGCGGCACTTGGTTCTACCCGGTGCACCAGAACGTCATCTGGACGCTGCTGCTGGGGCTTCTGGGGGTGCATCTGATGGAAACGGTGCGCAAAAAGCAAAAGCTCTGGGTCTCGCTGCCGGTGTGCGCCGCAGTGGCAGCAGCAGGGGCGCTGCTGGGAACGCTGGGCATGACAGATTACTACGGTGCCGGTGTGCTGACCGTGTTTGCTTTTTACATTTTCCGGGGCCGGAAATGGTGGTGCCTGCTGGGACAGGTGCTGACCCTGTACTGGATCAACGTGGTGCTTCTGGGCGGGCTGATGTATCCCATCCGGCTGTTCGGCATGGAGTTTGAGCTGTGTCAGCAGGGGCTTGCGCTGCTGGCGCTGGTGCCCATCTGGCTGTATCGCGGACGGCAGGGATGCCACAGCAAACCGTTCCAGTATGCCTGCTACGCCTTTTACCCGGTACACATGCTGCTGCTCGTGCTGGCGCTGAATTTCGTGAACCGATAAGAACGTAACTGTATCCCTGCGGGCCATGGATGCCTGCAATCTGATGGTATCCCGGGGGGATCTATTCTGCACTTTCCTGAGTCTGCTCTGTGGGCTTGATGGTCTTGACCCGCAAGGTGAAATACAGAAGATGGCAGACCCACACCACTGCAATGCAGATCCTGCCGATGGGAGCATTTTTCATACAAAGAAAACCGATCGCCATGACAGCGGTGACCATTGCAATGATCTTGCATTTTGTTCCTGCTGTCATGGCTTTTTTCTGAACAAAGCTGTCCAGATGCTTTTTGTACCGTGGTATACTGAATAGAACACCCGCAGGAGGTAAAATGCCCCATGAAAAAAGATAAATCGTTCCGCCCGGATCGGGTCCTCTCCTATTTCAGGGTGGAGTGGCTCCCGCTGCTCCTTGTGACCCTTTCGGGCCTTGTCTATAACATCGGTCTGCTGGCCGCGCCGTGGTTCGAGGGCCGGTTGGCCCAGTGCCTGGCGGATATCCTGGGCGGCAATGAGACTGCTGCCCAAATGGCGCTGCTGGTGCTGGCCTACATTGCAGTCACACTGCTGGTGCAGGCGGCGCGCTTCATCAAACGCTTTTATGTGCGCCGCTTTGCCAACAACATCAACCGCCGGATGAAGGGCATCCTGTACGCCAATCTGGTGCGGCAGAGCCGGGCCGCGCTGGAAAAAGAGGGGGCCGGTGAGCTGATGACCAAAGCCATCGCCGATGTGGACGACTGCGTGGAGGGAATGCGCAAGTTCACCACGGAGGTGTTCGACACCGGTGTGGCGCTGGCGGGCTATGCGGTTATGCTGCTGGTGTACGACTGGCGGCTGGCGATCCTGGGCCTGCTTTTTACTCCGGTGTCCTATGTCTGCGCGGCAGGGATGAAAAAGCCGGTGCAGCGTGCCGGTGCGGCCTATAAAAAGGCCGCCGGTGCCCTGAGCAGTGCCATGTTGGACCGTGCCCGGAATGCTGTGACCTACCGCATCTACGGCTGCGAGGAGGCCCGGATGGAAAAATACGAGGAGGCCCTGAGCCTTTACGAAAAGACTGCCGTGCGGAACAACGTGTGGCAGTCCGCTCTGCCGCCGCTTTATCTGGCGGCATCCGAGGCAGGGACCCTCTTCATCCTGTGGTTCGGCGCAAAGAATGTGCTGGGCACCGGCTGGAGCAGCTGGGATATCGCCGCCTTCACCACCTTCCTTTCCTGTTTCACCAAGCTGGTGGTCAAATCCTCCAAGGTGGCCAAGCTCTTCAACGCGGTGCAAAAGGCAGAGGTCTCCTGGAAGCGCATCAGACCCCTGATGAAAACGCCCGAGCAGCTGGATGCCCTGCAGATCCCGGCGGCACAGGATGTGACGCTGAAAGAACTCGCCTTCTCCTATGGCGAAGAGCCTGTCTTTTCCGGCCTGAGCCTGACGGCCCACCCCGGCGATATCATCGGCATCACCGGCCCGGTCGCCTGCGGAAAATCCACCCTTGGCCGCGTATTCCTCTGCGAAGCGCCCTATCAAGGCTCGGTCTGCTTTGGCGGCAGGGAGCTTTCCGCCCTGACCCCGCGCCAGATCGCCGCCACGGTCGGGTATCTGGGCCATGACCCGGAACTGAGTGCCGACACCGTGCAGAATAATGTCCTCTGCGGCAGCGAACAGGATGTCATGCCGTGGCTTGCAGCCGCTGCACTGAAGGAGGAAGTGCTGGCCATGGAAAAGGGCACGGAGACGGTCATCGGCAGCGGCGGCACCCGCCTTTCCGGCGGGCAGGCACAGCGTCTGGCATTGGCCCGGACGCTGGCCCATCCCCGCCCGGTGCTGGTGCTGGATGACCCCTTCTCGGCACTGGACCGCAGCACCGAGGATGCGATCTTTGCCGAGCTGCAGGCGTATGCCAGGGATAAGGTGGTGTTCCTGATCTCCCACCGGCTGTACCATTTTCCGCAGATGCAGCAGATCATTTTTATGGAGGGCGGCAGGACCACCGTTGGCACCCACGGGGAGCTGATGGCAGCGGTTCCGGTCTACCGCCAGCTGTACGAAAGCCAGACCGGCCTGAAAGGGGGAGAGGGCGCATGAAAAAGAAAAATGATCACGGCGTGTTTGCTGCCGTCCGGATGGCAGCGGCTTCGCACCGCCTTCTCACGGTGGGCACGGTGCTGTGCGTGGCGGCTTCGGTGGCGGCATCCCTGCTGCCGCCCCTGCTGCTGGCCCGGGTCATCGACCGTCTGACCGCGGGCCTCCCGCTGTCCTTTCTGGCCGTGCTGCTCTACTTCGGCAGCCTTGCACTGGAAGGCGTGCTCACCTCGGCGCAGGAAAGCCTGCTGGTGCTCTTTGGCCAGAGGATGACCCATGCCCTGCGCTCGGAGATGTCCAGGAAGCTGAGCCGTCTGCCCGCCGGTACACTGGTGGATCAGAACCCCGGCGAGGTGGCCGCCTGCTTTTCGGGCGATGTGGACACGGTGGAAGCCCTGTTCACTTCCGGCATCATCAGCATGGCGGCAGATGCCTGCCGCATCGTCTCCATCATGGGGGTCATTGCGGTGAAAAACACCGGCCTTGCGCTGATCCTGCTGCTGGTTCTGCCGCTGTTTGCTGTGTTCACCCGTTACGTCCAGAAGCAGATGCTGGCCGCGCAGCTGGACAACCGCCGCGCGGTCGCCGCTGTCTCCGGGCAGGTGCCCGAGACCCTGCACAACATCCGCACCATCCGGGCGCTGGGTCTGGAGGATTACATGGAGCGCCGGTATGACCGGTGCATCGGTGACAGCTATGCCGCCATGGAGCGCACCAATTTTTATGATGCCGTCTATTCGCCGGTGGTGCTGCTGCTGAATGCTGCTGTGGTCGGCATCGTGATGCTGTTCTCCGCTTCGGGGAACGCACAGCTTCTGACCCTGTTCGGTATGTCGGTGGGCACCTCGGTGGCCGTCATCAACTACATCTCCCGCATCTTTGCCCCCATCGAAAGCCTGGGCATGGAGATCCAGACCATCCAGTCGGCCATGGCGGGTGTCAGACGCATCGATGCCTTTCTCGACCAGCCGGAGCGCACGATCCCTCCCGCGCGCAGGGAGGCTGCCCGGGGCGATGTGGAATTTGTGCACGTCACCTTCGGCTATGGGGAACGGCACGTTCTGAAGGATTTTTCCATGACCGTGAAACAGGGGGAGCAGGTCACGCTGGTGGGCCGCACCGGTGCGGGCAAGAGCACCGTGTTCAAGCTCCTGCTGGGCCTGTATCAGCCGGAGAACGGTACGGTGACCATCGGCGGCGTGAATGTGGGGGACATTACCGACCGGGAGCGCCGCACCTGCATCGGCTGTGTGGAACAGCATTTCTCCCGCGTGCCGGGCACCGTGCTGGAACAGATCACGCTGGGAGACCCGCAGATCACCGGGGAAATGGCAAGGGATGCCGCTGCACTGGCCGGGATCGATGCTGCCATCCGTGCCCTGCCGGAGGGTTATGACACCGTCTGCACCGAGGGCATCTTCTCGCAGGGCGAGTGGCAGCTGCTGTCCATTGCCCGTGCTGCCGCCGCAGACCCCGCCGTGCTGCTGCTGGATGAGATCACCGCCAATCTGGATGCCGAAACCGAGGCCCGCGTGCTGGAAGCTCTGCGCCGCGCGTCCGCGGGCCGTACGGTGCTCTCTGTCTCCCACCGCGTCTATGAGGATCTTGGCGGCAGAACGATCGAGATCAGGACCCGGGAATGACGTATGATAAAAACGCCCCCTGTGCGCCGCAGCAGGTACACAGGGGGCGTTGTGGTATGCTCAATTCTTTTCGATGTAGACGCTGGTGGAGGGGAAGGCAAAGTCCACGCCGTCTGCCTGCATCACGTCCATGATGTTCAGGTTCAGATCATTCTGCTGCTGCAGGAAGGTGGCATAGACGTTGGTGGTCAGGTAGGCCGAGATGAGGATGTTGATGCTGGAATCGCCAAAGCTGGTCAGCCGGACGATGTTGGTGCCCTTGTTGGTGTAAGGGCTGTTGTCCAGCATGGCCTGCAGGTCAACCATCAGCTTTTCCAGCTGGGCACGGGTGGTGCCGTAGGTGACACCCAGCGTGAACTTATAGGGCCGCATGGTGCGCAGGGCTGCGTTCTGGACAGTGGAGGCGCAGATCTGGCTGTTGGTGATAATGACCACGCTGTGGTCCATGGAGCGGATGCGGGTGGAGCGGAAGTTGATGTCGATGACCTCGCCCTCCACATTGCCCACGGTGATCCAGTCGCCGATGGAAAAGGGTTTGTCCAGCAGGATGACGATGCCGCTGAACAGGTTGCTGGCGCTTTCCTGTGCGGCCAGCGAGATGGTCAGGCCCACAAGACCGGCACCGGCTACGATGCTGCCGATGGGGAAGCCGACGATCTGCGCGCAGGTGGCAACACCCAGAATGATGACCAGCACTTTGTAGGTGGTGTCCAGCAGGGAGCGCAGGGTCTTGTTGCTCCGGATCTCCGGGCTGCAGGAGGCCAGCAGCAGGTCGGCTACCTCAGAAGCGTTGTACAGGCCCTGGCAGAACAGGAGGGTCGTTGCGATCTTATAGGCCGTGAACAGAAACTTTGTCAGGCCCGGAATGGCCCACGGCAGGCTGGTCAGGGCCAGGTACAGGCCGCTGTAAAAGGCCATCCGCGCCAAAGGGCTCTGTAAGCTGCGCAGGAGGATGGGCGTGGCGGCAAAGTGCCAGCTGCGGGCCTGCAGAGCGGGAAAGATCTTCCGGCGCAGCAGCCAGCCGACCAGAAGCCCCGCAAAAACGATGACAGCGGCGCAGACAGCCCGGGCAGCCAGCGCCCACCAGCCCTCCAGCAAAAAAGGCCCGATCTCGAACCCGAGGTCACGAACGGTAAAAATCATGGCAAAAAGCTCCTTGTATCAGAAATTGTAACATCCTGTCCCACAGTATACCATATCCGGCCCGTGCAGGGCAAATAAAAAAGGGGTTGACAAGGCGGAGCAGCCGCGTTATACTTTTGGCCAGAAAGTTCGTTTCAGGGCGGGGTGAGATTCCCCACTGGCGGTACAGCCCGCGACCACCCGCAAGGGTGCTGACCCGGTGAGACTCCGGGGCCAACGGTATAGTCCGGATGCAAGAAACGGCAGGCAATACGATTTGTCTACGCGCCCTGTTGCAGTGTTTGCTGCGGCAGGGCGCGTTTTTGATTGTCTTCCCGGTTCCGAACCACGCGAAAGGGGCTTTCCAATCTACGATTTGGGGTCAGAACGCCCCGGGAGGATATTACCATGAAGAAAAACACGACCCGCAACCTGACCGTTGCCGCCATGCTCAGTGCGGTGGCCTTTATCCTGATGTTCATCGAGTTCCCGCTCCCGATGCTCATCCCGTCCTTCGTCAAGATGGACTTCTCCGACCTGCCCGCTCTGCTGGGTGCCTTTGCCCTTGGCCCGGTGTACGGTGTGATCATCAGCTTTATGAAGAACCTGCTCCATGTGGTCATCAAGGGCACCTCTACCGCACTGGTGGGTGAGCTGTGCAACTTCATGCTGGGTGCGGTGTTCTCCGCACTGGCCGGTTACCTCTACAAGCACCACAAGAGCCGCAAGAACGCTATCATCGGTGCCGTGGCCGGTGCCGTGGCCATGGCCCTGTTTAGTGTGCCGTCCAACTACTTCATCACCTACCCGGCCTACGTCAAGTTCTACCACATGCCGCTGGAAGCCATCCTGGGCATGTATCAGGCCATCCTGCCCTCTGCAAACAGCCTTATCAAGTGCCTGGTCATCTTCAATATGCCCTTCACTCTGGTCAAGGGCCTGCTGGATGCCCTGATCTGCATGTTGATCTATAAGCCGCTCTCTCCCATCCTGCATGGCCGGAAGTGAGTGACAGAACAAAAAAAGAAAGGACGCGAGAGCGTCCTTTCTTTTTTGCTTTTATCGAGTTGATTTAAGACAGCGCGCCCTTTTCCAGCCACTTGCCCCGGGCAAGGCGGATGAGGAACAGCAGGCCCCGGATGCTCAGTTCGCAGCACATGGCACCCCAAACGCCCATCAGGCCCAGCCGGGGAGCCAGCAGGAACGCCAGCGTCAGCCGGATGCACCACATACTGAATATGTTCAGCACAAAACAGGAGGTGCTGTCGCCCGCACCCTGCATGGCACCGCTGGCTACGATGGAGGCACCGAACATGGGCTCAGCCCAGGCTTCGATGCGCAAAACCTGAGCACCCAGAGCGATGACAGCCGCATCGGTGGTGAAAAGGCTCATCAGGGTGGGGGCAAAGATCCACAGGCCAACGCCGGAAAGGGCCATGACTCCCATGCCAAGGCCGGTACACAGCCAGGCAAACCGCTTGGCCATATCCTTCCGGTTGGCACCCACGGCCTGGCCGATGAGGGTGACAGCTGCGCTCTGGATGCCGTAGCCCGCCATGTAGCACAAGCCCTCGGCGTTGACAGCCAGGCTGTTGGCGGCAATGGCCACGGTACCCAGGCCGGCCACGATGCGCACCACCACCACCTGCGCCAGAGAGATGGCGGCACGTTCTCCCGCCAGAGGACCGCCGACCCACAGCAGGTTCCGCAGGCAGGAGCGTGTGATCTTCCAGGGGGCAGGCTTCCGGATGCAGAGGGGGCCTTCCCGCAGCAGCAGGATGGCCAAAGCCAGCAGGCCGCCCACCACAGTGGCCAGGGCGGTGCCCAGGGCTGCGCCGGGCACACCCAGCCCGGCACCCCAGATGGTGATGCCCCACAGCGTCCGGGTAGGGTTGATGAGGAAGAAGTTGAAGATGGCATCCAGCACGCAGACCAACACGCTGATGAGGCTGGCGGTCAGGGCGTAGCCTGCCGCCCGGAGGATGGAGGCGTACATGCCCATGGCCATGGTGAAGGGCAGCGCCGTTGACCAGATGGCAAAGTAGGCTGTGGCGTTTGCCCGCAGGGAGGGGTCAGCTCCCAGCCACCCCGGCAGAAAGGGGCTGATGCCCAGGCCGAAGAGGGCGGCACCCACGCCCAGGATCACATTGAATAGCATGGCCTGCCGCAGCACGCTGCGGGCATCATCCTGCCGGTCGGCCCCCAGATACTGGGCGATCTGGATGGAGAGGGCAGTGTACAGGCCCACCAGAACACCGTGGAGCAGCCAGGTGCTGGAGCTGACGATGCCGATGGAAGCGGTAGCTTCTGCACCGATGTGGCCCACCATGGCAGCGTCGATGTATCCCATGGCAGTGACCACCAGCTGCTCCAGAATGGAGGGGATGCTCAGCGCCAGAGCCACCTGGGCCGTCTGGCGGGAGGGGATGGTCTCACCCTGCCGCATCCGGGCCGAAAGCTGTTCAAGTGAAAGTTTCATGTCTTCTCCTTTTTCTCCGATTTTCCTGTGAGACAAAAAAATACCCTCGAAAGGGCGTTTGTCCTCCCATTATAGACAGGGGGGCGAAAAATGTCAACCCATCTACCCCCGGGGTAGACCTTGCCCTGGAGATTGATTTTTTGGCCCGGGCGTGATACACTTCATTTGTATCCAGCAGTGAAAGAACAGGAACGGCCTCTGCCGCTCCGGGAAAGAGGAAAAAAATATGCTTCAACTGCTTTCTGGCAACCCGCGCACCGTGGATGCGCTGGGCTTTCTGCTTGCATTTGCGCTGACCGCGCTGATGGACTCAGTGTTCCACGATAAGCTCCCCCACGACCATGGCCGCGCGTTTGCCGTGAACGGCGAACTCTCCAAGGGCAAGGCCCGGGGTTCCGGCCTCATCTTTGTACTCTGCATTGCACTGGTCACGCTGGCCGTGGTGCCTTTTAAGGCAGAGTACGTCATCTACACCGTCCTGCTCATTGCGTCCATGCTCTCTGGCTATTTTGACGATGCCGCCGAGACTGCATGGAACGAGTACAAAAAGGGCCTGATCGATCTGGTCATCGCCGTTGTGGCGGGCGTGACCTACCTGAACTTCAACGGCACGGAGGTCAACTTCCTGAGCTGGAGCTTCAGCCTGCCCTATGCCGTCTACCTCATCCTCATCATCGTCCTGATCTGGGCCAGCATCAATGTGGTCAACTGCACCGATGGCGTGGACGGTCTTTCCGCCAGCCTTGCCGTGGTCAGCATCGGCACCTTCCTGCTGGCCTACTGGGAGGAACTGGGGGATTACGCCACCGCAGGCATCGTGTTCATTGGTGCCCTGCTGGCCTACCTGTGGCAGAACGCCAAGCCTTCCACCCTGCTGATGGGTGACGCGGGCAGCCGCGCCATGGGCTTCTTCCTGGCCGTTCTGGCCCTCAAGAGCAGCCATCCCTTCGCCTTCCTGCTGGCCGCGCTGGTGTTCATTGTGGACGGCAGCCTGGGCATCCTGAAGATCAGCTTCAAGCGGTTTTTGCACATCTCCATCCTCAAGAACACCCTGACCCCGCTGCACGACCATGTGCGCAAGCGTCTGGGCTGGAGTGATGAGCAGGTCGTGGCCCGCTGGCTCATCCTGCAGGCTGTGGCATCCGCCTGGCTGCTGCTGTTGGTGCGGTAAAACACAAAAAAGAAATGCAGCGCCCGCACAGGAAAGCTCCTGCGCGGGCGTTTTGCTGTTCTGGTCCGGGAGGAAAGTTCCAGCTTCCGGGCCAGCGTTTCCAGACAGGCTGGGTCACGAATTTCCTGCATGAGTTCACCTCATTTCCTTTATTTCATTGTGCCATGTGTCACAAACAAATGCAAGCAAAACCTTTATAATAGGGACGAAAGTGGAGGAAAAACCAATGGGTTCTATTTTTGATCTCGATCATCTGTACCGCACCTATTTCAAGATGGCGCTGCCCTCGGTGTTCGGCCTGATGGTGAGCGTGGTGTATAACCTTGCCGATACCTTTTTCATTGCGCAGTCCAACGATACGGCGCTGATTGCGGGTGTTTCGCTCTGTGCGCCGGTGTTCACAGCCCTCATGGCCTTCGGCAACATCTACGGCCAGGGCGGCAGCTCACTCATTTCCCGCCTGCTGGGACAGGACGACCGTGAGGGCACCGGCCGGGTCAGCTCATTCTGCTTCTATGTGGCCCTGACCACGGGCGTGGTGTTGGCAGTCCTGATGATGCTGTTCCGCGTCCCGCTGCTGGGCATTCTGGGTGCGACTGCTGAGACGATGCCGCACGCACAGGCCTATTACACCGTGCTGGCCATTGGTGCCCCGGCCACGGTGCTGAACTTTATCCATTCCAACCTCGTCCGCTGTGAGGGCATGGCCACCCAGTCCATGATCGGCAGCATCGGCGGCACGGTCATTAACATCATCCTCGATCCCATCCTCATCACCACAGTGGGCTGGGGCGCAGGGGGCGCGGCCATTGCCACCATTGTGGGCTACCTGTGCAGCGACCTGTACTTCCTGTGGCTGCTCCACAAAAAGAGCCGCTGCCTGTCTGTCAAGCTGTCCCAGTGCCACGTCACGGGCAGGGAGCTGCAGCAGATTTTGGGCGTGGGTGTTACTGCCGCGCTGAGCAACCTGATGCAGAGCCTGACTGTCATTGTGATGAACCAGTTTCTCTTGCTCTACGGCAACGACAAAATTGCCGCCATGGGCATTGCCAGCAAGGTGAGCATGATCGCCCAGCTGGTGCTGGTTGGCTTCTCGTTCGGCGGCATCCCACTGTTCGGTTACCTGTACGGCGCAAAAAAGCGGGACGTGATGCGCAAGCTCATCCGCTTCTGTCTGACCTTCCTCGTCTCCATCGCCGTGGTGCTGTCCCTCATCCTCTGCCTGAATTCCGGTGCGCTGATGCGGCTCTTTGTGCAGGATGCCGGGATGATCGCCACTGGTGCGCAGATGCTCCGCTGGCAGGTCTGCACCGCAGCCTTTGGCGGCGTGGTGCTCCTGCTCACGGTGCTGTTCCAGGCAACTGGTAAAATCATACCGTCCTTCCTGCTCTCCATCAGCCGTCAGGGCGTGGTGTTTCTGTTGGCACTGGTGGTCTGCGTACATCTGTTCCAGTATCAGGGTGTGCTGATGGCTCAGGCTGTGGCTGACATCCTGAGCGCTGCGCTGGCCCTTGGCCTGCTGGCGGCCAGCCGCGATATCATTGCAAAACAGTAAACACAAAAACGCCCGGAGGGCCGCTGAAAGCTGCGGTTCTCCGGGCATTTTTAGTATTCGATACCTTTGCGCGCCTTGATGCCCTTCTGATAGGGGTGGCGGCAGCATTTCATCTCAGTGGAGTAGTCGGCGGCATCCAGCATCCACTGCGGGGCTTTGTGGGCGGTCAGCACGCATTCCTGCGCGGCGGGACGCTCCAGAACGGCCCGCCGGAGCAGGTCTTTGTCCACCATGTCCAGCTCCCAGGCCGAACCGGCTTCATCTAAAATAAGCAGGTCGGCAGGCTCGGCCAGTGCGGCGGTCAGGTTTTCGTTCTGCACGGCCCGGGCAGCGGCCTTTTCCGCTTCGTTCATCTGGAACACAAACTTCTGCCCGCCCTTGCCCCGGAAAATTTTTGCCCCAAGCTGGGCCAGCAGAGGGATCTCGCCGCTCTGCCCGCCCTTGAGGAACTGCACGATGACCACCCGTTTGCCGCTGCCCAGTGCGCGGAGGGCAAGGCCCATGGCGGCGGTGGTCTTCCCCTTGCCGTCGCCCCAGTAAAGATGCAGCAGGCCCTGTTCCATCATCCGTTCTCCTTTGTGTACTGCACGGTCTCCACCAGGTGCAGGATATGCTGCTCCGGCCAGTCCCGGGCATCCAGCACATAGCCGCCCGCGTTGGGGCCGCACCAGTCGTGAAAGCTGCGGCGGGGCACGCCAAACCGCTCCAGTGCAGCCATTTGTGTGCCGCCATGGGCCACGATGACCAGCCGCTCCTGCCCTTCGGCAAGGGCCTTGTCAATGAGGTCAGCCAGCGTTTTGCACACCCTGTTGCAGAAATCGCTCCTGCGCTCCCCATCCGGGTGGGCGGCGTGCTCGTTTTCCTGCACCCATGCCAGATATTCCGGGTCCTGCTCCACTTGCACGAAGGCCTGGCCCTCGAACCGGCCGAAGTTCATCTCCTTCAGCCCGTCCACCGGAATGAGCTTTGCCCCGGGAAAGAACACCCGCGCCGTCTGGGCGGTGCGCTGCAGCGGGGTGACATAGACCACCTCCGGTGAAAAATCTGCCTGCCGCAGCTGGGCGATGCCTGCGGCGGAAAGGGGGATGTCCCGCTGGCCCTGATATCGTTTTTGCGCGTTGTACTCCGTCTGGCCGTGACGCAGCAGATAAATGAGCATGATCGTTCTCCTTTTTGGTTTGTTCTGCACCATTATAGCCTATTTTGCGGTTATTTTCCAGCCATGCTCTTGCAATTCTTCCGCATTTCAGATATATTGAGTGGGTATGAAATTTCAGGGGAGAGAAGTGTCAATGGAGATCCGGGACCGGAAAGCAGCGCAGCGCCGGGCGGGCATCATGGCCCGCAGGGGTCTGCCGCAGGCAGAGCGGGCGGCGGCCAATGCAGCCATCTGTGCCCGCCTTCTGGCCATGCCCTGCTTCCAGAAGGCAGAGAATCTGCTGCTCTACGCCGCTTTTGGCGGGGAGGTAGATCTTGCTGGGCTGGCAGAGCAGGCGGCCCGGCAGGGCAAAACGGTGGCCTATCCGGTCTGTGGGGAAAACTTTACCCTGACCGCCGCCGTACCGGGGCCGGACGGCTGGGAGGTGGGGGCTTACGGCATCCGCACACCGGTTCTGGAACGGGCGGCGCTCATCCGGCCGGAGGCGCTTGATCTGGTGCTGGTGCCCTGCACTGCCTTTGATGCGGCCTGCCGCAGGGTGGGCATGGGCAAGGGCTACTATGACCGCTACCTGCCCAGGTGCCGGAACGCCGTGGCGCTGGGCGTGGCCTTTGAGGCCCAGCGGGTGCCGGAAGCGGCTGCAGATGGGCGGGACCGGCAGCTGGATGGATTTGTAACAGAGAGGAAAGTATATCGTGGAACTGATGAATTTGAGCTGTGAAGGTTTTCTGGAGGAGCTGGCCAGCAAGGCGGCGGCTCCGGGCGGCGGCGGCGCTTCGGCGCTGGTGGGCGCGGCCGGTGTGGCGCTGGGCAGCATGGTGGGCAGCCTGACCGTGGGCAAAAAGAAATATGCTGCCGTAGAAGCGGACATCGCTGCCCTGAATGTCCGGGCCGAGGCCCTGCGCAAGCAGCTGGAAGCGCTGGTACAGGCCGACGCGGAGGCTTTTCTGCCCGTGGCGGCGGCCTACAAGCTGCCGAAAGAGACCCCGGAACAGCAGGCCCACAAGGCCGCGGTGCTGGAAAAGGCACTGGACAGGGCCTGCGCCGTGCCGCTGGAGGTGATGACTGCCTGCGGTGAGGGCATCGCACTGGCCGCAGAGTACGCCGAAAAGGGCAGCGTGCTGGCCCGTTCCGATGCCGGATGCGCGGCGCTGTTCTGCAAGGCAGCCATGCAGGCGGCGGGGCTGAACGTGAAGGTCAACACCCGCCTGATGGCAGACAAGGCCCATGCGGATGCGCTGGAGGCCAGGGCGGAACAGCTGCTGGCCGAGTTTGTGCCGCAGGCTGACACGGTCTATCAGACTGTATCAAATGAGTGAGGGGAGAAGAAAATGGCTCAGATCTTGAAGGGTGCGCCCGTGGTGGCCGCCATGAACGCAGCAAACGCCGCGCGCTGTGCCGCGCTGAAAGAAAAGGGCATCGTGCCCACGCTGGCTGTGGTACGGGTCGGCGCGCGGGAGGATGACATTTCTTATGAAAAGGGGATCGTCACCCGGTGCGGTAAGGTTGGCGTGGAGGTGCGGCAGTTCCATCTGGCGGAAGATGTTACGCAGGAGGAACTGCTGGATGTGATCCGGCAGATCAATGGGGATGCATCGGTTCACGGGTGCCTGATCTTCCGGCCCCTGCCAAAGCGGTTCGATGACCGCAGGGTCCAGGAGGCGCTTGCCCCGGAAAAGGACGTGGACGGCATCACGGACGGCTCGATGGCCGGTGTGTTTACCAACATGCCCATCGGCTATCCGCCCTGCACGGCGCAGGCCTGCCTTGAGATCCTGAAATACTACAACGTGCCGCTGTCCGGCAAACGGGCCGTGGTCGTGGGCCGCAGCCTGGTGGTGGGCAAGCCCGCCGCCATGATGCTGGACCGGGAAAACGCCACTGTGACCCTCTGCAATTCCCGCACCCGGGACCTGCCCGCCCTCTGCCGGGAGGCCGATGTGCTGGTGGTCGCCATGGGTAGGCGGGGAGCCATCGGGGCCGATTGCCTGCGGGAATGTCAGGTCGTGGTGGATGTGGGCATCCACGTCAACGAAGAGGGCAAGCTCTGCGGCGATGTGCGCTTTGATGAGGCAGAACCCATCGTGGAGGCTGTCACCCCGGTGCCCGGCGGTGTGGGCACAGTGACCACCTCTGTGCTGGTGGGCCATGTGGTGGATGCCGCATCCGCTCAGTAAAACAGAAAACAACAGGCGGTGCCGGAAATTTTCGGCACCGCCTGTTGTTCTCATACGGTTGCAAGCACGGCAAGGATGCTCTGCCAGCGGGGGTTCTGCACCTGCTGCGCGGCGCGGCGGGGCGCGGAAGGCGAAACCGTGCGGGCAGGGCGCGGGACGCAGTCAGCCGGCTGTGCAAAGGGGGAGGCGAGTTCGGCCTGCCAGCGGGCGGCCAGTGCCATGGCTTCAGGACTGGATTGCAGGGTGCGGCGCTCCGTTCCGGCCAGAAAATCGCCCAGCCAGCAGAGGATTGCCGCAATGGGCAGGCAGTCGGCGGCACGGGTGGACCAGTAGTTCCACTCGCCGCCCCGGCCCACAAAGCTCTCCACGGTGATCATGGCACCTTCCCGGGCAGATTGAGGCAGGCAGGAGCGGGAGGTGCCTGCCGCGCGGCGCAGCTCCCGCAGAATGATTTCAGTACGGCCCGCGTCCAGGGGGTCATCCCGGATGCAGGCGGAAAAGTCCGCACTGTCCAACAGATTTTCGGCCCGGGTGGGGAATTGCCCTGTCATCTCGCCGGATGCGTTGTGGCAGAGCTGCCAGCCCTTGCGGAACAGCTGGAAGTTCAGGTTGCGGCGGCCCATGGTGGAGTAAAATACCCGGGCGCGGCCATTGGGAGACTGCCGCAGCTCCAGATAGGCATCAGCGCCGCCCAGGTCCTGTACCTTGACGGTCAGGAGCAGGGAAGAATTGTTTTTTTGTGCGGACATGGCACGGTGCATCTCTTCAAAATAGCGGCTGGCATCCATAGCGGGTCTCCTCTCTGGTTTTGGATGATGTGTCGGAAACCATCCATCGGTTGTTCTCTGCCTGCATTATAGCATAGGTGACAACAAAATACAACTATAAGTTTGACAAAAACCAAAATATTTTGGAAATTCGGGGATGCATACAAACGGATTGGTTGTAAATGGAAAAGGCTTCTCCCGTCGGAGAAGCCTTTTGTAGTGGCAGGATTCAATCGCCCAGCTCCCGGATCTCATTCTGGATGAGCCGCCCAGCGGCGCGTGCCAGCTGATCCATGCCACGGATGCGGGCGAGATTTTTGCCGTAGATGCGTTCTGCATCGTGGCTGGAGCTGTCCTCGCCCATGAACACGGCAGAGACACGCAGACCCTTGCGCCGCAGGGTGCGAACCTCGGCGGCGGCATCATCCACACCGTAGGAGCCGCCGTAATCACAACCCAGCGGTTGTTCCGGGCTGGGCGGTACGCGGCGGCTGTCGTTGGGGGAAGCATCCGTCAGCAGGATGAGCAGATGCCGGGGTGCGGGGCCGGGGTCAAAGCTGACCAGATCGCCTGCCGCCCGCAGGGCAAGGCCGTCGCGGTTCCAGCCCGATGCAAAATACTGGTCGATCCCCTGCAGGCTTTTGTCCGCAAAGCCCTTGAGCACCCGCAGAACCGTATAGCCCCGCAGGCTGCAGAAACTGCTGACCCGCACCGGGATGCCGCAGGCGGCAAGGCTCTGGGCCAGGATCGTGCCCTGCGCCGCAATGACCTCCTGACAGTGGAGCCGGGAAGCCGACGCGTCCAGCAGCAGGTCCACGGTGAAGGAGGGCTGATTCTCCTCCTCGGCACAGCGGAACACCCGGCTGTCGTTCAGAAGGGGAGCGCGCCAGACCCGCTCCGGGTCCAGAGCGCCGCTGCGGGCGATCCGGGCATTGGGCTGCTGGTGGACCAGAATGCAGTTGCGGATCTGCTCGGTGAGCCGGAGCACTACGCTGCGGTGAAGCGCCCGGTTTTTGGCGTAGTAGGCGCGGTTGCGGTCGGCCTGCAGCTGAGCCTGCTCGGCCAGGTGCTTTGCCTCCGGTGTGGGGGCCTGTTCCGGGCTGGGCACGCCGGAGGCAAACCAGAGGCGGCACCCGAGGTGCGCCCCGGTGCAGAGCGCCTGCTCGGCCTTGCGCAGGCGCTCGGGCGGATAGAGGGAACGGCCAAAGCAGCTTTCAATGTAGGCGCGGTCCTCGGCGGCATTCTGCCGCAGGGTGATGTGGGCCAGCCGCTTGTCTGCCGTGGGGCCGGAGCCGCCCGCTTCCACAGAACCGGAGTGCTCCACGGTCAGCCGGTCGGTCTTGATCATCTGGGTGGGCAGCGTTTTGGTGGCAAGAGAGGCCAGCAGCCCCTCCAGATGCAAATGAAGCCCCACTTTGTGCCGGATCTTGCCGTCAAACAGGGCAAACCTTGCAAACAGGCCCAGCAGCTCACCCTTGAGCTGGCCGGGCTGGGGCGGTTGGGCTGGGGAAAGTGCCTCTGCCAGCCGGCTCTCGTAGGGGGTCATCACAGGCGGATGCCTGCCCTGTACGGTGCGCCAGCGGTCGGCCTGCATGGTGTAGACCAGCTGATTTTTTGCCATCCACTCCTGCCGCGAAAGCTTGTACTGGATGCCGAAGAAATAGTCCGCGTGGGCCCGGCGCAGCTCGGAAAGGACCGGGCGGCGGGGCAGCTCCAGCAGATAGACCGCGCTTTCGAGGTAGAGCCATGTCAGATCGTCCAGCTGGCTCTCCCGGAGATCGCCGTCCCATGTGGCAAAAAGGTCACGGAGCAGGTCGTCGCCATAGTATTTGTGCACCAGCCCCACGACACAGTTCATATAAAAATCGATCGTGCCGTCGGTGTTGCGGGCCAGGAAAAGCGGCTCGAAGCCGTAGGCTCCCGCCGCCGCCCACACCTGATTGGCGGCCCGCCGCTCCTCGGCGGTATAACTCCGGGCATCCATCAGCGGAACAGCTTTTCAGCCGTCAGGCTGGCCGGGATGCGGGCGGCGATCACGTCCCGGATCAGCCCCTGCTCGTAGGAATCAAAGGCCTTGTTGGTGATGCCCATGTCCAGCGCAGGCCCCGCAGCCACGCCCCGGCGCATCAGGCGCAGAGCGTCCAGCATTCCGCGCAGATCCAGCGCTTTGGTGGAAATCTCGGCGCTGTCGCATTTCTTTTGCAGGTCGAGGAAGAGCAGAGCAAACTGGTGCACATATTTGTCCGTCAGGTCGGCAAACTGGGCCCGCAGCAGCTTTTCAAGGTTTTCCTCCGTGATGGTGGGCATCTGGATGACTGCAAAGCGGGAAGTCAGGGCCTCGTTCAGCTCCCGGGTGCCCGCGTAGCCATAGTTCATGGTGGCGATGAAGCGGGTCTCTTCGGCCAGCGGGATGCGCTCGTAGCCGGGCACATCAATGGCGCGGCGGAAGTCCAGCACGGCGTGGAGGACGGCCAGGGCCTCGTTTTTGGCCATGTTGATCTCGTCCAGCACGCCGAAGCCGCCGCACTGGGCACAGCGGTAGACCGGCCCGGGCCGGAAGGTGACCGCCCCATCCACAAAGGTGTCCATGCCGATGAGGGAGGCTGCATCCATGTTCACATGGAACGAGATGTCCCATGCGGGGCGGCCAAAAGCAGCGGCCAGATTTTCAGCCAGCACATTTTTGCCGGTGGCCTTGCCGCCGGCCAGCAGCAGGTTTTCGCCGCAGAGCAGGGCCGCCAGTGCCTGCTCCCAGACCTCCCGGCCATAATAGGTAAAGCCGGAAGCCGGGATGCGGGGGCGCAGGGCCTCGGGCAGAGCGTGGGCGGCGCGGTATTCTTCCACAGCGCGCAGCAGGTCGGGGCTGATGCCCTCCTGCCGTAATGTTTCCATCAGATCAGACATCCAAGACATCTCCTTGCGGTTGGCTTTGCCAAACCGATTTTTCAGCCCTATCATAGCACAACCGCTCCGGTTTGTGTAGGGGGCGCGGGGGCATTTTTTGCCGGATTTTTGCCCGGGAAATGCCGCAGGGTGGAACGGATCTGTGTGCTGCCGTGCAGACGAAGGAGTTTTTCGTGCCCAGGGATCGTGCGGCAGCGGATATTTTGTGGAAAGCTATCGAAATGGCAGGTGTTCCGCGTTGTGGGTATCCACTTTTGGCTCAGAATGGTAAAAATTCCGGAAATTCGATTGACAAATCTGAATATTTATCGTATAACCTATATATGGGAACAATTCCGGAGGGAATGCGGAACTCGTGCCCCTGCCCGTTCCTGTCGGAGGAACCACGGTCTGGTTCTGGTGCCGGTGCACTTGGTTTGGTGCAGATGGTAAGTATAGATTGATTTGAAAGAGAGGAATCCCCGATATGATGAACAATGAGATCAAAATGCCCGCTAACTTTGCTGCGATCGATGAGAACGAAATGGTGTACCTGCAGGGTGGCGCAACCACCGAGGCTACCGCTTGGGACGTGTTCCTGAACGTTGGCAAGCTGTTCAACTACATCGCCCGCGTGTTCTCCGCAGGCAGCTCCATCGTCAACAACATCAATGTTATCGTGACCACCTTCCAGACCCTGAGCACCTTCAGCCTGACCGCTAAGAACTAAGGTTTGGGCCAAAACCGAATCAGCATTTACAGGGCATCCGCTCCGGCAGGCGCGGGTGCTCTTTTTTGCTGCCCGGGCCAGAAAGGCGTTCGCCCCCAAATGCAGGAAAGCAGCCTTTTTTCTGCAAAGCGGGCGGATTGTCCATTGACAAGGCTCAAGAGGGTGTCGTATACTAACGATGCCTTGCAAGAAACCCCGCATCCGCGGAATAAAAGAGGAGAGAGAATATGAAAAATAACAACAGCAGCATCAAGCCCGTTGTCGCTGTCGGTATCGGCGCGGCATTGTTCTTTGTTCTGGGACGTTTTGTGGCCATTCCCAGCCCGGTACCCAACACCAACATCAGCCTGCAGTACGCCGTTCTGGCCCTGCTGGCTGCCATGTACGGCCCCGTGGTCGGCGGCCTGATCGGCTTCATCGGCCACACCCTCATCGACCTGTCCTGGGGCGGCAGCCCCTGGTGGAGCTGGGTCATCGCCTCCGCCTTTGTGGGCGTTGTGGTGGGCCTGTTCTCCAAGAAGCTGAACCTGCAGGAAGGCGAGTTCAGCAAGAAGCAGGTGGCTTTCTTTGCGCTGGCCAATATCGTGGCCCATCTGCTGGCCTGGATCCTGGTGGCCCCCGTGCTGGATATTGCCATCTACGCCGAGCCCGTCAAAAAGGTGTTTGCACAGGGTGCATTTGCCGCAGTGTCCAACAGTATCACCGCTGTGGTGGTGGGTGGCCTGCTGGTGCTGGCTTACACCAGAACCATCGCCAAGAAGGGCTCTCTGGATCAGGAGTGATCCCCGCATGAAACCCGGCCTTTCCATCTGCGCCGTCCGGCCCGTTGGAAAGGCTTTTTTGATGAACAGCTGAGGTACCATACCCATGGCAGAACGTAAACCCATCATCTCATTCCGCAACTTTTCCTTCCAGTACCGCGCCCAGAAGCGCCCCACCCTGACCGATATCAATCTGGAGATCTACCCGGGGGAGCGGGTGCTCATTGCGGGCCCCTCCGGCAGCGGCAAGAGTACGCTGGCGGGGTGCATCAACGGGCTGAACCCGTTTTCCAACCCCGGCGCGTGCACCGGTACCCTGACCGTGGACGGTGTGGATGCACCCCACAGCAGCATCTTTGAGCTTTCGGCCCATGTGGGCACGGTGCTGCAGGACCCAGACGGCCAGTTCATCGGGCTGACCGTGGGCGAGGACATTGCCTTTGCACTGGAAAACAGCTGCACCCCACAGGATGAGATGCACGCCATCACCCGCCATGCCGCCGAGCTGGTGGGCATCGAGAATCATCTCGGCTATGCGCCGCACGAGCTTTCGGGCGGGCAAAAGCAGCGGGTGAGCCTGGCGGGCGTGATGGTGGATCAGGTCAAGATCCTGCTCTTCGATGAGCCGCTGGCCAACCTCGACCCCGCCACCGGCAAGCAGGCCATTGAGCTGATCGACGAGATCCAGAAAAAGACAGATACCACAGTGCTCATCATCGAGCATCGGCTGGAGGATGTGCTCTGGCGGAACGTGGACCGCATCGTGCTGGTGAACGGCGGCACCATTCTGGCAGACCTGCGCCCGGACGAGCTGCTCTCGGGCAGCCTGCTGGCGGAAAACGGCATCCGGGAGCCGCTGTATGTCACGGCTCTGCGCTATGCCGGGGTGGATATCACTCCGGACAAGCACCCTGCCCATGTGGACAGCCTTGTGCTGGACGATACCGACACCCAAAAGCTCCGGGACTGGTTCACGGCCCGGCCCCGGCCCGCCGCGCAGCCGGAACGGGAGCCGCTGCTGGAGGTGAAGGACCTGAGCTTTGGTTATCAGAAGGGCCAGCAGACCCTGCGGGATGTCAGCTTCTCGATCGGCAAGGGGGAGATGGTGAGCATCGTGGGCCGGAACGGCGCAGGCAAATCTACCCTTTCCAAGCTCATCTGCGGCTTCGAGACCCCGGATGCGGGCGAGATCTTCCTGAACGGCAAGCCGCTGGCTGAGGAGAACATCCGCCGCCGCGCCCAGCACATTGGCTATGTGATGCAGAACCCCAACCAGATGATCTCCAAGACCATGATCTACGATGAGGTGGCTCTGGGTCTGCAGCGCTCCGGCCTGACTGAGGAGCAGATCCGGGAAAAGGTGGAAGCGACCCTCAGGGTCTGCGGCCTGTATCCTTTCCGGAACTGGCCCATCTCGGCACTGAGCTTCGGCCAGAAAAAGCGGGTGACCATTGCCAGCGTGCTGGTGCTTGACCCGGAGCTCATCCTTCTGGATGAGCCCACCGCCGGGCAGGATTTCCGGCACTATACCGATATCATGGAGTTCCTGCGGGGCCTGAACGCCCGGGGTGTGACGGTGGTGATGATCACCCATGACATGCACCTGATGCTGGAATACACCCGCCGCGCGCTGGTGTTCTGCGACGGACGGCTCATTGCCGACCGCACCGCGGCCGCCGTTCTGTGTGACCCTGCGCTGGTGGAACAGGCGGCCCTGAAGGAGACCAGCCTGTACACGCTGGCCAACCGCTGCGGCATTGCGCCCGCACAGGAATTTGTAGAGAGATTTATTGAGCAGGACCGGGAGGTGAGAGAGGGTGGCCGCTAAGACTGTTTTGAATTATCTCCCCCGGGAGAGCGTCGTCCACAAGATGACCGGAACCACCAAGCTGGCGTTCTTCCTGCTGTTTACCTTTGCCAGCATGATCACCTACAACACCTGGGTGCTGCTAGGCCTGTTGGTGGTCAGCCTGCTGGCCTTCAGGCTGAGCCGGATCAGGTTCCGGGAAGTCCGGTTTATGATGACCTTCATGCTGGTGTTCCTGCTGCTGAACAACCTGTTCATCTTCCTGTTCGATCCCAATCAGGGGACCACCCTGTACGGCACCCGCACGGTGCTCTGCCACCTGTTCTGGCGGTATGATCTGACAGCGGAACAGCTGTTCTACATGGTCAACATCAGCCTGAAATATTTTGTGGCCCTGCCGGTGGCCATCCTCTTCATCTCTGCCACCGACCCCAGCGAGTTTGCTGCCAGCCTGAACAGCATCGGCATCTCGTATAAGGTCGGCTATTCGGTGGCCATTGCCCTGCGCTACATCCCCGATATCCAGCGCGACTACCACAGCATCAGCCAGGCCCAGCAGGCCCGCGGCGTGGAGCTGGGCAAAAAGGAGCCCTTCTTCAAGCGGATGAAGAACTCTGTCAATATCCTGCTGCCGCTCATCCTGACCAGTCTGAACCGCATCGACACCATCTCCAACGCGATGGAGCTGCGCGGCTTCGGCAAGAACAGCAAGCGCACCTGGTATACCCAGCGCCCCTTTGCCCGGCGGGACTTCATTGCCCTGGGCGTGGGCGCGGCCCTGCTGCTCATCAGCCTGACCGTGACCATCCGCTTTGGAAGGTTCTATAATCCGTTCCTCTGAACAAAAAGGCATCCCCGCACTTCCTGTTTCGGCAGGCCGTGCGGGGATGTTTTGCTTTTACAGACCGTTGGTTCAATGATGCCGCAAGAGAAAGGGGCCGTGTTACGCCGCGTCCACGAACTCCTCCGGGTCTTCCACGGCATCGATGATGGTCTCCTCCGCGTCATCGGAGGAGTCGGCAGACTGATCCGGGTGGAGCAGAGCGTTGAGCAGGTCACGGAAGTCGATCAGGCTGTCGTCCACCTGCTGATTCCGGGCCAGCAGGTCCTGCACCATGTCGGGCTTGTCGGTGATGAGGTCATCCACGCCCAGCTCCAGCATGTGGGTGGCGACCTTTTCGCGGTCGATGGTCCAGGCAGAGACGGTCTTGCCCCGCAGATGGACGGCGTTGACCATGCCGGAGGTGATAAAGGTGGTCTCCACGCTGAAAAAGTCGGCATCGGGCAGGTCGTAGTAGTTGCCTACGCCCAGAGCCAGAATGTAACCAGTCGGGTACTCAGGAGCCAGCGCCTTGACCTTGTGCAGGGTCTCGTAGCTCTGGGAGGTGATGACGCAGTTGGAGCTGTCGAAGCCGTATTCCCGCAGCAGGCGTACAGTCTCAGCCTCCAGAGCAGGGGTGGCGGCGCTGGGCTTGATCTCCACGTTCAGGCCGATGCGGCCCCGGCAGAGCTGCAGCACCTGTTCCAGGGTGGGGATCCGGGTGTCGGCAAAGCGGCTGCTGAACCAGCGGCCTGCGTCCAGCTGTGCCACTTCGGCGTAGGTCAGATCATAGACTTTTGCGTTTTTGCCGGTGCAGCGTTTCAGGTTTGAATCGTGGGTCACCACGACCACGCCGTCGCTGGTCATCTGCACATCCAGCTCGATGCGGTCACCGCCCTTGAGGATGGCCGACCGGAAGGCGGGAAGGGTATTTTCCGGGGCCACGGTGCAGTCGCCCCGGTGGAAGGTGACCAGCGGGGTCACGCCGCCCACGGCGGTGAGCAGGGCATCGTCCTGGGGCAGGGCATAGAGGTAGACTGCCATCAGCCCGGTGGCCAGCGTGACACCGGCCACCGCAGCGGTGAGCAGGGGCCAGCCGCCAAAGCGGTGCGGTTTGCCCTCCGGCAGCTCTTCCGGCGGGCAGTCACGGCAGCAATCGTAGAGGAATGCGATGATGGTGCACTGGGCCGTGGTGACCTTGCAGTCCAGCAAAAAGCCGAAGAAGGGGATCTCCAACAAATACAGCGCACGGGCGAGCAGCAGCATGGCGCGGGTGCTCCGTAAGCCGATCAGCGCCGCCACGCTGTAAACCAGCAGGGAAGCTCCGAAAAAGACCAGAACAGACCGGACCAGCGCACTGAGGTTCCACCGCAGCAGCACACCGGCCAGCCGGGGCAGCTGTGTTTTGACATGGGCAGCGCTCTCCTGAACGGCTTCCCACAGGCTTTTGCGTTCCAGCGTAAAGAGGGGGAGCACCAGGACCCAGAACAGGGTAAACAGGAACGCCGCACCCAAAATGAGAAGAAAAAGCACCAGATAGAGCGGCTTTGCCCGGACAAGCCCAAGGATGTACTCCGGCACAGCCAGCTGAGAGATATAGTTGTAAGTCACGAATACATCTGTAAAGGGGATGAGCAGGGCGCAGTAAAGCAGGATGGGCCAGTTCTTGGGGAGCAGGACGTGGCGGATATCCCCCAGCGACCGGACGAACAGGGAAACAGGACGCAGTGTTTCACCCCGGCGGGCCAGCGCAAACCCATGCAGGAGGATGGAAAAGCCGTACAGGTTCCAGAACGCCGCCAGAAGGACGATGAGCACGATCCCGCCTAAAATGGTCGGTGAAGTAAAGATCTGATGCGCGTTGTTGTTGGTCAGGTAGTTCACCGGCGAACAGCGCAGTGTCAGCGACCAGATGCCATTCATGGCGGGCAGAAACAAAAGATAGGTCAGGGCTTTGTACACCAGCACGGCTGTCAGAACGGCAGCGGAGGCCCGGTGCAGCAGGGTCAGGGCATGGTTCCGGGTGTCCTTGTAGGCCCGGTGTGCCCGCGTGAGGGAGCGGAAGAGATGCTTCAATTTGGATTCCACCTCGGTACTGGGATATGGTTCTGTCATTTTACAGTAGTATATCACAAAGCCGGGAAAAATGGAAACGACACGGATCGACAGTTTGTTCCAGAGGGCACAGGCGCTTTTCAGCGGAGCAAAAGCGTGTTACAATAGGGGCAGAGTAAAACAGACAGGGGAGGAACACCCAATGCAGATCATGGATCAATTCGGTGCAGCGCCGGGGGCAGAGAGCGTCCGGATGCCCGATGGCACCGAGCGGACACTGGCGGCAGAGCACGCCGCGGCCATTCTGGTCAATGAACAGCCAGCCTTCCGGGTGGTCTGCACGCCGGAGCTGCTGCCGCAGCTGGCGCTGGGCCGCCTGCTGACCGAGGGCTGGATCAACTCTGCTGACGAGGTGGAGCGGGTGGCCGTCTGCGCACAGGGCCTCAAGATAAGCGTTCAGCTGCGCCACCCGCTGGCGGCAGCGGAACAGGCCGGGCAGGAGGTGCCCAGCTGCTGCACCGATAACCTGACGCTGGCCAGCCCGGTGCGGCTGCCGCCGCTGGCCCCGGTGTCCCAGCGGGAGATCCCCGCCGCATGGGTGGATGCGCTGGCCGATGCCATGGGGCAGGGCCTGCCGCTCTACCGTGCCACCCATGCCGTGCACAGCTGCCTGCTGCTGCGCGAGGGCAGGATCTTGTACCGGTGCGAGGATCTGGGCCGCCACAACGCGCTGGATAAGGCCGTGGGCTGCGCCCTGACAGAGGGTGTGCCGCTGGCGGAGTGTGTGCTCTTTACCAGCGGCCGGGTGCCGGTGGATATGGTGCGCAAGGCCATCCGGGCCGGTGTGCCCGCGCTGGTGAGCAAGAGTATGCCCACGGTACAGTCGCTGGAGCTGGCAGAGGAATATGGATTGAAACTGTTTATCCGGCAAAAGAAATGATTTCACCAAGAGGCAAGAGCTTTTGAGAGAAATTGTAGGGCTTTATTTGTGCGTATACGTTGACTAACCGGTGGAAAAGATGTTATTCTTATAACGAAGAAACCGTTCCGCACTGTTGCAGCAGGTGGAACGGCTGTTTTCGTGCCCGGGAGTTCCGGGCACAGCTGAATCAAACAGGCAGGTGATACAATTGAAGCAGGCAAATCATGCGCCGCAGTCCTTGTGGCGCAGGCGGCTGCCCGGCTATGCGGCCATGGGTGCGGCAACGCTTGCCATGGCGCTTGGCCTTGGCGGGCTGATGCACAGCCGCACCACGGTGGCCGGAACGGCTCTGCCGCTGGCAGATGCCGACGCTGCCACCTATGGTGTGAGCGCGGTGTACCAGCTGGATGACACCACGTATTATGTGGTGGGCAGCAAGCAGGGCTTCCAGAGCGAGGTGCAGGCCGGTGTGACGCTGGACCGCGACGGCAATGTGCTGGATGTGAAGATCCTGGCACAGGCCGAGACCGACAGCCTGGGTGCCCAGTGTGAGAACCCGGAGTTCACGGCCCAGTACCAGGGCGCAGCTCCCTTCACGCTGGCAGGCAAGCGCTACACTGTGACCGACCCGGCCACCGGCACGGCCTTTGCCGCCGCAGGCAGCGCCGAGACCGATGCTGCTCCCGCTGAGGACTTCGACCCCGCCGCATGGCGTGCGGGTGATACCTCCCCGGAGGCCGAGGCTACCCGGAAGATGTATGAAGCCGGGCTGACCCTCTCGGCCCTGAACGGCCAGCCGATGGACGACGCGCTCATCCCCCCGATGGACAACAGTGCTGAGGCTGTGGCACGGCGCAAGCTGTACGCGGCGTGTCTGAGCAAGAGCGCGCAGGACGGCGAGAAACAGTCAGTGCCTTATGCAGACTGGTCCGCTGAAAAGCAGGCCGAGTACAAGCTGCAGGCCGCTGATCTGACCACCCAGGGCAGTGCGGCCGACACGGTCAGCGCTGACATGACCCAGGTGGATGCACTTTCCGGTGCAACCATTACGTCCACGGCGGTCACGGACATCGTCAACAATTCTTATTTCTATGTAACCGAGGTGCTCTGCGCAGAGTGACCTCACGGAGGAATGGAAACCTATGGCAAAAACTGATTTTCTGACGGCTGACATGACCCGCCGTCAATTTATGAAGATCTCGGGCAAGAGCCTTGCAGGACTCACCCTTTCCGCATCTATGCTGTCCCTCTTCGGCTGCTCTCAGAAGCAGGTGGACGCCGGTGCTGTGGCGACCTGGGCACTGCCCCAGGGTCTGCTGGTGGTCAATGCTGACCTGTGCACCGGCTGCCAGCGGTGCGAGATCAACTGCACCCTGACCAACGACGGCGTGTGCTCTTCCTACATCAGCCGCGTCAAGATCCAGCGCCGCCTGAATCTGGACGGCGACGGCAACGGTCTGCTGTCCGGCACCGACAACTGCTTTGTCTACTTCCCGGATACCTGCCGCCAGTGTGAGGATCCCGCCTGCGGCAACGCATGCCCCCAGAAGGCCATTATCACCAATGAGCAGGGCATCCGCGTGGTCGATACCGACAAGTGCATCGGCTGCGGTGCCTGCGTGGAGGCCTGCCCCTGGCACATGCCCACCGTCAACCCCGAGACCGGCAAGTCCTCCAAGTGCATCGCCTGCGGTG
>OJRB01000351.1_pt1 | contig 29484 bp, 28 predicted proteins | sample 1599061 | NCBI WGS metagenome assembly OJRB01 (sample SAMN03922522, study PRJEB24848) | human gut metagenome | isolation source: stool sample | host: Homo sapiens | place: Germany | collected 2010-02 | reverse complement strand
ACACAATACCCATATTTTGCGCAGCGGTATGCCGGGATTACCGGCTTCGGACCTGCAGTGGGTTCTGTCTCAATATTGAAATTTAGCACTCAATATCCAGCAGGCTCACATACTGCTGTCCGCCGTGCATATCCCTCTCATCGCGGCTGCCTTCCACCGGCACTCTTGGCAGACTGATCTTGGCCACCTGGATATGTTTCAGACAGTAGATTTCCAGATCTTCCGGTTTTACATGATAGGATTTCGCGATAAATTCTTTTTCCCGCTCAAAGGCAGCGGCTACCTTCTCGGTATCTTCTACGCTGTTGCAGAATGCGTCAATGGTCAGCCAGAACGGTCCTGCGTTTTTGCTGCGGATATATTTGACTGTATTTTCTATGGTTCTCATCATTCATACCTCCGAAATTATTTTTAGTACTAGACAGTTACATAATTCATGCGCACAAGCTCCAGCGGATCATCCACGGATACGGTGTGGTAGAGCTTGAACTCGTAAATGGCACCGCGTTCCATCTCGGCCGGGGAGAAGAGGAAGCCGTAGGATGGCATCTGTTTGCCCTCAAAGATGTTGTGGTGAAGCATCAGCGGGTTGAAGGCTTTGGTGATCTGGGTAGCCATTTTCTGGGTGTCGGCGGTGACGGTCAGCATCATTAGCACTTCATTCGGAACGTAGCCTTCTGGGACATCCATGCCAGATACGCCGTTGTAACCGTAAGGACGCAGCCAGAAATGATAGCTGTCTTTGGAAATGCCGTTCTTTTCCAGCTTGTCGATACCTGCTTTGGATACAGCCTCGACCCATTTCATTGGATCCTGCATGACCTTGCGGTCGCGGATGCCGGCCATACTGACGGTCTGATAGCCCACCGGGCCGGAGCCTTCCAGCTTCATGGTATAAGGAAGATACTCGATAGTGGTTCCTTCCACGCGGACAGCATTGTCGGAGAGTGCTGTGTAAGTGGAGGTGCTGGTGTCAATGCGGATGCCTGGTTCGGTAAGCTGGATCGGGTTTGCGTTTTCGTAGATCAAATGTGCGGAAACAGAGTAGGGGGATACTGTGCTGCCCGGCTGTACAGAGCGGATGGTGAAACCCTTCTCATCCAGTTCCATAAACACGCCGCCCGGAAGTCCGGCACTGGTGCAGACGCCGCCGCACTCTACGGTCTTGGCTGCATGCCAGCAGGATGCCGGATCACAGCCCTTCATAAGCGGGTAAGCAGCCATGACTGCAGTGTCGGTAGAACGTCCGCCAATGATGATGTCTGCGCCGTTTTTGAATGCTTCTTCGTAGGCTTCCGCACCCAGAAGTGCTACGATGGTGCTGCACTCATCAAAGGTTTTTTCGGAGATTTCCGGTGCACCGTGGAGGGCAGAAATTTTGCCTTCACGATATTTTTTCTTGATGACTTCCGGGTCTTGCTGGGAGTAAATGCAGGCAATCTTTTTGTGGATGCCGGCCTCTTCGCAGATTTCCCGGATCAGCTTCAGGGCAGTGTTGACGCCTTCATCGGAACCACAGGTTCCGGCAGAGCCGATGGTCATAGGAATGCCCAGCTTGTCGGCACCCAGTACCATGCGCTTTAAGTCACGCTTTACATCGGCAATGGAATATTTTCCGTGACCGGAGCCCAAGTAGTAAGGACCGGAATCGGTGGAACCGGCATCACTGGAAATGATATCCGGCTTCATGGCCAGTCCTGCCTCAAAAGCTTCTTCGGTACAGTTTAATCCGACTGCGCCATAAGGAACAAATACTTTTACGCTTGTCATAATGCTTCCTCCTTGTTATTGCAACATATTTGAAATGTATTTTCCTGTTTCTTAACTTCTTGACATCATTATAATGCCTGACTATAATAAAGTAAAATTCCGAAAATGTCATTTCACCATAACAAAAAGATTATGATTATATTTCTAAAAATTAAGAAAGGGATGGAACACATGATCAATGAACGGCTTGTTCAATATCTTCTGACGGTGGAGGAAGAACAGAATATCACATCTGCCGCGAAGAAGCTTTACATTTCCCAGCCTGCTTTAAGCCGCATGATCCTGGATCTGGAGAGGAGTCTTGGCACGCCGCTGTTTGTGCGGGACCGGGGGAATTTGCATCCGACTCAGGCGGGAGAGATTTACTTAAAGGGATGCCGGGAAGTGCTCGCGGTTTCCCATTCCGTGAACAAGCAGATTTCAGATCTGGGTGGCAGTCGGAGCGGACGCATTGTGCTGGGGGTTACAGCAGTGACGGGTGAGTTTCTGCTTCCTCAGATTCTCGATGATTTCGAGAGGGAATATCCGCAGGTGGAGCTGATTCTGACAGAAGAAAAGGCAGGGGTGCTGCAGGATCTGGTTAAGAAGGGAAAGACAGATCTGGCATTTATGTATCAGACAGATCCGGAGCTGGAGTGCCATATGATTGCGGAAAATCTGGTATATATTCAGGTGCCTCCTGCATTTACAGAAGGAAAAACAGGCTGGAAACCGGGAAAGCAGAATCCACAGATTGAGGCACAAATGCTTCAGAACCAGTCTCTTATTCTGCTGAAAAAGGGGAGAGGAATGCGGGTAATTGCAGAGCAGTTTCTGAAGCAGTTTTCGATTACACCAGAGCGTGTCTTTGAGACAGAAAACATTCATCTGGCCAGCCGCCTGGCGGCGCTGAACCGAGGCTTTACGTTCATTCCGGGCATTGCGGTGTCGCCGCTGATGCAGGATGGGCAGAACGGTTATTACTGCCAGGTGAAGGATTATCCCATGAAGCGGAGCCTGTACTGCTGCTACCGGGGGCAGAGTTATCAGACAGAGGCGGAGCGGTATCTGATCAGTCTGATTCAGAAGACGGGGCTGTAGTGGGTATAGGAGCCAGTGCCCTAAGTGGCCGGTCCGCTGCGTGAAACAGAGTGACGGGCTTTCTTTGGTTCAAAAATTCGAACTGGTCAAATGGTTTACACATAACGGTCCTGGTGTTATATTTGAGACAGATACATAAAATCTGTCTCATTTTTATTCGGAGGAATCATATGATGCTTTACGAAAACACAAGAACTGTTTACGATCTGGTGCACAATGCGGCGGCAGAGCACGGAGACCGTGTTTTTTTGCAATATGAAGAAAATGAAATTATTTTCCGTGTAACCTACAAAGAATTCGCAGACGAGTGTGATGCGATTGCAGCCTGGGCCAGGGAAAAGCGTGCGCAGGTGGGCCACAAGTTAAAGGTTGGTATTCTGGGAGTCAGCAGCCATCATTATCTGGCAGTACTGCTTGGCGTGATGAGCGGAGGCGATACCGGCATTCCGCTGGATGTTCAGCTCAACGCACAAAAGCTGGCAGACTGCTTAAACCGTTCCGATGTGGACGTGCTGTTTTACGACTGGGCTTTCCATCCTCTGACCGAGGAAGTGAAGGATAACTGCCCAGCGGTAGTGGAGTATATTTCCTTGCAGCATGGAAAGCATGTGAACTGCTCCGATAAGATCTTAAAAGCCTATGAGGGGCAGCATGTGGAGTCTGACGCGAAGGTCGATGAGTGTGCCATGATCCTGTTTACATCCGGTACAACCGGACGCGGCAAGGGCGTGATGCTGTCCAATGGAAACCTCATGGACAACAATTTCTGCACCACAGACAACAACCATCCAGAGCGGGAAATTTATTTAAATGTTCTGCCGATTCATCATGTGTTCTGCTTAAATGGAGATGTGTTTACCGTTATGCGTTACGGCGGAATCCTCTGTTTAAACCGGGATATGAAGAAGCTGGCAGAGCATATATTACTGTTTGAACCGACGGTCATCCGCATGGTTCCGATGATGGCAAAGGCACTTTACAACCGCATTGCCATCTTAAACCGGCAGCACCCGGAGATGCCTATCCGCAAGGTAAAAGAGCAGGTGCTTGGTACCAGACTTCACAAGATCATCAGCGGCGGCGGATACCTGGCGCCGGATCTGGCAGCCAATTACCAGCGCCTCGGTATTGCTATTGCCCAGGGCTACGGCATGTCGGAGTGTTCGCCGAAAATTTCTTCCCCGGACTGGACAAGACCGGATAAGATTGCATCCGTGGGACGTATTGTAGACCGCTGTGAGGTGCGCATCGTGGACGGCGAGATCCAGGTCAGGAGTCCATCTGTTATGATGGGATATTACAAGGAGCCGGACAAGACTGCGGAGGCCATCACACCGGATGGCTGGCTTTGTACGGGAGATATCGGCCATGTGGACGAGGAGGGCTTTCTGTACCTGACCGGGCGGAAAAAGAACCTCATTATCTTAAGCAACGGTGAGAATGTGGCACCCGAGGAGCTGGAAAATCTCTTTGAGGATGAGCGTCTGATCGAGGATATTCTGGTGTACGGCGAGGACGATACGATCTGTGCGGAGGTATACCCGAATTTTAAGTATGCGGAAGCTGCAAATATTGCTGATATTGAGAGTACGGTGACTCAGATCATCAAAAAGCACAATGAGGAGCTGCCGACTTTCAAGCGCATTCTGCGCAGCAGCATAAGAGAAGTTCCTTTTGCGAAAACCTCTTCCAAAAAGATTATCCGCAGCCAGTATCTGGAGGGAAAACAGAAAGAAGAGCAGGAGGAGAAGCGTTTCCGTATGCCGGAAAATGAGCTTCAGAATCAGATTTATGACTGCATTGCCGCTGTACTGGGGCACCGTCGTTTTGGCATTGATACAGAGCTCTACGAGGCAGGACTGGATTCCCTTGGAAGCGTGCTGTTACTCACGGATCTGTACCAGATCTTAAAGATTTCCATGACCCTGAATGACCTCTTACAGCATGCTTCGGTGCTGAAACTGGAAAAATTTGCCCAGGAAGGAGCAGGCGCAGAACAGGTGGATCACACAGTGCGGCAGGTTTATCCGTTAACCAATCTGCAGCTTTATTTTGCCTATGTCATGCGTGGAAATACTACGGCCAATCTGCCGTTTCTCTATAAACTGGACGAGCGGACGGATCTGCGCCGCTTAAAGTTTGCGGTGGAGCAGCTTTTTGAGGTGCACCCGGAGCTAAAGGCCATCATCCAGATGGCAGAGGGCCGTTACCAGATCTTCCGTGATGATAAGAGAAAGATTGACATTCCGATCGTGAGATTAAGCGATGTCCAGTGGGAGGAGACGAGAAAAGGATTGCTGTATCCGTACCTTTACGGAGAGGGTGAGAACCTGTTCCATATTGGTATTTATGAGACGGATTCCGCCAATTATTTCTTCTTTGATATTGCACATATTATGGGGGATGGCATGACCATGAATGTGCTGTTTGAGGACTTAAACCAGCTTTATCTGGGTAAGGCCGTGGAGCCGGAAACCTATACCTTCTACGAATATATCCTGGATGAAAAGGATCGGGACGCGAGAGGACTCCGGGCAAAGAATGAGGCCTATTTCCGGTGCCTGATGAAGGATTTCCGGGTGCGGAAAAGTATCCTTGCACGGAAGGACTGCTACAGCCTGGAGCATGGCGTGGATGCTGATTTAAAGGGACATTTTACGAGCCTGAACCGCCGTAATGTGAGCGCATTTTGTAAAAAGCTTGGCGTTTCGGAAAATGTATTTTTCCTGACGGCCTATAACTTAAGTATTGGCCTGTTCAGCAACGAAAAGGATACTGTTTCCTCCTCCATTCACAGCGGAAGAACCGACAGCCGCTGGAACCGCCTGGCAGGACCTCTGTTCCTTACCTATTTCTTCCGGAACAAGGAAGGTGTGGATCAGACTGTGCCGGAGCTTTTGAAGGCGAATGCAACTCAGATCATGGATACCATGCGCTGCTACATATCGAACCTGCACGCAGATGAGATGTTCTTCCAGTACCAGGGGGATATCTTAAATATCGATACCGTGGGAGGGTATCCGGCAGAACGCCAGCGCATGCAGCTGGATTCCCTGCCGTTCCATCTGCAGGTATTTACTGATGCGAAGGGGTATTACTATGAGCTGCGCTACTGGGAGAACCGGTTTGACACTCGCCAGCTTCAGGATTTCCTGACGGTGATGGAGTTTCTGATGGATGCCATGCAGGAGGAGACACTGGTGCGCCGTTTAAGCCGCCGCCTGCCGGACCGTCTGTTTCCGCTGCATTACACTATTACTGTGGAAGAACTGAATCAGGCAGCGAAATGCCAGCTGGTGACCGGCGTGGATGGCAAAGAACCGGTTAAAGTTTATGTGTTTGATGAAAACTGCAGGAAGAAGCCGTTTGGTGCTTGGGGAGAGCTGTATGTGATGGACTACAAACCGGAGCAGGTGCTGGATGAGATCACCAATCCATATGGACCGGGAAAACTTTACGATAGTGGGCGGACCGCGAGAATCCTGCCGGATGGTTCCCTGGATTTTCTGGAGCAGGGTGGCAGGACCATCATGCAGGAGGGTCTGACTGGTCGTCAGTTCCACGATCTGTATCAGATCGAAACGGTTTTAAAACAGGTGCCGGGTGTGGAGGAAGCCGCCGCTTATGTGCGTTATGCTGAGGGCAACAAGCTGGTACTGACAGCAGAAGTGAAGGGCACTATGGAGCAGAATGCTGATGTGCTGAAAGCACAGGTGGAGGCGCAGTGCGGCAAGGTCCATGTGCCGGAGATTCTTTGGAAATAACGAATAAATTTATTGAAAATACAAATAAATAGCCCTATTGAATTAATGAACACAATTAGACAAAAACTGCGAGAACCGATAAAATGAAAGAACAAAATCATTTACGGGAGACAGAAAACAAAATGTTCATTGACCTTCATTTACATGAATCCGCCTATTCGCCGGACAGTCAGATGACGCTGGACGAGCTTGTGCAGGCAGCACGGGAAAAGAGACTTATTTCCGCAGCTGAGCTTGGCTATCTGGAGCAGTATGAGTCTCCGGAAGCAGAGGCAATCGATGCAGGTTATCGTGATAAAGACGGTTACTGGACCGGACTTGCGCTGGTTCCGGCAGGCTTCCTGGTAAACAACGATGTCCTGAAGGAAAAGGGACTGGAAGCACCGAAAACCTGGGAAGATCTGGCAGATCCGAAGTATAAAGACGAGATCATTATGGCATCTCCGGCTATCTCCGGTACCCAGTACGCAATCCTGAACGGAACCCTCCAGGCCTGGGGAGAAGAGAAGGGCTGGGAGATTTGGACTGCCATCAATGACAACGTGGATTTCTTCCCCATCCTCTTCAGGGAGGGCACTGAAAAAGTAGATAGTACCGCCTATGTTTGATATAATATAGATATCAAGTATAGGCGGTGTTTTTATGATTGAACAACAGCAGAAATTAGTACTTAGTCCCTACACGGAAATATATGAACTGGTGGTTCCAAAAGACAATCTGCTTCGTCAGATAAAAGAACTGGTTGATTTTGAATTTATTTATGATGAATTGCTTGATAAATATTGTCTTGATAATGGACGTAATGCAGTTCCGCCTATTCGAATGTTTAAGTACTTGCTTTTAAAAGCTATCTATGACTTATCTGATGTTGATGTCGTAGAACGTTCTAAGTATGATATGTCATTTAAATACTTTTTGGATATGGCACCAGAAGAAACTGTTATTAACCCCAGTTCTTTGACAAAATTTCGTAAACTACGTTTGAAAGATATGAATCTGTTGGATATGTTGATTTCAAAGACGGTTCAGATTGCATTGGATAAAAAAATAATAAAATCAAAATCTATTATCGTAGATGCCACTCATACGAAATCAAGATATAATCAAAAAACACCCCGACAGGCACTTCAAGAGCAATCAAAAAACCTACGCCGTACCGTTTACGAAGTAGATGAAACAATGAAGGAAAAATTTCCAAACAAAAATACGGAAGATTCTCTGGAAAAAGAGTTGCGGAAGAAATTCCATACTATCATAATGTCTAATAAAACCGTGGGACACACGGGGATAGCTCGCTTATGCTTTGCCCTATCGGGAAATCGAACGAGAAGCCCCCACTTCAGGCGTTAGCTAAGTGGTGGGAGCATGTCACGATCTGTTTTGTCACCGTTTTTACTTCGGCAATGACAGCAACCGGCGCAATCGTCTTCCTGATATCACCCGGAAAAAATGTTGCCAGCGTAGAGCTGTTCCAGTCTGTGGAAAACGGAAGATACAGTGTCGCCTCCGTGCAGGCAGTCATGATCCTTCTGGTTACGGCGGCAGTGAATATTGCCTCCATGTATTTGTTTTCGGGAAAGGAGAAGAAGCGAAATGTATCTGGAACTGACCGGTGTACGAAAGATGTATGATGAAGATAACGGAGTAAAACATATAGATCTGGCGGTGGAAAAGGGAATGCTCCTGACACTTCTCGGGCCTTCCGGATGCGGAAAAACGACCCTCTTAAATCTGCTGGGCGGCTTTTTAAAGCCGGATGTCGGAAGTATTTTTCTGGATGGTCAGGAGATCACTTCCCATGTACCGGAGGAACGTCCGGTGTCTACAGTCTTTCAGAGTTATGCTCTGTTTCCGCACATGAATGTACTGGAAAATGTGTGCTATGGCCTTCGCTTTTTTCATCGGATGAAGAAACGGGACGTAGTGCCGGTCGCAGAGAAATATCTTGATATTGTTGGTCTTTCGGAATATGCAAAGACATCGGTCACGGCACTTTCCGGCGCTCAGCAGCAGCGGGTGGCGCTTGCCAGGGCAATGGCTACGGAGCCGAAAGTGCTGTTGTTAGATGAACCGCTGTCCAATCTGGATGCCTCACTCCGGCTTCGGATGCGGGGAGAGCTGAAGCGGCTCCAGCAAAAAACCGGGATGACCATGATCTTTGTCACTCATGATCAGGAGGAGGCACTGAGCCTTTCTGACATGATTACGGTGATGAAGCAGGGGTGCATTGTTCAGAACGGAACTCCGGAAGAAATTTATTATAAACCGGCAAATGAAGAAATTGCCGCCTTTATTGGAAAAACAAATCCGGACTTTTTACGTCCGGAAGAATTTTGTCTGACGGAGGATCCGGCTGCTCCCTGTACGGTTCTGGAGCGGCAGTTTATGGGATCCCATACAGAGTATCTGGTAACAGATGGAGAAAAAAATGGCAGGTCAGTCTGTTCGGGCAGGACGGAAGCCGCTTCCGGCCCGGAATGAAGGTGCGGCTGGATGTTATTGAGAAAAAATATCCGGGCCTGCACCTTGACAGATCCGGATATTTTTTTTATACTCAATATACCCTATGGGGGTATGCGAAAAGGCAAGAGAAAAAATCATGCCGGAAGCAGAACTCACGGGAGAATGCTGTTTTATTTCATAGGAAATTGCGTCCTATGAAACAAAACAGCGCTCCGCAGGGATGCGCACTCGGCGCAAAGGTAGATGGTTGCTGAAGCAACCGCGCCTCGGCGCGAGAATGTGCCAAGGCACATTCTTTTTTACAGAAAGGTGGAATTGCATGGAGCATACCGATAAAAGGAAATGCTGCAGTGGAATGGCAGAGCATGCAGAAGCAGCGAAGCCAGATGCCGCAGAGAAAAAAGCAGAGCACAAAGAAGGAAAGCCGTGCTGTTGTCATAAAAAGAAAGAACGTTCGGAGAAGGAATACAAGGACCTGATCCATCGCTTAAACCGTATTGAAGGACAGATCCGGGGAATCCGCAACATGGTAGAGCAGGACGCTTACTGTCCGGATATCCTCATTCAGGTGGCTGCGGCCAACGCGGCGCTCAACAGCTTCAACAAGGTCCTTCTTGGAAATCATCTGCGGACCTGCGTGGCCAATGATATACGCGAAGGCCATGATGAGACCATCGATGAGTTATTGAAGGTATTGCAGAGACTGATGAAGTAAAGGTGAGAATCTTTGCTAGCCATGACACAGAGAGCAAGTGGCAGTGAGGAGAGATTTCGAAGCTATGCGAGGCGGATAAGAAAACAGTATTCCGGGCATGGTAAAGAAGAATGCAATTGGAAAGAAGCAGTTGCAGGGGGAATCGAAAAAGGAGGAAACGACAACAAGATGGAACAGTATACAGTAACCGGCATGAGCTGCGCGGCCTGCAGCAGCCGCGTGGAAAAAGCGGTTTCCGGGGTGCCTGGCGTTACAGCCTGTTCGGTCAGCCTGCTGACCAATTCCATGGGTGTGGAAGGCACGGCATCGTCCGCTGATATCATCAAGGCGGTGCAGGATGCCGGATATGGCGCGTCTGTAAAGGGCGCGGGAAAAGAGGGCAGTGTGCAGGCACAGTCCTTAGACGCGGAGGAAGCGTTAAAAGACCATGAGACTCCGGTCTTAAAGCGCAGGCTCTGGTATTCCGTTGGATTTCTGATCGTTCTCATGTATTTTTCCATGGGACATATGATGTGGGGCTGGCCGCTTCCGGCATTTTTTGACGGAAACCACGTAGCGATGGGGCTGATCCAGTTGATCTTAACCGCCATCGTTATGGTCATCAACCAGAAATTCTTCATCAGCGGCTTTAAGAGCCTGTGGCACAAAGCTCCGAACATGGATACCCTGGTGGCCCTCGGTTCCATGGCGGCATTTACTTACAGTACCTACGCACTGTTTGCCATGACCGATGCCCAGGTAAAGGGCAATGCGGACGCTGTCATGAGCTACATGCATGAGTTTTATTTTGAGTCCGCAGCCATGATCCTGACCCTCATCACCGTGGGCAAGATGCTGGAGGCACGTTCCAAAGGAAAGACCACCGATGCGTTAAAGAGCCTGATGAAGCTGGCTCCGAAGACCGCGGTTGTGGTTCGGGACGGCGAAGAAGTTACTGTCGGCATTGAGCAGGTACAGAAAGGCGATGTCTTCGTTGTCCGTCCGGGCGAGAACATTCCGGTGGATGGCATTGTATTAGAAGGAAACAGTGCCGTGAACGAAGCGGCTCTTACCGGTGAGAGTATTCCGGTGGATAAGACTGTGGGTGACAGCGTTTCCGCTGCAACAGTGAACCAGTCCGGCTTTATCCGCTGCGAGGCAGTCAGAGTCGGAGAAGATACGACTCTGTCCCAGATCATCCAGATGGTCAGTGATGCGGCTGCCACCAAGGCACCGATCGCAAAGGTTGCCGACAGGGTATCCGGTGTGTTTGTACCGACTGTTATTACTATTGCAGTCATTACAACCATTGTATGGCTGCTGACTGGCCAGAGCGTGGGCTTTGCGCTGGCCCGGGGCATTTCTGTCCTGGTCATCAGCTGTCCGTGCGCACTGGGCCTTGCGACCCCGGTTGCCATTATGGTGGGCAACGGCATGGGCGCAAAGCACGGCATTATGTTTAAGACTGCGGTTTCCTTAGAGGAAGCGGGCAAGATGGATATTGTGGCACTGGATAAGACCGGCACCATTACCAGCGGCGAGCCTAAGGTGACCGATATCATCCTGGCAGAAGCAAAGAGTGAGCAGGAGCTTCTGGCTCTGGCCTGCAGCCTGGAGAAGAAGAGTGAGCATCCGCTGGCCCGCGCGATCAACGAGCGCGCCCTGGCGGACGGCATTACCGCCGGCGAGGTGGATGATTTTGTGGCGCTTCCGGGCAACGGACTCTCCGGTATTTACGAGGGCAGCGAGCTCTGCGGAGGAAACGCAAACTTTATCGGTAGTGTTGCAGTGGTATCCGATGAGATCCGCGCGAAAGCAGAAAAGCTTGCGGAAGCAGGGAAGACTCCGCTGTATTTCAGCCGTGACGGAAAGCTTCTTGGCATTGTTGCGGTGGCGGATGTCATCAAGGAAGACAGCCCGCGGGCAGTAAAAGAGCTGCAGAATATGGGCATTCGCGTTGTGATGCTGACTGGTGATAATGAGCGTACTGCGAAAGCCATCGGTGCTCAGGCCGGTGTGGACGAGGTCATCGCAGGTGTGCTTCCGGAAGGAAAAGAGAGCGTGATCCGTTCTCTGAAGGAGCAGGGAAAGGTAGCCATGGTCGGTGACGGCATCAACGATGCTCCGGCGCTGACCCGTGCGGATATCGGCATTGCTATTGGAGCAGGAACGGATATTGCCATCGATGCAGCCGATGTGGTTCTGATGAAGAGCCGTTTAAGCGATGTTCCGGCAGCCATCCGGTTAAGCCGTGCAACCCTGCGCAACATCCATGAGAATTTATTCTGGGCATTTTTCTATAACGTCATCGGTATTCCATTAGCCGCCGGAATCTGGTATCCGCTGTTCGGTCTGAAGCTGAATCCGATGTTCGGCGCGGCAGCCATGAGCCTTTCCAGCTTCTGTGTCGTAACCAATGCCCTGCGCCTGAATCTGTTTCAGATGTATGACGCGTCCAAAGATAAGAAGAAAAAACAAAGCAGACCACATGATGAAAGTCATGCTGATCATAAAGAGAAAAAGGAGAAGAGTGCTATGACAAAGACTATGAAAATCGAAGGAATGATGTGCGGACACTGTGAGGCCAGAGTGAAAAAGACCCTGGAGGGCATTGAAGGCGTAACCGAGGCAGTTGTAAGCCATGAGAAAGGAACCGCAGTCGTAACCCTGGAGAAGGAAGTTGCAGACAGCGTTCTGAAAGAGGCTGTTGAGGCACAGGATTACAAGGTCGTATCAGTACAGTAAACACGAGCGGCGCGCCGGATGGTGCGCCGCGAAAGTATGAAGGAGAAATAAATGTCACATTCTCAGAATTCCATGGGCTATATGGTAGCTCTTTGCATTATCCTGTACATAGTAGGCGTATCCATTTATCTCTTAGTAAAATTTGTAAGAAAAAAGCTGGATGAGGCGAGAGACCGCAGATTCCAGAGAGAGCACCAGGCAGACATGATGGCAGAAGCAGCCAAAGAAAAGCCGGATGAAAAGGCAGAATAGAGACCGGGGAAAAGACAGAAACGAAGACAGAAGGAAAAGAAGGGAGTAATCAGTCATGACAGATATCATTGTAATTTTAGTCATTGCAGTATTCGTACTTCTTGGTGTAAGATCCACCATCAAGCATTTTAAGGGCGAAGGAGCCTGCTGCGGTGGCGGCGGTGGAAGCCTTCCGCCGGAAGAAAAAAAGCTGGAGAATCCGGTCATCGGAAAGAAAATTGTCAAAATCTCCGGCATGCACTGCGAGCACTGTGTTAATGCAGTGACCGAAGCCATCAACAAGATCGACGGCGCATCTGCCAAGGTCAGCCTGCACGGCAAAAAAGCTGTAGTCAGCTTCGACCGGGAACTGGATGAGGCAGTGCTGAAGAAGACTATTGAAGATGCGGGATATACCGTAGAGGAAATGAAGTAGCAATTGGAAAGTGAACTGTAAAATAAAACCGGGGGGCCACAGCAGCGGCTCTCCGGTTTTATTTTCATGAGGGTATTTTATGACAGCTTCCAGATTTCCTCATTATACTGCGCAATGGTGCGGTCGGAGGAGAAGAATCCGGCTTTGCTGATGTTGATGAGCATCTTCTTGGCCCATTCGGTGCGGTCAGAGTAGGCTGCATAGGCCTCTTCGCGGGTCTTGACGTAATCCTCAAAGTCAGGGAAGGTCATGAACCAGTCTTTGTTTAACAGCTCTTTGTAGAGGCGTTCCAGATTTTCTTTCTGGCCGATCTTCATCATGTCTTTTCCGACAATGAAATCCACAGCGGCCTTTAAGTCTTTATCTTTTTCGTACCAGTCTTTGGATCTGTAGTCACCGCGCTCATAGCGGGCAATGACGGTTTCGGAGGATTCGCCGAAGGTGAAGATGTTGTCCTTGCCGACCAACTCGGCAATCTCCACATTGGCGCCGTCCATGGTTCCCAGGGTCAGGGCACCGTTTAACATGAACTTCATGTTGCCGGTTCCGGATGCTTCCTTGGAAGCCAGGGAGATCTGCTCGGAGATATCGCAGGCTGGAATCAGCTTTTCAGCCAGGGTCACATTGTAGTTTTCCACCATGAAAACTTTCAGATGTGGACTTACCTTCGGGTCTTTGTTGATAAGTTCCTGCAAACATAAAATTAAGTGGATAATATCTTTCGCAATTACGTAAGCCGGGGCAGCTTTTGCGCCGAACAGCACGGTAATCGGCTTTTTCGGAAGCTTGCCTGCCTTGATCTCCAGATACTTATGGATGACATAGAGGGCATTCATCTGCTGACGTTTGTATTCATGCAGACGTTTTACCTGAATGTCAAAAATGGAATCCGGGTTCAGTTCCAGTCCTTGGGTGTTCTTCAGATAGGAAACAAGCTGAGCCTTCTTTTCTGCTTTCACATCCAGAAGCTTTGTAAGTACGGACGGGTCAGACACGAACTGTCCCAGTTTTTCCAGTTCCATGGCATCTTTCTTCCAGCCTTCTCCGATGAGAAAGGTGATGAGGGCGGAAAGCTCCGGGTTGCATTCCATGAGCCAGCGGCGGAAGGTGATGCCGTTGGTCTTGTTGTTGAAGCGCTCCGGGTACAGTTTGTAGAAGTTGTTGAGCTCGGTGTTCTTTAAAATCTCGGTGTGCAGGTAAGCCACGCCGTTGACGCTGTAGCCGTAGTGGATGTCCATATGGGCCATATGAACCAGACCGTTCTGGATGATGTAGGTGGTCTCGTCTTTTACAGTGGCGCGGATGCGGTTGTCCAGCTCGCGGATGATCGGCATTAACTGCGGAACTGCTTTTTCCAGGAAGGCAATCGGCCATTTTTCCAGTGCCTCAGCCAGGATAGTGTGGTTGGTGTAGGCACATACTTTTGAAACGATGGAGATGGCTTCATCCATGATAATGCCGTGCTGGCCTAACAGGCGGATCAGCTCCGGGATGACCATGGACGGATGGGTGTCGTTGATCTGGACGGCAGCATAGTCAGCCAGGTCGTGGAGATTGGAACCGCGGGCGATGCACTCGTCCAGAATCAGCTGTGCAGCATTGCTGACCATGAAATACTGCTGGTACACACGCAGCAGGCGTCCCTTGTCATCGGAGTCATCCGGATAGAGGAAGAGGGTCAGGTTCTTCTCAATCTCGGTTTTGTCAAAGTCGATGCCGTCTTTCACGATGCTTTCATCTACGGACTCCAGGTCGAAGAGGCGCAGGCGGGTGGAGTGGTTGTTATAACCGGTCACATCCAGGTCATAGAGACGGGAAGTAACCGTGAAGCCGCCGAACGGGACCTGATAGCTGGTTTCGGTTTTGGTAAGCCAGCTCTCGTTTTCCATCCACGGGTTCGGGGTCTCCTGCTGCAGATGCTTTTTGTTAAAGACCTGTCTGAACAGACCATAGTGGTAGTTTAAGCCAACGCCGTCTCCGTTTAATCCAAGAGTAGCAATGGAATCCACAAAGCAGGCAGCCAGACGTCCCAGGCCGCCGTTACCGAGAGATGGCTCCGGCTCCAGCTCCTCGATCTCGGCAAGGCTCTTGCCGGCAGCTGCCAGCTCTTTTTTGACTTCATCGTAAAGCTCGAGGTTGATGAGGTTGTTGGAGAGCAGCTTGCCGATCAGGAACTCGGCGGAGATGTAGTAGAGCTTGCGCCTGCCGGAAGCAGGCTTCTGACTGGAAGTGTCCGGTTTCCCGGCAACATCGTTTTCCTTCTCTTTCGCAAGTTTTTTTACCTGCTCCAAAAGGCAGAGGTAGATTTCCTCATTGGTGCAGGAAGCCAGCGGCTTTTTATATTTTTCCTTTACAGCTTTGGTCAGATTCATGATCGTGAAAAACTCCCTTCTTTGAAGTGTAATGAATCACAGAATGAAAAAATTAACAAACTGTCTATATTATAACAAAGTGGGCTATGAGTGCGCAAGAGTGAAAATGAGATGAGAACAGTAACAATGAAACCTAACAATGAAAATATCTACGGCAAGAAAATTCCACCGGATACATGGTGACAGAAAATCCCCGGCGAAACAATCAGAGAAAGATTCGCCGGGGATTTTTGTGTCCCTGTTTTCAAACAGATTCGAAAACAAAGACAAGTTGGGGATGATTTATTACAATTTTTTGAGACAGGCAATTTATAAGAGATAAGCGTAAAGAATGTAGGCCAGGGACGATGTGATCGTCACAATCGGGAAAATCAGCAGTCCATAGCTCCATACCCATTTCGGATCATCTTTCATACAGTCGGAACCAAGGTAGAGTGGTGCCGACCCGCCTGCCGCCATGGTAAGGAATGCGCATAATGCAGACATGACAATGGCTGGAATGAGGCAGCTTGGGTTGATTCCAATGGTTGTTGCATATTTGATCAGGAACGGACCGACTACGGTACCGATGATGACTGCAGTTGCCGTGTTGGAAAATACATTGGTGCACAAAAGCGTAGCTGCTACCAGAATTACAACAAACAGCGGGAATGGCATGTTGCCGAATACATGATTCATGATCATGCTGAGCCAGTTTCGGATTCCGAGTTCTTCATTGGCAATCATGCCGCCAATGGCAGTAAATGCGCATACACACATGACAATGCCCCAGTTGATGGCTTTTCCCATGGCACGCTCTACATTCAGGAGTGGTTCGCCGTCGATGTGGATCAGTGCCATAAGGATCAGCATCAGAACAAACCAGAAGCCCTGTCCGATGCCATTTATGATATCATAGCCTGGCATGGATTTGGGAAGCCAGATCATAACAACGGAGTAAGCAATTCCGACCAGGAAGATCAGGAAGGTTACTGACTGGCGTTTATTAAAGCTGGTGCCGTCGTGTGCACAGATGGATGCGACATCGGCATCTTTCATTTTGGAAAAATCCACACGGAACAGAGGTTTCAGGCAAAGACCCAGTGAGACGGAAATAAAAAGTCCGGACACGATTGCGGAAACCAGATAAGAAATCTGATCGATCTCAACGCCGGCCTCCAAAAGTCCGGGAGCCAGAAGGTTGTAGATCATCATGGCCATACCTTTAAATGGCAGAATTCCGCCGCCTACAGAAGAGGCAATCAGGGCTCCGGTTGTCATGGCTTTCTTCCATTGGCTTTTATCATCGTAACCGACGGATTCAGCGATGGAATTGACCATGGCAACACTGAAGAGAAATGCGCCAAGGGCACTGGCCAGGGCACCGAGGGTCGTTACTGCGATCATAAAGACACAGGTAAAGAGGACCGGATGTCCGTTTAATGCTTTCCTTGAGATCATCCAGCGCGCAAGGACGCTGTCTGCCCCGCTTTAGGTCAGTGCAAAGAGCAGGACAAAGATCTTGTGAAATGCGGCAGAATTTCCGGCAATCTGGTCATAACATTCCGAAACTATTTTGAAGGAGATTTAACATTAAAGGGAACACTTCCGGTCTCTTCCAAACAGGGGCATCTGCCTGGCATTGGACTTAGCAGCATCCGCCGCTCCGTGGAGAAGTATGGAGGAAGTATGGCAGCGCAGTGTGATCCGTACCACAATTTTGTCCTGACGGTAGCGCTGCCGATCCCGGAAACAGAACAATTGCAAAAACCGCAAACATCAAAAAAGCCGCAATCATAACCATGACTGCGGCTTTTAAATTTTAAAAATCTCCCGGCTTTACGGAGTCCGGAAGCATGGAGCGATAGGTACGGCTTCCTTTTATGCGCTGGTAGTCAGCCTGGATGCATTCGCAAAGTTCCGGGCTGGAATAGAGCTGTTTCGCTGCGGCAAACAGAATCCGCGCTGCATAGTGCATCCCCTTGTGTGCGAGCGGACTCTTGCCCTGTGCCACGATCTGCCAGGTGTGCAGGGCACAACCAGTGGCTTCGGCAGCTACGCTGATGAGCCCGGTAGGAACCTGCCAGCTTACATCGCCGACATCGGTGCTGCCAAGGTAGATGGTCTGGTCGGCAGGAAGAATCTCTGTATCAATCGAAGTGTGGGCAGAAGCAGCTTCTTCTCGCATGGTCTGATCTATGGAAGCAGCGTCAGCGGTGCCGGACAGATCGGACAGCTCAGGCAACCGCATAAACTTCGCTGCAACCGCATAATCTTCTTCGGTGTACTCCGGTTTTTCTGCTTCCTGCATCGCTTTCATCATGAGCATTTCCATAGCCGGAGCCGATAATAAATCTGCGTAGGCACTGACTGTCCGGTAAGAAACTTTCGTTCCGGTCATCAGTGCAGCACCCTTTGCCACATCGGTGACCCGGTCGTAAAGCTCTGCAACATAGGAACTTTGCGGTGCCCGCAGGGCATAGAGTAAGGTGGCGGAAGCAGGAACGATGTTCGGCGCGTCGCCGCCGTCATTTAAGTAGGCGTAATGCATGCGGGCATCACTTTTTACGTGTTCCCGCAGATAGTTGACACCCACGTTCATCAGTTCGCAGGCATCCAGCGCGGAGCGGCCAAGCTCCGGGTGGGCGGCAGCATGGGCACTTTTGCCGGTGAAGTCGAAGATCACACGGATGTTAGCAAGTGCTTCTTTGATTAGTCCGGTTTTGGAACCAGGGTGCCAGGCAAGGGCAAAGTCCAGACCGTCAAAGCAGCCACTGCGGGTCAAGAAAGCTTTTCCGGCGCCGCCTTCCTCTGCCGGGCAGCCGTAATAGATCACGGTGCCGCTAAGTGATTTTTCTTCCAGCCAGTTTTTGATGAGGCAGGCAGCTTCCATGGTACCGGTGCCAAGCAGATTGTGCCCGCATCCGTGACCTGCTGCGCCGGGGCGGTCTGCCTGCCGCTCACAGGCATTGGCTGTCTGGTTCATGCGGGGCAGGGCATCGTATTCGCCCAAAAGTCCGATCACGGGGTGACCGGAGCCGAAGCTTGCGGAAAATGCGGTGGCGATGCCGCCAGGGTTTTGGGTTATCCGAAATCCCTGACTTTCCAGAAAATCTGCCTGCAGGGCGCTGGAGCGGTACTCCTGATAGCGGGTTTCTGCAAAGTCCCAGATCTGGTCGCTGATTGCTTCAAACTGCTGTTCAAACTGTTGTTTGTTCATGACGAGATTTCTCCATCTGTTTATGTTTTTTCTTTTTATCTGAATTTGCCATGTTTTCTATGCCTTAGTATAACATTTCTAACCTGATTTTGGAATGAGATTCTATGGGAGACTTCAGTGTGAAAAATAAAATGAAAAAACTATAGTCATACGATATTTACAAAAATGATAAAAATTGCTACAATAAAGAAATGATTTAAAAATAGTCAGATATAACACTGGAAAGGAGAAGAGAAAAGATGGGGAGTAATGTATATGGGGAGCTTTTATCCGGACTTCAGTCAGAAAAACCGCAAATCCTTCTGACCAGACTTCATGAAGATGCAACGCTGGAAAAGCATATTTATGTGCCGGGACAGGAACCGGAAGAGGCCGAAGCATTGGCGCAGCAGGCAGCGTTTGAAAAGAAGGTGTGTATTTTGGGTTTTGAGCCGGGGCAGAGTGGCGAGAAATGGGTCGCAGAGCCTTTCTGCAAGGAAAACCGCATGCTGATCTTTGGCGGTGGTCATGTGTCCCTGGCACTTGCGGAGTTTGCGGACCGAACCGGCTTTGACGTGACGGTAACCGATGACCGTCCAAGCTTTGCCAACCAGCTTCGTTTCCCAATGGCGAAGGAAGTGCTTTGTATGGATTTTGATACCGCGATTAAAAAACTCGGTGTCAATGCTTCGGATTTTGTGGTTATCCTGACCCGTGGCCACCGTCATGACGGTGTCTGCCTGAGGGCACTTTCGAAACAGCCACAGACAGCATATCTGGGAATGATCGGTTCCAGAAAGCGCGTCCGGGAATTAAAGGATACGCTGGAGGAAGAAGGTATCAACAGAGCATGGCTGGATTGGATCCACACACCGGTAGGGCTGGATATCGGTGCGGTGACCCCGGAGGAGATCGCGGTGGCGATCCTTGCGGAAACCATTCAGGTAAAGCGGAAGCCAGAGAAAGAGGGAGGCAGAAAGGTATCCCAGTCTGACATTGACATGGAGGTCATTCATGATCTGGCGGAACCGGACGAAAAGTTTGCGGACCAGAAAAAGGCAGTGATCACCATTTTAAGCAGTAAAGGCTCCACACCGAGAAAGGCGGGAGCCAAGATGATTGTTTATGAGACTGGCATGATCCAGGGAACCATCGGCGGCGGCTGTGCGGAGGCAAACCTGATGCAGCACGCCAGAGAGGTGATCCGTGACGGCATATACCAGATCCGGCATGTAGATATGACCGGAAAAGTGGCAGAAGAGGAAGGAATGGTCTGCGGCGGCGTGATGCAGGTGCTGGTCGAGCGGGCGTGATTTTATCATGGAGGAAGCTGTTTTTGTTATATGATAGGAAATTGCGTCCTATCATATAAAAACGCTCCGCGAGGAAGCGCACTCGGCGCAAAGGTAGATGGTTGCTGAAGCAACCGCGCCTCGGCGCGAGAATGTGCCAAGGCACATTCTTTTTTGTTTATGGTTTCAGGATCACGGCGGTACCGTGCAGGTCACAGAGCGGAACCAGTAAAAGTGGAGTGGCGGTCTGTTCATACTGGCGTACCGCCTCTTTGCAGCCGCGAAACTGTGTATTGTTGTAGTCGTGCAGCAGGATCATACCGCTGGAACTGAGTCTTGGATAAAAATACTGCAGTCCGGCCAGAATTGGCTCATACAGATCGGTGTCCAGACTGACTAACGCAAACTGTCTGTCCGGGAGTCCGCAGGTAGTTTCCGGAAAGTATCCGGGATAAAAAAGAGCCTGCTTTGGAAATGGAAGTCTGCTTTTGACATAGTCTGCAGAGGTGTCAGAAAAGTTCTGGATTTCCGCTCTGGAAAAGCACCGTTCTTTTTCGGTTTTCACATCTTTTGCGTCAAAGCCCTGAAAGGTGTCGAACAGCAGCAATTCCCGTTCCGGAAATAAGGCATTTAACTGCCAGGCAATATCTCCGCGGTATACGCCAAGCTCGGCAATGCTTCCGGGAATATCCTGCTCTTTGATCCGGTTTGCCATGCGGTGAAGCGTGGCACTCCGGATATCTAAAATCCGGGAGAGATCTGAAAGCTTTAAAAAGGAATTCTGGTAACCGGCCTGTATGGCCTGGTCCATCAGAGTCTGGGTGCGCGTCATGTCACTTATGGCGATGAGCATAAGGTCTGGCTGCAGCTTTGCTGCCTGTTCTACGGAAATGACTGGAACTGTTCCAAGTGCGGTAGAAAGACCGGTATTCCAAAGTGTCTGGTTGTTATCTCCAAATGCAAGGAGCTGGAACTGGTTTCGGTTGACCAGACCGACAAAAGAACGGCCAAACTGACCTGCACCGAGTATGATAAGTGTCTGCATAGGATTCTCCTCTGTCAAAATGATATGTTTATTATACAATACAATTTTTGAAAAAAGCAAGAATGCATGACAGATAAAGGATTGCTTTCACACAGAAAACAAGTTATAATATTGATATTAACCGGCTTGTCTGTACAGGTCGGTCATTGTTTCAGACCGTTATATATTAAAAAACATAACGGTATTGACGTTTATATTCACATGGAAAATTTGGGGGACAAACAAATGAAACTGATCAAAACCGTTGATGCAGAGGGGGCTGTTCTCTGCCATGATATCACGCAGATCATTCGTGGTGTGGCCAAAGATGCAGTGTTTCGTAAGGGACATATCGTAACCAAAGAAGATATTCCGGTACTTTTAAGTGTTGGAAAGGATACCCTTTATGTATGGGAAAAGGAAGAGGGAATGATGCATGAGAACGATGCAGCTGAGGTCCTTTGCGAACTCTGTAAAGGGGAGCACATGGACCGTTCCCAGCCGAAGGAAGGCAAGATTGAGCTGACTGCGGCCTGCGATGGTCTTTTGAAGATTGACGCAAAGGCATTAAAAGGGGTCAATGCCTTTGGACAGATGATGATCGCCACCCGCCATGGCAATTTTGCCGTGAAGAAAGGTGACAAGCTGGCGGGTACCCGTATCATTCCGCTGGTCATTGAGGAAGAAAAGATGAATGCGGTCAAGGCGCAGACGATGGAGCTGACTGGCGGAAAGCCGATTCTGGAACTGAAGCCGTTCCGCCATAAGAAGGTTGGCATTGTTACTACCGGAAACGAGGTATTCTATGGACGTATCCAGGACACGTTCACCCCGGTGATCGTGGACAAGCTGTCCGAGTTTGATGCCGAGGTGACCGGTCATGTGACCTGGGACGATGATGACAAGAAGGTAACGGCCAGCATTCTCGACATGATCGAAAAGGGAGCGGACATTGTTATCTGCACCGGCGGAATGAGTGTGGATCCGGATGACAAGACTCCGCTTGCGATCAAAAATACCGGAGCGCGCATCGTGTCCTACGGTGCACCGGTACTTCCAGGCGCTATGTTTTTGCTGGCTTACTATGACCGTATGGAGCAGGGGAAGAACCGCAGAACCGTCATTATGGGACTTCCGGGCTGCGTGATGTATGCAAAGCGCACCATTTTTGATCTGGTACTTCCGCGTGTTATGGCGGATGATGAGGTTACGGCGGATGAACTGGCAGCGCTCGGCATGGGCGGCTTATGCTTAAACTGCCCAGTCTGCACCTTCCCGAACTGCGGATTTGGAAAGGGGTATTGATATGGAATTTACGCATTTTGATGAACAGGGCAATGCCCGCATGGTGGATGTCACGAAAAAAGGCGAGACGGTCCGCGAGGCGGTTGCCAAAGGCCGCATCCGTGTGAGTGCCGAGTGTTTTGAGAAGATCAAAGCGGGCACCATGGCAAAGGGAGATGTACTTGGCGTGGCCCGGATTGCCGGGATCATGGGAGCCAAGCGTACTTCAGAGCTGATTCCGCTGTGCCACATCTTAAATCTGACCAAGCTGAACGTGGATTTTAACCTGCACCCGGAGACCTGTGAGATCGAGGCAGTCTGCACGGCCAAGACCACCGGAAAGACCGGAGTGGAGATGGAGGCGCTCACCGGTGTATCTGTGACGCTGCTTACCATTTACGATATGTGCAAGGCCGTGGATAAGACCATGGAGATCGGAGAAATCCATCTGGCTGAGAAGACCGGAGGCAAGAGCGGTCACTTTGTAAACCCAAAAGAGCAGAAGGGGCACTTAGTGAATCTCCAAGAGCAGGGTGGTGAGTAAGTGTGAAGGATGCGTATGGAAGAGAAATCCGGTATTTGCGTATTTCCGTGACGGACCGCTGCAATCTGCGCTGCAAATACTGCATGCCGCATGGCATTGAGTGCGTGGAGCATAAAGATATCTTAAGCTTTGAGGAAATCCGGCAGATCGCAGTGTGTGGGGCAAAGCTTGGCATTATCAAGATCCGTCTGACCGGCGGGGAACCGCTGGCGAGAAAAGGATGTCCACAGCTGATAAGGATGCTGAAAGAGATTCCGGGCATTGAAAAGGTTGCCATGACCACGAACGGGACTCTGGTAAGAGCCGTTCTCCCGCAGCTTGTGGAGGCAGGACTGGAGGAGGTCAATATCAGCCTGGATACGCTGGATGCAGAAACGTTTGCTGAAATTACCGGACAGGATCTTTTGCCGGAGGTTCTGTTGGCCATAGACGCGGCTCTTGCGGCAGGTCTGAAGGTAAAGGTTAACGCAGTTTCCATGCCGGATACCGACTGGAAACGTCTGCTCACGCTGGCAAAGGATAAGCCGGTGGATGTCCGTTTTATTGAACTGATGCCAATTGGAGCCGGAAAGGAGTCGAAGGGGCGCAGCAATGAGGAACTTTTTAAAGAAATCCTCAGCGAATTTCCAGAACTTCAGGTAGATGACAGCGTACATGGAGCCGGACCGGCGGTCTACTATAAAATCCCGGGATATCAGGGAAGCATCGGACTGATCAGTGCCATGCACGGAAAATTCTGCAGTTCCTGCAACCGGGTGCGCCTGACATCGACCGGATTTTTAAAGACCTGTCTTTGTTATGAGGATGGCATGGATCTGAGAAGCATCCTGCGTGGCGGTAGTCCGGAAAAACTTCTGGATGCCATGGCCCGAACGATATACGGCAAACCGGCAGAGCATTGTTTTGAACAGCCGGATCAGATTACAGAAGCGCACGGTATGAGCGCGATTGGAGGGTGAGAAAATGGAAGTTGGAAAAGAGGGGGTAGTGAAGGCTATCTGCATCAGTCCGGCCCGGGGAACGGAAAAGCATACGATCCCGGAGGGACATTTCATTCCAAATTTTGGAATCGAGGGCGATGCGCATGCTGGGACATGGCACCGTCAGGTGAGTCTTCTCTCCTACAATAAAGTAGAAGAATTTAATAAAAAGGGCGCAAACGTAGGCGATGGTGCGTTTGGCGAGAATCTGGTGGTGGATGGAATTGATTTCCGTGCCCTTCCGGTTGGAACCAGACTTTACGCCGGAACCGTTGAGCTACGCATGACCCAGATCGGTAAAGAATGTCACAGCCACTGTGCGATCTATCATCGCGTGGGCGAGTGCATTATGCCGAAGGAGGGTGTGTTTGCTGAGGTAGTAAAAGAGGGAATCATCCGTCCGGGTGATGTGATGAGAGTCGAAGCACCGGATGAGAACCGTCCGTTTACGGCGGCGGTGATCGTGCTGAGTGATAAAGGCTCCAAAGGTGAGCGGGAGGACTTAAGCGGTCCGGCAGCCGAGGACATGTTAAAGGAAGCAGGCTATGAGGTAGTGGAGCGTTTTGTGATCCCGGATGAGCCGGAGGTGTTAAAACATCACTTTGTTCGTCTGGCAGACAGCCGACAGGTAGACCTGGTAGTGACCAGCGGCGGAACCGGATTTTCCATGCGGGACCAGACACCGGAGGCAACTTTGGCGGTGGCTGACCGGAACGCACCTGGCATTGCGGAGTACATCCGCATGAAATCCATGCAGATCACAGACCGCGCCATGTTAAGCCGCGGCGCATCGGTCATCCGGAAAAAGACGCTGATCGTCAATCTGCCGGGAAGTCCGAAAGCCGTAAAAGAGAGTCTGGACTTTATTCTGGGGGCACTGGATCACGGCTTGAAGATTTTGCGCGGTACTGCTTCTGAGTGCGCCAGAAAATAGCATGTGAAAGCAGTGCATAAAAGCAACATATCAAAAGAGTTTATGAAAGCAGTACATGAAAACAGACAATAACGGGTGTTTGGACCTTGCCGGAATGCGGCAGAAATCAGATCATAGCATTGGTGATTCAAAACGATTCACATAAAAATTTCAAGAACAGGGGAAAGAAAGTAATGAAAAAACAGTTCGCAGTTCTAATGGCAGCTATGATGGCAGCAGGTATGATGGCAGGATGTTCCTCCAAACCGCAGGAAACCACTGCGGCAGCAACCGAGACAGAGACTACTGTAGCGGAGACCACGGAAGCAGAAACTGAGGCAGAGAGCGAAAACGCTGGTGAGGCAAAGGCAGATCTTGGTGAGCAGAGCATTCTGGTTGCGGCAGCAGCAAGCTTAAAAAATGCATACGAGGATAAGCTGATCCCGATGTTTGAAGAACAGTATCCGGGCGTAACAGTTGAGGGAACCTACGACAGTTCAGGAAAGCTGCAGACCCAGATCGAGGAAGGTCTTGAGGCAGATGTATTCATGTCTGCAGCAGTTAAGCAGATGAAGGCTCTGGATGAGGAAGGTCTGATCGCGTCTGATACCATGGTTGATCTGTTGGAGAACAAGATCGTTCTGATCGTTCCGGCTGGCAGCGACAGCAAGATTGATTCTTTCGAGAAGATCGGTGATGCTGAGTCTATCGCCCTGGGCGATCCGGAGAGTGTTCCGGCTGGTCAGTACGCGAAAGAGGCTCTGACAAACTTAAATGTCTGGGATGGCATTCAGGACAAAGTAAGCTTCGGTACCAACGTAACCGAGGTATTAAACCAGGTTGCAGCAGCAAGTGCTGATGCAGGTATTGTTTACGCAACCGATGCAGCAAGTATGGCAGATCAGGTAACTGTCGTTGCAGAGGCACCGGAAGGAAGCCTGGAGAAGAAGGTCATCTATCCGGTAGCAGTTGTAAAAGCAACAGCTCATGAGGATGCAGCGAAGGCATTCGTAGATTTCTTACAGACTCCGGAAGCGATCACGGTATTTGAGGCCTACGGTTTCGTGGCAGCGCAGTAAATATAGATACGGTAGCATTCCGGCCTGCATAAACACGGAACTGCGATCATGTGTAACAGAGAGGAGAAACAAAAATGGACTGGTCCCCAATTCTGATATCCATGAAAACTGCCAGTGTTTCCATCGTGATCACCTTTTTTCTTGGAATTCTGGCGGCCTGGCTGGTGGTCAGCATGAAGAACGAGCGTATGAAGATCATTCTCGATGGTATTTTAACGTTGCCTTTGGTGCTGCCGCCTACGGTGGCGGGCTTTTTCCTCTTATATCTGTTTGGTGTGAAACGGCCCATCGGAATCTTCTTTTTACAGTTTTTCGGCGTGAAAATTGCGTTCTCCTGGACAGCTACGGTACTGGCGGCGGTGGTCATGTCCTTTCCGCTCATGTACCGTTCTGCCAGAGGAGCCTTTGAACAGGTCGATCCAAACCTCATGGCAGCGGCGCGTACCCTTGGCATGAGCGAATGGAGCATTTTTTATAAGGTACTGATCGCCAATGCCATGCCTGGCATTGTAAGCGGTGGAGTCCTGGCATTTGCAAGAGGACTGGGTGAGTTTGGCGCCACTGCCATGATCGCAGGCAATATTGCGGGAAAGACCAGAACCCTTCCCATGGCAGTGTATTCGGAAGTGGCTGCCGGAAATATGGATGCGGCATACCGCTATGTAGCGATCATCGTTGTGATCGCATTCCTTTCCGTGATCTTAATGAACCGGGCAGCGTTGAAAGAATCCAAAAAGAGAGGACAGTTTTAAAAAATGAGTGAACAATTATTAGCGGTTGATATCCGAAAAAAACTGCGGGAGTTTGAACTCCAGGTCCGCTTCACTTCTGGCAAAGGCTGCCTCGGAATTCTGGGACCTTCCGGCTGTGGAAAGAGTATGACATTAAAATCCATTGCAGGGATCGTGGAGCCGGACAGTGGTTCGATCGTGCTGGATAACCGTACACTGTATGATAGCAGGAGAAAGCAGAATCTGAAACCGCAGGAGCGGCGTGTAGGTTATCTCTTTCAGAATTATGCGCTGTTTCCGAACATGTCTGTGGAGGAGAATATCCGGACAGGCCTGAAAGCCGGAAAACGTTATGATGAAGCACAGCAGAAAAAACGGACAGCTGAAATGATGGAGCGCTTCCGTTTAAGTGGTCTGGAGAAGCGTTATCCTGCGCAGCTTTCCGGCGGACAGCAGCAGAGGGTGGCGCTGGCGAGAATTCTTGCCTACGAGCCGGAAGCACTGCTTCTGGATGAACCGTTTTCTGCGATGGATACCCATCTGCGGGAACGCTTGCGTCTGGAACTGGCCAGTGTACTTTCTGAGTACCAGGGAGCATCGATCATGGTCACACATGACCGGGACGAAGCGTATCAGCTGTGCGATCATCTATTGCTGTTCAGCAAAGGCCATGTAATCGCGGCAGGAAAGACGAAAGATCTCTTCAACGATCCGAGCTGCGTTGAGGCCGCAAGGCTGACCGGCTGCAAGAATATTTCCCGGATTGAAAAGATCGGCGAGCACCGGGTACGCGCGTTAGACTGGGATAATCTGGAGCTGAGCACGGAGAAAACCGTGACAGAGGATGTAACTTCCATTGGAATCCGTGCCCATGATTTTGAGCCGCTGACAGATCAGGAGACTGACGCGGAAACAGAAAACCGGATTCCGGTGGAGAATCCAAAGATTTCGGAAATGCCGTTTGAATGGTATGTGACGATGCAGAACGGACTGTGGTGGAAAATCGGAAAGACCATCCACACACACAGTGCAGATGGTCTGATCCCAAAGTATGTAAGGGTTGCCCGGGAAGCGATTCTGCTTCTGAAAGATTAGGGCGTAAACGAATCAAAGTATTTTGTAAAGAGCTGGGCAGTGACTGCTTTCAGCTCTTTTTCCATATCCTGGAAACGGGCAAGAAAATCCTTTGCTTCTGCTGTCAGATGAGAGGAACCGCCGGATGCACCGCCGGAGCGGGACTCGATCAGGGAACAGCCAAGATAGCGCTCTGCTTTCTTGATGATTCTCAACCCTTTGCTGTAAGACATTTCCATTTCCCGGCAGGCAGTCTGCATGGAGTTGGTCTGGTCTACCAGAATCAGAAATTCCGCAACACCGGGACCGAAGAAGGTATCCTGTTTGGCAAGACGAAGTCTCACCGAGGGGCGGAGCGGAAGCTTGGATGGGGAAATCGAAGGATCAACGACTGGTTTGGCTTTGCGGTTCATGAAACAACATCCTTTCTGACTACAAATTCATTCTGTTTTTACTATAAAAGTTCTGCCGCCGATCAGGCGGCGTTAATTCAGGGATGCCAAATGCGCTTGTCAAAACTTTTATTTGCGGTGGTGCACTTGGCTGCAGGTGCATGCAGGTTTAGTATAGCATGCGACAGCAGCGTGGGCAATTTTTTCTCGACAAAAAGCAGAAAAACTCTTATAGTAATGGATAGATTAGAAAGATGAGGAAACACGTTATGAAAGAAACGAATAAGATCGAATTGCATGGGGATATTTCCATTCCTTTCTTAAAAAAGAGCCGTTTCACGGGAAGTTTTAAGGGAATGCGCTATGTGCTCATCAAACATGAAAATGAGTTAGAGCCTGCTACGGAGGAGACACCGGCGAAAACAGAAACGGTGATCCGGGCCATCATCTGGCCGGAACCATTTAATTTTGAAGTGACACCGGATGAAAAAAAACATCACCAGGATTTTCCGTTTACGACGGATGGAATCTGGGAAGCGGTGGACTGGCTGAATGTGGAGCATGAGGCAGGACATTTTTGACGAACCCGCAAAGTTTGTGATTTACTGAATTGAGACGATTGAAAAGAAAAAGGCAAAGGCAGTTGACGATGATTTCGTCAAAGCTGTCTTTGCCTTTTTTGATCAGAGTATAATCAATAAATTACAGCTGTTTTGGTTCCCCGCATAGTTTCATGGTCAGCGGCAATCCAGTGTAGAGACCGATCAGGGCAGAGATATATACGGAAAGCAGTGCCCAGCCCCACGCGGAAAACCATGCGGCAAAATAGGCAGGAGTAAACAGACCGGTAAAAGCACCTGCATTAATGTAAGTCATGAGCATACTCATAAAGGTGCCGAGTGTGAATGACAATACTGCTGTAGATGCGAACGTGAATGGGATTGTCTGTGGCTGAAATCCGAGTTTGGCTGCAATGAAATCTCCCAACTGGTTTAGCGGAAGCAAAAGCACAAGGACTGTACTGACAGGAAATGCAATAGCAAATCCTCTCAGGAAAACCGGTAAATTTACCGTTCCCATGGCAACAATGGGTAAAACAATACTAAGGGAAATGTTGATAATCAAAGAAATCCACAAGTTTAGTATCAGATTAAATTTATTGAATATTTTTTTCATAAACACCTTCCAATCTACATACACACAACGTACAGAAGATTTGTATCGTGTTATTGGCTACATGATTCATAACCTTACCAAGACTCAGGCTTCTGTAGATTGTACAGTTTCAATAGAACAATAGAACAAAAACATTTACTAAAAACTTATCTGCATCTTCAATATATCATAGGACAAACTCGGATTTCGGTAACTTAAACTACAAAAAACAATTCTGTTTATGCAACATAAAGGCAGAAAGCAGATTTTTTTGAAAATCGAA